>Ga0209139_10000326_pt1 | contig 15954 bp, 7 predicted proteins | sample BogFormECP14_OM3_FD_188246 | JGI IMG/M metagenome (GOLD analysis project Ga0209139, IMG submission 188246) | Bog forest soil microbial communities from Calvert Island, British Columbia, Canada - ECP14_OM3 (SPAdes) (version 2) | ecosystem: Environmental > Aquatic > Freshwater > Wetlands > Bog ...
AAGCACCGACGTGTGGATAGCCGCTCCCGGCGAGTACGCGATGAGCACATATCCTGGCGGCACGTATGCCAGCGAGTCTGGTACCTCATTCAGCTCACCGCTCGTAGCGGGTTCAGCGGACTTGCTCCTGAGCGCCCAGCCCGGCCTGAACCAATCCAAAGCGGCCACGGCGTTGGGTCATGCGGTACAACTTACCCCCAACCTCAATCATGGCCGCTTGGATGTTTATCAGGCTATTTCTGCCTGGCTGAACAGTTCGAGCGGGCAATAAGGAATCCCCATGCGGAATGAGCCGGTTTCGGTGCTCATCATGGCCACCCAACCTTTGTGGGCGCCCGAATCGCTGCGGATCAAACAAGTAGAAGAACAAATCTCCGCCCTTCGCAGCTCGGTGATCTGCGCGTTTAATCAACTGCTTGATCTGAAGGATTTGAACACCGGGGTGCACAGCACGCGACTTGCGGAATGGGGCATGCGCGTCGGGCAGGAGCTTGGGCTCGAAGAATCGCAACTGCAAAACCTGGAAGTTGCAGCGCTGCTTCACGACATCGGCAAAGTGGGAGTTCCGGATTCCATCCTCAAAAAGCCTGGGAAATTGGAGGATGCCGAATATGAGTTGATGAAGAAGCACCCGGAGTATGGTTGGGCCGTTTTGCGGATGCTTCCGGGATTCGAACGGGCGGCGCTCGACATTCTTCACCATCACGAAAGATGCGACGGCAAGGGCTATCCAGCGGGTTTGCGCGAGACGGAAATTCCCATCGTTTCTCGAATCGTTTCGGTGATCGATGCTTTTGACGCGATGGTTTCCTCGCGGCCATACCGCAAAGGTCTTCCTTACGAAGAAGCGGTGCGCCGGCTCATCGAATCCAGCGGGACTCAATTTGACCCCGTCGTGGTGCAGTGCTTCCTCTCGTTTGCGCAGGCGGAAATGGCTACGGTGTTTGCCGCGGCAGGCACGTCCGTTTCGTCCGCGCTGTAACCGCCAATTCCACTGGTTGTGAACATCCTCTTTAGCGTTACTCAACCCGGGCCTCAAGGGATGCGAACCTCTCTACGCCTCTCCTTGACGTCTGTCACTTCCTCTATGGCGAGACGGAGACGCTCGGGCATGGTCAGTGCGATATGGCGGCAGTCCTTCGTGCCATCGAATCCCGAACCGATTCCCTCAGTAGGTAGGGGCCCCCTTAGGTCCCGATTAACGCCCAAACCCGACAAGTCGGTCCTGGTACAAACATGTCTTTCTGCTCACCGCAACATTCGCGACGACCGCTCAGAAATTTTCCTTGAAACTGCAGGGACCAGACACTGCCGCAATAAGGAACTCCGAAGTGCACGTCAAAACTACTATTACGAACACGTCCGATCATGAGATTCGTTTCGCCGTGGGCTTCGGTAACCACGAGTTCGATTAGGACGCTGAAGTCGCCAATGCTGATGGCCGGGTACCCCCGCTGACACCCGAGTTCAGACATTTGAAAGAGAACCCGTCATCATGGTGGGCAAGCTACGGAACGCGCATTTTGAAGCCAGGTGAGTCTTTTGATGAGGATTTAGTCGTCACGCATCTCTATAAGCTGGAGCCGGGTGAATATACTGTGCAAGTCGCGCGAGGCAAAAGGGGCCATGTTGACAGTAGCTCGGAGCGAATAAAGTCCAACGTTATAAAGTTAACGGTGTAGAAATAACATTAGTCATCGCAAGCTCCTGGTAAACGGGGTCTCGCCATCATCGCGCCAGAGACGAAACGATCTGAGCGCGCGCCTGCGCAGAAACTCGACAACGTACCGGCGCCCAGCGCCAGAGTCCAACCCAGTCGTGGCGGGTTCGCCGTCACTAATGACAGGCGCCGCTTCCTGAGTCTGTGAACGTTTTTCCAGCTTCCGGAATGACTTGCCAGTTGTACCGCTTCGCACGCAGCGTGAGCTTGAGCACACCAAACGCAGTGGCATCGCGAACTTCGCTGTTGGGCTTGGTCGTGCCAAACGGCCGACGATTTTTTCCGCCCGTGCCAACTACAAACTCGCGTATCCCGCGCAGGGGATCGGCAACTGCCTCGGGAGTCTGCGGCGCAAAACGCTCGTAATCGTGATCGTGGCCTTTCACCACGCGCCGGCCTTTGCTCTTTTCGGACTAGACGGAGCGAGGCGGCAGATTCCTTGACAGCCGCTATTCCAAGTGGGTAACATCGCCGCGCTCGACAGAGTGACCCTGGCACACGCCGAACGATCACGCCCCGAACAAACGAAAACAACGCAGTCTTCTGGAGGGCCAATGAAATTCCGTATTACCACGCGCCTTTCGCTTAGCATTGGGTCCTACGCCTTCCTACTTCCGCTATGTCTTTTTATATCAGCCCAGGCCGTTGCGGCGTCCGATCCGCCCATTGCATCGGGGAACATACGCGTCCACTACCATCGGCCGGACGGCAACTATAGTGGATGGACCGTCTACGCCTTTGATAACACCACGGAAAACACGGGCAACTATGGCGGCGGACCCGTTCAGGTGACAGGCACCGATAGCTTTGGGGCGTATTTCGATGTCGGAGTCACCACCGGTGCGCAAGAAGTTGGGATCATTATTCACAACCCAACGGCACCCGGCGGAGACCAGAAGGACTCTCCCAACAATTTGTTTGTGGATCCCACGACGCAGGGCAACGAGTACTGGTCCTACTCTGGCATAGCGAAGCTGTACGCAAGCGCTCCGGACCTAAACAATCCCGCCGCGCTGCTGCCGGGATATGTTCGTGTGCACTACCACCGGTTGGACGGCAACTATGGAGGCTGGACGATCTACGCCTTCTTCGACACGACGGAATACACTGGCGATTACAACAGCGGGCTCGTACCTCCGACGAATTCTGACGCGTTCGGGGTGTATTTTGATGTGGCGGTGGTTGCGGGTGCGCAGAATCTTGGCCTGATTATTCACAACCCCTCTGCGCCCGGCGGCGACCAGAAGGACCCCGGACCGAATGAGTTTGTCGATCCGACTTCAGAGGGCTTTGAGTATTGGGGCTACACGGGGATCGGCAAGCTGTACAAGAGTCAGCCTAGTCTGACCAATCCGACCGCGCTGTTGCGCGGATACGCGCGCATTCACTACTTCCGGCCCGACGGAAACTACGCGAACTGGACCGTCTACGCCTTTGATGACACCGCGGAATATACCGGCGACTTCAACGACGGACTGACTGGAGTCACCAGCACGGATTCCTACGGAGTCTATTTCGACATAAGTCTGATTCCTAACGCGCAGAACCTCGGATTCATCATCCACAACATCTCCACCGGAGTTAAAGATCCCGGGCCGAATATGTTTCTGAACGTCGGCAACTTCACGCAGGCTTGGGCGATTTCCGGGAATGCGACAGTGTTCACCACAACGCCGACTCCGACGCAGATACTGGACAGTTTGCTGAATGTCGAACAGGCGTACTGGCTCGATCGCCAGCGTGTGGCTATCCAGCCGCAGTTTGCGCAGAGTGGAGATACCTATGCGATCAGCTACAGTTTGACTGGCGGACTGTCTGTGACTAGCACTGGCATTACCGGAGGCACGAGTATTCCGCTGACTCCAGGCGGAAGCCTGACTCCGGATGAGCTGATGCGCTACCCGCAATTGAGCGGTTACACCGTTCTCCAACTGCCGGCGAATGCGCAGCTTTCGACATTGCAGACGGCACTCCAGGGACAACTCGCTTTTTCCGCGACCGGTTCGAACGGAACGTTGCAATACGCCACGGGAATTCAGGTCGCCGGCGTTCTGGATGATCTCTACTACTACCCAGGCAAGCTCGGCGTAGTCTTTCATCATCGGGACGACGATCGGCGCGACTGGGCGGATGACGAAGACGGCGCCGTGAAGCTCAAGCTTTGGGCGCCCACGGCGCAGAGTGTCTCGGTGCAGATCTTCGACCACGCATCCGACACGACGCCTTCCGCCATTGTGCCAATGCACGAACACAATGGCGTCTGGGTAGCGCGCAATGACGGCAGTTGGAAAAACAAATACTACCTTTATAGCGTGCGAGTCTGGGTGCCAGCCGATTCCGCCGTGGACACCAATGTCACCAGCGATCCCTATTCCATCGACATCGCGCTGAACGGAACCAAGAGCCGAATCACCGACCTCGAGTCCGAGGACACGAAGCCCGCAGGCTGGGACGAGGTATGTTCGCCGCCGCTGAGAAGTTTCAGCGACATGAGTTTGTACGAGCTGCATATTCGCGACTTCAGCGTGAACGACTTGACGGTGCCCGTTGCGCATCGCGGCCTGTATGAGGCTTTTGACGACCAGAGCTCCGACGGCATGAAGCATCTTCGCTCTCTGGCCGGGAGCGGGCTCAAGGCCGTGCATATCCTGCCTTCCTTCCACTTCGCCAGCGTGAATGAAGACAAATCCACTTGGATTATTCCCGGCGGTCTGGCGGCTTATCCACCGGACGGCCAGCAACAGCAAGCCGCAGTCACCGCCAGCCAAACCAATCCCGCTTATAACTGGGGCTACGATCCGGTGCACTACATGACGCCAGAGGGCAGCTACGCGATCAATCCCGACAACCGCGTGCGCGAATACCGGGTCATGGTGGATGGCTTGCATAAGGCTGGCCTGCGAGTGGTCCAGGACGTGGTCTTCAACCACACCAACGCCAGCGGCGAAGGTCCCAACTCCAATCTCGACGAGGTGGTGCCAAATTATTATCACCGCCTGGATGCGAGTGGAAACCTCGAGACAGGCTCGTGCTGCCCGGATACGGCAAGCGAGCACAGAATGATGGAAAAGCTGATCATCGATAGCCTCTTGCTGAACGCGCGGGAATATAAGATCGATGGCTTCCGATTCGACATCCTGAGCTTCATGTTCACTTACAACGTCCAGGACATTCAGCAGGCTCTGCAGGCGCTTACTCTCGAAAAAGACGGCGTGGACGGATCCAAAATCTATTTGTACGGGGAAGGCTTTAACTTCGGAGACACCGCCAACAATCAGATTGGGCCCAATGCCTCGCAGATCAATCTTTATGGGTTTGGCGTTGGTACCTTCAATGATCGCATCCGCGATGGCATTCGCGGCGGCAGCCCCTTTACCGATGAGCGTGTCCAGGGCTTTGCGACTGGGCTCTTCACCGACGCAAGCGACTTTACCACGGGCAGCCTCTCGTCGAGTCAGCAGCAGGCCCAATTGCTTCAGTACTCTGACTGGATCGATGTCGGGCTCGCGGGCAATCTGCGCGACTACACTTTCATAGATAGCGCCGGGGCGACAGTAACTGGAGCTCAGGTGAGCTACAATGGGCAGCCGGCCGGATATACTAAGAGTCCCATCGAAGCGGTCAACTATGCCTCCGTACACGACAACCAGGATCTTTTCGATGCGGTGCAGTTGAAGTCGAGCTTCAGTGACAGCATGGCCGTCCGCGCGCGGCGGCAGGTCATGAGCATGAGCTTGGTGACGCTGGGCCAGGGCATTCCGTTCTTCCAAGGCGGCGATGACCTGCTGCGCTCCAAAGACATGGACCAGAACAGCTACAACTCCGAGGACTGGTTCAATAAGATCGACTGGAGCGGCCAGACTGCAAACTGGGGCATCGGTCTGCCAATCGCCAGCCAGAACGAAGGCCAATGGCCCATCATGACGCCGCTGCTGAGCAATCCTGCTTACACACCGCTCCCAGTAAACATCGCGTACAGTACGGCGGCGTTCAGCGAGCTGCTGAATATCCGCTACAGTTCTGACCTGTTCCGCATGCCAACACTCGAGGAAGTGCAACAGAACCTTACCTTCCTGAACACCGGGCAAAACCAGACGCCGGGGCTGATTGTGATGAAGCTGGACGCGAACGGCAGGAACTACGGAATCTACAAACACATCGTGGTGGTCTTCAACGCAACGAATGCGCCGGTGACTTTCACCGACGCCCGTCTGCAAGGTCTGGCACTGCATCTGCACCCGGTGCAGCAAAACTCAAGCGATCCCGCAACGAGACAGTCTACGTTCAACTCTAAACTGGGAACGGCTACAGTCCCCGCGCTCACCAGTGCAGTCTTTGTGGCCGGGGCAGAGTAGGCAATTGACCGTCCATAGGTAAGCCGCCTGAATGAGCCCCTTCGGGCGGATGGTCGGCAATCGGGAAGCTATCGTCACCGGCCGAATAGTTGGGAATGCGTTGAAGTGAATTTGCTGGTCGTACCGCAAGAAATATGACCGCGGTGCCGGAACGAACGGTTGCCACCTAGCCGACGGCGAAAGCCTCTGCGATGCTTTTAGTCGCGCAGGACTAGACGGTTCGCCGCTCATGTAGCCACTCTCGCTGCAGCCGTTTCCCACGACCTTCCAGGCCACATACTCGAACTCCGCTTTAACCTGCAGATGGAATGACAGTTTCTCGTGGGTTTCGAATACGTCGCCAAAGAGCCCCGCGGCATTTGTCAAAAGGTTCGTCGTAGCGCGAATCGCACCTGAATCGGTTCGGCGGGGTGGAAAACGTTTGTGAATTCTGGCGTGCCTGTTGGCGTTATTCGAGAGACATAGGCGTAGGTAATGTCGTCATCGCGGCGATCAAGCAAATTTAAAATATCCGCCGATATGCGCCAGTGCTCATTAAATTGATAACCGGCTTCCGCGTTGAGCAATAACGTTGCATTCGAGCGGTTTATTCCGTCGGACGTCAAATCGCGCGGGCCAAAGTAGCGTAAGCGGATAGTCGACGTAAAGCCTTTGTATTTGTGCAGCGTCATGCCGGATGAAATCACCACCCTAACCGCTTCGGGAACAAGCTTGCCACCCGGGCCTTGGACAGGAAACTGGCCACCACCTACGTTGGTAAACGCCGCATCATCTGGGTCCATTGCGGTAAATAGGGCGCGGGAGTCCGAAATGTCAAAATCAAAAGCCACATGTTCTAGTGGCGTGTAGTAGTTCGCCCATTCAACGCCATAGCGGTTGCTCGACTGTTCTGAAGCAACCGTGGCTCCGGTGTCGCCATCCTGCTGGAGTTCGGAATTACTGTGGAGATACCAAACCGAAAGGGTGCTTTGCAGATGTGGAACGGCCGAGGTGCGCACACCGAATTCCCCGCCTTTGGTTTGGACTAGGGGGGAAATTGGGGTCGAGGGCGTTGGGAAAGGATTGTCCGGCGAAATCGGTTCAACTCGCTGCGTTGCGCCGCGCGCGTCGTTGCTGTGAAAACTGAATCCACCCTGCACATAGAACTCCGTCTTGGCCCAGGGGCCGAAAATCAAATTCGCTTTTGGGCTGGGCAGGAACTTGGTGGCCGTGCCGGAATTGAGCTGCGCAAAGTTGACCACCGGAGCGCCAGGCAATTCGGTGGCGACATAAGGGGGAGTCAAGCTGGTGACATTATATATTGCGTCGTCGCCGCGCAGGGCCAACACCGAGCGGAATTTTTCCGTCCACTGGATCTTATTTTCCGCATAAAACCCAATCATCGTGTCGGTAAATTTATTCAAATCCGTGTCGGCGGGCAAGGTCGGATACTTTCCGTTGATGGTCCCGTCGGGGTCGCATTGGGGGATGGGGTTGGTAAAGCAGGCGACGATATCAGTCTTGTCCGTGCGCATACGATCTTCCGTCCGGTAAAGGCCGTTGTGGACCCAATCATTGCGGACCTGCAGACCGAAGGTATTTTCCACCTTGCGGCCAAACCATTGGCTGAAAATCGTGTGGCGTGCGTCCAGACCAGCCACCCAGCGCCTGTCCTGCTGTTCGAACTGATCACCCTTATTGGGATCATTCAGGTAGTAAGAGAAATCGGAGAACAAATTGAGATCGTAATAAAACGCGTAGGCCATGATTTTCGTTTCGGAATTTGCGTCCTGGCGATGCCATTCTCCCTGCAAGCTGTGACGCTGTGACTCGCCACCGTCCGTCGGGTTCAGTGCGCCGAAGTAACCAATGAGGGGAACGGCGGTAACCGGGATTTGATCGCTCGAGTGCCAATCTCCTCCGTGATAAGCGCGGGCCGTGATGCTGAAACCATCGGCGTCTCCGCCGCGGCTGTAGGTTAGAAAGCCGTTGAATTTGTAATAATTATCCGGATGAACCCATGGGCCGTTCTCGTGAAACGCTTCCCCGCCGTACAGCAAAGTGCCCGAGCCGAGCTTGTGCGATACGCCGAAAACGAACCGCATAAAGCCACACATCCCTCCTTCCACTACGAAGAAGTTCTGGGGCAGCGTCTTGTAAAAAACCAGATGGGCCGATCCCGCCGAGCCATAGTTGCCAACGTCCGCGTAATAGGGACCTTTCTCGTAGTCCACCCGCTCCACAAACTCCGGGATGACGGTGTTCATGTCCGCATACCCCTCGCCGTGTGCGTGCGACGGCAGGTTAAGCGGCATACCGTCGAGGAAAACGGCGAAATCTGTGCCGTGGTCGAGATTGAAGCCGCGAAGAAAATATTGATTGGCTTTGCCGCCGCCGGCGTGTTGCGTGATGATGACACCAGGAATCGTCTCTAGAACTTCCCCCGAGCGAAGAATCGGACGATCTTGGATTTCCGTTGCGCTCACCGTTCCCTGGGTGGCGGAATCGGCAACTCCGATCAGGCTATTCTCTCGGCCCTGCACGGTTATAGTGGTGCTCACGGAGCTCACGGCTAGAGAGATGCGCAGCCGGGCCGGCACCTCGGTGGTACCTATGGTGACGGGCACTTCTTTGGTTTCAAAACCGGGATTAGATACGACGAGTCGATAATTACCTGCCGAGAGTCCAGAAATACTGAAGGAGCCATTCGTGTCCGACTGTGCCGTTATTTTTACGGTACCGTTCGCGCTCCGAACCAGCACGGTAGCCCCGGCAATCACGGCGCCAGACGTGTCAACCACAGTTCCTGATAACTGAGGCGGATAAGCCTCATCACTCGTGGCGACCGGCGTCTTCTCCTGCGCCGCGACCGATAGTGAAGTGAGCATCATGGCAGGCGCTATGAACAGCGCCAAAAGGGCGAGGCAAAATCGTTGCACGGGCACAATCTCCTGGACTTCCTAACAAGTGCCTAGCGTCCTGGCGCCATAAAATTAGTGAAAACGTGCTACAGCCAAAGGGACAGCGATAACACCTTTTCTAAATTCGTGCCATCGGGAATTCCCGGTCGGGCAACGAGTACCGGGCCCTATGCGTGGGATACGATACCTCTTCGAGTGGAGTTGATTGTCTGTTTAGAGGGGTGCCATGTCAGGACTCGTACGCACAGGACTCTCCATCGAGAGCGGTTCACTTGGCGGGTTCGACCGAGCCACCGCAAAAAAAAGGCTACAAAAACCGGGTCGGAGGCAGTGATAGATCGCCGTGGCCGGATTAAATCGGGGTCAACGTAACGCATTACATAGAACGGATTTTCATGTAGCGAACAAAATCGGGGAGCAACATAACCGCTCCGAAAACAACGACGCCAACGACTAGCATTGCGGCGATCATCTTCGCATCCATCGTTTGTCACCTCGATGGACAAGACTATCCGCCGAAGGCGTCGCGCAGTACATACCGGAAATCCCCGATCTTCTTGCGTTTCGATCAACGGGGCATACTCATTCCTGCTCCTTCGTCGATCACGCACCAGCCTTTTTAGGAGTACGATTAAGGAAGTCGTCCCAGCCACAGCGTTTGGTATAGAATACGCCACGGAAGCGTCGCTCTGGCGATTTTGAGGACGCGCTGAGTTCCGCAATGGCCGATTCAACGAGTACTCGGGAGAACGATGGCCCGATCTTCTTCTGTGTCAGACCAACCGCAAACCCGAGCGACGCCTATCGAAGAGATTGATGTTCTTTGGCTCACCGCGGGGCTGGGGTGCGACGGCGATACCATTGCCGTTACGGGGGCGACTCAGCCGAGCATTGAAGATTTAGTGCTCGGAAGTTTTCCCTGGATTCCCAAAGTTCGATTTCACAATCCTTTTCTGGCTTACGAAAATGGCGATGAGTTCGTGAAGTTCTTTCGCGACGGCGCTGAGGGAAAACTTCCGCCGTTCATTCTGGTAGTGGAAGGTTCGATCCCTAACGAGAAAAATAAGGACGAGGGCTATTGGGCGTCCTTCGGAACCGATGGAGCGACAGGACAACCGATTACCACGTGCGATTGGATTGATCGTCTGGTGCCCAAGGCTTGGGCGGTGGTAGCTGCGGGAACATGCGCGACGTATGGCGGAATTCACGCGATGGAAGGGAATCCCACGGGCTGCATGGGTCTCGCAGATTATCTCGGCTGGGAGTGGAAATCGCAGGCCGGCATTCCAATCGTGTGCGTACCGGGATGCCCGGTGCAGCCAGACAATTTCATGGAGGTGTTGCTTTACTTGCTGAACATGGCGGCAGGGCGTGCGCCCATGATTCCGCTGGATGATGCGCTGCGGCCGTTGTGGCTGTTTGGCGCGACCGTACACGAGGGTTGCGATCGCGGCGGCTACTACGAGCAAGCGCAATTCGCCGACGAGTACGGCTCGCCAACGTGCATCGTGAAGCTGGGCTGCTGGGGACCGGTAGTGCAGTGCAACGTCGGCAAGCGCGGCTGGATGGGCGGCATCGGCGGCTGCCCGAACGTCGGAGGAATTTGCATCGGCTGCACCATGCCAGGCTTTCCGGACAAGTTCATGCCGTTCATGAATCAGCCGCCCGGGTCGCTGCTTTCCTCCAGCGCGGTGATGACCTACGGCAGAGCGATTCACGCCTTGCGCAGGTTCACGCAAGGGTCGCTGAACAAAGAGCCATCGTGGAGAAGGCGGCCCGGTTAGCCTTCATTTCGAGGTAGCCGCGAGCGGTAAGCCGCGGAACCCTGGAACGAGTTTTAGACTCTAAGCTGTGGGTGTCCCGGTAAGGCGCAAGGTACGCGAGATGTTGCCGAGTTTTGAAGCCAAGTTTCCCTGGGAGTTGTCTTCCACGCGCGCGACTTCCGCGGAGCGTGAGGCGAACAATCTCTGTGAAGCCGAGCGCGCGCTACAAGACTTGGCACAAGTTTTCCTGCAGCAGTCCGCGTTCCCAAACCTCGAACGAGAGTCGCCCGAAAGCGCGCTTCCTTCCTCCAGCGGCAAAGCGCCTCTCGAAAACATGGAGGCGAAATATCGCGCGCTGGTGGAGCAGATTCCGGCCGTGGTGTTCATGGCCTATCTGGACAAGGGCATCGGCGAAGCGTACGTAAGCCCGCAGATTGAGGCGGCGCTGGGATTCTCGCAGAGGGAGTGGCTCGAAGACCCCGTTCGCTGGTATTCGCGGATTCATCCGGACGACAAGATGCGCTGGAGCGTCGAGGCCGCGGAGATGTTTATTTCCGGAAAGCCCCTGCGTTCGGCGTACCGTGTGTTGGCGCGCGACGGCCGCGTGTTGTGGTTTCAGTGCGAAGCCAAGATGATCCGGCGCGAAGATGGGCGGCCGTGGTTCATCCATGGAGTTGGCTTCGATATCACGGAGCGTAAACGGCTGGAGGAAGCCATTCTGGAGATCAGCGCGCAGGAGCAGAGGCGCATCGCGCAGGATTTGCACGATGGGCTGGGACAACATTTGACGGGCATCGCGTTCATGAGTAAGGTGCTGGAAGAAAAACTGTGCGATCGCTCGCTGCCGGAGGCTGCCGAAGCCGCGAAGATCGTGCAGATGGTAAATCAAGCGATCGACAACACACGGCAGCTCGCGCACGGATTACACCCGGTGGCGGCGGAAGGCGCGGGGCTGATGTCGGCGCTAAAAAAATGGGCGAGCGAAGTGCAAGAACTGTTTCATATCCGCTGCCGCTTCTATTGCCCGCGCGCCGTGCATATTTATGATGTGGCGGTGGCGACGCATCTCTATCGCATCGCGCAGGAAGCGGTGAATAACGCCATCCGCCACGGGAAATCGCAGGATATCGTGATCCGGCTTTCCGCTCGAAGCGGGACCGGAACGCTCTCGATTCAGGACGATGGCATCGGGTTTACGAAAGACGCGACGAAACAGCCGGGCATGGGTCTGAGCATCATGAATTACCGCGCAGACATTATCGGTGGTTCGCTAAAGGTGCAGCCGAACGATGAACGCGGCGTGTCGGTGACCTGTATGTTCCCGGTACGAAATTTGGAGTAGGATGCCAGCGAGATGCCTTGCAAAGCGAGCGCGACTGCCATGGCCAAGAAATTCCGCGTGCTGCTCGTAGATGACCATCCGATTGTGCGGCAGGGTTTGGCCTTGCTCATCGATCGCGAACACGATCTTTCCGTTTGCGGCGAGGCGGATGGGGCGCACACCGGTCTGCATGCGGTGGACACGCTACGACCGGACATCGTGGTGCTGGATATTTCGCTTTCCGGGCCGGACGGGCTCGACGTGCTGAAAGAAATTCGCATGAAGACCGGCAGCTTGCCGGTGCTGATTTTGTCGATGCATGACGAATCGATCTACGCGGAGCGGGCGCTGCGCGCCGGGGCCAATGGCTACATTATGAAGCAAGAGGCCACGGAAAAAGTGCTGGTGGCCATTCGCAGGATTTTGCAGGGCGAAGTTTATCTGAGCGAGCGGCTGACCAGCACGATGTTGCAACAGTTTGTGCACGGCAGTGCTGGTACGAAGAGTTCTCCTATTGTCAGCCTGACCGACAGGGAGCTGGAGATTTTCCGGCTGATCGGGGAAGGGCACAGCACGCGAAGAATTGCCGATGATTTACACCTCAGCGTGAAAACCATCGAGTCGCATCAGGCGCACATCAAGGAAAAGCTGGCGCTGCGCAATGCGCGCGAGCTCGTGCAACACGCCATCGAATGGACGGTGAACGTCGGTGGCGGCTACTAACCGAGTTTTGCCCGCGTATCGCGTGACGACTCGCTGAGCTTCTGAAACGCTCCTTCACAAAGGTTCACAACGCGCGTGATCGCGTTCCCTGATTTCCCTACCGGGGATTCCCCGATAGTGCTCCCGGTACCATCCCCGATACGAAATACCGTCGGCGCCTGATTGAAGTCGCACCACTGTCGCTGTAATTCTCTCTATCGAAAATAGTGATGGCACATCCTCAGCGCGGGAACGCGAGCACGGGAACGCGCCGAAGCATGCGAAGGGTTTGCGTGGGGTTTGGTTTTTTGGGTTGTTCGCAAGTTGGTCCAAGTTGGTCCTGGAGCATCAAGCAGTAGCCATGTGGGCTGCAGGCAGTAAGCCGTCCATTGTGGGAGAGCCTGAAAGGAGCGATCAGTTATGACGCCTGAAGCTACAACGCCCTACGGCCGAAAAACACAAAGACAATCGCCGGTATCGGATATCCACATTTTGTGGATCACCGCGGGCCTAGGTTGCGATGGAGATTCCGTCTCCATCACTGCGGCAATGCAGCCGAGTATTGAGGATGTGCTGCTTGGCGCTATTCCCGGACTTCCCACCGTGCACCTGCACAATCCCGTACTGGCCTACGAGGTCGGCGACGATTTCCTGAAGTATTGGTATCAGGCGGAAGCGGGAAAGCTGGATCCCTTCGTTCTGGTGGTCGAAGGCTCGATTCCCAACGAAAAGATCAAGAAGGAAGGGTACTGGGCGGGGTTAGGAACCGACTCCAAGACCGGCCAGCCGATCACCACGAATGAATGGATTGACCGGCTCGCGCCGAAGGCGCTGGCGTTGGTCGCTTGCGGCACTTGCGCGACCTACGGCGGCATTCACGCGATGCAGGGCAATCCGACAGGCGCGATGGGCCTTGCGGATTATCTCGGATGGGACTGGAAGTCCAAAGCTGGGCTGCCGATCGTCAACGTGCCTGGTTGCCCAGTGCAGCCGGACAACTTCATGGAGACGGTTCTCTATCTTCTATATCAGGTAGCCGGACTGGCGCCGATGATTCCGCTCGACGAGCAACTGCGGCCCACCTGGCTCTTCGGCAAAACCGTGCACGACGGCTGCGACCGCGCCGGTTACTACGAGCAGGGCGATTTTGCCGAGGTCTATGGCTCGCCGAAGTGCATCGTGAAGCTCGGTTGCTGGGGGCCGGTGGTGAACTGCAACGTGCCGAAGCGCGGCTGGATGGCCGGCATCGGCGGCTGTCCCAACGTGGGTGGCATCTGCATCGGCTGCACCATGCCGGGCTTCCCGGACAAGTTCATGCCGTTCATGGATGAACCGCCGGGCGCGAAAATCTCCGCAGGCGCGATCGGCGTTTATGGCAAGGCCATTCGCTCGCTGCGCTCCTTCACCAACGCCACGGTCAACAAAGAGCCGAAGTGGCGGCATTCGGGTTCCCAACTCACTACGGGTTATCGATCCGCGTCGTATTAATCGGTCGTACTAATTGAAAGAAAAGAGGAGCGGAAAACATGGCGACGACTACTCCACCAACCAAAGGCACTCCGACCGGTTCGCGAAAACTTGTGGATATGAATTGGGATCCCATAACTCGCATCGTGGGGAGCTTGGGAATCTTCACCAAGATCGATTTTGAAAATCGGCAGGTTGCGGAGTGTCACAGCACCTCATCCATCTTCCGAGGCTATAGCATTTTCATGAAAGGCAAGGACCCGCGCGACGCGCACTTCATTACCAGCCGCATCTGCGGAATCTGCGGCGACAATCACGCCACCTGCGCGACGTATGCGCAGAACATGGCGTTTGGCGTGCGGCCGCCGGCGCTGGCGGAATGGATCGTCAACCTCGGCGAAGCCGCCGAATACATGTTCGACCACAATATTTTCCAGGACAATCTGGTCGGCGTGGATTTCTGCGAGCAGATGGTCAAAGAGACCAATCCCGGCGTTTACGCCAAGGCGGAAAAGACCGCGGCTCCGGGCGCCCATCTGCACGGGTATCGCACCATTGCGGACATCATGAAGGCGCTGAACCCGTTTACCGGCGCGTTCTACCGCGAAGCGCTGCAGATGAGCCGCATGACGCGGGAAATGTTCTGTCTGATGGAAGGGCGGCACGTGCATCCGTCGACGCTGTATCCCGGCGGCGTGGGCACGGTGCCGACGATTCAGCTCTTCACCGACTACCTCGTGCGGCTAATGAAGTATGTGGAGTTCATGAAGAAAGTGGTGCCGCTGCACGACGACATCTTTAATTTCTTCTACGAAGCTCTGCCGGGTTACGAAGAAGTTGGTCGTCGGCGGGTGTTGTTGGCGTGCTGGGGCTCGTTCAACAACCCCGCCTTTTGCGACTACACCTACAAGAAGATGACCGAGTGGGGCCGCGCCATGTATGTGACCCCGGGCGTGGTGGTGGACGGCAAGTTGGTGACCACCGACCTTGTGGACATCAATCTCAATATCCGCATCCTGCTGGGCTCCTCGTATTACGACAGCTGGGAGCATGGCGAGAAGTTTGTGACCAAGGATCCGCTGGGGAATCCCGTGGACCAGAACCATCCGTGGAATCAGACGACCATTCCGCGGCCGCAGAAGCGCGACTTTGCAGGCAAGTACACCTGGGTCATGTCGCCGCGATGGCTGGACAAGCGCACTGGCGATCACTTGGCGCTCGATACCGGCGGCGGACCGATCGCGCGGTTATGGGCCACGGCGCTGGCGGGGTTGGTGGACATCGGCTACATCAAGTCCACCGGGCACAGTGTGAAGATGTATCTGCCAAAGACAATGTCGATGCCCGAAGTCGAGTTCGAGTGGAAGATTCCCAAGTGGAGCAATGCGATCGAGCGGGATCGCGCTCGTACCTACTTCCAAGCTTACGCCGCTTGCTGCGCGCTTTATTTCGCCGAGCAGGCTTTGGCGGAACTGCATGCCGGCCGCACGAAAACCTGGAACGATTTCAAAGTTCCCGACGATGCCGTTGCCTGCGGCTTCCACGAAGCGGTGCGCGGGGTGCTCTCGCACCACGTCGTGATCCGCGACGGCAAAATCGCAAACTATCATCCGTATCCACCCACGCCTTGGAACGCCAACCCGCGCGACATTTATGGCACGCCGGGCCCGTACGAAGATGCGGTGCAGAACACCCCGATCTTCGAAGAGAATGGGCCGGACAAATT
>Ga0209139_10000328_pt1 | contig 15934 bp, 11 predicted proteins | sample BogFormECP14_OM3_FD_188246 | JGI IMG/M metagenome (GOLD analysis project Ga0209139, IMG submission 188246) | Bog forest soil microbial communities from Calvert Island, British Columbia, Canada - ECP14_OM3 (SPAdes) (version 2) | ecosystem: Environmental > Aquatic > Freshwater > Wetlands > Bog ...
AAGGAGTTTCTTCGGGGGCTGAAGCCCCGTGTTTTCCGCCCCGTGTGCGCGGGGACTAAAGTCCCCGCCTCCTAAAGAGCGTTTACGAGATAGCTTCTAGTTGTCCGTATCTCCTGCGGGCCACATGTCTTCCGTGCGCTGCCATGTTTTGTCGGGATTGTAGAGTTCCATGTCCTTGAAGATTTTGAGGCTATCGGGGCCCAAGTCTTTCTGAAAGACAACGCCCTCATAGCTGACGATAAACGTTTTTACGCCAGTCACGCGGTACTCTGCCGGCGAAGCAGCGAGTCCAAATCCCCCGATCATCGCTCCTTTCTCAACGAAGTCCAGTTGCCCGAGGTGAGCGGCGGGGCCCTGCCCCTTGAGAATCTTGAAAAAGTAGCCGTGATAAGGCTGGCTGCGGTCCGTGTATCCTTGATCCAAGGCCTTCGCGATAGCTTCGGAGATCGGCCCGCCCAAACTTCCATCGGGTTCCCGCCAGGCGAGGCCGTCGTGCTTGCCAGGGGTACTTATGATTCGTTGGGCATACTGGTTTAATTTGGAATCATCGTGTAGCGTCGACGCGTATTCCTGTTGCGCATCCACGTAGCCTTGACAGATTGCGATAGCGTCCAGCTCATTGGAGCCGATGCGCCGGAGAAGCATCTCTTGGCGGCCGGCTTTCGTATCGAAGAGCCACTTTCCATTTATCTTGACGATCGGAATCGGCAGCGGCCAGTCGTCATTTCCCGCCAAGAGGACGGCACGGTTGGGATTCTTGGGGTCTACCGTGACCGAGTTTTTTTCGTGCGCTTTCGCGGCGAATGCGGTGGCAATGTTCTTGTCCTGGACGGAATCTTCGGAGGACACGAGATCTTCGCCGTGAGGGCCAAGAATTTCCTTCAGGGCAGGCACATCAAAACTTGCTGCCGCTTGGATGAACGCGTCGCCTGCTTCTTTTGGAGAAGCAAACGATTTCTGACCTTCCAAAGGAGCCGCTGGAGGCTTCTGCTGGGACAGCATGGTTGAGGAAGCGAGCAGGGCGAGAGCACATGCGAAGACTATCGGCAACGGCCCAGATAATGCATTCTGCGCCACGGAACGCAATTTTCTTGCACTCATTTGTCCCTCTTTGATCAAGGTGATCATGGTATGTTTACCTCCGCCTTCCGCCGCCGCCACCACTCCTGCCACCGCCGCCTCTGGAAGCACCCATGCTAGAAGAGCCTCGGGAACTGCTGGCCCGCGCGCCGCTCCCGCTACCACTACCACTTCTCGACGAGCCTCCCAAGGCGTTGCCTCCACCCTTGGAGCCCCCCGAAGTACTGCGGTTGCCGACGCGGTCCCCGCCACCAGCACCCCCAGATGCGCGGTTGCCGGCGCGATCCCCACCACCAGCGCCCCCGGATGCACGGTTGCCGGCGCCAGCCTGCTGCCTGCCACCCGCTTGCCCCTGATTTTGGCGCGCATTGGCTTGACGATTGGACATGGAATCGCCACGAGCTGTACCACCAAATTTGTTTGCGGTCCCTTTGTTCGAATAGGGAGTGCCGCCGCGGTGCTGAGGATTGTGCTGCCAGCTGTTGCCACCGCCGGCTCGATTGCCGTTACCTACGTTCTGCCGGTTGGAGGTTCTGTTAGAATTGTTCACGAAGTTGTTGTTATTATTTATGTTTATGTTGTTGTTTCCTCCGCCCCATCCGCTGTTATAGCCCCATCCTCCGTTAATGGCCGCTCCAACCATCATCCCAACTCCGAACGAAACGGCCATGCCGGCAGCGTAATAGCCGGGAGGGGGGTAGGCGATCGGCGGATAAGGGTACGCAGGTGCGCCGTAGACCACCACGGGGTCGTAGCTGGGAACGTACACCACTTCTGGCTTGGCCTGCTCGATCACGACAATGCTCTTGTTTTCGATAACTTTTGTCTCGACCTTCATCTGCTCATTGGACTTCAGATTTCCGGTACCCTCCGCCTTCACACGCATGCGCTGCACCGCATCCATTACATCCGACTGCTGCGCCAAGAACGCATTTCCCAGCTCAGTCGCCCACTGAATGTCATCCGCAAGCCGCTTGACAGCATCAGGAAGGGCTGACATCGCCTGGATGCTCGGATCCCAGGGTTGCTTGATCACCGCATCATTTAGCGCCTTGCCTTTTAGTTCCTTATTTTTGCTGAGCCATTGTTGGAGCTGCATAATTTCCAATGGATAGGTTGAGGCAACAAGGACTTGCGCAAGGAGTGGATCTGGATACAACGCGATAGGCGCGACCAGCGAATCGAGTTGCTCCGCTGGGATTTTCGGCGCTTCCTGTTGGTCCGACTGGGCAGCTGGTTCCTGGAACGAAGCGACGAGGCTCGCATCTCCCGGTACGAGCAAAGCAGTGCACAGAACAGCCACACAGTTTTGCGCGATTTTCCAAAGGAGCTTAGTTGAAAATGAGTTCTTGATCATAAGTGGTTCCTTCCACGTTGCCACACGCAGCCAATCTCCTGACCGGTTCGCCTCTTCGGAACTCCATTTCTTCCTCGCGAGCGGTGCCCCCTACGTTCCGCGTAGGGGAGAGGGGGAGCCTGTAAATCTCTGGCTCCGCCTCTTTGGGGGCGTTTCAGGTATCCATTTAGGCTGATCACGCGGCGCCAGCAACTAGGGAAATCCCTAACCAAGGAAAACCCTCTTCCGAGTCCGCTACTTTGCCCACGAGTCTCGGCTCACTGGCTTCTTTCACCATTGCCGGCGGTGGTGGCCCTATTCCAGATTGTCAGGAGGGGACTGAAGTCGCGACAATCCCGAGGAAGACAGCGGAGAGACGTACTGCGAGCCATCGAGTACCGCATAGATGGCAGAAATCAGGTGGGCCTTCATTCGGGATTTCCAGACATAGCCCCGTGCTCCCGCCTCCAGGCAAGCTTTGACGAATTCTTCTTCCGGATGAATGGTTAAGAATACAAATTTGGCCGTGCAGCCGGACTCCGTCAGCCTGTGGACAGCTTCAATGCCGTTTATTCCTGGCATGGTGATATCAACAACAACCACGTCCGGATTGAGGCGCAGCACCTTTGATACAAGCGATACCCCATCGCTAGCTGTGCCGACCAGGTCAAAGTGGCGACGGAGCAGAGCGATCTCGGCCGCCAGCAAATCGGAATGGTCATCGGCCAAAAATATGCGCGGGCGAACCATGGTTCGCTCCATGAAGACTAAAATATGCACCAGCGGTACTAACTGCAAAGCTTCGGGTGCAGTTCTGAATCGCAGGAGAGATCCTAGGCGTGATTTGAGACTGCGCTACTGGGGAAATCCCTAATCGCTTTAGGTTAGGCTTTAGAAATTGTTAGGCGCGATGGTGCGGGATTGATGGAGATTAGATCGCGCTGCAGTGCGAACAACACCAGAGCTGCGTTGCTCTTGAGATTGAACGATTCCATGATGTGATGTTTGTGGAATTCCACCGTCTTTTCGCTTAAGTCCAGGACTCCGGCGATCTCTTTTATGACTCGTCCTTCCGCGAATAACTGGACGATTTCTCGCTGCCGCCGGGTCAATTCCTTGGAATACTGTCGTGCCCGCGCCTTGGTGGCAACCCAATCTTCTGCTCGCAGTTTGGGTGTCAGATAAGCTTTTCCCTGCAAGACATGATCAATCGCCGTCAGCAATTCCTTTCCACTCGAGTGCTTGAGGACGAACGCAATCGGACCAAGTTCGAGCGCCGCCGCAGCCAGATTCGGATCGTCCTGCATGGTCAGGAAGACGAACTTTGCTCTTGAAATCTTCTCCCTGATTCTCGAAGCTGCGTCCAAACCATTGAGGAGGGGCATGCCGATATCCACGATCAGGACATCGGGCTTGAGCCTGATGGCTTCATCTACTAACGCGCGCCCATCCGCCACCACGCCGACGGTGGGGTAGAACTTTTCGAGGTAGGCCCGCAGGGCCTCTGCGAAAATCGCGTGATCATCTGCAATTAGGACGCGGAGCGGGGATGCACATGTTTGCACTGATTCCATACATTGCCATCCTAAGCGAAGGGGTCGGCAGGACTTTCACGTCCCTTCGTCTGATGGGAGTTTCGTAGGATCTCGTACGACGGGGAACTGTTAATAGTTACAGACTGTCAATACTTACAGGTCCAGGTTTGCCTTCTTTTTCCTTGAATGATTGAGGGATAACTCCTTTGCTGGCAAAGCTTTCGGGAGTGCTAATTGCCTTTGGCACCGGGGTAACCCAAGAATCTCGGTGAGGCACTCGCACATTTTGTCACGAATCATCTGCCTGAAGTTGCGGACATCATTCTGGGCTTGAGAGGCACGCGAGCCTGGATCCTTGTTCCTCGTTCCAGTCGTGAGTCGATCGAAAGGGTCCCGTCCACAAGTCTCATACGTTCCCTCATGCTGGTGAGGCCGAGCCCGGAACCCTTCATGGCCTCTTCGGGATCAAAGCCAATACCGGGATCTCGCACGGTGAGCAGAATCTCGTTCGATCCACCAACGAGCGACGTTTGGAAGCGTCGCGAACCGCTATATTTCGACGCATTCTGAAGAGCCTCTTGCAACACACGGAACAGACAAAAGGAAATCTCTGTTGGCAGCTCTTCAGGGACATTCTCAGCGTGAAACTCAATTTCTAATCCTAGTCGTTGGGCGAGTTCTCTGCAAAAGCCAGCAGCCGCCTTTGCGAGCCCAAGAACTTCCAGCTTGGAGGAGTGCAGGCGGTGCGATAGAGCCTGGACGTCATTCACGAGGTCTTTAACCGTTTTGCTAGCTTCCCCTATCTCACACCTGAGTTCAGCCGCCGAGGTCGAAAGGCCCTGTTTCATGCAGTCCAAATTCACCGCCAACAGTGCGAGTTGCTGATTGATATCGTCGTGAAGCTCCCTGGCGATCCGGGCACGTTCTTGCTCTTCAGCATCTACCAACCTGCGGCTCACCCTTGAGCGAGAATCGTCCAACGTCTTTTTGAGTTTGGACACCAGGCGAGATATGAGGAACGACGTGATCAAGAACGTCGCAATGGCCGCAACATCCAGCGGGTCGTCAATCCGAAAGGAGTGAGCGGGGGGAGCGAGATACGCTAACCACACAGCTGCGAGAATGGAGGTAACAATTGATGAAGCGAACCCTCCCGCGCGCGACAGCAGCACGACGACAATTACACAGAGTAGACCGGCCGTCGCGACGTTGACATGCGTTCGGTAGCTGACAAAAGCAATCAGTCCCACGGCCAGGATGCCAATTACACATAGCGCGGCCTCGGGTCGGAATCTTCTACTCACGATGAAGTCGAGAATGCCCACTCGATGCCCCTCTTCCAGAAACCCTCGAAATCCATTCGCTCGCACGGCTGAGCTGTCCTGAATGGATATTATGGCCATCAAGCCTCGTCTCCGAGGACCTTAGTTTGAACGAATTATAACCTGGCCGAGAATTAGGGAAAACCCTAGTTTCACTGCCCGAAGCGTTCCCTTAGCATCCACTCGCAATTGAGAAAAGGTTCGATGTAACACCGTCGTCTTCCCACTAAGGCTGGTGATCTCGACGCGAATGTTGAATGCGCTGGCAAGACAATTTTGCACCGTCTGAAAAGGTGACTGGCATGCATTCCCTCAAAGCATTTGTTTCTAATGCTTACCGCTTGCTGAACTCTGCGAATTATCGGTTCGGCGTAGGAACGAGGAGAACGTCGTGGAAAGGACGCGCAATATGTCTGCTCTGCACCGTCCTGTTGATGGCCTGCGGTCCGCGATCAGCTAAGGCTCAGACGCAAGATGACAACAGCGCACGAATCGAAGCGCTGCAAAAGAAGCTTGACGCCTTGCAGAGTCAGATGACGGATGTGCAGACCGAGCTGAAGAGTCTGTCGACACCTTCCGTCAAAGCTCCCGTAAATGCCGCAGGAGGCCAGGCTACGGCCGGCACCCGAAAGGGCGAGAAGACTGCAGAAGTAGAAGCGGAACTGACTCCGGCGCAAGATCAGATCGGCAAGGCCACGAGTACTTACAATACTTTCTCGCAGGATCCGATAGCGGCCCCGCGCATTAATAATGAGCCGCTCGATCCACGCTTCCCGGGATATTTTCGGCTGCCGGGCACGAGCACATTCCTCCGGATCGGCGGGTACTTTAAGACTGACTTCATTTCCGACTTGAAGCCAGCAGGGAATACCGACAGTTTCATCCCTGCGACCATCCCTATTCCAGCTCCCACAAGCGTTAATAATTCCACCATATCGGTAAGACCCACACGCCTCAATCTCGACTTCCTGATCCCCGGGAAATCACTCGGAAGCGTGCGATTTTTCGTGGAGGCTGATTTCTTCGGCACCAATGCAACCACACCGCGTCTGCGCCATGCGTATGCTCAGGCCAAAAACGTCTTGATCGGACAGACTTTTTCCAACTTTATGGATCCAGACGCAGGTCCGGATCAGCTCGATTTCCAGGGTCCGAATGGACAGGTTTCGATCCGCAATCCGCAGTTCCGCTACAGCCTGCTGGTTGCGAAAAAGACAACCGTCAGCTTCTCTGCGGAAAAACCAAGCTCGGATGTGGCATTTACCACGCCCGAGTTCACCGCCCAACCTAACAGCCCGACTCCGGATGGAACCTTGAAGCTCCGCCGAGAAATGGACCGCGGGCATGTGCAGATTTCAGCCGTCTTTCGGAGCGTGGCGGCATTTTTGCCCGATGGTCGTCACGAGGCCGTATTGGGCTGGGGGGGGAATCTGGCGGGCTCCGAGAGACTGTTTGGGAAGGATACGATTGTTTACCAAGCAGCGTATGGCAATGGTATCGAAAGATATATCAATGACACTTCAGGCCTAGGACTCGACGCAGCCGTCGTCAGCTTGCAGGATCCTCATCTCAGAACACTCCCCGTCGTTGGAACGTACGCGGGCTTTCAGCACTTCTGGTTCCCGCGGTTCCGTTCGAGCGTCGTGTACGGGTTCGCCCAAATCCAAAACACCGGAGTGGAGGCCGGTTCCGTATTCCACCAGAGCAATTATACGGCCGGGAACCTCATCTGGAATCCATTTGGTTCGCTGACCGTTGGTTCGGAATTCCTCTATGGATGGCGGGTGAACAAGGACGGCAGTTCGGGAAATGCGCCACGGATTATGTTCAGCGCGAAATACAACTTTGTAAAGACGCAATCGACGGAATAGCGCTTGGTGAGTTCGCCACGTTTCGTTGTTTTCGACTGCGTGTTCTGGAAATGGATAGAAGCAACTGGAGGAAATCATGCGTACCTCAAAAACGCCCGAAACTTCTCGGGTCGACCAATTCTTTATGGCGGGAGAAGCGCGATTTGATCGTTGGAGAGCGCTGCTCCAAGCCGCACGCACTTGGGAGAGGTCGGTAAGCTCACAGCCTTCTGACAAGGCTGAACATCACGCGGCAGTCACCAATTCTTTCCAGGAGTTGCTCCAATGGGAGGATTTCTTTGCCTACCCGGGGCTTGGGCTGCTGAATTCGCTCAGAGAGCGAATCACTTCAGGTGATGCAACAGGCACAGCGCGATTGGCGCAATCAATCAGCGCTGCTGTGGTGACACATTCGTATCGAAACAACCCTGCTGACTTGGAAAACGAGGAAGAAGTTTCGATCAATTTCGGCGACCGGGTGACCGGCACAGGAGAGGAAGGGGCGACACACCGACCTTACTTCGAAGTTCTCGTGGTCAGTCCGGCGCGTCGGGGAATGTGGCAGGAGCTGTCGAAAGACCTTCGAAAATTGCGCCGAGCGCACGACAAATTCATTTACGAGCCAGTATTTGCTGGCACGTTTGAGGATGCAGTCCTGGCGACGATTTTGAATGGCGGCATCGAGGCCGTGATTATCTACGAAGGGATTCCGTTCCCCTCTTCCCGCGAAAACCCGGTTCTGCGCGGATTTCTTGCGAATTATCTTGCCGCCAGTGGTATCGACTCTTACTCAGGAGAATTCAGTTTGGCGCTTGCTCAAGGCCTGAAGCAATTGCGTCCGGAACTCGACATCTACTTCCTCAGCGACCGGCAAGTGGAAAAAGTGGCGGGTGATACCAGCGCTGAATGTATCCGGCGCATTTTCTATCAAGTCGAAGAACCGCTCGAACTGCATCTCAGCATTCTTGACGGAGTGGCAGACCGGTTTGACACGCCGTATTTCGACAACCTCCAAAAGTACGCTCAGCGCCCAATTGGAACGTTCCATGCGCTGCCCGTGGCCCGAGGCAAATCCATATTCAAGTCAAATTGGATTCGCGACATGGGCAACTTTTATGGGATGAACCTATTCCTCGCGGAGTCCTCGGCGACTACGGGCGGACTAGATAGCTTGCTGGAGCCAACTGGCAACATTAAGGTGGCCCAGGACAAAGCGGCGAGAGCCTTCGGAGCGGACCACGTCATCTTCGTGACGAACGGAACTTCGACATCCAACAAGATGGTAGAGCAAGCGCTCCTGGCGCCGGGCGACATCATGCTGGTTGACCGCAACTGTCACAAATCCCACCACTACGGCGCGGTGCTTACAGGTGCCCTGCCACTGTACGTCGAGGCATATCCACTCACAGCGTACTCGATGTACGGCGCGGTGCCTCTGCGCACGATCAAGAAAGCTCTTCTAGATTTGCGAGCTGAAGGCAAATTGGATCGAGCTCGCTTATTGGTACTTACGAACTGCACGTTCGATGGACATATCTACAACGTCGAACGGGTCATGGAGGAATGTCTCGCGATAAAACCCGATCTAATCTTCCTCTGGGATGAAGCGTGGTTTGGATTCGCCAGATGGAGTCCCTTCTATCGTCGGCGTACCGCGATGGGGGCTGCGGCGATCCTGGAAAAGAAATTCAAGGATCCCGCGTATCGTGCCGCATACAAAGAGCAAGAGAAGAAGCTGGGTGCGGACCTGAAGGCGGACGAGAAAACGCTGCTGGGGACACGGTTACTCCCTGACCCTGACAAGGTTCGCTTGCGTGTCTACCAAACCAACTCGACGCACAAATCCATGTCCTGCCTGCGCCAGGGTTCCATGGTGCTCGTCAAAGACCAGGACTACCACACGGTTGAAGAGCAATTCCATGAAGCAGTCTTCACGCACGCATCCACGTCGCCTAATCTTCAGATCATTGCGACGTTGGATGTGGCGAGGCGGCAGATGGAGTTGGAAGGCTACGAATTAGTGAATCGTGCCATCCAGTTGGCGCTCGATCTGCGGATTGAGCTGAACTCGCATCCGTTGGTCTCGAAGTATTTCCGGGTGCTCGGGGCCGACGAAATGATTCCTGCCGAATTTCGGAATTCAGGGTTCGTGGACTACCTGGCGCCGGGAGCGAATTGGGCCACCGCAGTAAAGGCTTTGAGGGAAGACGAATTCGCCCTGGATGTTACCAGACTCACGCTGGTGTGTGGCTCCGCAGGATTTGACGGCACACAATTCAAGAATCTGCTTGCGGCTGACTATGACATCCAATTGAACAAGACATCGCGCAATAGCGTATTGCTGCAAACTAACATCAACAACACTCGTAGCGACATCGCCCAGCTCATCAAGGTTCTCGTCCAGATTTCACAGGGAATCGAAAAGAAACTGGCAGCTGGTGGCAGCAGAACAAAACAAGAGTTCGAAGCGCGAGTGAAGTCGCTGATGACGGATGTGCCGGATCTTCCCAATTTCAGCTGCTTCTTCGACGGATTCCGCGAGGATCCCAAGAGCAAGACCAGCGAAGGCGATATGCGCGCCGCATTCTTTGGGGCTTATCGCGAGCAACAATGCGAGCACATAAAGCTATCGAGCCCGGAGATCGACAAACGCTTGAAGGATGGGCCTTCTCTCGTTTCGGCAAGCTTTGTCATCCCCTACCCACCGGGATTCCCAATCATGGTGCCTGGGCAGGTCATCAACGCACAAACCATTGAGTTCATGCGCAAACTCGACGTCAAGGAAATCCATGGCTTCACCGCCGCGCTCGGATTGAAGCTGCTGAATCCAGGATTCCTGCAATCGGTTAAAGGGCCTGGCAAAGAATCTGTTGAAGCAGCAAAGCAAGTGAAGGGAAAGACTGCACGCACAGGCTCAGCTGACTAACCGCTGCTGATCTGATCCTGGAAAAATGTTCTGGCAAATCGGAGATTTAGGAACCAAGGAGGAAAGTTATGGCAACCGGAGCAGTACGACGTCTATCGGTGACTCTCGAACAACAAAAGGAACTTGAAAAGCTCAGTCCATTCGAGCTGAAAGATAAATTGATTCAACTAGCCGGCGACACGTCTCGGCCTGGCGCTCAGGCCATGCTAAATGCCGGCCGTGGAAATCCCAATTGGATCGCAACGACCCCCCGCAATGCTTTTTTCACTCTGGGCTCGTTCGCAGTCCAGGAATCGAAGCGGGTGTGGGACGCGCCCGATCTAGGCGGAATGCCTGCGAAAGCGGGGATAGCGAAACGCTTAGCGGACTTTTTGGCCAGCAACCCTGATGCTCCTGGCGCGAGCATGCTTCGAGCTGCCGTTGACCACGGCGTGAGTGAATTCAAGTTCAACGCGGATGCATTCGTCCACGAATTGGTCGACAGCATCATCGGAGACCAATACCCATGGCCGGATCGTATGCTGGTCCACGCCGAACGAGTGGCTCAGGAATACCTGGCCAAGGAAATGTGTGGTGGCGGAGTCACCGGCAAGGATTTTGACATCTTCGCAGTTGAAGGTGGCACGGCAGCGATGTGCTACATCTTCGACTCGCTGATGGTGAATCGCCTGCTGCACAGAGGCGATAAGGTCGCACTCGCGGTTCCGACGTTCACGCCGTACATAGAGATTTGCCACCTCGACCGGTTTCATTTCGACGTGGTTAAGATCGATGCAAGTGAAGTCTCGTCGAGCGATGGCCGTCACACTTGGCAATACCCGGACGCAGAGATAGACAAGCTGAATGACCCCTCAATCAAAGCGCTATTTTTTGTTAACCCCAGCAATCCGCCATCCGTGGCTATGCGCGCAAGCTCGATGAAGCGACTCGCCACCCTGGTTCAAAGCAATCGTCCAGATTTAATCGTGGTGACCGACGACGTGTACGGGACCTTCGTACCGGGATTCCGCTCTCTAATGGCCGAAGTTCCACACAACACGATTGGCGTGTATTCCTATTCGAAGTATTTCGGTTGCACAGGCTGGCGCCTCGGGGTCATAGCAATCCATCAGGACAACATTTTTGACAAGGCAATCGAAAACTTGCCTGAAGCCGCTCGCGGGGAATTGAACGCCCGGTATAGCCCTCTGACCCTTCATCCCGAAAAGCTCAAGTTCATCGACCGGATGGTAGCAGATAGCCGATGCGTGGCTCTCAACCACACGGCCGGTCTATCCCTACCGCAACAGGTACAGATGACTTTGTTCTCCCTGTTTGCTCTCGTGGACAAAGAGGATCGCTACAAAAAACTCACTCAAGAGATTGTACAACGCCGGTTGAAAGCGCTCTGGAATGGGATGAACCTCCCACTTCCGCCCGATCCAATGCGTGCTGGCTACTACGCTACGCTCGACATAATGGCTTGGGCCGAGAAAAAGCACGGTCCAGCCTTTGTGGAATTCCTCAAGAACAACTATCACCCATTTGATGTTCTTTTTGGACTGGCGGAGAAGTTCTCGATCGTGCTCCTCAACGGGAGCGGTTTTGCAGGACCGGATTGGTCGGTACGAGTCTCGCTCGCCAATTTGCCGGACGAGGCGTACTCCAAGATCGGGGAGCAACTCACGGCTGTCGTTCAAGTGGCAGTCGATGCATGGAAGGCACAAGCAACAGCGTGATTCGTGTTCGACGTGCTTCTAGAGGCAGATCTCGGCAATCTCGTTGAACCCTGCGCGTTACGAAGTAAGAACAAGGAGATAGATGATGGGCATCGGAACTTGGTTCGCTGACACTCTCCGACAGTATCCGGAGATCGCCATCTTTCTAACGCTCGCGTTTGGCTACTTCTTCGGGAAATTCACTTTTAAGGGAATCGGCCTCGGGTCGGTCACTGCCACTTTGCTGGCCGGAGTCGTGATCGGTCAGCTGGGCATCGCTATATCGGCGCCCCTTAAAGCGACGGTCTTCCTCATGTTTCTTTTTGCCGTTGGCTACGGCGTCGGACCGCAGTTTGTTCGCGGTGTCGCCAAGGATGGCATGCCACAGGCCATCTTCACGGTGGTCCAATGTGTGTTGTGCCTGTTGGTTCCAGTCGCGATCGCCAAAGTGGCCGGCTACAACCTCGGCTACGCGGCCGGGTTGTACTCCGGCTCCCAGACAATATCGGCCGCAATGGGCCTCTCGACCGACGCCATCAACCGGCTTGGTCTACCCGCGGACCAGGTCAAAACCATGCTTGACTCGATGCCGGTCGCGTACGCAGTGACCTACATCTTCGGCACCATGGGCTCGGCAATCGTGATTGCACTGATCGGCCCAGCTCTTCTCCGAATAAACCTCGTCGCCGCATGCAAGGACTACGAGGAGAAACATGGTGGAGCGAGCACGGGACCTGCCGGGGGAGGTGGCTCAGCTTGGCATCGCTGGGAGATGCGCGCCTTTCGTGTGCAGGCAGGCGGAAGAGCAAGTGGCCTGCGGGCGGACCAGGCCGAAGCCCTTATCCCGGACGCGCGCGTCTTCGTTCAGCGTGTACGTCGCGCCGGGGTGATCGAAGATGCCACCGCGGACACCGTCCTGCAAGAGGGCGACGTAGTGGCAGTTGCCGGCGCTCGCGAGGTACTTGTGAAGGTGCTTGGGGCGACCGGGACCGAAGTCGAGGACCCAGAGCTGCTGAGCGTTCCAATTGAGGGCGTCGACGTCTTAGTGACCAACAAGGCGGTTGACGGCAAGACGCTGGCCGAGCTGGCCCAGCTTCCAGCCTCGCGCGGCGTTTTCCTGCGAAAGATTACGCGGGGCGCGACGGGCACCACAATTCCTATCCTTCGGGACACGCAGATCAATCGCGGCGACATCCTCACCGTTGTCGGCCGCACACAGGACACCAACGCGATCGCAAAGCTGGTGGGCGTGGCGGATCGGCCGACCGATGTCGCCGATGTGGCGTTCATCGGCGGGGCGATCACGATCGGCGCACTGATCGGCGCGCTGGTCTTGAAAGTGGGCGGCGTGCCCCTGACGCTGTCGACAGCCGGCGGAGCGCTCATCGCGGGGCTCGTGTTCGGCTGGCTGCGCTCCGTCCGTCCGCTCTTCGGGCGGATTCCATCACCCACCGTCTGGTTCATGAACTCCGTTGGCCTCAATATCTTTATCGCGGTGGTCGGCATCTCGGCGGGTCCGGGTTTCGTCAACGGTGTCCGGTCGCAGGGCATTAGTCTTTTCCTCTGGGGGGCGCTGGCCACTACGCTGCCGCTCATTTTCGGTATGTTCATCGGTAAGTATATCTTCCGCTTCCACGACGCGCTTCTGCTTGGCATCGTCTCCGGTGCGCGGACAACGACCGCTTCGCTGGGCTTGGTCTGCGACATAGGCAAGAGCCAGGTCCCCGCACTCGGGTACACCGTCACCTATGCCGTCGGCAACACTCTGCTTACGATCTGGGGCATGATCCTCATCATGTTGCTGTCGTGACCCACTCTTGGTGGACCCTCACGTAAAGCTCCAGAGTTCAGCCAAGGGTTGTTGGGGAACTGGAGATGCTGTTTGCGGAAACAAACGGCAAAGATTTCGCGGACCTGACGCAGCATTGAATCGACGAAAGAGGGATAAATATGGAATGGCTTGCCCAGCTATTCACAAAGTATCCGGAAATGGGCGTTTACCTCGCCATCGGGATCGGATATCTGATTGGCAAGCTCAAGTTCCGTGGTGTTGGGCTTGGAGTTGTGACAGGGTCTCTCCTGGGGGGAATCCTTATTGGGAATTTCTTCCATGTTCCTGTGTCCGATATGGCGAAGTCGATGCTCTTCCTGCTGTTTCTTTTCGGTATAGGCTACTCCGTCGGTCCTAGCTTTTTTCGAAGTTTGAAGGGAGATGGCTGGCGATGGGCTGTCCTCGGCGTGTTTGTGCCTGTGATGGGGCTCCTCGCGTCTTATGTAGTAGCCAAATTTCTGCATCTCGACCCCGGCTACGCCGCAGGTCTTCTTTCCGGGTCGCTCACCGAGTCCCCGGCAATCGGCACCGCGAGCGAAGCAATCAGAGCGCTGTCCGTGTCCGCCGAACAAAAGGACCTATGGGTAGGACACGTCGCCGTCGCCGATGCGATTTGCTATATATTTGGCACGCTGGGCGTGATCTGGTGCTGCGGCAGCCTCGGCCCTAAGCTCTTACGCATCGATTTACGTACAGAATCAAAAAAGATAGAAGCGACTTTGGGAATCCAGCCGGCTAAAGCCGGCGTCCAATCCGCATGGCAAGCCATTGATTGCCGCGCCTACAAGATTCCAGAAGGTGGCCCCACTGTCGGAAAGACCGTGGCAGAGGCTGAGGCAATCGTGCCTGGAGCCCGGATTTTTCTAGAAAGGCTTCGGCGTAACGGCGAGATTTTCACGCCTATCGCGACGACGGTGCTGCAGGTCGATGACACGGTGGCAGTTCTGGGGCGTACGGAGGTTTTGGTGAAAGCCCTCGGTCCATCTGCGCGTGAGGTCGCTGACGCAGAATTGCTCCAAATCCCCTTGGCCTCATTCGACTTATATGTGACGAGCAAAACAGTCGCCGGTCGAACCCTTCAGGACATTGCAGACAATATAGATGAGGCACACGGTGTTTTACTCCGAGGCATTAGGCGGGCAGATCAGTCCATTCCGATTGGGAAAGGAACAGTAGTTGAGCGGGGAGACACTCTGCAAGTAACTGGTTCAGAGCTTACCGTTCAAAAGCTGGCTCAGATTGTTGGCACGATCATACGGCCGACAGACGAGAGCGACCTGTCCATACTCGGACTTGCAGTTTTCGTCGGAGTGCTTCTCGGTGCAATCATTGCGATCCCGTTCGGAAATCTGAAAATAGCGCTCGGTACGAGTGTGGGAACTCTACTTGCCGGCGTGGTTGTGGGATGGGTGCGGTCGGTACGGCCCTGGTTTGGAAGATTTCCTGATGCCGCAATTCTTTTCATGAGGTCCATTGGGCTGGCAGCGTTTGTAGCCATGGTTGGACTCAAGGCCGGGCCGATTTTCATGAGTGCCGTCCGCGAGCATGGCTACCAACTGTTCCTCGGCGGCATCGTGGTGACCATGGTTCCCCTCATCTCGGGTCTTTTCTTCGGTTATTACGTTCTCAAAGTCAACCCTGCACTCCTCATGGGGGGACTCGCCGGAGCTCAAACAATGATCGCAGGCGTTGCCGCCGCGCAAGAGAAGTCAGACACCTCTGTTGCCACTTTGGGTTACTCGTATACTGTGGCAGTTGGTCACATTTTACTGACTACATGGGGCACCATAATTGTCTCCCTCTTGACCTAGCCGAGGTTGATTCAGGAGAATTCCGTCCTGCTTACCCATTTAAACTAATTGAGGGCCCGACAACTAGTGAAATACCCTTGCGTATTCGCAGCAAATTACGAGGAAGTGAGCGGAGAAATATAAGCCAGGTCCTGGAGGACCGCATGAATCGCCGGGATCAAGTGCGTCTTCATTCGAGTTTTCCACACGAAACCTCGGGCACCCTCTCCTAAACATGCGTTAACGAATTCTTCGCCATTGTTAATGGTCAGAAATACGACCTTGACCTTGGAGCCGGACTCTTTGAGTTTATGAACAGCTTCAATGCCGTTCATTCCTGGCATTGTGATATCAACCACAACGACGTCCGGATTCAGCCGCTGCGCCTCTGACACTAGCGAAAGCCCGTCACTTGCCGTTCCGACAAGTTCAAAATGGGGTCGCAATTGTAGTGCTCCCCGCTAAAACTGGACACCTCGCTTAGGTAGAATCAGGGCCTCCAAAACAGGAGGCAACATGGGCAGGAAACCACGCGTAGATCGATCCCCGGAAGAGAAGTGGCAGATC
>Ga0209139_10000329_pt1 | contig 15921 bp, 14 predicted proteins | sample BogFormECP14_OM3_FD_188246 | JGI IMG/M metagenome (GOLD analysis project Ga0209139, IMG submission 188246) | Bog forest soil microbial communities from Calvert Island, British Columbia, Canada - ECP14_OM3 (SPAdes) (version 2) | ecosystem: Environmental > Aquatic > Freshwater > Wetlands > Bog ...
TCAGTTCGCCCCTGCAGGACGCTCTGTTCGATTGCGTCCCAAACCTGGTCGCGACTGTAAAACTCGTCGCCGAAGTTCAGCTTACCTTCAGGGCAAACGGCTTTGTACTGTGCCTCCAACTCGTGCCCATACGCCAGCCACGCCGAACGCGTCATGGCGAGACGAATTTCGGCATTACGCTGCATCTGCGCCAGTTCATTGAGGAAGCGCTCGGAATCAGCGCGAACTTTACGGGCGAGCTCCAAAAGCTTGTCGCCGGCGGCGGTTGGGACGACGGCAAGAGGGCCGCTGTGATCAATCAGCGTTCCCCCATTCAATTCATTTTTGAGCTCTTCTTCAAGCTTGAGAATGGTCTTGGCTACCCAGGAGCCGTCTATGCCCAGCTTATGACCAGCTTCAACCCTGCTCACACTGGAGCAGGCCGTGTCAAATATGGCTAACCTTTGCAGGATTTTTTCTGAGAACTCTTTGAATGTTCGGTCGTCGAAATCGGCCATGCTTCTCCCCTTAAAGGTGGTTTTGGCCCGGTGCCACACAGCACGCAATGCATGCGGAATGGGGGAGAAGTGTACTCATTGTAAATCGGTGTCATCTGTGGCGGTTGAGTAATAAATGGTCTCGGCGCGCAATGTCGAAGACGCCATTTCCGATGCGAATCCAAATAAAAACAGGCGGAGCTGTTCGAGCCTCTCCGCCTGTTTGTTGAGAGTGAGACCTTATCTGTTCAATGCTGAGGTGACTTCCGGCAGGGCCGTTGTGCCTTCGATCCTTACGGCCTGCAAGGCGCTGGGGTTGAGTCCCAATGTGTTGAGGATGGTTGGAGCTACCTGTGAGGTTGTGGTGAACGTGGATACCGTCATGTGTTTGATGGAGGGGTTCGATACGAGCAGCATGACGTTCGTGTCGTCATGGGAGAAGCCGCCATGTTCTTCGAGCTTTGCGGCGCTGCCGGTGTAGGTGAACCCTACGTTCGGCGTCACAATGAGAGCCGGGTATTGGGGATGAAATGAACACCTGGCTTGCGCTATTCTCATCTTTGGCCATTTCCCTTTTCTCGACGACTCTTCGCCGACAGCCGCTCGCCGTGATCGGCATGGCGCTGCTTGTTTTATTTGTCAGCATCGCTCTGCTGGCTCCGCTGCTCGCTCCATATAATCCGGCGGCCATTGATCTGAATCATCGCCTGGCCGCGCCGGAGCATGCGCATTGGTTTGGCACTGACGAGCTGGGGCGCGATATTTTTTCGCGCACACTGTATGGAGCGCGTTTGTCGCTGCTGGTGGCGTCGTCGGTGGTGGCCTGTTCGCTGCTGCTGGGGCTAATTCTTGGGGGTCTTGCCGGATACTATGGCGGAGTCCTGGACACAGCGCTCAATGTTTTTGTGATGAATGCGTTTCTGGCGCTCCCGGGGATCCTATTGGCAATTGCGTTTGTTGCGTTCCTGGGACCGGGGCTCATCAATCTGATTCTTGCGCTTTCGATTGGCGGATGGGTTGGGTATGCGCGGCTGGTGCGAGCGCAGGTGCTGGCGGTTCGTGAGCGCGAATTTGTAGAAGCCGCGCGGTCGCTGGGCGCAAGCGATCTGCGCATTTTCACGCGGCATATTCTGCCTAATATTCTGCAGCCGATTATCGTGCAGTCTGCCATCGGCATGGCCGGGGCAGTGCTGGCTGAGGCTACGCTGAGTTTTCTTGGGTTGGGTGTGCCTCCCCCGGCGGCGAGCTGGGGCGCAATGCTGAATGATGGGCGCTCGCATCTGTTTGATGCGCCGCATCTGGTGGTCTTTCCGGCGATTGCGGTAATGCTTTGCGTGCTCTCGTTTAATTTTCTTGGGGATGCGTTGAGGGATTATCTTGATCCGCGGACTCGGATGAGTGTTGGGTTGTAGTGTGTCCGATGAAGATATTGCTTTTCCCACCCTTCGCTTTGCGCAGGATGGGGCACCCGGGCGTTGTGGCTGCGCTACCGAAAAACAGATCCTTCGCTCCGCTCAGGATGACAACACTGGAGATGGAATGAAATAAGTTGCTTGGGTGGGCGCTGACTTCTGTGTAGACTACGCCCAAGCATGACAACTGTTACGTCACCTGAGAAGCGCGGCGGCATCGTTTCCGCACTGGAGCGCTACTTCCTTTTCGAGTCGCTGGGAACGAACTGGCGCACGGAGATTCTTGCCGGGTTCACGACGTTTATCACGATGGCTTACATCGTCTTCGTGAATCCCGCGATCCTGCACGAGACCGGGATGCCGATTGCCGCGGTGACGGCGGCGACGTGCTGCTGTGCCGCGCTGGGCAGCATCCTGATGGGGGCGCTGGCGAATTATCCGATTGCTCTGGCTCCTGGAATGGGGCTGAATGCCTACTTTACCTATACCGTTGTGAAGCACATGGGCGTGCCGTGGCAGACGGCGCTGGGCGCGGTTTTTATCTCGGGCGTGATTTTTCTGCTGCTGACGGTTGGCGGTATTCGGCAATTGCTTGTTGGCGCGATTCCGCATGAGCTGCACTCCGCAGTTGCGGGTGGGGTTGGACTATTTATTGCGTTTATCGGGTTGCGCAATTCCGGAATTATTGTCTCTGATCCGGCGACGATTGTCGGGCTGGGAAATCTTCGGAATCCGCAGACCATTCTTGCGGTGTTTGGGCTTCTGTTGATTGCGCTGCTGCAGGTGTTTCGCGTGCGTGCTTCCATGCTGATCGGGATTCTGGGCACGGCGCTGACCGGATGGACCTTCAGCCTGGTGCACTGGCATCCGCAGGCGTACCACCTCAGCGAAATTACAGCGACAGCGTTCAAGCTGGATATTCGGGGCGCGCTGCATATTGGAGCGTTCGAGATTATTTTTGTGTTTCTGTTTGTCGATCTCTTCGACAACATTGGGACGCTGGTGGCGGTGAGCCAGAAGGCTGGGCTCATTGATGCGCAGCATCGTATTGCGCGCCTGAACCGCATCTTCTTTGCGGATGCTACGGCGACGATTGCCGGGTCGCTTACGGGGACGAGCACTGTGGTGAGCTATATCGAATCGAGCGCGGGCGTGGCGGCGGGCGGACGCTCGGGCGTCACTGCGATCGTGACGGGGCTGCTGTTTGTGGTCGCGCTTTTCGTTGCTCCTCTTGTTGGCGCCATTCCCTCGGCGGCTACTTCACCGGCGCTGATTATTGTGGGCGGGTTGATGCTTTCGTCGATCAGCGATATCAAGTGGGCCGATCCGCTGATTGCGTTTCCGGCGTTCCTGACGCTGGTGACGATTCCGCTGACGTATTCGATTGCGAATGGGCTGAGTTTTGGCATCATCGCGTTTGCGCTGCTGCACATTTTCAGCGGGCGCTTTCGCTGGCAGGACTGGCTGCTCTACGTGCTGGCGGCGCTGTTTCTGCTGCGCTTCTTTTATATGGCCAAAGGATGACGAGCATCAGCCTCTGCGCGATGCGAGCAATGGGAATCTGCCTGCAACCTTGCTCCAGAGAAGCGCTCGCACTTCATCGACACGGAAAATCCAATACGAAATGGCCGCTGTGACAGCCGTCGCAACGATAGCGATGGCGCCCTGCGTTACATAAGAAAAGCTGGCGATGTGGTAGACCGGCCATAGGAAGACTATCGTACCCGCGGCGAGAAAAGCGAAGAGCTGATAGACGGGCTTGCGGTCTATGCTTGCGGTTCCGGCGAAAATTTTCGCATTAAGGCTGAGCAGATAGAAGAGCTGCAAGATCTCGCTGATCAGCCAGGTAATGAGAAAACCGATGAGCCCAAACTTGATCATCATCGGAATTGAAGCCAGGAATTGTGCAGTGTAGCCGATGACCGTCATGTAAGAAAAGGCTTGTATCTGCTGATTGCTGGAGAATTGAAACTGGGATTTGTGCTCCTTAATGGCCAGTACTGACACAGTGAGACCCAGCAGCAAACAAACGTTTGGAGCATAGAGAGATCCTTTATGCAGCCATATTTGCAGCAATAAAGGTGTGGCGAGCATTGTGCCAAAGGTAAGAGGTGGAGTTACGAGCAAAATAATACGCTCGGAAAATTCATAAAGTTTATACAGCTTCTGCCAGCTGCGCTGACCAAACATTATCGTGATTTCCGGCCCCATGGAGTTTGTGATTACAGCAAGCAGCCGCCTGCTCATTGAGTACACTGTCCGCGTTACGCTATAAAGCACCACAGTCCCAGGGCCAAGCAATCGCTGCATCAGGACAATGGGTAACTGAAATGCAAGTACATTCGAAGAAGAAAGCAGCATATAGTGCATGCTTGGCTTGAGTGTTGTACCCAGGGACCCCGGCTTCCAATAACGGAGGGTAGGACGGATATCAGGGGCAATGCGGCTGAAGTCAAAGAAGATGAACATTGCGCTCAGCAGGGTCAGGATCAGTTGGGCTCCTGCGATCAAGGCAAAAGCTGAATGCCTGAGAGCGAGGACAACCTGCGTAGACAGGATGAGCAACTGGATGATATTGCCGATGTTTTGCCCGCGATGCGGCATCCTGATAACCATGTAGCTTCCAGTAAGGAAGCCGTAGAGCATTCCGGCAATTACCTGGCAACCAAGGATATAGAGTGTCCACTGCGCTTCACGCTGCGGAATAGTGAGATGCAGCAATGAGTTAAGCGGAATAAAGAAAATCACCAACAAAGCCACCCCTATAATGCCGAGGGCAGTGAAGAGTATGCGAAGTCCGGCAGACTGGACTTCGCGTGTCTCCTGCAATTCTCCACGGTTGTAGTGGATGGTCATCTGCATGTTGGTATAGGTCTGCAGACCATAGTTGAAAGTCGTGAGATAAGAAAGGGCCGCGCTTAATGTTAGCCACTGGCCATAAAGACTTACTCCATAGTAGTGGAGGAATGTTGGCGGCAGAACAAGCTGGTTAAGTACTGTGATCAATTGAGTGGCGTTCTGCGCGGCAAACAATTTCCCAATACGGCGTAAACTCATGAAGAAACAAACCTCTTACTCACGTACGGTCGCAAATCCGTTCAAAGGTAAGTGCTCAGATAGGTTTGCAAACCAGTCTTAAATGGATGCTTGCCAACGCACGCACGGCGATTGAAATAGCTCTAAAGGGTCGAGGACTTAACGCGATCACTTGACCTGAGAATGAGCCGCCGTAAGGGCCATGCCTATGCCTTGCTCAGCTTTCAGAATGAACTCCGGGAGTGAACGGTAACGAAGCGCAACCAGTTTTCTGGCGGATTCCTTTGCTCTCGTTTTCAGTGACGGGGGAAGAAATGTCTCGACTTCTCCTCCTTCCGCAGAAGTAACTGCCTTCTGAATCTCTTCCAAACGGCCGTCCAGGGGCTGACCTAACCCCGCGTTTATATTTCTTTTTGTAAATGCCAACATGGCGGCACATGCTTTGCGCCAATTATCAGCGTTGTCATGACCTGCATTTGACCCGTGCACGCGGTAATATCCAAGCGGTGTGCGCAGGAATTTGACCTTGCCCTTTGTTCCAAGCATCAGAGCCCAATACCAATCCGTTGCCAGATCCGCGTCCTTTGGCAAAGGGGGAAATTGTAATAAGAACTGACGGGCCAAGAGCGCAAAGCTAATCGTATATCCATTGCTGGCAGAGAAGAAATGAAATCCTTCCGGAGGATTGAGTGTAGTTGAGGGCAAACCAGTTCCTCTCGCGCGCCGAGGAATGAGTTTTTCATTACATTCAAGACTGGCAGCCGCGACCAAGCTTACATTGTTCTCGATTTTGCCGCGCATTGTCTCCAAAAACGTCGGCATCAACGCATCGTCGGAGGAAAGAAAACAAAGATAATCTCCCCTGGAATGCTCAAGCAAAAAACGATAATGCTCACCTAAAGAAATACGCTGTGCAGGGCGAATGATGCGGACACGGGGAAGTCCCTCATATTCCTTCACAATTTCGAAGCTCCGATCAGGAGAATTGTCATCGGAGATCAAAAGTTCGTCCGCAGGTACAGTTTGCGCTAGTGCAGATTCGATCGTCGTGCGTATATAGCGCTCAGATTTGTAGCAGGGGATACAAATTGAGATTGTCGTAGCCATTCAAACCTCATAAGTGAAGAAAAATCAGGATGACGCCCAGAGCCGCTTGTGAATACCCGGCACACCGAAGACGAAGTCTTTAAACGCGGCGCGCATTCCTATGCGAGCCGACCCTCTTCCGGGCAGGTAGCCTCCGTGGAACAGGATTTTTCCAAAAACCTGCAGGCGCTGTAATACATTCGAATTTTCTCCATAGAGTTGTGAACGCAGTGTATTCAGATGCGCGCGCCGAGTGAGCGACGACACTGCCGCATCCAACCTGGCGCGCAGTGGAGCAGAATGCGGCAAAGCCATCTGCCGTAGAAAATCCGCAAAATACAATTCAGCTGTTGAAAGATCCGCGTAACTCCTGGGCTTCATCGCCAGCGATAGTGTCTTGTTCAGGCTTCGGGCGGAGCCGCCGAATAAATTCTTATCGTGTTGACGGTAAAAGCAGAGTACATCGGGGAGAACAACGATGCTTCCGAAGACTGCCGCCAGAAACCATACCCATTGATCATGACCCAGCGGAATTCCCCGCTCGTGGGAAATTGGCCGGACACTGTTGTCAGTGATTTCCAGTAGCGCTTTCCGAATCACCATGGCATATCCCGAATGCGTCTGCAGGGGATACGCGGAGAGCGCAGGGAAGGTCCTGCGTTTTTGGAACCTCGGATCATACTTTCCGCTTCTGCCGGTTCCATACCATAACTCACCTGAGTGCACGCACAGCAGGACTTCCGGATCCTCGAACGCCTTCACACAGGTTTCGAGCTTATTTCCCATCCATTTGTCATCCTGATCACAGAAGGCAATGATCTGTTGCGAACACAGACCGCACGCCTTAAGGAAATTGCCCGTGTAGCCCAGACGTTCTTCGTTCCTGAACAGCTTCACGGGAAAAGGCGCCGTCGACGCAAATTGCTGAACGATCTCGACGGTGCGATCGCTCGAACCGTCATCCGTAATCACGATTTCCGCAGGCAGAACGCTTTGACCGGCTATGCTTTCGAGCTGCTCGAAGATGTATTTCTCGCCGTTGTATGTCGCCATCGCGACGGAAACGCCGCAACTGGCGGCCTTCGTGGTCCTTTCGGGAGTCGAAAGGATCGGAGGATTCTCCATTATCGTGCTCCTTGAGACTACTCAGGATGGTTCTTGAGTAATATTGTCACCCGGCTGTTGCGCGGATTCCGCAATATCTGCCTCTTGCGGTTGCGTTTCGTTCTCTGCATGCCGGATGGCCCGGGAAACCGGGCTGCTCCGCTTCAGAGCGGCCACGACTACATTTTGTAGCGGCCGAGGTCTTCGTCGTTCAGGTTTTCCAGCCAGCGGCGCAGCTCTTCCTGCGTTGCCTGATCGGTGGGGTTGGGGATGACCTTGGCGACGCGCAGGACGTCTTCATCCACGAAAATCGGGCAGTCGGCGCGCAGAGCGAGAGCGAGAGCGTCGGATGGGCGGCAGTCGATGGTGATCGGTTCGCCGTCCTGTTCAAGCCAGAGGACTGCGTAAAAGGTGTCGTTCTTGAGTTCGGTGACGACGACGCGCTGCACGGTTGCGTTGAGGCCGTTGACAAGGTTCTTGAGCAGATCGTGCGTCATCGGGCGGGGTGTCGTTGCCTTCTCAACTTCGAGCGCGATCGCGTTGGCCTCATAGAGGCCGACCCATATAGGAAGGACAGTGTCTCCCTGCACGTCTTTCAGAATGACGATCGGCGCGTTGGTGGATGGATCCACCATCAGTCCCCGGATTTTCATCTCGATTTCCATGCAGCGCCCCTTATGCTACGGCTTCGCCCACCAGGCTGTTGGGGAAACTCTTTGTGACCCTCACCGGCAGGTAGCTTCCCGTAGCGGGAAGAATAGGCTGCGTGGTGGTAAAGTTCAATGTTTTGTTCTGCGAAGTGCGGCCTATGACCTGTCCGCGGGCCTGATTATGGCCTTCAACCATTACTTCCAAAACTTCGCCTATGTGATTGCTGTAATTGGCTCTCTGGATTTCGCGCTGGCGATCGAGCAGGATCTGCAGACGCTCCGACTTGAGCTCGTCCGGAATGGAGTCGGGCATTGTGATGGCAGGCGTGTTGGGACGCGGCGAATACTTGAAAGCGAAGACGGCATCGTACTGGACTTCGTGCAGAAGGGTGATGGTCTGCTCGAAGTCGGCTGGGGTCTCACCGGGGAAGCCTACGATAATGTCGGTGGTCATGCTGATCCGGCGTTTTGCCGCCTTGATCCATGAGATGCGCTCAAGGTACCAGTCGCGGGTGTATTCGCGCTGCATCATGTGGAGGACGTCGGACGATCCGCTCTGGACGGGGAGGTGCACGTGATCGCAGAGCGACGGCACGGCGTCGATGGCGTCGAGGATGTCGCGCGTGAAGTCACGCGGGTGCGATGTGGTGAAACGCACGCGGCGGATGCCGGGGATTTCGCCGACAGCGGCGAGGAGTTCGGCGAAGGAGCGCTTCCCTTCCGTGTCGCGGTAGGAGTTGACGTTCTGGCCGAGGAGCTGAACTTCGGTGTAGCCGGTGTCGGCCATGCGCTGCGCTTCTGCAAGGACTGAGGTTGATTTGCGGCTGCGCTCTTTGCCGCGCGTGTATGGGACGACGCAGTAGGCGCAGAACTTGTCGCAACCTTCGATGATGGTGATGTAGCCGCGATGCGGGTTGGTACGCGCGGTGAATTCGGTTTCGAAGGTCTCCTCGGTCTGACGGTCGTCGAGGCCGGTGATGCGCTTCTCGCCTTGTTCCAGGCGGACGAGCATCTCGGGCAGCTTGCGATAGGAGGCGGAGCCGGAGACGAGCGAAACATAGGGGGCGCGCTCGAAGATGCGCTCGCCTTCCTGCTGCGCGACGCAGCCGAGAACTCCGAAGCGCTTGCCCTGCGCGGTGAGTTTCTTGTAATCGTTGAGGCGGTTGAAGACCTTCTGCTCCGCCTTGTCGCGAATGGAGCAGGTGTTATAGAGGATGAGGTCGGCTGCCTCTTCGGTTTGAACCTGCTGGTAGCCCTGCTGCGCGAGCGTGCCGATGACTTTTTCCGAGTCGTGCACGTTCATCTGGCAGCCGAAGGTTTCCAGGTAGAAAGTCTTCTGATGCGCTGACGCCGCTTGCGGCAGAGGCGCGTCGATGATTTGAAAATCCGCCATACTATTTTGATTATATCGCCGCCAGGACGGGCTCTTTCACTTGTTTGTCTGATTGATGCATTGCTGAGCAATGGTTTACGGCAAAAATTTGTTAGCTTAGCTGTGAAAGAGGTTATCCACTTTCCATGCAGCTACCCTCGCTTGATGAGATTCGAAGTGCTACGCGGGTCGTCCGCGCGGTGATGCCGCCGACACCGCAATTTACCTGGCCGCTGCTGAATGCGCGGGCCGGAACCGAAGTCTGGGTGAAGCATGAAAACCATTCGCCGGTGGGAGCTTTTAAGCTGCGCGGCGCAACTGTTTACATGGACTGGCTGAAGAGGACTCAGCCATCGGTTACAGGCGTGATTGCAGCCACTCGCGGAAATCATGGACAAGGCGTGGCGCTGGCTGCGGCACGGCTCGGATTGACTTCGGTGATCGTTGTTCCGCATGGCAACAGCCGTGAGAAGAATCGCGCGATGCAGGCTCTGGGCGCTGAGTTGATTGAGCACGGCGATGATTTTCAGGCGGCTTTGGAGCATGCTGGGGCTCTGGCGGAGACGCGCGAATTGCATCCTGTGCCTTCGTTTCATCCGCTGTTGGTGCATGGGACAAGCACTTACGCGCTGGAATTTTTTGAGGCTGCGCCGGAGTTGGACGCGGTGTATGTGCCGATCGGGCTTGGGTCTTCGATCTGTGGGATGATTTCGGTTCGCAATGCTCTGGGGTTGAAGACGAAGATCGTTGGCGTGGTGGCGGAAGATGCTCCGGCGTATGCGATCTCGTTTCGCAAGAAGAAGGCTGTTTCAGCGGCCGCGAATACGCGGCTGGCTGATGGGCTTTCGTGCCGCGTTCCTGTTCCGGAGGCGCTGGATGTCATCTTTGCCAATGTCGATCACATGGTCGAGGTGAACGAAGAGGAAATTGCCGCGGCGATGCGCGCTTACTACGAGGACACGCATAATGTTGCGGAAGGCGCGGCTGCGGCAGGACTGGCCGCGGTGCTGAAGGAGAGCGACGCGCTGCGAGGAGGGCGCGTTGGGGTTGTGTTCACGGGCGGCAATGTGGATCGCGAAGTTTTTCTGGAAGCGCTGAAGACCGCATGAATTCAAAAATGCTGACACCGTTAACGCATGGGGCGCTGCATCATTGTTTTGGATGCGGCGAGGCAAACCGGGCAGGACTGCGGCTGAAATTTTTCGTCGATGACACTCACCAGGTCGTATGCCGGGCGCGGTTGGCGAAGCGCTTTGAGGGGCCTCCGGGACACGTGCATGGCGGTATCATTGCAACGATTCTCGACGAGGCGATGAGCAAGGCCAATCGCGCACATGATGTGGTGGCAATGACGCGGCAGATGGAGGTGGAATATCTTCGGCCTGTACCGTTGGGGCAGACGATTACGGTGATCGGCAGGCGCGCTTCGCACGACGGGCGCAAGAATTATTGCGAGGCTGAAATTGTGAACGAGAAAGGAACGGTGCTAGCTCGGGGCAAGGCTCTGTTTATTGCGGTCGATCGGCGCATACTGAGGCTGCTGCGATGAATCGAGAGTCGATGAGAGCGCTCATACTGGATCGGCCGGGTGAGATTTCGGTGGGAATGCGGCCGATGCCTTCGATTGCGGACGGCGAAGTTCTGCTGCGCGTGCAACTGGTGGGGCTTTGCGGGACCGATCTGAATTCTTTTCGCGGAAAGAATCCGCTGGTTTCTTATCCGCGTGTTCCGGGGCATGAGATTTCTGCGACGGTTGCGGATTCCAGCAATGGCCTTTCGTCGGGAACCCATGTCACGCTGCTGCCTTATACCAGCTGCGGCGAATGCGCTTCGTGCTTGCGACAGAGGCCCAATTCCTGCGAGTTTAACCAGACGCTCGGGGTGCAGCGCGACGGGGCGCTTACGGAATATATTTCGGTTCCGGCTGCGAAGATTGTGCGCGGGAATCTGAGTCTGAAGGAACTGTGTCTGGTTGAGCCGCTTTCGATTGGGTTTCACGCGGTGGCGCGCGGTCAGGTGACGGTGAAAGATACGGTTGCTGTTCTTGGCTGCGGAGGGGTTGGCCTGGGTGCTGTTGCGGCTGCGAGTTTTGCCGGGGCCGCGACGATCGCTATTGATGTTGACGACCGGAAGCTGGAGATTGCTCGCAAGGCCGGGGCGCGGCATTGCATCAACAGCCAGGCGGAGGATTGCCACAAGGCTTTGCGTGAGATTACGAATGGGCTGGGGCCGGATGTGTTTATTGAGGCAATCGGGCTGCCGCAGACGTTTCGGCTTGCGGTAGAGGAGGTCGCTTACACCGGGCGCGTGGTTTATATCGGGTATGCGAAAGAGCCTGTTTCTTATGAGACGAGATTGTTTGTCCTGAAGGAGTTGGATATTCGCGGGTCGCGGAATGCTCTCCCGGAGGATTTTCGCGCCGCGGTTCAGATGCTCGAAGCGAAGCGGTTTCCGGTTGAGGATGCCGTGAGCCTGGTCGTGAGTCTCGATGAAGCGCCTGACGCCATTGCGCAATGGGCAGAGAATCCGTCGAGCTACAGCAAGATCATGGTGTCGATGCGGTAGCCAGTGAGCCGTCTGCGACGGCGGTCATTTCAGCCCATGTTAGCTGCGCGAACATGGGGCACCCGAGGCGAATCGTCTTCTTTCGAAAGCTGCTAAACTGTAGTGTTCACAGATATTTGAATTGGGCGTATTCCTGTAAACCGCTAATGCCCCGAAGGCGGCCAGCAGCGCCGGGAGGAACACAATGAGCACAAATAACGGCAGTACCACTGGCACCAGTCTTCGTCTGAAAGTCGGCCTCGCAGAAATGCTGAAGGGCGGCGTGATTATGGACGTCATGAACGTTGAGCAGGCGCGCATCGCGGAAGAAGCCGGCGCGGTCTCCGTCATGGCGCTGGAGCGTGTTCCCGCCATGATCCGGGCCGAGGGCGGCGTGGCGCGCATGGCGAATCCCAAGCTCATCAAGGAAATTATGGCCGCAGTTTCGGTTCCGGTGATGGCAAAGGCGCGCATCGGTCACTTTGCGGAAGCGCAGGTGTTGCAGGCGATCGGCGTCGACTTCATCGATGAGTCGGAAGTGCTGACTCCGGCGGACGAGGCGCACCATATCGACAAGCATGCTTTCACGACTCCGTTTGTGTGCGGTGCTCGCGATCTGGGTGAGGCGCTGCGGCGTATTGCCGAGGGCGCGGCGATGATCCGGACCAAGGGTGAGGCGGGTACGGGAGATGTTGTGCATGCTGTGAAACATATGCGGCAGATTGTTCGCGACATTCGCTCACTTACGGTTCTCTCCGATGAGGAGCTTTATGTTGCGGCCAAGGAGCATAAGGCTCCCTATGAACTGGTGCGGATGGTTGCGAAATCGGGCAAGCTTCCGGTTCCGAATTTCTCGGCTGGCGGCATCGCGACTCCTGCAGACGCGGCAATGATGATGCAGCTTGGCGCTGAGACGGTCTTTGTCGGTTCCGGGATCTTTATGAAGGAGCGCGCTACCCCGCTTGATGTGGAAAAGAATCCGGAAGAGCGCGCGGAAGCTGTGTCCAGAGCGCGCGCTATCGTCATCGCTACGACGCACTACAACGATCCCAAGATCGTTGCAGAAGCTTCTGAGCAGGTGACTGGAACGATGAAGGGACTGGCCGTCTCTACTTTGGATCAGGAGCAACTGCTGCAGACGCGCGGCTGGTAGTTCGCGGCTACCCATGAACCTTTACCTTGCTTTGACGTTGTTTCTCGCGTTGTCTCCGCAGGACGGCACCCAGTTATGGGAGCCTCAGGAGATACTTGCTCATGTACAGATGCAAGGCGCCAAAAAGACAGTTGCAGAGATGACATCGGGAAGTGGTGACTCGTGGAAGCACGCGATTCAGGGAATTCAGACTGGTTCGCCGCGATGGCTTGCTGTTGCAAGTGCATTGCGTGAGGGCTCGGATGCGGGCAACTCCGAGGACTTAACGCACGCGCTCTCTTATGCTTTAATCACTGCTCCGACGAGCGTGCTGCCAATGCTGGGTGATGAGTTCCCGCTGCCAAAGGTCTGCACTGTTCCGGATATTGAGCCTACGCCGGAATACGTTCGCCAGCAGATAGGAAAAGCCAAGGCGGCACTTGGGCGTGTAAAGAGTCCGCAAATGGCAACGAAACGGGACGCGTGCATCCGCTCATTTTCCGAGCTGGAAACGAAGGTATCGCCGCAGCATCCGTAGTCATCGACCAGGGCCTGTTAACACTATTAGGACGACAGCGAGAGGAGCGGATTTTTTCGAGTGCGAGGAGTGAGGAGTGACAAATACCGGGTGTATTTTAGCGACGAGGGACGAAGCAATCGGGAAAATCCGCCCTCTCCCTCCGGGTTGCGGCCAAAATCAGGCCATACTTTGTTGTCGTCCTCGACGGTGGTCCCGCCACAGCCTTCGGACTCCGCCTCGTCTGGCCTGATTTTGACTCGCAACGCTGCTCGCCCTAATAGTGTTAACAGGCCCTAGAGGAATCTTGGAAGAAGAATCGAAGACAGATCGGAAGACGCCGCGCATTGGCGTGCTGGCGATTCAGGGCGATTTTGATGCGCACGCTGCTGCGCTGCGCGACGCGGGCGCGGAGGCCGTGCTTGTTCGTAAGCCTGACGAGCTTGCCGCTATTGACGGGCTGATTATTCCGGGCGGCGAATCGACGACGTTTCTGAAGTTTCTGGCCCGCGATGGGTTTCTGAATGCACTGCAGGATTTTGTGCGGCAGAAGCCAACTTTCGGCACTTGTGCCGGGTGCATTCTTCTTGCGAAGGAAGTGCTGAATCCTGCGCAGGAGAGCCTGGCCGTACTCGACGCAACGGTGGAGCGCAATGCCTACGGGCGGCAGAATGACAGCGCGATTCTGGATGCTGAGACGCGGCTGGAAGGCGGGCCGCTGGAGATGGTCTATATTCGCGCGCCTCGGATTGTGAAGACCGGCGCTGGTGTTGAAGTGCTTGCGGAGCGGGACGGCTTCCCTGTCCTGGTGCGGCAGAAGCATATTCTCGCGGCTACATTTCATCCGGAATTATCTGCTGACCGGCGTGTGCACCGGCTCTTTGTCGAGCTTGTTCGTTCTGAGTTGCATTCCTAAGTAACAATCGAGGAGTCGACCTTTTGGGTACCGTGCCAACCGTAGCAAGAAGCAGATCCTTCCCCTTCACTACGTTCAGCGTCAGGATGACAACCTGCGAGGATGATTCGCGAGCGTGACGCTGACATGCTAGCTCTCGGAATAGATCGCGTGTGGTGGATGCCGCCGAATGGCGCGTTGCACGGCGTTGCCATTGACCGGCTGATGTGGTGGAACCTGGTCGCGCTGACCGCGCTCTTTCTTCTTGCTCATATTTTTCTTTTTGGTGCGATGGCTCGCGGCAGGAAGGCTGCGAGTGATGGCGCGCGACTTTCGCTCAAATGGGAGCTGGTTCCTCTGGCTGGGATTACGCTCATCTATGCGTGGATGGCGATCAGCGCGCAGCGGCTGTGGGGGACGATTCGGTATCAAGGCGCGGCGCCACAGGCTTTGCAGGTGGAGGTCACGGGCGAGCAGTTCCAGTGGTACTTCCGCTATCCAGGTGCGGATGCGGTTTTCGGGCTGACGCGGCCGGAGCTGATCAATGCGCCTGCGGGAAATCCTTTAGGGCTTGATCGCGCTGATCCGCATAGTGCTGACGATGTTGTTTCGAGCGTGCTTGTGCTGCCTGCGGGGCGCGAGGTTGATCTGGGGATTCGTTCGATTGATGTGATTCATGGTTTCTTTATTCCCGGCATGCGGTTGAAACAGAATGCCGTTCCGGGGATGGAGATGCACGTTCACTTCACGCCTGCAGTTGTTGGTGACTATCCGATTCTGTGCTCGCAGGTCTGCGGGTCGGGGCACGCTCGTATGCAGGCGCACCTGCGGGTGGTGCCGGAGAGCGAGTTTCAGGCGTGGCTGGCGAGTCATGCGCCTCGACACATGGAGGGAACGGGGCGATGAATCTGACGCCGCAGCGTGTCTTTACTACGGATCATCGCGCGATTGGCATTGCCTATCTGCTGCTTTCGCTGCTTGCGGTGGCCGTGGGCACGGTGTTGTCGATCTTCATGCGGATTCACATTGTCTGGCCCGGTCTGAAACTGCCGTTCTGGGGGGTGGTGCCGCCGGAAGGCTACATGGCGCTGGTGACGATGCATGGCACGCTGATGGTCTTCTTTGTGCTGACGACGGCACCGGTGAATGGCTTTGCCAGCCTGATCCTTCCTGCGCAGATTGGCGCGCGACGCATGGCTTTTCCGCTGCTGAATGCAGCCTCGTTCTGGCTCACGGTGGTCTCGTTCGGCGTGCTGGTGGCGGCATTCTTTGTTCGTGGTGGCGCGCCTATTTCCGGATGGACGAACTATCCACCGCTGAGCGCGATTGCCGCTGCCGGGCCGGGGCAGGGTGCGGGGATGGACCTCTGGCTTGTAAGCATTGGGATTTTCTGTTTTGCTTCGGTGCTGGGCGCGATCAATCTGCTGACGACCATTCTCGCCAGGCGCTGCGAGGGGATGACGCTGATGCGGATGCCGCTTACGGCCTGGTCGTGGCTGGTGACGGCGGTTCTGATTCTTTTTGCTTTCAGTGTTTTGTTTGCGGCGGTGGTGCTGCTGCTGAGCGACCGGCACCTGGCTACGAGCTTTTTTGTGCCGCCGGGCGAGGTGATTGATGGCGTGTTGATGGCTCCACATGCGAATGGGTCGCCGATGCTGTGGCTACACCTGTTCTGGTTTTTTGGGCATCCGGAAGTG
>Ga0209139_10000330_pt1 | contig 15900 bp, 13 predicted proteins | sample BogFormECP14_OM3_FD_188246 | JGI IMG/M metagenome (GOLD analysis project Ga0209139, IMG submission 188246) | Bog forest soil microbial communities from Calvert Island, British Columbia, Canada - ECP14_OM3 (SPAdes) (version 2) | ecosystem: Environmental > Aquatic > Freshwater > Wetlands > Bog ...
GAAGCAGGATGACTTCCACGTCTTTGAAGACGGCGTACAACAGACCATCGCCGCCTTCCAGCACCAGGACATTCCGGTTTCGATGGGCATGCTCATCGATAACTCCGGCTCCATGCGTGATAAGAGGATGGCCGTGAATACCGCTGCGCTGGACCTGGTAAGAGCATCCAATCCGCAGGACGAGGCCTTCATCGTCAACTTCTCTGACGAGGCCTTCATCGATCAGGACTTCACCTCAGACATCGGAAGACTCCGCGACGGTCTCGCGCACATCGACTCCAAAGGCGGAACAGCTCTCTACGACGCCGTCGTCGCCTCAGCCGACCAACTCGCCAAGGGTGCGAAGCGGCCTAAGCAGGTCTTGCTGATCGTCACCGACGGCGAAGACAACGCATCGAGTCTGAACCTAGAGCAAACCATCCGCCGTGTGCAGGATCTACAGGGGCCCGTCGTCTATTCCATAGGCCTGCTCTTCGGCGATTCGGGCGGAGGCCGCGAAGCCCATCGTGCCAAGCGTGCACTGCAACTGCTCTCAAGCGAAACCGGCGGCATCGCCTATTTTCCCAAGTCACTCGACAACGTAGACCAGATCTGCGCCGAAGTCGCGCACGACATCCGCAACCAGTACACCATCGGCTACCACTCAACCAAGCCTGCCAGCCAGGGCGGCTACCGCATCGTGAAGGTCCAGGCCGCCGCCCCCGGACATGGCAGACTGACCGTCCGCACCCGCAGCGGCTACTACCCGAAGATCGACAGCAAGAGCAACACCGCACAAAAAACTCCGCCAGCAAAATAAGCTGGATAGATGATGTATTGAGGAGTCATACGGGTAGGCGAGGGCTTTAGCCCTCGCAATAAGAGGAAGAACAAAAGGGGCTTCAGCCCCTGAGGTCTTGCTTTACCTGCAAGTGCAACGGCGCTGGATCAATCTTCTCGGAATACGTCGTATGAACGTGTAGATGGTTTCGCAGACCTCGATCGACAGGGTTCTTTTCAATGTAGGCGACGTGGCGAGCGTAATCGCGAAAATCGCGCAGCCGATGTTCATGAAATCCTCTTTGCCAAACAGGGAATTTCGATTGCAGAGCAAACGAATATCCACCCTTAATGCATTGCACACATCGTTCGACCGATTGCTCCGATGGAGAAATTACGACATGAATGTGATCGGGCATGACAACAAAAGCATGCAATGCGTAACGCCCCTGATCACGATAGCGAAGCAGGATATCAACCATCAATTGCGCATGTACTTCTGATTGAAGAAGTGCACGGCGGCCCTCTGTCACAGTGGTGACAAAGTATGTTTGAGGTTGTTGGCGCACAATAGTGGAGAGCATACCTCAGGGGCTGAAGCCCCTCAAGTTACGTTAGACAGTGAGCGGGCTGAAGCCCGCGCCTACCTCTTCTGAGCGAACAAGCAGTAAACTTAGAGCTACCGCCCCTCCACCACAGGCGTTTCCTTCATCTTCACGCCCGACAAGGTCTCCCACCCGCGGCGCGACAAATCCCACCAGATCAGATACCCAGCCACGCCGGCGAGCACAAAGAGCACCGTCCCGGCGACCCAGTTGCCAAAGATAAACTTGCCCAGCCCGAAGAGCGTTCCGTAAACCAGCACGCATCCCATCACCGTATCGAAAGCATTGGCCCCAAAGTCACGCACTTCAGGTAGCTCTGGAGCCTGCAGCGCAATGCGCTTCCAGCCATAAGCAGCCGGATGCACACGGCGGTAGAAACTCAGCAGCGTCGATTCCTTCTCAGCAGGCGTGACGAACGTCGCGACAATCCAGGCGATCGTCGTAATCCCGGCGGTGATCAGCGTCGATTTCGCAAAAACTACTGCGTTATTCCCGGTGAACGCTACATGCGACAATCCAAGCGCCACAACCGCGGCAACAATCATTGCCGAGATCTCGCTCCACGCATTCACGCGCCACCAGAACCACCGCAGGATATAAACAGCGCCCGTCCCCGCGCCCAGGTTTAGCACCAGTTCCCATCCCGCACTGATCGAAGTCAGCTGGCTGGCCACGTAGCCGCTCGCCAGCACCAGAATTACGGTGATGATCTTGCTCACAAACACATAGTGCTTCTCACTGCCCTCGCGCACCCAGAAGCGGCGATAAAAATCATTCACCAGATACGAAGTGCCCCAGTTCAGCTGCGTGCCGATCGTCGACATGTATGCAGCCAGAAACGCCGCCACCATCAGCCCGCGCAAAGCCGGAGGCAGATAGTCGCGCAGCACCATCACGTACCCTTGCTGTGGATTGGCAGCGTAGGCCGCGCTCGGATGCAGCCCGCCATGCGGCGAATACACCGCCAGCGCAACCAGCCCGGTCACAATCCACGGCCACGGACGCAGCGCATAATGCGCAATGTTGAACCACAGCGTAGCGCCGAGCGAATGTTGCTCGTTCTTCGCACTGAACATGCGCTGCGCTACGTACCCGCCGCCACCCGGCTCCGCGCCCGGATACCACGCCGCCCACCACTGCACACCGATGTACATCAGGAACGTCAACAGCGGCAGCGTCCAGATATTCGAAGTTGTCAGCCCGGCATGAAAATCCGGCAGGAACGACATCACATTCGACGTCGGTTGCCCCGCAGCCCGCGTCGCCTCACCGACAACCGCGAGCTGCAGCTTCAACGCGTGCATCCCGCCAAGCTGCGAAACCGCCAGCCACGCCAGCACGACAATCATCGTCATCTTCAGCGCGAACTGGAAAAGGTCCGTGACCAGCACGCCCCACAGCCCGCCAATAAACGTATAAAGCCCAGTAAACGGAACCAGAATAAAGATGCAGATCGCCAGCGCCGTATGCCGCGGATCGCCCAGCGTGTAATGCAGCAGCGCATGCCCGCCGATACTAAGTTGCAATACCCGCCCCTGAGCAATCACCGGCCCCAGCACCACCGAGATGATGTCCACCATCGCCCGCGTCACCCAGCCCAGGATGAAGCAGTTCATCAGCAGCCCGAGATAGATTGCCTTGAATCCGCGCAGAAAGGCCGCCGGCTTGCCGCCGTAGCGAATCTCAACCAGCTCCACGTCCGTCAGAATCTCCGCCCGCCGCCAGTAGCGCGCAAAGAAGAAGACCGTCGTCATGCCGCTCAGACAAAGGCTCCACCAGATCCAGTTGCCCGAGATACCCTGCGTCGCCACCAGCCCGCACACGAGCAGCGGAGTGTCCGCAGCAAAGGTGGTCGCCACCATCGAAGTCCCCGCAAGCCACCACGAAACATCGCGCCCCGAAACAAAAAAATCTTCGGTCGAGCCGCTCGAGCGGCTGCGGTAGTAGAGGCCAATCAGCAGATTAAATAGCAGATAACCGGCGATGACGAGCCAGTCCGCAAGGGTCAGTGACATGCGTTTCTCTCGGGTCTTTCGTTTAGTTCTTGAATAGAAGCAGTGAAAGCAGTATATACAGGTTTACATTTGGCAGGGAACAACTTTCCGCGCCCCATCACTTTACTCTTGCGGCTGTAGCCCGATCGAGCGAAACAACTCCAGTAGCTTCGGCGCGGCAATGTGCTGGTAGTCCGTTGATAGCAGTCCAAAGGTCTCCAGAGTGTCGTATTTTCGGCTGTCTCCGCTCGATTGCGTTCCGTTCAGTGCCCAGTAACTCCAGCCCAGCTCCGGATGCTCCTTTACATAGCGGACAAATCCGCGAATCCACGTGCCCTTGGGATCGCCCCCACACGGTGTAATCGTCTGGCAGGTCCCAAACTCGCCAATCCACAATGGAATGGCAGGGGTTGTGTGCAACAGGAAACCCGCGCGTTCGTCGAAGGCCTGTTTTAATTCGGCGTAATCTGGTTGCTGCTGCGCGGGGAACGCATACGCATGCGGCGAATACACTGCGCGTCCAGCCACCTTAAAGACGATCGGAAGTTTCGCCGCGGCGCGAAAATCGGTCGAATACTGCGGCCCCTCCACCATCACCAGCAGTTTTGGATTCACCGCGAGCACAGCATTGCCGCCACGCTCGGCCGCAGCATGCCAGTCCAGTTTCTTATCTGTGCCACCCCAGGCCGCGCCGCTTCGCAGTTCATTGCGCAGGTCAACGCCGACCACCCACGGCTGCCTGCGATAGCGCCTTACAATCGTCATCCAGTCAGCCAGCCACGCGCTTTCCGGATATTCCCTGCTGTACCAAAGGCCGTTGCCGTCATCATCCTTGCAGCACCAGTCGGCGCGGCTCACATGGTTGTCCAGAATCACCATGATCTGCGCCTTGGCCAGCGCATCGATCACGGCGTCCATCACCTCCATCGCGCGCTTGCCGCGAAACTGCGGATTCGCCTTGATCGCATAATCGACGACAACAGGATTCTTCTCGATCGTTTCATTCGCCCACGGCAGTCGCACCGAGTTGAACCCCATGCTCTTGATCAGACCAACGATCGTAGCCAGCGAAGCATGGTCCAGCCCGCCGGGAACAAATTCCTTCTGATCGAATCCATACCAGTTCACAGACTTCAGCCGCACCGGCTGATTGCGAGCATCGACAATCTGGTAGCCGCTCGTATGCAGCGGCAATTGCGGAAAGGACTGCGCCGGACTCCTGAGAGGACAGGCAAGGAAAAGCACAACGGGAAACCACGCCCAGGCCGTGCGCCGTGCAAAGCAACGGTATCTTTTAATCAAAGAATGAACGGGAAGTTTCATTTCACTTCCTTGAAATCAAAATAGGCCAGATTCATATTTCCCTGCGTGAGAATGTGAATGGTCAGAACGCTTTCACCCGCGGGAAGCTGAAGCCTCACAAAGTCTTGCTGCACATTCCAGTGATGCCACTGCCGCCACGCCACAGGGTCCGACGCATTAAAGGTCGACACAACATTCAGTGGCCCGCTCGCCGGAAATCCATTCACGTCCATCGAGATCACTCCGCCGCGATTGGATGTGTAGAGCAGATCAGCTTTGTACGTCCCGGCGCGTTTCGTTTTCACCGTGATATTGAACCACTCGCCCGGCTCCGTCCAACCCACGTAGAGCTGGTTCTCCGGAGGCTTCACCCTGTTGTAAGGATTGTTGTCGATCTGGTCGTGAAACTTGGTGTACGAGGTATCGACGCTCTCGTCCATGCGGAACTGATTCAGATAAGTCCCGTCCGCCGGATTCAACCCGCCGCTGCCAAGATTTTTTTCCGTCGTATCGAAGTAGGCCACGCCCGGTCCGCCCCGGTCGTAGTAAGCGCATTGCACGCGCCCCGGAATCGCCTGCGCTCCACCCTTGTAGCGGCTGTCCTCATAGGGAGTGCCTTTGTAATGGCTTTGAAAATCTGCATCCTGCGCATGAATTGCAGCAGAAGCGGCGAGAAGGCCCAAAGCAGGCAAAAGCAAGAAGTATCGCAACACATTTCCCTCAGAGAAATCAGTCTACGGGAAATGATACTGGCAGTCGTTATTTCTTCTGGCAGGTGGGGCACCAATATGCAGTTCGTCCGGCCAGATCGGCGCGCTCAATCGTCGTGCCGCACACAAAGCAGGGCTTGCCATGCCTGTGGTAAACGTAATGCCCTTCATCGTCACGCACAGGCCCGCTCTTGTGCGGACGATCCTTCGCAAGCGTCGTCACATAACGTGTGTCTTTGACACCTGCACCCAACAGCTTCTTCGCGTCCTTCCAGATGCCTTTGAGCGCTGCCAGGTCGACGTCCTTGCCCGGCCGCAGCGGATGGATCCGCGCACGGTACAGCAGTTCCGCGCGATAGATGTTGCCGATCCCCGCAATCACCGATTGGTCCATCAGCAGCGCGCCAATCGGAGTGCTGCGCTTCGCAATCTTCACAAATGCAGGCTTCGGATCAGAACCGGCAATCAGAGGATCAGGCCCGAGCCGCCGAAGCAGCGACTCCCACTTCGCCTGCGTGAAGATCGAAGTATCAGTCCCGCCGCGCAGCTCAATCCAGTCTGACTTCGTGTAGATACGCAGCCGAAGCGCGCCTTTTACAGGAGGGAAGGGCATCGTGCCCTGATGAAAATCTCCATACATGCCCAGATGAACATGCAGAATCACATCGCGCCCAAAGTTGTAACCAAGATGCTTGCCAACTGCACCCACGCACACTAGCTTGCGTCCATCGAGAACTTCAGCATCGGCAAACCCGCTATTCGGCGAATCCACCCGCACCCGCTTGCCGGCAAAGGCCGCCGCATGCTGTTCTGCGAAACGATGTATTTCATTTCCTTCGGGCATATTTCTTGACTGAGCTTACGCGATAGCCCGCGTAGTTGGCTCGGTCTTCCGATTGCGGGGAACCGGACGGACCTCACGCTCAATTGTGACAGAGAGCGCATCCTGGGCAGATTCCAGGTCGAATTGCGCCTGAAGGCGCATCCAGAACTCCGGTGACATGCGGAAATACCGAGCCAGCCGTAAAGCGGTGTCGGCAGAAATGCTCCTGCGCTCGTGAACAATTTCCGAGATGCGCGTGACCGGAACGCGAAGAGCTAGTGCCAGCGCGTTAGCTGACAGTCCGAGAGGCTTCATGAATTCCTCTCGGAGCATCTCGCCTGGGTGCAGCGGGGGCATCTTCTGCGTCCCCGTCCTAGTGGTAGTCAACGATTTCGACTTCGTAGGCATCGCCATCTCTCCACGCAAAACAGATCCGCCACTGATCGTTGATGCGAATGCTCCATTGTCCTTCGCGGTCGCCGCGCAGCTTTTCCAGCCGATTTCCTGGAGGCTCCGCTAATTCTTCGACGCGGATCACATTTTCTATTTGCCGAAGCTTGCGAAAGGCGATTCGTTCTATAGCCGCGAATCGACGGCTATGAAAACGTTGAGCAATGCGTTCCGTTTCCTTATCAGCGAACGAGCGAACCACTGATTGAGCGTAGCACGTTTAACGCACAGCGGGAGGTGAAAAAAGCTATGGCTTTAATTCCAAACCATCCGCACTGGAACCGCCTCGATCCGGCAAAACATATCCGGCTCCATCCTGTTCAACTGCGCCCTGAATTTCTCAGCTTCTTCGCGCGTATTGAACATAAGCGTGTTGTAAACCTGTCCGGCTCGCAACTGTTCGCATTTCCAAAGAGTGTCAGTCATCACAAGTACTCCAGTCTTCACTTCTATAAACACAAAGGGCGCGCTAACGTTTCGTTTGAGCGCGCCCTTTTCAAGTCTTACTTATTGCGCTCGATCACTTTTTCTCGTCAACATCTACATACTCAGCATCGATGACGCCTTCGTCCTTCTTCTCATCCGCCGTGCCGGCCGCTGCCTGTGCTCCGTCCGTCGGAGGAGCGCCAGCCGCTCCACCTGCGGCGTTGGCCTTGTACATGGCCTCGGCCAGTTTGTGCGATGCCGCGGTCAGTTTCTCCCGGGCTGCATTCAACTCAGATGCAGAAGGAGTGCCTTCGAGTGTCTTCTTCGCATCAGAAAGTGCATTTTCCACATCGGTCTTGTCGCTGCCGGAAACCTTATCGCCGTTCTCCTTCAGCATCTTTTCGATGTTGTAAACAAGATTGTCGAGCCCATTACGCGCCTCAATCTCGTCACGCTTCGTCTTGTCCTCAGCCGAGTGCGCTTCCGCGTCCTTGGCCATGCGATCGACTTCCTCTTTGCTCAGACCCGAAGATGACGTAATCGTAATCTTCTGGTCCTTGCCCGTGGCGTTGTCTTTCGCCGTCACGTTCAAAATACCGTTTGCATCGATATCGAAAGTAACTTCGATCTGCGGTACGCCGCGCGGAGCCGGAGGAAGGCCGCCCAGCTTGAACTTGCCCAGCGTGCGGTTCTGTCCCGCCATCGGACGCTCGCCCTGCAGCACGTGCACTTCAACTTCCGTCTGTGAATCCGCCGCCGTCGAGAACGTCTCCGTCTTTTTCGTCGGAATCGTCGTGTTGCGCGGAATCATCGGCGTTGCCACTCCACCCAGCGTTTCAATCGCCAGCGTCAGCGGCGTCACATCGAGCAACAGCAGGTCCTTCACTTCGCCCGACAGAACACCCGCCTGTACCGCAGCGCCAATCGCGACCACTTCGTCAGGGTTTACACCCTTGTGCGGTTCTTTGCCGAAGAGCTCCTTCACCACCTGCTGAATGCGAGGCATGCGCGTCTGACCGCCGACAAGAACAACTTCGTCGATCTTGCTCGCATCCACACCCGCATCGGCCATTGCCTTCTTACAAGGCTCCAGCGACCGCTGAACCAGGTCCTCGACCAGCTGCTCCAGCTTGGCGCGCGTCAGCTTCTTTACCAGGTGCTTCGGTCCGCTTGCATCGGCTGTGATGAACGGCAGGTTGATCTCCGTCTCCAGCGCCGTCGAAAGCTCAATCTTGGCGCGTTCCCCTGCGTCCTTCAGACGCTGCAGGGCCATCTCGTTGCCCTTCGCGCGCAGATCAAGACCCTCGTCCTTCTTGAATTCATCGATCAGCCATTCCACAATCTTCTGGTCGATGTTGTCGCCGCCCAGGTGCGTATCGCCATTCGTCGACTTCACCTCGATTACGCCTTCGCCTACTTCCAATATCGAAATATCGAAGGTTCCACCGCCAAAGTCGTAAACGGCAATTGTCTCGTCCTTCTTCTTGTCGAGACCGTAAGCCAAAGCCGCAGCCGTCGGCTCATTCACAATGCGCTTTACATCAAGGCCCGCAATGCGTCCGGCATCTTTCGTCGCCTGGCGCTGCGCATCATTAAAGTACGCAGGAACGGTGATGACGGCTTCCGTCACCGGCGTGCCAAGATAATCCTCAGCCGCCTTCTTCAGCTTCTGCAGGATCATCGCCGAAACCTCAGGCGGGGTATAGTCTTTCCCCTGCGCCTCCACCACAATGTGATCGCCCTGCTGCTTCACCTTGTACGGGACCATCTTCATTTCGTCGTTGACTTCGTTAAAGCGCCGTCCCATGAAGCGCTTGATCGAGTAAATCGTGTTCTCAGGATTGGTGATAGCCTGGCGCTTCGCCACCTGCCCCACCAGGCGCTCGCCGCTCTTGGTAAATCCCACGACGGATGGCGTAGTCCGCCCACCCTCTTCGTTGGCGATCACCTTCGGCTCGCCGCCTTCCATTACGGCTACGACGGAGTTCGTCGTACCCAGGTCAATTCCAATAATCTTTGCCATAATCGTCTGCCCCACTGCCTCGCATTGTGCTGGCTATAGCGTTGATGTAACTACATTAGCTTCGCACTTGAGTCAAGTATTGTCAACTTATCTGATGCGGAGAATTATACCCAGGATGCAAGCTTTTGCCTCTGTTCTAAGTCATTGATTTCGCTTACCATAGTCTCGCTCGAAACGTCCCGGTCGCTCCGGCGACTATTCATTCGAACCGCACAGACCGCTATGGCTCCTGATTCAATCCATTCCGAAGAACCCGTTTCCGAGAAATTCGTCTACGACGCCGTCGAGTACCCCGGCTTCGCCTACGCCCATACCCACCCCGATCAGCTTGCCGTCATGGCCCTGCTCTATGGACTCGAGCCGCCGCCCGTCGCTACCTGCCGTGTCCTCGAAATCGCCTGCAACGAGGGAGCCAATCTTATCCCCATGGCCTACGCCATCCCCGGAGCGGAATTCGTAGGCTTCGACCTTGCCCCTGAGTGCGTAGCCCGCGGGCAGCAGCGCATCAGCGAACTGGGCCTCAAAAATATCCGCCTCTTCGCCGCCGATCTGCTGAAAGTCGGCCCGGAACTGGGTGAGTTCGACTACATCATTGCCCACGGACTGTACGCCTGGGTTCCCGAGCCGGTGAGCGACCGCCTGCTCGCTCTTTGCGGAGAACTGCTGACGCCCAACGGCGTCGCATTCGTCAGCTACAACGCCCTGCCAGGCAGCTATCTGCGCCTCATGCTCCGGGAAATGATGCTCTTTCGCACGCGGGGAATCGCCGATCCCGACGAGAGGATAAAGGCCGGAGTCGATTTCATCGCCGCCGTGGCAGAGACTCAGCCGGAAGGCAAAGTCAATCGCGCGCTTTTCGAAGAACAGTTGAAGAGATTAAGTGTGAAAAGGCCGCATGTCCTTTTTCATGACGACTTTAGCGCCGCCTATCGTCCCGTCCTTTTTTCCCGGTTCATCGAGCACGCCAGCCGTCACGGACTGCAATATCTCACTGAATCCGAGCTTCCCAACCCAAACGATCCCTGCTTCAAGCCCGAGTTCCAGCGTGTCATCCATGCGGCATCCACTGATCTCATCGCACAGGAGCAGATGCTCGATTTTGCTCGCATGCGCTCCTATCGCGAAACCCTTCTCTGCCGTTCGCACCATCAGCTGAAGCGTAAGTTCCCTCCGGACGCCTTCGACCGTGTGCTTTTTGCCTCATCCGTTGTTTCCGAAGCCGCCGAGAACGATTCGGCCCGTTTTTACACGCTCAGCACAGGATCGAAGCTGCGCTGTGTCCAGGCGCCCACCATCGCCGTGATGGAAAAACTGACTGCGGCGTGGCCGCACACCGTTACCTTTAATGAACTGGCGTCCATCCTCGCGGAACACGGTCTGAACGATCCCGGCAAGACAGCCATGTTGCTGCTGCAACTGGCCACCGCCCAGATGCTCGAGTTGCACCTCTGGGCTCCTCCGCTGGCAAAGGAGCTCTCCGAGCGCCCACGAGCCACCGCAACCAGCCGGCTCGACGCCCGATCACGCGACTACACCTCAACCCTCTGGCACGTCCAGCTCGATCTCACCGACGAGGTCGGTCGCCACTGCCTGCAACTGCTCGACGGCACCCGCGACCGCGCCGCGCTGCTCGAAGCCATCAAAATCCAGTTCCCGCAGATCCTGGTCGAAGAACTCGAACAGAGCATGGAGCCAAACCTGAGATTCGTTTACCGCGCCGGCCTGCTCGAAGCCTGACGCTTCGGCGCAGCCTGGCTATTCGGGAATCAAGTCTTCTAGCGGCCTGAACTTTCGCGTCTGCTGGTCGTAAGCCTCAATGGCACCAGTCAGGATGTCGTAGTACCAGCCATGAACCTGCAAAGTGCCCTTGGCCAGCCCGGCGGCAACTTCAGGATGCGTCTTGAGATTGCTCAACTGGGCAACGACATTGGCACGAATCAACGTTGTATGCTGCGCCCGCTCATCCCCCATCGGATCCCCCGGCTCGCGGTATTTCCACGCAGCCTCAACGTATTTGAGCCACTTATGGGTAATCGGCAACCGGCTCATATCCCTCTTGTCAAGCACGGCCTTTACCGCTCCGCAGTCAGAATGACCGCAGAGAATGACATGATGCACCTTAAGGACTTCGATCGCATATTCAACCGTCGCTGAAACGCCGCCCGGAGTTTCTCCAAACGGTGGAACAACATTCCCGGCATTGCGGCAGATGAACACATCCCCGGGTTCAGTCTGCAAAATCAGATCGGGAACAATCCGCGAGTCGGCACAGGTAATAAACAGAACATCGGGAGCCTGGCTCTCCGCCAGCAGATGAAAATGGTCCTTCCACTTCGGAAAGACATCCTTGCGAAACCGTAGATAGCCCTGGAGGAGATTTTTCATGCCTTTTTCTTTGTAACAGACAACCGTTTCATGGCCGCCAATTCCTCTTCCCACTCTACTAATTTGTCATCCTGAGCGGAGCGAAGGATCTGCTTTTCGCCTCGGCAGGCAGCACAGTACAGCTCAAGCTATTGAACGGACGTCAGTTCGTAGTAGTCCCCTCCAACAACCAGGCACACTTCTCAACCCGCTTCTCGCCGTCGTGCACCGAAAAGACCTTGGGCGAGCCACTGGCCGTAGTGCTCCAGAGCGAAACCCCGGCATAAGCCCCGTCCTTGCGAACAATGTAGTAAATCATGTCGAGGTAACGAATCTTGTTCATGTCACCGTTGTAGTTACGAACAATCCGCCGCAGCGCTTCGAGGCCGGCTTCCTTCGGCGTCATACCCTGCCGCATGCAATCGACGATGGTGTGAGCGCCCGCAATCTTGATGTTCTCCTCGCCCGAGCCGGTAGCGCCCGCCGAGCCCACATCCTGATCGGTGTAACAGCCCGCGCCGATAATCGGCGAGTCGCCCAGCCTGCCGGGAATCTTCCACGCCTGCCCGGAAGTCGTCGTTGCGCCCGACATCTCGCCTTTAGCGTTGATCACCGAGATGTGGATGGTCCCGGTCGTCGGCCACAGCACCTGCTCGATCGCAAAAGCCCGCTTGTGCTCCGGTATCCCCAGATCGCTGGCCATACCCATAAGCTGCTGCGAGCGCGCACGAATTACCTCGGCCCATTCCGGCCCAGGATGACGTGGAATGGTGCTGTGGTTCAAGGTAGGAGGCGGACTGGGCTCTTTCCACTGCGGGCTCGACAACGGTGGACCCCAGAAGTTGTGGCTATTGCGGTCCTCTTTCCACAGCAGCCACATCTTGCGCGCCTCGTCGGAAAGCATGTCTTCCGTCTTCAAGCCCTCCATCACGGCGAAATGCTCAGCCCCCTTGCCCACGAGCATTACGTGGCCGGTCCGCTCCATCACCAGCCGCGAAACCAGGCAGGCGTGACGGATATTCGGCAATGCGCCCACTGATCCCGCCATCCGCGTCGGCCCATGCATGCAGCAGGCATCGAGCTCCACCACGCCGTCTTCATTCGGAAGACCGCCATACCCCACGCTGTGGTCGTTGGGGTCGTTTTCCCGCGCGACACAAACGTGATGGCAGGCATCGAGCGTATCGACGCCATCGAGCAGCATCTTGTAAGCCTCATCGACACTGCTGTCACCCGTATCCCGCGTCACAATGACGGGCTTTTTCGGTGGCTGCATCTGCTTTACGCTCTCGGCAAGCTGCGCCTGCGAAGGCTGGCTCACGGCCGCAGCGCCAAGTCCTGCCGCCGTCATCGCACTGCGGGAAAGAAAATCGCGCCGTGTCGTCATGCATCGCAGCATATCATTCCAATTGCTCAACTTAGCCGCTCAATTTACTCTGTGAAACACGATGCGCCGTTACGTCTTTGCCCTGCTTCTCTCGTGCCTGACCTTCGCGTCCATATATGCCCAGCCAGCCAGCAGTTTCACCCAGCCCGTCGACACCATCTCCGCCGACCTGCGCGGCAAGATCGACGCCGTAGCCAACAAAGTCCTCGCCGACACAGGCGTTCCGTCAGCCTCGATTGCCATTGTGCAGAAGGGCCAGATTGTCTACACAAGCGCCTACGGCAAAGCGCGCCTCGATCCACCAACGCCAGCCGCGCCGCAGATGCGTTACGCCGTCGGCTCCATCTCGAAGCAGTTCACCGCCGCATCGATTCTCCTGCTCGAGCAGCAGGGCAAGCTCTCCATTGACGACCCCGTCTCGAAGTACGTTCCCGGCCTCACCCGCGGCGATGAGGTCACGATCCGCATGCTCCTCTCGCACACTTCCGGCTATCAGGACTACTGGCCGCAAGACTACCTGATGCCGCCAATGCTCAAACCGACGACGGCACAGTACATCATCGATACCTGGGCGAAGAAACCGCTCGACTTCGATCCCGGCACGAAATGGCAATACTCCAACACGAATTACGTAATCGCAGGGCTGATCGTCGAAAAGCTGGGCGGCCAGCCGCTCATGCGCTTCCTGCAGCAGAACGTCTTCACGCCGCTCGATATGAAGTCGGTCTACAACATCGATGCAAGCAGCCTCGGCGATACCGACGCCGCCGGATACATCCGCTACGCCCTCGGTCCGTTGCGCCCCGCGCCTAAAGAAGGGCCTAACTGGTTGTTCGCGGCGGGAGAACTGGCCATGCCCGCGCATGATCTCGCGTTGTGGGACATCAGCATAATGAACCGCTCACTTCTGGCGCCCGAGTCCTACCAGCAGATGTTCGCCTCGGTGAAATTGAAAGACGGGACCGACAGCCGTTATGGACTCGGTGTCTTTGTCTTTGTCGCACCGGGTCTGGGCCATGCAGCGATCGAGCACTCCGGCGAAGTCTCCGGCTTCGTTTCGGATAACATCGTTTTCCCAGACGACAAGGCCGCCATCGTCGTCCTCACCAATCAGGACGCCTCTTCGGCTGCAGCCGCTATCGCCCATCAGTTGGCGCCGATCATCCTGGGTCTGGACACGCAGTCTTCATCGCAGACCGAGACGCAGGCGCTTGCCATCTTTAAAGGACTGCAGCAGGGCCAGATTGACCGAACACTCTTTACCGACGACTGCAATGCGTACTTTGACCAACAGGCGCTCACCGATTTCTCATCGAGTCTGAAGCCGCTGGGAGATCCAGCCACTTTTCACCAGGCCGACAGCAGGTTGCGCGGCGGCATGACCTTCCACTCCTTCGATGTGACATTCAAGGACAATCCGCAAAAGTTGCGCGTGACGACTTACACCATGCCTGACGGCAAGCTGGAACAATATATAGTCAGTCCGCAATAGAGCCGTGCATCGCTTTCGGCGGAATTGCATCTATATGTGTCGGCTTGGCTGGAGCTGCGTCCCGCCTTGTACGATATTAGAAAAGAAGTAAAGCGAGGACGGCGAGCAGGCAATGCCTCCAACACAACACAAAGACTATTACGCCACACTGGGCATCAAAAAAACGGCCACCGCGGACGAAATCCGCAAAGCATTTCGCAAGGCGGCGCGCAAGTACCATCCGGACGTGAATCCGGACAAGAAGGCTGAGGAGAAGTTCAAGGAAATCTCCGAGGCCAACGACATTCTGAGCGACGAGAAGAAGCGCAAAATCTACGACCAGTTCGGCTTCTACTCCGACCAGATCGATCCCGCGGCCGCGGAAGCTGCAGCGCGCGCCGGGCAGGGAGCGGGAGCACGCGGCGGCCAGGAAGTCCCATTCGACTTCGGAGGCTTTGACTTCTCCGACTTTGCGGCAAGCGGCGCGCAAACAGGCGGTGGTGCGCAATCCCCCGGATGGGGTGGCTTCAAGGACATCTTCTCCGGCATGTTTTCGCAAGGTGGGCGCCAGCAACACGGTCCCGAACCAGGCACGGACCTCGAATACCAGGTAACAGTCGATTTCTGGACGGCGATACGGGGCGGCACCACGCGCCTCGAAATCCATCGTCAGGACGTCTGTCCGACATGCAAAGGCAAAGCCACGACCGGTGGATCGCACACCTGCCCCGAGTGCAACGGCACCGGCCAGGTCACGCAAATGGGTGGCCGGATGAAGTTCAACATCCAGTGCCCGCGCTGCGGCGGCACCGGCAAAGTAACAAATGCCTGCCCAACCTGTCACGGCGAAGGCACCGTGGCCCGCACCGAGAACATCGACTTCCGCATCAAGCCGGGAACGCGCGATAGCCAGCGCATTCGTCTGGCGGGCAAGGGAAACGCCGGGACCAACGGCGGCGCACCCGGCGACCTCTACTTAATTATTCGAGCGGGCACGCATCCCGTCTTTACACGTCAAGTCGACGACATTCACATCACTGTGCCGGTGACGGTCGCTGAAGCTGCGCTGGGTGCAAAGATCGAAGTGCCCACCATCGACGGTCGTGCGCAACTCAAGATTCCGCCGGCAACGCAATCCGGTCAGAAGCTTCGCATGCGTGAGCGCGGAGTTCCCTCCGCAACCCAGGAAGGTAAGCGCGGGGATGAGATCGTGACCGTCGAAATCGTTGTCCCACACGTACAGGACGAGCGCTCGAAAGAAATCCTGCGCGAGTTCGCCAAGCTCAATCCAGATGATCCGCGAGAAGCGATCTGGGCCAAGATAGGGAATGCGTAGTGCCCGAGGATGCGCAAACACGCGATGACGCCAACGAACTGTTAAACGCGGCCGTCCACTATGCGCAGCGCATGCTGCGCAAATACGGCGAGTTCGGCCCGTTTGCTTTCTCTTTGAGTGAGAAGCGTGAGATTGTGAATGAGACGGTCCCCCGAAAAGACATGCCGCCCGATCCTGCCATGCTGTTGGAGTTGTTGCACGATCAACTTGTCGAGCGCGGCGGCAAAAAGGAGATCATCGCAGCAGCAAC
>Ga0209139_10000331_pt1 | contig 15899 bp, 12 predicted proteins | sample BogFormECP14_OM3_FD_188246 | JGI IMG/M metagenome (GOLD analysis project Ga0209139, IMG submission 188246) | Bog forest soil microbial communities from Calvert Island, British Columbia, Canada - ECP14_OM3 (SPAdes) (version 2) | ecosystem: Environmental > Aquatic > Freshwater > Wetlands > Bog ...
GGCGCGCCGCCTGTACAGGATCAGCGCTCCAATCGGCGGCCGATTTGTTTGGCCGGTGCATATAAGTATTCACACCAATCGCGTGAAGAGGACCATCATCTCCGATAAGGGAATAAGGCCATACAGGCTCCAGCCCAAGATTCTCTTCATTGTGAACGATGGCGTTCAGAGTGTATGAATTCGCGATAACCGCTCTCGACTCATTACGATCAGACTTCAAGAGCAGTTTATTTTCACCAGGCACGACAAGCGGAAAATCCGGCAACGACGACAACGCTTCCCGAGCCGCTTTCACTGTATCATCCTCCACTCCCAGAGTAGCCGCGGCTTGAATCAATACCGGAAACAGAGCATGCATTGCGGCAACGTCCGTGATAGGGTTGCGGACATCCCAGTTGGATTCATGCGCATTGGAAGGATAGGTGTAGAGCGTTCCATTGCTGTCTCGATGTGCATAGGCCAGCAGGAACTGCGCAGCGTTCCGCATAAGCGGAAAATTCGATTCAAGAAAGCTCAGATCGTCTGTATAAAGATATTGCTGCCACACCCAGAGCGCGACTTCTGCGCCTGTCGAAATGGTACGGGCGTTGTAGTAAGGGCGGCCATAGGCAGTGCAGTTGATGCCTGTAAACTTGAGCCAGGTTTCAGTCTCATATCCTGCGCCGTTGAATCGCATTGTCTCAGGAACGCATACTCCCGGCAGGCCGTTCATGTGTTCGCGTGTCCAATGTGCAATCGCATCCATGTTGTCGTTATAGAGATTGAAATATGGCTCGTTAAACTGTGCCAGCCCTGCGCCGAGATTCGCCGAAACTTGCATGCGCAAATTCCAATGCCAGTATGCTGATGGCCCCCATTGATGACTATCGCCAAAGGAAGAAAACAGATCTCCAATCCCCGCCTGCGAACCCGGAAAGCGGTCGCGGCTTTCAGCAGCAGTGGTGAATAGATCAATCATGCGAAGATTTTCGAAATATTCCGCATGGTGATCTGGCGAGGACAATTTGAGAAGCGCCGCCGAAGCCCAGAAAGAATGCCACCAATTGCGGTGATCCTCAGCAGTAAGCGATAGCGCCTTGTCCAGCAGTGCGGAAGCAGTACCCAGGGCATCTCCTCCACGCCATTCCGGAACTGCAACCAGGACGCGAAAAGTACCGTCGCTCTTTGGCCGAAATGTGATCTTCACTGCAAACGGCCCGTCGGGAGAAACATGCGCCTCACGCGCGTCAATTCGCATTCCGCTTAATGATCCAAAAGTGAGGCCGCTGGCGCCCAATTCGTTGGTGTCTCGCCATGTTTCTGCAAGTACGCCTGTCTGATCCGACGCAGTTACTGTTGGATTTCGTCCAGGCCACAGCTTAAGTTCGGCTGTCTGTGGCTGATCGGCGTCCACTCCTTTCACTTCGACGACCATGACATCCACACTCTCATCGACATAGGTGGTGGCCGTGAGTCCTCCGCCGTGCTGCTCAAATTCGCCGTTGTACAAATTAAGCCGACCTGAATAGTCGGACGCCTCAACAAGCTTTTTGAGCCCAGGAATGGACACTTGCCCTGGCGACAAGCGGAGTGGCCATGTGTCTTCGCGATTCACCTGTGCCGTATAGCCATCCTGCGACCAGACACCGAGACCAAGCCGTCCATTTCCCAAAGGCATTGCTTCTTTTCGATCGGAATTGGGGCGTTGGAGAATGATGTCGGATCCACCGACTACGCTCGGCACATCCACCTGAAAACGGCCGTCCTTCCACGCTGATGTCACGGGTTCAGTGGTTGGCGGTTGTTTTTCCTGGCAGAACCCGCACAATGAAATGACAGTGACGGCAATTGTCCCGAGAGTTCTTCTTTTGATCATCTCAGCTACTATACAAAGTCGATATTTTTGCCGAAAAACCCGGACTAACCAGAAGTTAATTTTTTGCCCTTCGTGAATGCAGCGATGGACTTATCGAAATGCCTTGACCAGCCCCTTATTAGTACTACAATGTATTTCTAATAATGCTCGGCGAATTTGAATACCTGTTGATCACCGTCGCCGCCGGACTCGGCGAGAACGCCTATGGTGCGGCGATTCGGGAAGAGATCGAATCGAGCACCGAAAGAAGATGCTCCATGGGCGCGCTCTATACGACGATCGATCGCCTGGAAAAAAAAGGCCTGCTGAAAACATGGATGGGCGAAGCCACACCGCAGCGTGGTGGCCGGGCCAAGCGCATGGTGCGCGTGACCGCGCAAGGCACGCATGCCGCGAAAGAGTTCTACGACGCGGTCATGCGTGTGAGCCGCGGCGCTTCCTGGGCGGAAAGCCGAACAGGGAGGACATCATGAACGGAATCCCCTGGCAACTGATAGGCTTTGCCTCGAAATTCCTCGAGCGGGATGAACGCGACGCCGTACTGGGCGATCTGCAGGAGACGAACGAAAACACCTGGCGAGGGTTCATCGATGTCTTCGGCCTGGTCTTCCGCCGGCAGGCCGGTCTGTGGAAAGACCCTCGACCCTGGCTTGCGGGATTCGTCCTCGCACTTCCATGCAGCTATCTCCTGACGACTGTTTCTATTTCCGTAAGCTGCACCTATCAACGGCTGGTGAATCACAAAGTTTACGGATGGCACTGGCCCACCGGCCACGAGGGCTACCCGCTGCTGCTGTGCCATATCTTTCTGCTCATCGCCTGGTCCTGGTGTGGCGGCTATATCGTTGGGTCGATTTCGCGACGGACCCTTTGGGCAAGCGCGATATTGTCAGTCATCCCATCGGTTCTCTCTCTGCATATGTATCCCTCCCAGTCGCTCCCGAGGCTCTGCCTATTCCTGTTTCTTCTGCCTGGAATCTTCGGAGTCCGCTGGGGAGTGCGCCACGCCCACATCTCATTTCGCGCCGCGTCGCTTCTCGCGCTCACCATGACTGTGCTGATGATCTGTGCGTGGAGCAATAATGCGTTGTGGATTCTCAACTGGGCATTGATCCTGCCCGCGTGGTACCTGGTCGCTGCGGCATGGCGATCTTCACGAAGGGCCGAACGGGGCCGCGACCCCTGGGCCATGTCGTAGGTGTGTGGGCTTTTGAGCGTTGACTAAAGCAGGACCGGGAGTGCCGCCTCAACGCGATTCCGTCCGAGCGATTTCGCCACATACAGGGCGCTGTCCGCGGCTTTCAGCAACTCGGAAAGCTCGCTGTTTATCTCGGGAACCTGCGTCGCGCAGCCAATGCTTACCGTTACGATTTCATGTGTATTGCCCGAATGCGGAATGCGGAGTTGCTCAACCGTGAAGCGAACCTGTTCGGCGATTGCAATCGCGCCCTCGCAATTGGTATCCGGCAGAATCACGGCGAACTCCTCGCCCCCGTACCGGGCCACCAGATCCGCCGGACGCTGCAGCGTTTGAGCAGTGACCTCGGCGATCAGGCGTAAACATCGGTCGCCGGGGATATGCCCGTAGATGTCGTTGAAGTTCTTGAAGTGGTCCGCATCCATGAACAAAAGCGAGCACGGCGTGCGATCGCGTTGCGCGCGCTTCCATTCGGATTCCAGAACTTCATCGAAGCGCCGGCGGTTCGCAATCCCCGTCAAACCATCCACGCTGGCCAGTGCTTCGACCATGTGGAAGGCCCGTTGCAGTTCCTCCTCAGCAGCTTTACGGAGCGAAACGTCCCGCATCACCACCACGAATCCCGGGGCCTCGCTTGCCGACGGTTCGCGGTACATGCGCAGGCTGGCTTCCATCCAAAGATAGCTGCCGTCTTTTTTCAAACATCGGAACTGGAACATCCCCGGATGCTTTCCTTCGCGTGCTCCGCGAAAGATAGCCTCCGCCACAGACATGTCTTCGTGGTGAAATGCTTCGCGATAGCTCATGCCCTGTACGTCATCGAGGTCCCATCCCAGCATTTCCGTAACCGCGGGCGAAGCGTACAACACCTTGGCTTCAAGGTTTACCAGCAGGATTGCATCGCGTGAGCTCACAGCGAGCAAACGGAATCGAGCCTCGCTCACGCGCAATCCTTCCTGCAGCCGATAGCCCTCCGCCCGAATCACCTCAAGGATGTAAAGCATCAGCATCGAGAAGGCGATGAACATCTGCAGCGTCAGATCGCGAGCCGTCAGCGACGCGCCCGGCATCAACGCCAATGGCCCGCGTCCGGCCGTCGTAAAGAATCCGCCAATAATCGATACCGCCAGCAGTCCAAGCGCCGATCCAGCCAGCCCCAGGCGAACGCCGATCATCAGAAGGCCAAGCAACAAAACGAAGAGCAGCGGCACGCGCGTCTGCCAGAACACGACGCCACCCGTGGCACACAGCAATGCAAAAATGCCCAGAATTTCCCACAAGTTCCTGCCCAGAAATGGCTTGTTCCGTGCAAATGAAAGATACAGCGGAATCATGACCGCCATGCCCAGCGCATCTGCCGTAAACCACCACTGGAAGGAATGCAGGTGCGGGATGATATGCCTTCCCTGCCGGCCGAAAAGCATCGTAGCCAGCGCCGATGCCACGGCGGGCGCCACGACGACGCCGTAAAACAGGAAATGCGTCAGTTGTTTGCGTTGGGTCAGGTCAGGCTCGGGCGCAATGGTGCGATACAGAAGTACCGCTGCGAGCCACGCCTCAAGCATATTGCAACCTGCCAGATAAACAGCCACCCACGAGGGAGTCGCAAGGCTCAGATTTACGATGAGATCAACAACAAACCCCACCCCTATGTACGCTGGCCAGTGTCTGCGGCGAACACACAGTAGTGCGCCCGCCAGAAATCCATTCGAGGGCCACAGAATCGTTAAGCCGCCCGAACGCCAGCTGCTCAGGTTGAGCAGCGAAGTTGTTGTTGAGAGTAAGGCCAGAAGGATAGCCAGCGTGGCTAATGCGTGCAGGGACAGGCGTTGCCCATCTTCCTCGTCGATTTTAATCACCTGCGAAGCCATAGAAAGTCAGAGAACCCTCAGGACATCAACAGCGAAAAACATCAGTACCGGAAAAACATGTTATTTCATTTAAACCGGAACCGTCACAAAAAGTCTTGATTGCCTATCTTGGTGCGATACCACTTCAAAGCCCCCCAAACTTCCGTCATACGCCCAGAGAGGCAGATAACCCCTGACAAATGCTATGGTTATCGTGCCAATTTCATCGTAAACACCTGTTCCACCAATTTAGAGGAGGCATTTCGAAAATGAGGTCGAAGCAATGGCTCATTGCCGCAGGCTGGGCGCTCGCGGCAATCGTGCAGACCGGAACCGCAGCCGCGGAAGTCCGGCTCCCCAACGTTCTCAGCAGTCACGCCGTCCTGCAGCGCGATCAACCGATTCACATCTGGGGATGGTCAGACCCCGGCGAGTCCGTCACAGTCCATTTTCACGACCAGAGCCGCACCACCAGCGCAGACGATCTCGGCAAATGGAGCCTCTGGCTCAACCCCGAGCACGCTGGCGGCCCATACACTCTGACGGCCCAGGGCAGCTCTGGCTCTCCGGTCACCCTCTCTGACATCCTCGTCGGCGACGTGTGGATCGCCTCCGGCCAGTCCAACATGGAAATGCCGCTCAACGGCTTCCCCGGCAACGCCGTCCTGAAAAACGCCCAGCAGGAAATAGCCCACGCGAACCTGCCTACCGTCCGCCTCCTGCGCATCGAGCACAAGACCTCCTACTTTCCAGTGAACGACATCACCACCACCTGGACTGAATGCACCTCGCAAACCGCAGCCGATTTCTCCGCTGTCGCCTACTTCTTCGGCCGCGAAATCAATTCCCGCGAGCACGTCCCCGTCGGCCTCATCGATTCCACCTGGGGCGGCACGCCCGTCGAGGCTTGGACAAGTATGGACCGCATCGGCTCAGACGCTGGCCTGATGCCGATATTCGCCTCATGGGCGCATTTCACCGCAGACCTGAGCGACACCGACCTCATCATCGCCAAAGAGAAGCGCGATGACGCAGCCGCCGCGGCAACCAACAAACCAAAACCTGACCACCCGTGGCACCCGGATGCCCGCTCCTGGCAGCCCTCCAATCTCTACAACGGCATGATCGCGCCGCTCATTCCCTACACCATAAAAGGAGCCATCTGGTATCAGGGCGAAACCAACAGCGCCCCCGACCGCGCACCCTACTACGAACGCTTCTTCTCCGCCATGATTCAGGACTGGCGCACAAAATGGGGCGAGGGCAACTTCCCCTTCTTTTACGTGCAGATTTCCAATTTCGACTCGCCCGGCGAGAACTGGGGCCTGCTTCGCGACCAGCAGCGCCGGACCCTCGCCGTCGCCAATACAGCCATGGCCGTAACCCTCGATATAGGCGAGAAGGACAACGTCCACCCTCCCGACAAACAGACCGTAGGTGCGCGCCTCGCACTCGGCGCCCGGGCATTGGTCTACGGTGAACCGCAACTCGAATACTCCGGCCCGCTCTTCCGCACCGCGACGGTCGAAGGTTCATCCATGCGTGTCTGGTTCGATCATGCAAAAGACGGCCTCGCCGCCCACGGCCCGCAGTTGGCAGGCTTCGAGATCGCCGGAACCGATGGAAAATTCGTCCCGGCGACAGCAAAGATCGACGGCTCAACCGTCGTTGTCGAAGCGCAGAGCATAACCCAACCCAAAGCCGTCCGCTACGCCTGGAAAGGCTGGACCGACGCCAACCTCTTCAACAAGGAAGGCCTGCCAGCATCGACCTTCACTTCTGAATAGAGCACGAAAAAGGGTGCCCCATCCTATCGCGCTTTTAGCGATAGGGTGGGAGAGCACGACCCTAAACAGTCCTACAACTTAGCCAGCACATCCTCACCATCCACCTGAACTTCATACACAGGAACTTTCGACACCAGAGGATGCGCCACGCCTGTTTTCAAATCAAAAGCCCAGGCGTGCCACGGACAGATAATCTTTCCACCCTCAACCATTCCCTGCCCCAGCGGGCCGCCGCGATGCGGACAGACGTTGTCCATCGCAGAAATCGACCCACCATCATTGGCCACGCACAACAGTCGCTCGCCGACAGCAATCTCGCGAGCCTCGCCTGATGGCGGCAGATCGGCCTTCCCACAAATCCGTACAAACTCAGCCATTCGCTTGTCCCTTATGAAACAGTTGTCATCCTGAGCGGAGCGAAGGATCTCCTTGTATCGCGCGGAGCGAAAATCCCGGCCCTCATGCTACGCTCATCTTCAGAATGCACGATGAGCAGTCCCCGAATCCACCCGCAGGCAAAGAAGTCCGCCTGTGGTGTCCCAATTGTGCCAGAGAAGTCGACGATCCTCTCGTCTGCGGCGACTGCTCCGCCGTCATCTGCCGCGTCTGCGGAACGCCGCTCGAGTCAGCCGACGAACTCGCCTTTGGATAATTATTCTTACCGGCTGTCATCCTGAACGCCTTTTCGATGTCATCTTGAGCGGAGCGAAGGACCTGCTTTTTCCTCTGTTGCCACGGCTCTCAAGGTACAACCATATAAGCTTTAAAAAGCATTTCATGCCGAAGCCGACGCAATCAAAATCAAGGACTGGAACGCATGCCGCCGCGCGCGCCGCAGGATGGAACGATCCGCTACGCCCGCAACAGGACCTCATCAGCGGCAAGTGGCTGCTCTCCGCCCTCGGCATCGTGCTGGGAGCGGCCGTAATCTGCGCCTACGCCACCCTCTGCCTGCTCTTCTATCAGGGCAGCTGGCAACTCATCTTCCGCCCCTCACGCACCGTCAGCACAGCGCCAAACGTTCCCTATCAGGAAGTCCAATTCGACTACACCGAGACCGGCAAGCCGCAACTCACCGGCTGGTGGATTCCTGTCGGAAGCAACGCGCAATACTCCGGGAACACCATCCTCTTCCTGCACGACGGCCAAGGCTCACTCTCGGACACCGTCACCAAGCTTCAGGATCTACACACTCTCGGCATCAACGTCTTCGCCTTCGACTACCGCGGCTTCGGCAAGAGCGCCGACCTGCACCCGTCGGAGACAAGCCTGAACCAGGACGCGGACGCCTCTCTCGATTACATCATCGGAACGCGCCACGTCCCTGCACGTTCCATCCTGCTTTACGGAACCGGCCTCGGCGCACCGCTCGCCGCCACAACCACCGCCCGCCACCCGGAAACCGCCGCCCTGATCCTCGAAAACATCAGCCCGAACGCATTAACGCTCTTCGCCGCCGACGCCCGCACGAAAATCCTGCCCGTGCGCCTGCTCACCAGCGACCGCTTCGACGCCACCGAAACACTCAAGATACTCCAAACGCCAAAGCTCTTGATCGACCGCGGCAACAGCCCGCAAACCCATAATGCCTACAGCGTCGCCAGCGCGCCGAAACAGTTTTCCCAATTTGCGCCCGAAGACGGCACAAAGTATCTCGAAACGATGCGTCACTTTCTGGGCGAAGTGCTTTCACATCAGTAAACTGCAAACACTTTTCTAAACCTTCAAGGAGCAAGTCCCGGATGTTCGCATCGCTCGACCGTTTTCGACCGCTGGCAGTGCTCATCGCCCGCATTGTCCTCGGCGTCATCATGCTCGTACACGGATGGCACAAGATCTTCCCACGCGGCTCACTATATAACTTCGCGCAGTCGGTCGCGCACATGGGCATGCCCTACTGGCTGGGCTACGTCGCAGCCTTCACTGAGTTCTTCGGTGGCGCGCTTCTCATCCTCGGCCTCCTCGTCCCCATTGCTGCTCTTGGAGTCGCCATCGACATGGCGGTCGCGATCCTCAAAGTCCATCTGCACCACGGACTCACCGGACCGATGGGATACGAGTTCCCGCTCTCGCTCTTTGCCCTCGCCCTGCTCATCCTTGTCAGCGGCTCAGGCCATCTGGCTGTCGATTCGCGCCTCGGAATCAGCGGAGGAAGGCGTTAGATTAGACCAGGCTCCCAATCATAGCTCGCCCTGCGTAGCAGGCAGGGTGAAAGCACCGGCCTTTAGGCCGGTGAATAAAACGCCTCTCAAACGGACGGGGCTTCCAGCCCCGGGGTTTTTCTTGGGATCAGGCCAAAAAAATGTAAAGTTAAACTTTAAGAATATTTAGGAAGTGATTGCTCTGCAGGCTAGCTCCCGGAAAGACAAGATCAAGGTTCCGAGCGCCCACAGTCTTGAAAGCAGCTTCCCCAAGGACCTGCCGGAAGTCGGTCGTGATCGCCAGATCGCGGCCCTCATAGAGCTGATCCTGCCGCATTCCCGGCCATTTGCCATAGACCCTTCCGCCCTGAACCGCTCCGCCCATCACAAACATGACATTGGCATGGCCGTGGTCGGTGCCACCAGTGCCGTTCTGGTGAACGGTCCGGCCAAACTCCGACATCGAAACCAGGACAATGTCATTCGCCTGATCGCCCATATCAGTCCAAAAGGCTGAAATACCCTCGCTGAAATCCTTCAGCCGGTTGGCTAACTGTCCGGTCGCGTTCCCCTGGTTCTGGTGAGTGTCCCATCCGCCAATGTCGGTAAAGGCAGCCTCGACCCCAAGATTCGCCTTCAGCAGCTGCGCCACCTGCCGCAGGCTATTCCCGAAAGGCCCATTCGGATAGTTCGCCCCCGGAGCAGGCGTGTACTTCGCCGGATCTGCCGCCTGCAGCATCTTCACCGCTTCAAAAGTCTCAGAACCAGTCCCGTGGAGAACGGTGTTCACACTGTCGGCATACATTGCTTCAAAGCTCGTGGCGATAGGCGCAGCCGCAGGATTCTGCCCACCAACGCTGAAATCGCGAACGTTGTTGATGGCAACCGCGGGAATTCTGCCTTCGAGCGTCCGCGGAACCTGCGTACCCAGCGCGACAGCGCGAAACGCCGAATTCTTCCGTCCGGCATGTGCAGCGTCTTCCGCCTGAAGGGCCCGGTTCAGCCAACCATCATTGGTCGCCTTCATGCCCGGAGTGCCGCTCTCCATGTAATCCTGCGCGTCAAAGTGGGACCGCGTCGGATCAGGCGACCCACAGGCATGCACAATCGCCAGGTGCCGCTGGTCCCAGAGCGGCTTCAGCGGCAGCATCGCCGGATGCAGTCCGAAGAACCCATCCAGATCGATGACCTGGTTTTGCTGGATCGCAATCGTGGGTCGCATCTGGTAATAGGCGCTTTCGCGGTGCGGAACGACGATGTTCAGCCCATCCGCTGCCCCGCGCTGAAAGATCACCACCAGCTTCTTGCCCTGAGCCTGCGCCGTCGTGGCTTGGGCAAGCACGGTCTGTGTCAGAAAACTCGGAATCGCCGAGGTTCCGACCACAGCCATCGCCCCGCCCTTCATAAATGCTCGCCGTGTGATTGCCATGGACTGCGCTCCCGCAAAATCAGCAGACTACTGTTGCAAACGGCATTGGAAAGCCAAAGTTGCGCTTGTTTTAGCAAAGATCCAGATCGGTCTGCGAAAAATCGGCCCCTTTGGCCAGCAGCGGCTCCCCGGAAATTTTCGCCAGCGCATAAGTGAAGCAATCTCCAAAGTTCAATGATGCACGATGATTGCCCTTCCCATACTTTCGCCATGCCCGGCGGGCCGCATCGGCGTGTTCCCGATCCACAGGCACTACCTCGATATCCGCGTCATGGATAAACAGATCGAGTTCCGCCCCGGCAGACGCTCCCGCTCTTGCCTCCAGCACCATGCTGGTTTCAAAAAGGCTTGCTGCCGATAGAAGGCGCTTATCGTCAGCTTGCATAAGTTTGAGGTATTTATGAAAGTCCGGTTCTTCGAGAAGAATTGCGATGAGAGCCGATGTATCGATCACCATCTAGCGCGGAATCCCATGTTCGTCGTAACCGACAATTTCGTCTGCAGATCGTTTGTCGAGCACAGGCAGAGCACGCAGACGCTTAATAATATCTTCCAATCTTGCTTCCACATGCCTTTGCCGTCGTTGCCGATGAATGCGTTCCATGCGTTCCTGCAGCGATTTCTGGATAGCCTCGGTAATCGTCTCGCCTGTGGCTTCGGCAACTTGACGAGCGAGCTGCTCAGTGTCCGGATTTTTGATACTTAGAGCCATATATACATATTCCTGATCGTATATAAATATACCCGATAAAGGTACCTCTATACAACGAAATTTGGCATTCGCCCCTCAGATTGACAAGAAGTATCTCTGAGGGAGTTCGAATGAAGGCTGCAGGAATCGTTCTGATCGTTTTGGGAATTATTGCCTTGATCTACGGAGGCATCACCTACACCACCCACAAAAAAATCCTCGATGTCGGCCCGATCCAGGCCGAAAAGAAAGAAACGCACAATATCCCGCTTCCTCCTGTTCTCGGAGTGGTCGCCATAGTCGGCGGTGGAGCACTGCTCCTTGTAGGCGGAAAAGGCCGATAAATCCTTGTCAAGCCCCTGTCCGCTCATAATTTCCGCAAGCCATTCATTCTGAAGCATAATCGTTGCAACATTCAATTGCATATAATTATGCGTAAAACGGCTACACTGGATATAGCGACAGAAATATCAGGGTCATCCCAGGCGAGACGAAAACGCCTCCAGCCTGAGAGAAACCGGGAAAAGCTTATCTCCCAAGCACCTGTATTATGACGAATTTGCGAGAAACATAGGGGTGGGGGTGACCGCAATCACCCCGCCCCTTCAGTACCTAGCAAGCTTAGCGATCGCCTGGTAGATATGCTCCGGCTGCGGCAGGATCACATCTTCAAGCTGTGGCTGATACGCTACAAAGGTGTCCATCGCCGCTACGCGTTTTACAGGAGCATCAAGGTCCTCGAACAGCTCGTCGGCAATGCGAGCAGCAATCTCGGCGCCGTAGCCCCAGCTGAGCATGTCCTCGTGGGCGATGATCACCCGGCTGGTCTTCTTCACCGAAGTCGCAATCGCCTCCCAGTCATACGGGCTGAGCGTCCGCAAGTCGAGAATCTCCGTCTCGATGCCGTGCTCGCGCTTCGCCTTCTGCGCCGCCTGCAGGGCACGCGGAACAACGGCCCCGTAAGTGACGATGGTCAGGTCCTTGCCCTCGCGCACTATCTTGGCCTTGCCAAATGGGATCATATAGTCCGGCCCCGGATAAACAGCCCGGCCATAGGTCTCGCGGTAGAGCCGCTTATGCTCCAGAAAGAGCACAGGGTCGTCGCAGCGGATAGCCGTCCGCAGCAGGCCGTTGGCGTCGAGCGCGTTCGATGGAAAGACCACACGGACTCCGGGAGTATGCGTGAAGATGCTCTCGCCTGACTGTGAGTGATAAATCGAGCCGCCAGTGAGATAGCCGCCAATGGCGACGCGGACTACGGCAGGCGAGGAAAACGTTCCATTCGAACGCCAGCGCATCGAGCTTAGTTCGTTCCGAAATTGATGGATAGACGGCCAGATGTAGTCAAAGAACTGAATCTCAACGACGGGCTTCAATCCGCGTACAGCTTGACCAACAGCGCGACCGACAATGTTTGCCTCGGCCAGCGGCGAATTGAAGGCGCGGTCGCTGCCGAATTCGGTCTGCAAGCCAGCCGTGAGCTTGAAGACACCACCCTTGCCCTTCACCAGCCCTTCACGCAGATACTCTTCACGGCTGCTGTCGGCCACGTCCTCGCCAAAGACGACGATGCGCGGATCGCGCCGCATCTCGTCCTTCAGGCAGGCGTTGATGAGATCCGCCATCGTCCGTTCTTGCGAATCGGAAGTCTGCGCAGGCTTCGTCTGCAGCTCGGCACGTGTCGGGTCGTAGTCCTCCGAATAGACATGCAGCGGAATGCTCGCCGGCTCAGGAAAAGGCGCGCGCAACGCCCGCTCCGCCGCCTGGCGAACTTCTTCGTCGACCTGCTTCTCAAGGCGATTAATCGCCTCGGCATCGAGAATACCCTCGCGCAGCAGGAACATCTGCATCTTCTGCAGCGGATCGCGCAGCGAATCGGCTTCCAGCTCACTCTTGGGCCGATAAGCGCGGTCGTCGTCAGAAAGAGAATGCGAGTACGGCCGGATCACATGGCCATGCACAAACGCCGGACCGTTGCCAGCGCGGCAGTAGGCTACGGCTTCCTTGAAAACGCGATAGCTCTCGACAGGATCGGTGCCGTCAACTTCGGCAAAGTAGAAGTTCGGGAAGTTGGCAACGAGCTTCGAAATGTTGCCGCCGGGAGTGTTTACCTCAACCGGCGTCGAAATGGCGTACTCGTTGTCCTCGACCACGAAGAGCACGGGAAGCTTCTGGTTCGAGGCCGTATTCAGCGCCTCCCAGAACTCGCCCTGGCTGGTAGAGCCCTCGCCCAGCGAGGTGTAGACAACTTCATCGCCGTGGAAACTCACATCCTTGAAGGCGCGGTAATCGCCGTCGTGCTTCTCCGCCGCTTCAGGATGGCGCGAGAAGTAGCGCCCAGCCTCAGCGCAGCCTACGGCGTGTAAAACCTGGGTCGCCGTAGCCGATGACTGCGAGACGATGTTCAGCCTGGTATTGCCCCAGTGCGACGGCATCTGCCGCCCGCCGCTTGAAGGATCAGCAGCAGCGCCTACACCCTGCAGAAGCAACTCTTCGACGGTGCTGCCCAACGTCAGGCAAAGCGCGCGGTCGCGGTAATAAGGAAAGAACCAGTCATAGCCGGGCTTGAGCGCCATGCCCGCCGCAACCAGCAAAGCCTCGTGTCCGGCCCCGGAAATCTGGAAGAAAATCTTCTGCTGCCGTTTGAGCATGATCTCCCGGTCGTCAGTGCGCCGCGAGAGATACATGAGGCGGTAGATCTCAATCAGTCGCTCGGAATCGAGGCCGGATACCTCGCTTGTTTTGCTCTGCTCCCCTTCGCGGACGGCCGTTTTAGCCATTCAGAAAACCTCGATCGAATTTCCCTTTAATCGTCATGTAACCCAGGCGACAGGTGATTGTACAGCTTCAAGAGACCTCTGTCGCATCGGACAATCTAACCGCATTTAAGATGCGCCGTAACGGAGACGCGAGCCAACCCTCTGTGTATTCCTATTGTAAAAAAGGAGAATGGCCGAGGCCACAGAAAACCTCGGCACCGACTTCGAGCGCCGATACCGTTTGAGCAACAATTGACCATCGTTTTCGCAACGTGCTTTAATTCAACGTTTTCGTAACTACGCCGCACAACCTCTGGGCTGTTATCGGTATTCCACATTATGCTCAGGTCTGATACGGTTCATATTCCGGAGTCCGCAGGTACCGGAAGCGCAAGATTGGGTGATTGCTATTCTCTGGAGGATGTTGAATGTCGTTTTTCTCCTCGCTGGCTGCATTTTTCTGGCAGGCCAATGATTCCTTAAATACAAGTTCTGACAGCCTTTATCTCTGGATCGCACTCGCCGTTGGCATCGTCGGCCTGATCGCGGCGCTTGTCTTTGCCCGCTCCGTCCTCGGCTCCGATACCGGAACCCCCGAGATGCAACGCATCTCTGACGCTATCCGCCAGGGCGCGGAAGCCTTTATGCGCAGGCAGTACAGCACGATTGCGATGATTGCCGTAGGACTCGCCATCATTCTTTATCTTGGCTATCGTCTTTCGCCGTTTACTGCCCCTTATGCGAATAAAGTTGTCATCAGCTTCCTGATCGGTGCAACCTGCTCCGCCCTTGCCGGGCAGACAGGCATGTGGGTCTCCATCCGCTCGAACATCCGCACCGCATCGGCCGCCCGCACAAGCCTCGGCAGGGCATTGCAGATTGCGCTGCGTGGCGGCGCTGTTACGGGGCTCATCGTAGTCGCGCTTTCGCTGCTCGGAGTTGGCATTCTTTTCCTGGCTTTTGGAGGACTGAGTCACCCGCAACAGACCCCGTTCAAGCTCGTCGGCTTTGGCTTTGGAGCATCGCTGGTGGCGCTCTTTGCCCAACTCGGCGGCGGCATCTACACCAAGGCTGCCGACGTCGGCGCAGACCTCGTCGGCAAAGTCGAAGCCGGAATTCCGGAAGACGATCCGCGCAACCCGGCCGTGATTGCCGATCTGGTCGGCGACAACGTGGGCGACTGCGCAGGCCGCGGCGCAGACATCTTCGAATCCACGGCTGCGGAGAACGTAGGCGCCATGATTCTCGGGGCTGCGCTCTATCCCGTCTTCGGAATCAAGGGCATTCTCTTCCCGCTCATCGTGCAGGCCATTAACCTCATCGCCAGCATCGTCGGCGTCAGCATTGTGCACAGCAAAGAAGACGAAGATCCGATGCACGCGCTGAATAAGGGTTACTACGTCACGTCGATTCTGGCCCTCGTCGGCTTTGCTGTCGCTGTTTACTACATGCTGCAAGGACGCTGGTGGCTGCTCGGCTGCGGCATCTGCGGCATCATCACGTCATTCCTCTTCGTCCGCATCACCGAGTACTACACAGAAACGCGCTTCCGTCCGGTGCAGAGTATCGCCAAAGCCTCGCTTACAGGTCCGGCAACGAACATCATCAGCGGCCTCGCCGTCGGCATGGAGACCCCTGCCGTGCCGGTCATCGTCATCGGCTGTGCACTGCTGTTGAGCTATTACTTCGGCGTGCGCGGACTCGCCGACGTAGCCACGATCGCCGATTACAAGAAGGGCATTTACGGCACGGCCATCGCAACTATGGGCATGCTCTCGTCAGCGGCCTATATCCTGGCGATGGACACCTTCGGCCCCATCACCGACAACGCTGGCGGCATCATTGAAATGAGCAACCAGCCGCACGACATCCGTGAAAAAACAGACAAGCTCGATGCTGCCGGAAACACCACGAAGGCACTCACGAAGGGATACGCCATCGGTTCGGCCTCTCTCGCCGCCTTCCTTCTCTTCTCGGCGTACCTTGAAGCGATTCACGACATCGTAAGCCAGCGACTCGCCGCAGCGGGCGAAGTTTTGCCGGCTTCGTGGAGCTTCTCGAATGTCAATCTCGCGTCGGTTCCCGTCTTCGTCGGCGCGCTGCTGGGCGCAATGTTGACCTACCTGTTCTCATCGATGGCGATCAAAGCCGTAGGCCGCGCCGCACAGACCGTCATTCAGGATGTCCAC
>Ga0209139_10000332_pt1 | contig 15898 bp, 10 predicted proteins | sample BogFormECP14_OM3_FD_188246 | JGI IMG/M metagenome (GOLD analysis project Ga0209139, IMG submission 188246) | Bog forest soil microbial communities from Calvert Island, British Columbia, Canada - ECP14_OM3 (SPAdes) (version 2) | ecosystem: Environmental > Aquatic > Freshwater > Wetlands > Bog ...
CATCCATTCCCAACCGGTAGGTGTTCACCGTGGTCTTGATGTCCGCCAGCAGGAATTGATCTGTACCCTCGTGAACTGATGAAAAACCTGGGCCCTCGTTGATATTGCTCGAATACCCCATGCGAAATCGCACCTTCGATTCCGGTCGAATAATCAGGTTATAGTCGCCCAATTTCCGCCGCGTATACATGCTGTGCGGCGAGGACCCGATGATACAACTCGTGCAAACCGTTCCCCCGAACCCGGCGGGCCCGTTTGCGAACGGCGTTGTCGGATTCAGCGGATTCGCCAGCAACGAATAATCCCAGTTATTTTGATCCTTCCGGAAGAGCGCATCAAACTTGTACCACGTGTTCTTGGCCACCCGCAGTCGGGACACCGTGTTCGGATCACCTCCATAGCCGAAATTGCTGAACGAAAACCGGTCAAAGAACGTCCCGTGGTGGTCGAGAGAGGTCATATCCGTCGTAAACCCCAGCAACCTCGCTCCTTGCTGCAGATTCACGAACGTGTCGTAGACCTGCGTATTACCACTGATGCTTGTAAGTCGCCCCCCAAATTCGATCGATTGCTTGATATTGTAATTTCCCTGGTCAATGCCCATCTGCTCGTCATCCTGCTGCGCCCGCATCTCCGGCGCTCCAGCGCAAAGCAGCCCGCCAAACAATGCCAAAACCATTCCCGCCATCCGGCTCTTCCTGCCCACGCTGCTCGCCCCGTGTTTTCCTCGCATCGCGGCTCTCCCTCACGGCGTAAAGAAAACGCTGCTGCTGTTCGACCCATGGATCGCCGTATGGCACATCGTGCACGCTTGATACTTCTGCGACTGGTTGTGGAACGTGGGTGTAGCCGTGGGACCACCCGCATCCGCCGAGAACGCGTGGCATTCCAGGCAAAGCAGGTTCACCTGCGCCCTGATCAGCAACCGCGGATTCGACGAGCCATGCGGTGAATGGCACGCCGCGCAGCCTTCGACCTTCACCGATTCATGCTCGTACACGAACGGACCCGCCTTGTCCGTATGGCATTTGAAACAAACCTGATCCTGCGAACCACTAGCCCGCAATTGCCGCCCGAGGAATCCACCGTGCGGGTTGTGGCAGTCCGTGCACTTAACCAGTCCTTCGTTTACCTGGTGACGGAACGGCCGGTTGAATTGCTGATTTTTGTCCAGGTGGCAGCTATAGCACAACGTCGGCTGCTTCTCTTTTAGCAGGAAATCTTTCTCTTTTGCGTGGTGTGGATCGTGGCAATCCGTGCAACCAACTCCGTTCTGCAGGTGAACCGACCGCGCGAAATTCCCGTGCTCCTCTCCATACTGGTGGCAGCCCAAGCAGCGCGCGCTGATCTCCTGCGCCGACACGCCCTTAAACGTGAAAATCTTCGTCTTGTCTCCTCCGCCCTCGACGTGCTCCTTCCCCGGTCCGTGGCACGCCTCGCAACCATGCCACTCCGGCCCTTTCTTCGTATCCAGGGTCGTCACAAAGTGCGGCGAATCTTCGTAACTCTTGACAAATCCCGGCGTCGGCAAGTCCGCGTGGCAAGTCTTGCAAGTCTCCTCTCCCACGTAGAGCGACGGGTCGGTTGGGCGTTGGTAGGCGGCAGTTTGATTGCTTTTCTGAGGACTCTTAGCGGGCTTAGGAGTTGTGGCGGCTTGAGGATCCTGGCCGGGATGGCCTGAGGAATTTACGGCCGCCAGCGCAGCGGTGAGCAACGCAGCCGCCAAGAACAGCGCAGAAGGAAAGCGGTAACGATGCGACATAGACGTCAGACCTGACGCAACGAGTACCCACCGACAGGTACGCTAGCGAAGGAATCCTCCCCCATCCATTTCATCCGTCGTTCGCTGGCCCTTGCTGGTGGACCGTATCACTCCGGACAGTTTTCTTCAAGCATCCCGTCGCGGCGATACAGTCCGATTCGGCGAAGGCTAACAGTCCCGAGCGCGGGTAACAACTGGCAATTTTGACAGGGGTTGGCACCGAAGCTGAGACTTGGAGCAGAAACCAGCGCTATCAGGACCGTACAAAACAAAATCCTGTAGCAGTTTCTCAAGTAGGCCGGAGCAAGTTCGCACAGAACTAGCACCCTCGCCATTCACCGGATTCCGAACCGCTTTTTCTGCAATTCAAGCTTCCTGATTTGTCAGAGAGCCTTCATTGATCCAAGCGAGAAAGAGTTTATAGCCCACGGACAAGACGATTGCACCGACGAACAAACCGATGAGCCCCAGAGCTACGAACCCGCCGATCGCACCCAGAAAAACTACAACGATGGGCACGGCCACACCCCGACCCAGTAGAAGAGGTTTCAGTACGTTGTCTATCAGAGCGACGATGACGCACCAGATCAGGAAAATCACCGCCTTCGTTATCGTAGAAACTGCAAACACGTAAACGACCGCAGGAATGAGGACCACGATTCCAACCTGCAACACGGCGGCGATTAGGAACACTATCGCCCAGAGTCCCGCACCTGGGAGTCCTACCGCGAGAAATCCGAGTCCCGCGAGAACTGATTGGATAAAGGCGACTCCGAGAATTCCTGTAGTCACACTTCGAATTGTGGCTCCGATCAGTTGCTGGAAGTCAGGTCCGTGTTTGCCAAAAAGCCGCTTGGCCAGCGAAGACGTCACTTTGTAGGCGGCCTCGGCGTTCGCCAGAAGCGCGCCCGCCACCAGTATAGAAAGCGCGAACTGTAGCACCGTGAATCCGATTGCAGCTGACGCCGCGAAGAGGCCAGGAACGAACGTTTTGATCTGTGGCCCAATGCTTTTGAGTGCTTCTAGCAAATCCCTGGATGCCAGGCCCCACACACTATTCACCGAAGGGCCGATAATGGGCCAGTTTTCGACGCTGGCTGGTGGCGGTGGGATCAGCAACTTCCCGTCCCTAAAGTCGGTCTCCAAGGTTTGCACACCCTCCGCTAGAGTTCCCGCGAGCAAGATCACCGGAACAATCAGAAGGGCGAGCAACGCCAGAGTAAAAAGAACAGCCGTCAACACGCCTCGGCCGCGAAGCTTGGCCTGCAATTTTCGAAAGCTGGGATACGCGGAAACAGCAATAATGATGCCCCAGGTCAGGAGCGGCACGAATGGCCGCAGTATAAGCAAACATGCAGTCGCCAGCAGAATCGCCAACCCGACATGGATTGACGCTTCGAGCGCAAGATCAAGTCGGGTCCGGTCAAACGCACTATTTTGAGCTGTCACGGAGAATTCTCCTGCTTGATGACGGTTAAGTTCTGGGGTTCTACTTCCGACGACACTGGTCGATGAGCGAATTTTGTTCGTATGATAGGACGGCTTCGCTTCAAAAGACAGCCTTTAAAGCTGGACCCCGTGCCATTTTCTGCCATGACCGCGATTCAAGGTGGCGGCCGACCTGGAGATCTCCGTTCCGGAAACTCCCGCCGGTCGACCCTTGCAGATTGAAATTCTGGAGGCGCCCGCGAAAAAAGTCGCGGCCGAGAAACTCAGGTCGTCGATATGAACGAACCTCCGATACTTTCTGGCGACGCGTGAACGGTCAAATCGGTACGGATTTTACATATTTCAAAGAGCAACCAACCTAATCGATTCAATCCATCAACAGAATCGTGAGCTGTTACTTTTGCCAGTAGAGCATCTCCGAAAAACTGACCATCGTGAGGACCAAACCATAAACTGCGAGTGCGCTAGCGTCGAGGTAAGCGCTCGAGGGTTTTGTTGTTCGGAGATACCTTATGCGCGAAGGGGCATTGTCTGTACGGATGATCGTAGCGGTACTCCTGGTCTTGCCAGTCTTGGCTTTATCTCAGGCCGTGCAGCAGGCTCGGACACTCGTGGTGACGGGACACTCCGGAGAACTCGCCGTGGCCGAGATAGGTGGACGATCGTACGTTGAGATCGAAGCGTTGACGCGCTTCGTAAATGGCTCTCTCAGCTTCAATGGAAATCAAATCGTGCTGACGTTGCCCGGATCCGCCGCCCCTTCCCCGGCGAGACAGGCAGCTCCAACTGGTTTTTCCAAGGACTTTCTCAAGGCCGCCATAGAACAGATGTCGGTTATCCGGGAGTGGCGAAGCACGTTGCTCAACGCGGTCCAGCGCGGATTTCCCGTAACCGACGACTGGATTACGAACTTCAGCAGTCAAGCGCAATCCAATCTGAGATTGGTTTCGGTAGCAGTAACAACCGATTCGGACCGCAGCGCACTCCAATTGCTTACAAATGAGTTCAACAACATGAAGAAGTTAAGCGGTCGGTTTGTGGATGCCAATCGATCAAGGACTTACATGCCGCCCGATTCGTTGGACAATGATCCGCTGGACAAGAAAATCGTGAGCTGCGGCCACTCGCTGGCGGCGATGGCCGCGAATAATAGATTTGTGGACGACGGTTCCTGTCAATAAGATCACCCCAGACGTTCCTTGATGCGCAAGCCCGAAGACATAGGCAAGTTGGCTCTCCGCGCGTGTATCCTCACTCGTTGACCAGGAGGGCGAGCGACCGCTATTCTTAGCTCCCAGGACTTGCCTGGTTCCCATGATCGGTAAGACCATCTCTCACTACCGTGTACTTGAACGACTTGGGACAGGAGGGATGGGAGTTGTCTTTAAAGCAGAGGATACTCGCCTGGGCCGATTTGTCGCCCTGAAGTTCCTTCCGGATGACGTAGCACAAGACCCGCAAGCCTTGGAGCGCTTTCGCCGGGAGGCTCGCGCCGCCTCGGCGCTGAACCATCCCAACATCTGCACGATCCACGACATTGGTGAGCAAGACGGCCGTGCCTTCATCGCCATGGAGTACCTGGAGGGCGCCACTCTGAGGCAATTCCTTGAAACTGGCCCCATGGCTCTCGAGCGCTTGCTCGATATCGCCCTAGACGTGGTGGGAGGCCTGGACGCGGCGCACAGCGAAGGAATTATTCATCGCGACATCAAACCTACCAATATCTTCGTGACAAAGCGCGGAAGCACCAAGATATTGGACTTCGGGTTGGCCAAGATCACTGAGGCAAGGGGGGAAGCCGTGTCGGAAGCTTCCTCCGCGGGTATGTCCGAGGACCAACTCTCCAGCATTGGCGGCATGTTTGGAACGGTGGCCTACATGTCGCCCGAACAGGCTCTGGGAAAAGCGCTGGATGCGCGCACTGATCTGTTCTCGTTTGGAGTGGTGCTCTATGAAATGGCCTCCGGTCAGAGACCTTTTGTGGGAGACACCACCGCGGCCCTTCTTCTGTCCATTTTGCAGCAGCCTCCGGTCCTCCCGTTGTGGGTGAACCCCGAGTCTCCGGGCTCTTTGGAAACGATCATCAATAAGTGCTTAGAAAAAGATCGTGATTTGCGTTATCAGCACGCCTCAGAAATCAGCCCGGACCTGAAGCGCTTGCGACACGATCCGAAACCGCAGGAGAAAGTCCCAATACATGCCGAAGTCGAGAAGGGGGCAACTGCTCCGACGGCACAACAGCGCCGTCCATGGAAGCTGAGGGCGGCAGGCGCTATTGCGGCAGTTGCTTTCATTAGTTTGATCGGAGTCGAATTTGGCCACTACTTCCACCCCACGCATGCCGCTCCTCTGACGGACAAGGACACCGTCGTCCTGGCCGACTTCGCAAATTCGACTGACGATTCGATCTTTGACGACACCTTGAAGCAAGGGTTGGCCACCGATCTCCAGCAATCTCCATTCTTCAATATCCTCTCCGACCAGAAGGCGCTCGAAACCCTAAAGCTGATGAACCACTCTCCCGAACAGCGCCTGACCGCGGAGGTGGCCCTGGAAATCTGCCAGCGTACGGGAGGCAAGGCCGTGGTTGAGGGCTCAATTTCGAGTCTAGGCAGCCAATATGTTGTCGGCCTGAATGCCGTGAATTGCCAGACCGGAGAATCACTTGCAAGAGAGACGGCTCGAGCCACGAAGAAAGAGGATGTGCTGGCCGCTCTCGACCTTGCGGCGAACCAATTGCGCGAGAGAGTCGGCGAAACGGTTGGCTCTATTCAGAAATACGGCACGCCACTCGCCCAGGCCACCACACCCTCTCTTGAAGCTCTGAAGGCCTACTCGTTAGGAATTAGGGCGGCGGCTATAGTGGACCAGGGGAGCCCGATACCGCACTACCAGCGCGCCATCGAACTCGACCCTGATTTCGCGCTGGCATACGCCAGCATGGGGAGCGCCTACTGGAACCGAGGCGAATACGAAATGGCCGAGCAGAGTCTCCAAAGAGCGTTTGCCCTGAGCGGCCGAGTGAGCGAAAGGGAGAAGCTCAACATTTCCGGTTATTATTGGGCTCGCGCCGCCGGAGACCTGGAGAAAGGCCGCCAGACCTTCCTGGTTTGGGTCCGGACCTATCCGCGAGAATTTTCGGGGCACAACGGCCTGGGGAATGTTTACTATGCCCTGGGACAATACGACAAAGCGGAAGCAGAATTCATCGAAGCAATCCGGCTGAACCCCGAGGTTGCCTTTCTCTATTTCAACCTCATTAGTACTTACGGACACTTGAATCGCCTGAGCGATGCCAAAACCGTTTACCAGCAAGCGGTGGCTCATCATCTTGCCGAGCACGGCTGCCTCAGCCGATATGGTGTTGCCTTTCTCGAAGGCGATGCCGCAGAGATGGAGCGAGAGGTTACCTGGAAGGCGGGGGGCGACATACTTTCGCCCGAATCGGATACCGAGGCATTTTATGGCCACCTCGGAAAAGCACGGGAATTATCCCGGCGCGCAGTCGAATCCGGCCAACGCGCCGAAGGGAAGGAAACGGCCGCGGAGTGGGAAATGAACGAGGCTCTGAGGGAAGCAGAGTTCGGCAATGCCCCTCAAGCCCGCCGCCAGACGGCGGCAGCGCTCGCGCTGGCGTCGACCAAGGACATTCGGATTCTGGCGGCCCTTGCCTGGGCCAGGGTTGGCGACTCCGATCGGGCCGGGAAAATGGCGGACGAACTCGAAAAGCAAAATCCCGTCCATACAAAAATCCTTGGCTACTGGCTACCCACCATCCGCGCGGCTATCGAGCTCAATCGCAAGAACCCATCGAAAGCGATTGAGATTCTACAGACAGCAGCTCCCTTCGAACTAGCTGAATCAACTCCCGCAACGGAAATCGGGGAAATGCTTTACCCCGTCTATGTGCGTGGCCAGGCGTATCTGGCGCTGCACCAAGGAAATGAAGCTGCCGCCGAGTTTCAAAAGTTCCTGGACCATCGCGGCGTGGTGGTAAATTGCCCGCTCGGTGCACTAGCGCATCTCGGCCTCGCTCGCGCCTATGCCTTGCAGGGCGACACCGCCAAAGCCACCACCGCCTACCAAGATTTCCTCGCGCTGTGGAAAGACGCCGACCCAGACATTCCCATCCTGAAACAGGCTAAAGTTGAATACGAAAAACTACACTGATCCTTCAAGAGCCCCGGAAAAAGGTGCGCTGGCCAGGATCCGTGTGCCTCCTCCGCGTTTTGAGGATATGACGACTTCACCGCCCGCCAACTGGATTCTTCCCTGCATGCTGATCAGGCCGATGCCATAGGCAAGCCGAGCCTCCGTCACGTCAAATCCAACACCGTTATCCGAGACAGCAAGCCGCAGTTCGCTCGTAGTGCCTGTTAACTCGACCTTCGCCCTTGTGGCATGACTATGCTTCCGGATATTGCGGAGCGCTTCCTGAAGAACGCGGAGGAAGCACAGTCCGATAGCGCTATCCAATTCCCGAGGAATGCCCTCGCAGGAGCACTCGACCGGGATCGCTTGCTGCTCGGACAATTCGCGGCACTCCCCGCGCACGGCCTTAGCGAGACCCAGATGGTCCAATTTCGAGGAATGGAGCTGATGAGAGATGCGGCTTATCCTAAAAGCGATGGAGTGCGCCTTCGCGCAAAGCTCTGGGATACTCGTGTGCATCTTTCCCGGTTCACCGGAAACGGGCTTACCTGCTCTCTGAAGCTGCACTGCGAGTATCGCCAGGTTCTGGCCAACGTCGTCGAGAAGCTCGCGCGCAATTTCAGCTCGCTCCGCCTCCTGGGCCCTTAGTAGTCCTCGGACAAGTTCTTGACGGTCTTGCTCGGCATTCTTGTTCCCGGTGATTTCCTGGGCAAGCATGAATAGGCCACGGGCCTGCTTTGTGCTCTCATCGCGTTCCACCGAAAGGACCACCTTCAGCCAGACGGGAAGCCCGTCTTTCCGAATTACGCGGGTTTCAGAGGCGGCAACAAGGATGTCGCCAGAAAGCGACTTCTCACGGGACGAGGCGCTACCGTACATCTCTGGGAACTCGAAGAGTTTATTGAAGGAGACCTCGAGTAGTTCCTGGCGAGAATAGCCGAGAATTTCGCACAGCCGCTCGTTGACCATTAACCATCCGCCTTCGGCGGTCAACTGGGCGATTCCCATGCTCATGTTTTCTATTGCGGCGCGAAGTGGCTCTTCCCGCTTGCCCGAGGGAGGGATGAGTCTGGCGGAACTTTCTTGCACGCGCGAATTCCTCCGTTGATTTTGCTGGGAAATAGGACACTTGCAGAATCGCTATCGAACGCTGCGACAGCGAGCCCATCTGATGAACGACCGGCTTTCGTCCTAAAGGATACCACCTCCAACCACTGATTAGCGACGCCCAGCAAAGGGAGGCAGTGTCCTAATTTCGCTTATAGGCGCAAGTTCTTGCCAGTTTGCGATTCCAAAAGTGGGAGCAAGGTTCCCGCACTCCAAACTAGGACACGGCTAATTAGGTCTGCCAATCCAGGAGTATTGCCAAGCCACGGAAACGCTTTGGTAGTTGCCGCCAAAGCGGATATAAGTTCCGGTGCTGTAACTGATCTTAATGGCTTGATGCTTGCTAATGGGAACGGAAGCGGTTCCCCCGATGCGCGAGCCTTCCTGCTTCGTGGCGAGATTCTGTACACCGCTCAAGCTGGTGATGCCGCCGAACCAGTAATTTCCGTCCAGCGAGACCCAGAATCGTTGCTTGCCGAAGTCGTAGCTGAGGTGGCCTTCGAGGGCTCCGACCGGGGTCTGGGTCTGTGGCTGCGGTACGGGAATCGAGTAGGAGGCGTTATTGGTGGTGTAGAACCACACGCCGGCGTACCCATCGAGCACCCATTTGCCCCAGCGTTGCGAATAGCCAAACTCCGGCTTGAACGCCCAGCGATTAATGCTCCAGTTGACGAGTTTCGTGGGACTGTATTGCCCAGTCGGAGCGACCACTTTCAGGCTGACTCCGAGCAATACCTTTTGCTTCCACTTGGAGTATTGCTGCGCCGTCATGGCCGGCCCACCCTTCAGGTTTACTGACAAACGAAAATTGGCATCCAGAAGGCCAGAGCGATAGACCTGCCGTTGTGTGCCAAGTACCGCTCCCTGGAAGGTTCCTACACCGTAGGGCAACGAGCCGGTAATGTTAGCCGAACGGCCAAAAAAGCTGAAAGTGTGAAAGAGGCTGAAGACCGGTACGCTGTAAGTTCCGGTAGCGCCTGTGATGGGAATGGTCCCATTAAAATTCAAGCCGCCGTCAAAGAAAGAATAGGTCAGGACGACGGCGTTGGAATGAACGGGAGTGATGATGTAGGCCCGGGGGGCGAGGTCCTGCGCTCGGCATATGGAAGACGTGAGATGCATACCAAACATGAGGGCGATCCCACACCACTTTGCCGCCAAAGGCCTCATTTTCAGAAATCTAGAGAGAAAACTACCTGCCCGCACCTGTAAGTATTGACAGTTCCCCTCCCCCTAAGCGGCCAAGAGAAAAGCAGCATCCTTTTCTCCTAACTTTACCTCTAACTTCGCGGAGCCGTTGGTGGCAAGCGTCCATAAAGATTCTTGAACTTATCGCTCCCAGGTCGTAATCTCGTTTTAGCTGGGCGCGTTCATCCAGGGCGCGCTCGGCGGATTTTCATCGCCGGGCACAACTAAATTAGGTCCGCCGGGTTTGCAACTGTGCAGAGCTTGTCCCCCTTTCTATGAGTTGCATTGCTGGATCTTGGGAAAATGGAGAGGCCATCGCACTCACAGAGAAACCCACGTCTACAATTCCGCAGGTTCTTATCGTGGAAGATTTCGCAGCCTACCGTGCTTTCGTTACATCCTTACTCAAGGACAGGGCGGACTTGCGAGTCATCGGTGAGGAGGGGGACGGACTGCAAGCCGTCGAGAGGGCACGGGACCTGAAGCCAGACTTAATTCTGCTGGACATCGGACTGCCCGGGATTAATGGCATCGAGGCTGCCCGCCGCATCCTCAAAGTCACCCCCGAGTCGAAGATCATCTTTCTTAGCCAAGAGACTTCCGCGGACGTAGTTTACGAAGTGCTCAAACTGGGCGCCGGCGGCTACGTCGTCAAGTCACAAGCCGGAAGCGAACTATTGGTCGCCATTGAAACCGTGCTTCGGGGAGAACGGTTTGTCAGTCACGGATTGAACGGCCACGCCTCCGCGGATACGGACACCTCCGAGCCGACCCACTAAGCTCTCCGGTGTTTACGCCTGGGCAGCCATACTCATTGGCGCGAGAGGTGCCGTGGCACGAATAAGCGTGCCGCGTTGGGGTGCCGAATCGATCGAGAGATCCCCGCGGATCAGTTTCAACCGTTCCTTCATGCTGGTGAGGCCAAGCCCTTGGCCCTTCAGGGCCTCCTCGGGATCAAAACCAATCCCCGAATCGCGCACCGTCAATTGGACCGCGTTCGACGCGCGCACAAGCGATACTTCCAGGCTACGCGAGCCACTGTGTTTCAAGGCATTCTGGACGGCTTCCTGCAACACGCGGAAGAGGCAAAGTGCGACCTCTTGAGGAAGATCTCTTGGGACATCTTCGCAGTGAAAGTCGATCTCCACTCCTTGCCTTCGAGATAACTCCCTGCAGAAACTGGCCGCCGCCGCTCCAATGCCCAAATACTCCAGCTTCGATGAGTGCAGCCGGTGCGACAGAGCCTGCACATCGCTCGAAAGCTCCGAAACAAGCGAACTCATTTCTGCAAGGCTTTGGGCGAGTGAAGCCGCCGAAGCGGGGAGCTCCAGTTGCATGCGTTCCAGATTCACTGCCAGCAGCGCCATCCGCTGATTGATGTCGTCGTGAAGTTCCCGCGCAATCCAGGTGCGCTCTTCCTCGTGTGCTTCGATCAATCTGCGGCTTACACTGGAAAGAGCCTCGTCCGCTCGCTTTCGTTCTGAGACATCGAGACATGACCCGATATAACCGGCAAAGGAGCCATCCGCATTCCATCTCGGGACACCCAAATCGAGAATCCACCGATACTCTCCGTCATGCCGCCGGAGTCTATACTCCATCTGGAAAGATTTGCGATTATCGAAGTTCTTCGTGTAGGTATCCAGACACCACCCAAAGTCTTCCGGGTGGACGCCTTCGGCCCAGCCGTTTCCCATCTCTGATTCGATGGAACGTCCCGTGAACTCCAGCCAGGTCTGATTGAAATAGTTACATAGCTTGTCGGGGCCGGACATCCAGATCATAACTGGGGCAGTATTTGCGACGAGGCGAAAGCGCTCTTCGCTTTCGCGCATAACCGCCTGGCTGGCAAGCAACGCTGCCATCACGCGCTTACGTTTCAAGGCGTTCCAGAAAATCTCTCCGATTGTTCTGAGCTGATTAACCAGATCCTCAGTCCAGGCGACTTGACGCTGGGCAGTCACAAATGAAATCGCCCCAACAACCTCACCTCCCAACTTCAACGGGACAGAGGCCGCAGCTACAATGCCTCTCTGCCGGAAGTACTCCTTTTCCGCGTATGCTTCCTCAGGTAAATCGTTCACATCGGACGCAAGGGACACTTCTCCCGCCCATAGTCGACCCCTCCACCAAGGCAGATCGCGTGAGGCTGCAAGATTGGGGGCGGGTGTGACTCCTGGGGCCGCCCACGAGAAGACTGTCTCCAACTCTGCACCGTCGGGAGAAAATTCGAAGAGGGTGATTCTGTCCATTTTGAGGAACTCACCAACGCGGTCGAGGCTCGTCTCCAGATTCGCGTCGACCTGTTCCTCGGGCAGGTTAATAAAGGTTGTCGAGAGATCGGAAAGGAGGCTTTCAAGCTGCAGACGCCACAGGAGAGATTCCTCAAACCGCTTCCGTTCGGTGATGTCTCGAGCGATCTTGGAAGCGCCGATGATCTTCCCGTTCCAGTCCCGCAGCGGAGAGATGGTCAAAGAAACATTGAGGCGCTCTCCTCCTTTTTTAATGCGGACCGTCTCATAATGCTCAACGTGTTCGCCCTTCTTTATCTTTCTCAGAATCTCGTTCTCTTCTTCGTGCAGTTCGTCGGGAATGATTATTGTAATTGGCCGTCCAACGGCTTCAGCCTCCGTGAAGCCGAAGAAACGCCGCGCGCCGCTGTTCCAACTCAGGATCACTCCCTCGAGATTCTTGGAGACAATCGCATCATCCGTTGAATCCACAATGGCGGCGTGCAGATATCGAGCTTCTTCCGCTTGTTTGCGCTCGGTAATATCCCGGATGATCACGGTGAACAACTTTTTCCCGCCAGCTTCCGTTTGGGAAATCGAGGCCTCGATCGGGAATTCTTCACCCGTCGCTCGGTGAGCCCACAAAGCGCTAAAGTCTCCTATGCCGTGTGCGGCCCGAAAACGTTCCGGGATAAAGCGCGCGATGGGAGTGCCAATGGCATTAGGCGCCGGGCAACCAAACATTTTCTCGGCTGCTTCGTTGAACACCACGATGCGCTGATCCTCGTCCACCGCGATGATGGCGTCCATGGCCGATGCCACTATGCCCTCCAAGCGGCTCTGACTCGCTCGAAGCTTTTCTTGAACCTGCTTGTGCTCGGTGATATCTGCTACGACGGTAACAACGCACGGTTCGCCATCGATTTCAATCAGCTCTGACGATCCTAGTCCAGTCCGGACCTCTCCGTCCTTAGTCTTAAAACGATGTTCAAAATTTCGCGCAATGCCACCGGCCAGCAGCTCCCTCATAAGCTCTTGTCTCTGGCCGGGATCCACCCAGATCCCGAAGTCGAAAGGAGTGCGGCCTAGAACTTCATCACGGCCCCAGCCGCTGATACGCTCAAAGGTTTCGTTGACCTCGATATAGCGATAGTCCTTCGCGCTCGTCAACGTGAAAGCTAACGGGCTTTCCCGGAATGTTTTGGAAAACTTCTCTTCAGACTTCTTCAGTGCCCGACCGGCCGCTTTGCGCTCCTCTACCAGTGCCGCTAGAACCATGAAAGGCGCTGCGGTAAAGAACAAAAACAACTGCAGCGAAAAAACATTTTTGAGCGGCCCTGGCCCGACGAACGGACCGCGCCCATGGACCGCGCCCCAAATCGACAAGAAGCTAACTACAAGGACCGAAGTGGCGACACCGATCGACTCAAAACGCAAAGCGGACCACAGGAGAAATGGCACAGAGGAATAAAACAGAGCCGGCGGAATGCTTTCCCCGGGAGCGATGAAAGTGAAATATCCGAGAACAACCAACGCACCAAGTAGCGCGGTTGCCTCCAAATAATAGGCCAGTGGTTTAGGTGTTCCCCCTTGAATTTTTCTGAACCAACCGAGGATCGCCGGCACCACGATAAGAAATCCCAACGCTTCTGAAAAAAACGAAATCTTCCAACTCGCCCAATACTCCCCTTGGAATGCGAATGCACCGATGAACGCTGCAAGAAAAGGGGCGAGAATCACAGCGAAGAACGAATATTTTGCGAGGGCTTTCACGCTACTGAGCTTGGGTGTACCACCGAAGGAATAGCTGAGACACAACGCCGCAGTGAGGACTTCTACGATGTCAGACAAAATAAGGAGACTGATCGAACGAAGCGAAATGCCGTCCTGGAGGTCCCAGAGAACAAACGCTGCGAACGCCGCAGTGATGAGCAGGGGCCAGATACTTCGTCGCACCAGCAGCAACACAGACACCAAAAGCACGCAGCCCGGCCAGAGCGGCCAGCTCATCTCCGGACGGACCACAATGGTGCTACCGACCCTTGCGGCCAGATAGGACATCGTGGCTACTAGACACACGATTAGCGTTATCTGGAACGGAGAATCCAGATCGGCGATCGCCAGCGACTCGCGTCTACGGCTGGATTCGATAGAATGCCTCCGATGTTGCCGGACAGGTTAGTGGCACTTGGGATGCTGAAGGACCCGCTTCGTAAAAAATAAGGCCGCGCCGGACTTCCCTGACCTGAGCTGCGGCAGGGTTTTGAAACAGCAGAAACGCCACGAGTAGCAATGCGAAGTTCTTTAGTGCCCAACTTCCAAGCTGGAGAGTTCGGGCTTCAAAGCCAACTCTCGGCGATCGCATCGTGTGGGTTTCCCAAACCATTCCGAAGATAACCCCTATCAAATGCGGCAGATGAGCGAATATCCCACGCCGTTAATATCACGAGGCTGTGCGCCGCAGCTTACTCCATTGGATTGCCACGGCGCTAGTAGTTTGAACCGGGGGGCGCGCTGACGCCGGTTGGGGTTCCGAGCTTTCGCGGTTTAAAGCTGCGGCTTTTGACTCTTCTTTCTTTTGACTCTTCTTTCTTTTGACTCTTCTTTCTTTTGACTCTTCTTTCTTTTGACTCTTCTTTCTTTTGACTCTTCTTTCTTTTGACTATTCTTTCCATTGACCTGAAGTTTTTATTTGACCCCACAATCTTCGTGGTATAATGAGCCCGGTTAGAAATGTGCCTCGCACCCGCGAGGCGTTTCTGTTTTAGGGCCGGTGTCGTAGCACCCTGTAACGGCGTCCTGCTGGTTTACTCTGAGTCATCGAAGGGCGTTTTGTTTCAACAGCCCCAGCCATCTTGTAAGTCTATTAGATGCAACACTTACAAAAATGGAGGGGGGCGGGTTAGCCCATGCAATTAGGAATACTGTGACGCACGGCTAGCCTCGCGAAAAGGCTCTGCATTTGAATTTCGACGGACCGACTCTCAGGACCTGATCTTCTGCGCACCGGTTATTTCGTTTTGGCTGGATAGTTCTTCAGAAGTTTCTCAACTGCTTTCGTAATGTTCTTCTGCTTTTTTTCCGGCTTGGCCTTGGGGTCTAATGTTTTAGACGCAGTTCCTCGCCACACAAGCTGCTTTTGGGAGGAATCGTACATGCTCAGATCGAGCTGACCGACATACACTGTCGATGTCGAGCCGTACGTCGTCGTGGTAGCCATCCCGCCATATCCGTACCATCCCCCACCCCAGCCAGGACCGTAACCCCAGCCGGTGTTATAAGCGGTGAATTGTTTCTCCGAGGTGACGGCCGTCTGATAGCCGATATAGAGATCGGCAGAGTCCCCATCTGTTTTCGTCAACCCCTTCTTAGCAAGCTCAGCATCTATCGCTGCAACTAGCTGCTTTGCGGTCAGCTGGTCCGGCTGGTCAGCGTCCTTGATGGTCACCCACTTGTAAGTCTTGTATTGAGAGAAATCTTTGTCTTTGTCGAAGTCGTAGCGGATGTCTTGAGCGAAGGCTGGAATCACTCCCAACAAGAGCGCAGCAGCTGCTAACAGAACGAGCCTCTTCATTTTGCCTTCTCCTTTCAATAATTTCGGAATGCGCTGTGGTTACCGGAAGCCGCAGGGTAGGTCGTCAATCACCAATTGTCGTCGGTGCGGACCCACGTCTTGTCTGGGTTATAGAGTTGCATGTCTTTGAAGCTGCTGAGGGTGTCGGTGCCCAGGTCTTTTTGGTAGACGATCCCTTCGTAGCTGACGATAAACGTCTTCACCCCTGTGACGCGATAATCTGCGGGTGCGGCGGCAAGTGCAAAGCCTCCGATCATCGCTCCATTCACGAGGAAATCCAATTGGCCAAGGGGCGCGGCCGGCCCCTGCCCTTTGAGAATCTTGAAATAGTAGCCGTGGTACGGCTGCCCGCGTTCGGAGTAGCCTTGCGCGATGGTCTTGGCAACTCCCTCCCCCACAGGCCCTACCCAGCTTCCATCCGGGTTTTGCCAAGCG
>Ga0209139_10000335_pt1 | contig 15863 bp, 20 predicted proteins | sample BogFormECP14_OM3_FD_188246 | JGI IMG/M metagenome (GOLD analysis project Ga0209139, IMG submission 188246) | Bog forest soil microbial communities from Calvert Island, British Columbia, Canada - ECP14_OM3 (SPAdes) (version 2) | ecosystem: Environmental > Aquatic > Freshwater > Wetlands > Bog ...
GCCAAAGCGAGCTTCTGGCGGTCGGGCGTCACTGACTGGCTGCCTCGAGCGCCGCTTCCCGCGGGGACTGCTGCGTGATGGCCTTGGGTGCGATCGCTCCCGCAGCAGCTTTGACCGCATCGCTGATCGCGCCCCCCATCCCGGGAGTCGCACGGTTGAACGTGGGTGGTGGAGTCGCGGCGACAGGTTGAGCAGGCTGAGCCATTTTGGCGGCTTGCAACGCCTGCACCAGCTTCAGGTTCTGCGGGCTGATTCCCGCCGGCGCATGACCGAAGAGTTGCATGTATTGGATGATGTTCTGGGCTTCGTTCGGGTCCACGTCAAAACCCCTGCGGATTGGCAAGCGTTCCGGGTGAAGGGGTGGGAGGCGGATCACTGGCGCTGGGATACATGGCAGGAATAGAGCCCTGAGGAGGTCCCTGCACCTGCTGTGAGTTGCTCAACTGAGTCTGAATCTGCTTTTGCTTCTGTGCCTTCATCAGGGCTGCAATGAGCTGTGCGGCTCCTTGCACATTACCCGCACTGCGGTTAATTCCCTGCGGCATGACCGCTCCGGGGGCAGAATCAAAACCTGCCGGTCCTTGTTGACCTTGCTGACCTTGTGGGAACTGCTGCTTGAACATCGCCAGCATTTGCTGCATCTGTTGCGGAGTTACGGACATAAAGCGCGCTCCAGATAGTGAACCGTTTTCTGGCGAGTCTGCTCCACGAGTGCCTGCTGACCCGCATCAAGCGTGGCAATAATGCGCTTCAATTCCCGAGCGTGGGCCGGATCATGCTCGGCATGATGCTTCAAGGTCCGCAGCAGGCTTGCCGGATGTTCCGCTTCCCATTGTGCCATCAGGGGCCATTCCTCCCGTTCGAGCGCCTGCATATAGCCTAGGAGCGCCCTGGGATCCACGTGGAACACCATGTAATAAACGGAGCCCACCATCTCTACTGCCTCGACCGGAATCCGGGTCTTTTCTACATCTATACCCACGGATGCCAAGTCCTCGGCGAGCCATCGGGCGTGGCCTTCCTCTTCTGCCAGATGAGCACGGAAATAATCCTCCAACGCTCCATCCGAGCGCATGGCTGCTTCGATCAGCAAATCCTCGCTGGCGATGATGGTGTGATAGCAAAAGATCAGATTGGAAATGAAGTCCATCAGAAGTATGAAATAGCCGCTGCCGCAAGAGAGGCAGCAGCTCCCGTATCCGCATTCTCACTGGAGACGTTCGCGTTATATCCGGCCAGTTGGCCCTGATACTGATTCTCGAAAGCCTGCATGATGTTCGGGGCCGACGCCGAAGCGCCAGTGGTGGTATTGCCGGCAGCGCCAGTTCCAGTACCACCGCTGCCCAGACTCGTGCCCCCGGGAGACCCAGAGGCAAGACTCAGAAAGTTCGCGATCTGTCCTCCCTGCGCTTGGTTTACATCTGAGATCTGCTGACCTTCGGCGCTCAGACCCTGACCAAAGGCCTGATTCTCCGCCTGCCCGTAGGCAGAGGCCTGGTTGGCGTCGAACGACTGCATGGCATTGTCGTAGGCCGGGGTGCCGGGAGTCGCCCCTGAGTTCCTCAAAGAGGCATCCAGTTGTTCCCCCTGTTGCTGCCACATGGGATTCATCGAGGCCGTCTCGACCCCATAAGCCGCCTGCTGTGCTTGCTGACCGAACTCCTCATTCGCTTGTTGGGTCGGCAACTGATAGTTACTCAGCGTGTTGCCGACATTCTGTCCCTGCGTGCCCGCCAACCCTTGCGATTGCAGCCCTAAACCCTGGCTTCCGGATAGCAATGTCTGCTCGGGTTGGGAGAGCTGCGTGGTAGCGGTAAAGGTCGGTGCACCATTTACCCCGGTACCGGTCTGAGCATAGTCGGTAGAGCCGGTAGGACCGACCTGGTTTACTTGGTTCAGAGAGGCGTTGTAGCCGGCGGCTTGAGTACCATATTGATACTGGGCTGCCGCGCTCGCATAGGGATCTGGAGCCGAGGGTGCGCTGGATTTGCCCACGTCAGCGCGCCCCCCCCATCTGACCCAAGGCGGCGGCCAACTGCTGCGGATTGGCTCCCTGCATGGCTTGAGGGCGTTGCTGCATCGGGCCCGGCCCTCCCTGCATATTCGGGGGCGGTCCTTGCATACCGGGAGGTGGCATTCCCGGTGACATCGGAGGACGCATCTGGGCCTGACCGGGATTCCCCAGCCGCGGCTGCATATTCGTGACGGGACTGGAGCCCATCACCGGATAGCTAGCGCCCGGAATGCCCGAGGCCGTTCCCGCCGGCGGGGAGTAGGCCGGTGGTCTCGCGCCGCCACCCATCCCGGGTCGAATATTGTTTGCGCCCATGATTCATCCCCACCTTTAGAAACCGGCACTCCTCACGGAGCATGCCATAAACCAGAAGATCGTCGCCGTTCGCGAGTATTTGCCGGATTCTACCCTCAAAGACAAAGCCCAAGTGCTCGTCAAAGCTTGCGGCCACTTCATTTCGGGCCGGCACCAATCCCGTGACCCGTTTACAACCGAGCTGCTCGAACGGATAGCGGAAGCCCTCTCCTAGAAAGACCCGGTTCAGCCAGCGCTTGCCGGGTAAGGCAGCCACATGCATGTGGATGTCCACTTTTGTGTAGTTCTGGTAGACACAGCCAGCAATGAGACTGCCCGAAGGATCCGTGAGACCAATGGCCGTGTAGGGCGTCGAGCCGAACTCGAAGATCGACATATGGTCGGCAACCCATTTGGCCACTCGTTCATCCTGATTGGTGACGAGGTGCTTCATCGCGGAGTGAAAATTCCGCGCTTTTCAGTGTCCGGCAGCTCCGCGTAGCCCTGCGGAATGCCGTTCAGGAACACATTCAGAATCTCGGCTTCGTCGGTGAGACACCGGAGCTCATGCGCGATGGCGCCATCGAAGTCGAAGATCAAAGGCGCGTGCAGATGCCGCATCCCCTTGGCGGTCACAAAGCCGATCGAGCCTTTCATCACGATAATGTTGTGGAGCAGTTCATCCCCGTGAGCGTGTGAGGGGATCGCATCCCCCACTTCCGTGAAGCGATAGCGGATGCCGAAAACCTGTCCCGAGTGATAGTGGTCAAAGTAAATCATGTATAGGTGAAGATGATCAGACCCGGACTCCCCGCAACGCCCGTCTTATTGGCGCCCCCCACAAAGTTGGGATTTGCGCCCGCAGGTCCCGTCCCGTTGATACCGACAATTCCAGCGCCTCCCGCGTTCTGGGGAATTCCAGCGTTGCCGCTGCTGTTGGCAGCTGCTCCCCCGGTTGCGGTGCCGGCAGTGCCACCCACCGCCGAAGTGCCACCCCCGCCGGGGCCATCCGTCATCGTCGTGATGGCAGGCCCGGTGCCTGTGGACACAGACGAGCCGGTCCCCGCGCCGCCGCTCCCGCCATTGTTGGCCCCCGCCGCGCCACCTGCACCGACCGTGAATGTGAACGTCTTGCCGCTTTGACCCACGACACCTATCGAGGTCCGCGAATATCCGCCCGAGCCTCCGCCGCTGCCAGATATTGCGGTACAACCACTCCCCAAGCCGCCTGCGCTGCCCCCGGTGCCGCCCCAGCACTCGATCACGCACGTGATGGCGCCCCCCGGGATGGTCTCCGTGCTGCCGCTTTGCGCCGTGTTGTAAGTGTGCTGGGCGCCCGCGAAGACATTCCCCGGGAAGGTGGCGAGAATGCCCGTCATGTAAGGTTTGATCCGTAGATCAGCCACGTGGTCGAACCGATCTTCTCAGCCGTCGCGACTCCCGGAGCAGTCAGCGTGCGCGAGCCGGTGGAACCGGCAGGGACCAGGGTAAGTGTATCCGAGGTGATCGCGATAGTGAGCACTCCGGAACTGGGGGGATTCACGAAGTGCAGTACAGTTCCGGTCGGATAGGCCACGCTCGCATTGGCGGGAATCGTATAAGTGTGGGCGCTTCCCGAGGAATGAATAAGTTGTTTGGCCTGATCAGCGAGCACGATGGCGTAATTGCCTGCCTGCGTGTTCTGGGGCAGGTTCATATAACCGGCGGCGAATAAGGTCGGCGAGGCAGCCAGATCCGAGATCTGCCACTGCCCGGTGGTAGTCATGCCGGCGTTGATCGTGCTCCCATTGGTACTCAACCATAGGTTTCCGCCCTGGGTCAGCATGCAGAAGTCATTCAACACAGAGCCGGTGAGCACTTGATTGGCACCCTGGGACAAGCCGAAGGCGAACTTCTGCAAACCGGCAGAATTTTCCAGCTCAAAGCTCACCTGGCTGGTCGCGCCTGGGGCCTTGAGCGCGAGCGCGTAGGAATTGGTACCGGTCAGGGCAATCGTCATGCCTTGGGTGTTGAAAGTCACCGCGGGTTGATCGGCCGAGTTGCCGAAAACGTACGCGGCCGGATTCAATGAGAACGCCAGATTTCCCGTGTTCAGCGTGGCTGTGATGAGGTCCGTATTGTCCGCCACAGCCCAGGTCAGAGACGGATTATTGGTGCCTCCCGTGCGGGCAATCGAGAAGATTGTCGCATCGGAACCTTTGGTCAGAGCCAAAGTCTGTGCCCACGTCAGCGTCCCATTGGGCTTGTTCTGCCCGTCAATCGTTAGACAGTTCTGAATACCCGCGGCGAAATCGTTATCTTCCGTATCGAACTTGGTCGCCGAGATGGGAAGCCCATTCGTCGCATCCGCCGTCCAGCTGGCGTAGCCGCGGGTATAAGTGCCGGTGCCGCTCCAAGGCATATTATTCCCCTACCTGGGACTTCACTTCCGCCCGTAGCTCATCGATCACGGGCTGGCTCACGATGTAGGGAAGTTGCTTCAAGCCGGCGATGATCAGATTGAATTTCTCCGCTGTGAGGGTGACCGAGATTGTCTGCACCGGAATCGACATGACTTCACTCATGAGTAAAACAATCCTCCCTCGCGATATAAGTAGTTCGTGCTTTGCCACTTTGCAGTCAGCCCCATGACGTTAGCTCGCAACTCCATCGAACCTGCATAACCCGTGGCGGCAAGGCCAATCCAGGGTTTCAATATCTGCTCATCATCGGCCCAGAGCGTCGTGTTCCACAGAGAGACGTTCCAGACGGCGTTGTTGCCAGTGGATAAGGGAACGGTGCTGCTGGCCGAAGCGGTGTCATAATCGACCAGCATGTTGATGACGAGGGTGATGCTTCCCGTCACCTGGAAGATCGGCTGACACTGAGTCCAGATCTTCAACTGCTCGCGACTGTCCATATAGCTGAACGCAGGCTTCGCGGTCACCAGATAGGGTTTGCCGTCATCCGATAGACCCGTATCACACTGAGCCACAGAGTTGACAGTGCCATAGTAGAGATTGTCGCCCATGGTCTCGAAGCACAGCACATTCCACGGGGAGTTATATTTCCCGAACGTGCACCAGGCCCCCGAGATGGTGTTCTGGACGTACTGGTAACTGGTGGCGTTCACCAACGTCGGCGTGTTGATGACGATCTTCGTGCCCATCGGATACAACAGGACCTGCCACCCCAGGGTCGTGCCGTAAGCCTGCGCATCCGTGTTGATCGCTGAGCGGATCTTGTCCGTGATCGCGATCAAGGGTTGCGAGCGGTCGGCTACCAAAGCTTTGGAGAGTGGAGTCAGCCCATCAACACACAGGATCGCGGAGTCCGAGCCGAGTTTCACGTTACCGCGGCGACCAATCGCCAGCGGGCGCCCGATCCTGAAATGCCCCGCTTCGTACCACGTCGCCACCTGGGCCGGGTCATAGCCCTGATACATCACCACTTCACCCTGATTCGAGATGAAGGCGAGGTAATCGTTGATCCCTGCTGCATTGTCCACGCTGTTGGTCGCTAGCATGGCCAAGGAACCGCCGAGATTGAAGTTCGGCCCCATCGGTAGAAGGGTCAAAGCCCCGGCAAACACATTCTGCGGCAGGTAATACACATTCATCGTCCCGGCCTGCACAAACCACAGTCGGGACTTGTAGCGGATGACCTGACTCAAGGAGGTGAGCGGCGAAGGTCCACCGGTCAGGGCATAGGGGAAGGGAGAAGACAATGTTCCCCCGGATACGTAGGCGCTGAATGCGCTGGAATTGACGTTGATTATGACCGTCCACGCCCCTGAGGAGCCGCCGGTGCCGGTCACCTTGGCATTAACTCCATTGATCTGGGTCATGCCCGTGACATTCAACAGTCCGATAGTTTCCCCGTTGGCAAACGGATTGGAGCCGCTTACCGTGTTGATCGTGACGACCGCGGAGGATGCCTGAGTGATCGCCGTGACGGATGCGGATACTGGAGCCGTGATAGGCCACCACGTGGTGCCATCGTAGATCAGGGGATTGTCGAGTCCATTGACCAAGTAAAGAATTTCAGCGTTTCCGGTCCCGAATTGTACCCAGTCGTACTGAGCACCTGTCACGGCCTGAATGGTGTTACCCGAGCCGCCGACTACTGCTGCACCTGCCGAACCACCATTGGCGTTATCGACCCGGTAGATTGAACCTACCGAGGCGTTCATCGCGCCGGCGTAGAGTTGATTGGTGCCAGTGAGCGAGTTGTAGGCCATCACGGACTGGGCAGTACCCGTGAAGGTCGCAAGCGTGGTCTTACCGCGTCGTAGCTCCACCCACGTCGGTTGGACGAACCAGTTGTCGAGCAGAATTGCATCTGTCTCGGGCATCGCGGATAAGGCATCGCGAGCGTTCAAGCCGCCTACGGGAGCCGAGACCACATAGCCGGTCGCCTGAGGCTGCTGCGCCTGCTGGTTCCTCAAGGCGAACATGACGCTGCGACGTGGCACTCATCACTCCTAGCTGCCGAATCCCGTATCTGGGACATTCTGACTATTTAATAGTCGGATTCCAGATGCGCGAGCATTGAGTGGCAGGGAGCGCGGCATCGTCTGCCGCCCTACGACCGTCGCCAGTGTATCCTCGTATTCCACAGCTTCATCTGCATAGGCCATTCCGAGCGACTTCAGGATGCGCCACTTCAAAGATAGGGTAATCAAATCCTCAGGGATGAGGGATATGTCGGTGTCGGCCTGGAAATTGTCTTGGGCCGGCACTGTGGAAGCGGCGGCAGTCGCGACCCAGAATTTGGTCGCGTACTCCATGACGATGAGGTCGGAGATGGGACTGGCCTGACCTGTTGGAACGTATGGCGCGGGATTGATGAAGATCTCGTTGTCGGTGAGCCGATATCGAAGTCGCGGACCCACCGGGGAGATACCGGATTTGAGTACTTGCCACTCCTGGGCGTTTACCGGTCCCAGCAACTGCCAGCGGAAGTTGCGGTCCCAGCCGGTTTGGGGGATGAAGTGGCCGAGGTCAGAAGGCACCGGATAGGCTTCCTGCCCGAACGCAAGACTCGTGTCTATTCCGGTCGCGTTACCCTGAGTCACGGTGGAGTTCTGACTCATGGTCACCGTGCCGGCAACCGAGTTGACCCCAGTGACCATCGTATCGTTCAGTGCGAAAGTGGAACTGATCTGCCAGCCGATCTGGACACCCGCCAGATTGAGGCCGGTAATACCCGTGATCGTCGGCGAGTTGTACGAGAATGTGCCGGTAAAAGGACCGATCCCGAACAGGTTGAACAGGAACTGCTTGCGCATGGCCTGCCAGTAATCGGCGGTCTTCGGATCATCCTTGAGCGCGATTCCCGCTCGGTTGGCGAGATACTGGGCTTTGATGACATTCGCGTCCGTGTTCCCCACCACGGCAGCCGGCGGGGGGAGACCGATCTCCCCGAACGCCTGCTGCACGAGTGTCAGGAGCGACATTACTCGGCTGCTGCGGCTGCCACGGCCTGAGCGCGTTTGGACGTCTTCACACTGGCAGTCTTCACCGTTGCGGGGGCAGGCGTGAAGTTGGTCTGTTGGGCCGGATAAGTGGGACGCGGGGCCTGCATGGCCGCAATAGCGGCTTTGAGCTGCTTGATCTCCTCATCCTGCAGATTCGCGCGCTCCTCGGCCCGAGAGGCTTTGGCCTGCTCATTGGCCACGATCTTGTTGCACTGGCGCTCATCCAATGCTGCTCGGGCGAGGTCACGATATTTCCGGCCGCCCATGACTTGGGCGACATTCGCATCACTCAGCGCCGCCAAGGCCTCGACCGTGGGAATGGCGAGCATCTTCAGGGACTCGGCGTATGAACGGGTGACAACACCCCACTCCTCGATCGGCCAACCGTCATCGGCCTTCTCACCCTTCCTCATGAAGCGGGCCCATGCATTCGGATACTTGGACGCATCCGGTGGATCCCCGTTGGGGCACTGCCCCAGCACGTTCCACGTGGTGTGGTATTCGTTGGAGTCGGGATCGATCGCGGTGTCGTACTCGATGCCTGCAGCGAGCGTGTCCCACACCGTGCGGGAGTTGCCGGGAGCCACGATCCGGACCCAGATGCGGTCTTGGAAGATCGGGAAGCCCATGCTCTCGGTCAGGTATTCCATCGCGTAGGGCTTGATATAGAACTCGACGATGAGCTCACCATCCAGACCTGCGCCACCTTCACCGGCGCGTCCATAGAGGACTTTGGAGTAATCGCCCTTGGGGCTCTCCAAAGCACGCGGGGGAGCGAAATTCGGCATGTCGATGCTCATAGAGCGAGTCTCCAGGTCTCGGCGAGCCGGACCCGCCAGGTAAAGTTGGCGCCCGTTTCGGGCGTGCCGAAGATCTCATCCACGGCTTGTTTCACACCAAAGCAGGGGAAATCGGTATTGTCGTAGTCGTGGCCGGAGATGAACCCGCTGGGTTTCAACTTCGGCAGCCACGCCTGAATGTCGGCTTTGCAGCCTTCATACGAGTGGTCGGCGTCGATGAAGACGAAATCGAGCGAATGATCCGGGATCCGCGCTGCGGCTTCGCACGAGGCCATCCTCAGGATCTGCGCCCGGGCTCCGAACGGTCGTACACTTTGCAGCGCCTCACCGAAGTGCTGATCCTGTTCGCGCTGAGACAGCTTCGCATGGAAATCGCCTGATTGGGCATAGTCGGAATCCATCTCCGCTGTCGTCCACGAATCCACCATATGGAGCGTGATATCTTCCCGCGCCAGCAGACGTCGGGAGAGCGCGCCCGTGAACACGCCAATCTCAGCGCCTCTGGGGTCTTGCACGCCTTGCAGCCACAGTAGAATCTGGCTCGCCCGCTCATCCACCTGGGGGGGCTTGAGCAACGAGGCGGTATAGGGAATCAGTCCTTCGCCATAAACCCGTACCACACATCCTCGCTCCAGCAGCAGCGGCATGAGTTCCTTGAACTCCTCGCATTGCGTGATCATCCAGGGCGCGCATTTGAACTGCCGCCCGGCCAATCTCACATCCAGCGTCTTCTCGCCATCGTTCAATGGTTGGCTGTAGGCGTGGTGAGACGGCCCATAGCTCGAATCGAAGCCGAACAGGCGCAAGTGACGGTGACCGAGCGCGAAGGCCAGCGCGATCGCTTTCAGCCCCACCGTCGTGCCGCCACCGAGCTTCAGGCCTTCATGCTTGGCCACCAGATGCTCGTAGGTCGTAGATCCCGCATGCCAGCAAATGAGATCATTACCGGCAGCCGCGAGCAGACTCGGATCGCATTGGGAGGCGTAGTATTTCTCACACTCATCCTGGGGCACGAACTCAAGGTTTTCGGGTCGTGCATCGAGCAGGATATGAGCATCGGGATGGATCCCGCGCTCCTTCAAATACTGGTAGGTATTGCCGGTGGCGAATACCTTAGCCCCCGCCATCTGCATGCCGCGGATGTAGAAGACGTTTTCGCCCAGACTGGGGCCTCCCCCCACGATGACAGCGGTATCAGTGCTGTTTCCGAGGGTCAGCCAACGGCATTTACGCTCAATTGCCGCAATGACGTTCCCGGCCAAAGTAGCCTCATCGACATTGGCCTGTACGATCCACTCGAGACTCGAGCCGCCGCCGATCTTCCAGACTTCCGGTACCCAGCCTGAAGTCACTTCATGCGGGCGAGGGTGACCATGGAAGAAGACCAGGGAGGTCCCTTTGGGGATCGTCGTGCGGCATTCGACCTTGTAGCTGCGGAATGCGCCGGGGAAGAGATCCTGCCATAGGTCAGGTGGGGTGCTGCAGCAATCCCAGACCTTTTCGATCCAGGCCTGATCGCCCCCTTCGAGCTCAGGGCAGCCCGCATTCATCCACGAAAAGTAGATAGCATCGAAGGATCCGGCCTCCCACCCCATGATGCTCGACTGCAGACCATCAGGTCGGTAGGCATCGCGCAGAATGGCGAAGGGTCCCGTGTATCGGGCGACTGCATCCAGTGGCGCCACGATCGCCGTGTCCAAATCGAAATATAGTACCCGCTCGCCTTTTGGAAAGGCGTCGGGCGAAAACAGATAGAGCTTGTTCCACCAGCCCTGAAGCCCACCGGGAAGGGCGCGGGTTTCGATCCCCTTATCCAACCCGGTGGGATCATCCGTGAAACAGACAAACCTGCCGGGGAAACCCGCCGGCAGGTTCCGTCGCACCATGTCAAACAGGGTATTCACGTACTCAGGGCCGTACAGTATTCCCCATTTGACACAGGCGACGTTCAGCATTACGCACCCTCTAGCAGAGCCCGAGCCCCGTAGTACACCAGCGCCAGACTCTGCGTGCTGGTGGTGGTCCCTGTCGCCGCCCGAGCTCCCAGGATCTGGCCTCCGGCCGAGGACAGCACCTTGAAACGCCCGTTGGTTCCGACCGCGCCCACGAAGATGGGCACGTTGGGAGTGACCTGCACGGCCGTTTTGAGCGTCCAGGCCCGCCCGGAGATCTGGTACCACGCGATAGTGATCTGGTTCGCCTGGGAGGCCAAACCGGAGCCATCGAACAGTTTCACGATCGGGAAGACCGTACCCTGGGTCAGACCTTGGGACGTGGTCGAGACCTGCGCGCTCGAAATGGCCACGGCTGCCGCCTGACCGGTGTTCTTGGTCGTGCCCGACAGGATCGCGATGTTGTAGGTCGCATCCCAGGTGACCAGTGTGCCGACCGGCAGAGCCGTGGAAATGGGATTACGCAGGGCGATGAACTCACCCCATCCCAGTGTCGGTTCCCAGGCCGTGATGATCTGCCCCGGCTGGACGGTGAAGATCGGCATCGGCAGAACCGGCAGCGTGACCGTTCCCGCGGTGGTCGCGGCCGACTCAGGCTTCAGGAAGACGGTCCCGAATCCCAGGTACGGACCCGGAAGGTCCGCCCAGACGTTGCCGATGTCGTAATCGCCCAGCTGGTTGTTCTGCGCCACCCAGTTGTAGGCCTGGCCATTGGCCACGGTGGCCGGAAATCCCGGCGGGACATACGTCTGCGAGGCAAACGGAGACACCGGGGTCGCTTTGATTGTGATGATGCCCATGGTGTGCTCCTTAAGCTGCCAGCAGGCCCTGAAGGAACCGGTTCGAGGTGGTCATGTTGCCGGCGAAACCGACCAGCTTGACCATCGCGTCCTGGTTGACCGCAAACCGCTCATCGCCCAAGGGGGCGAAGTTGCGATCCTGGTGGGGACGGAAGAACAGATACTTCGTGTTCAGGAAGAACATCGTGGAGGTCGGTGCCCCACCCCCGAAGCCGCCATCCAGCACCACGTCCGCATTCATGTACTTGAGCGTCTGGAAACCGAGTTCCGCCATATCCTCATCCCCGATACGCTGCAACGCCTGCAACGACTCAAGGTAGAAGCGGTAGAAGTTGTTATCCGCGACGATCAGATCCGGCGCATCCGCTCCACGAACCAGCTGGAGATAGACGCGGTTCATGTAGGTCTGGATCGTCGCCGTCGAGGTCGCTGCTCCCCCGGTTGTCACACCGGAGAAGAAGACGTTGCGCCAGAAAGCCCACACGGAAGGATCGATGCCCCCTACGACACCTGACGTCGGAGTGGTGCTGACCAGCAGTTGCAGGCCACCGATCTGGCGTCCCCCGTCCGCTGTGCCGTTGGAGTAGATATCCAGCGCCACGTTGTTCGTGAGGGTCTGCTCGGCGTTCTCGATGCGCCCTTCCAGCAGATCGATGATCGCCTCTTCGCCCGAGTTCTGGAGCATTTCCAGACCGGAGATGGAAACCGCGACTGCCGCCTGGGCGTAGTTGTACTCGGCGCCCGTGAAGACATCCGAGGGTGAGATGTTGAGGACTTCGTACCCGGAATAGCGTTTGTAAGTGCCATTCTCCTGATAGTTGAGTTCCTGCACGATCGTGCGTCCGCCGGACACGGGTTTGACCCGGCCCCTGGCACGCAGCCTGTACAACAGCGCGTTATTTTTTGTCCTGTATGTTCGCGTCCCCAGCTCTTTATCCGGGGCTCCTGCAACTTGCTGTTCGTTGCAGAGCAGACTATCTCTTAGCCCGTTTTTCGCTTCTTGGGACGACCCAATTGCGCCAGTCTGCGCTTCAGATTCGACTCGGCCGATTGCCGGTAACCGTTTCGCACCCGCGCCTTGGCAGCGAGTGCTGGCGCCCCTACAGGAGGCGCGAACGATGTCATCGAATCGTTCAGAAGCAAGCCTTGATGTGCGTAGTGTCGTAGCCAACTCAACTCTCGTTCTCGTCGTGCAATCACACTATCGTCATCGAACGTTTCCAATGGCTTCATGATCATCTCGGCTGGGCCAAGGCGGTCGTGAGACTCCTGGAAGAGCTTCGAGGTGTGCTTGCCGGCCTTGAGCAGGCAACGATGCTCCCGCATCCGCTTGCCGATCTTGCCGCGCGTACACCCGACGTAAGCCTGTCCGCTGCTTCTGAACTCTATCGCGTAAACCGTTGGCATTTGGAATTCTCCTCTGTGCCACTACGTGCTCCCCGCGCTCGTGGGGTCTGGCTTCCGCCTCGCCCTAGTCGTTACACCTTCAACCGCCTTTGAACTCGGTCGCTTGGCTCGGTGTCGGCATTTCAGCTTTTCACCGAATTCACGGGATTTTCAACGTCTATGTTAAACGTTATCTGCCAGCTTGCCGGTCCGATTTCGCAACGTGGTCGTTACGATCTCAGTGACGGTCGCTGACGGGTTGATCAATGCCATAAAGACATGCTCCCGAAAAGGTTTAGAAACGCCCCCGAGCATCCTCAAAGGCGGACTTCAATTCATCGCGAATGGACTTGCCCGCGCCGTTGCTGGGACTTGCGCCCCCCGCACTGCCCCGGAGCGAGCCGCCTGCGCGACGCTTGGCCTCTGCCTGGCGTCGCTTCTCCTCGGCCTGTTTCGCTTTGGCGGCTTCCGCCTGGGCGATCAGACCTGAGGTCTCGGGATGAGCCTTCACGGCAAGTTGGTAGGCTTCTTCCAAACCCGTTGCTGCCCCGCCGCCAAGGATGGAAGCCATGAGGCTTGTCACATGGTCGAAGTAGGGATAGGCCGGCTGGCCGTTCACGGTCTTGGAGCGGAAGACTTCGATCTCGCTGTTGGTTGCTTGCATCTCCGCACGTTCACGCGCTTCGGTCTCCTGTCGCGTGCGCGCCTGGAACGCTTCGTTGACCTGCCTTTGGACAAGCTGGTCAATGGGAAGGTTGGGCGGCTGCTGACCTGGCGCGTTCGGGGCTGTCCCCGCTAAAACTCGTGGATCCACCCCATTGACCTGGGCCAACTGGCGCAGCATTTGCGCGCGCACGTTGAGGTCGGGGTGTCCCAGCTGACTCACGATCCCCAGGGCTTCCTTGAAGAAGTTCACCGGGGTAATGCCGCGAGCCTGAAGGATCGGCGCGTATTCGTTTGCCGCCGAGATGAAATTGTTACCGATCAGCCGGACTTCGTCCTGCGCGGTGGCAAGACGGGCGATGTCCTGCTCGCGGCGGTTGATGACGTGCTGGACTTCAGCGGGCACTTTGGCCCAGAGCGCTTTCTCTTCTGCCTTCCAGCCCGTAGGAGCGGGAAGGGCTACGGGGGCGGGCTGGACTCCGGCCAGAACAGCGATCTCATCAGATCGTCCTGGTATTGCTGGTCGGCCGACTCCATCGCCGCGTTGATCCGGCTTTCCATCCGCTCGATCAGCGCTTTGTCCTGCGCCGTCGTCGGACTTGGGCGCGAATCGACCGCTTGCATCGCGGCCTCGTTCAGGGGCTCGAAGCTCAGATACCTGCTCATCATTCGTCTCCCGTGCTACGACCTCATCGCGCGCAGCCTCGAGTTCTTCCCGGATACTGCGCTCGGGTTTCTCTTCGACCTCATCGGCTACGACTGGATCAGCGGCGCTCAATCAAGCCTCCCCGTTTGAAGTCGGGCATGGTGTGCTTGGCAATCGCACGGCGCATGGACTCCGCGACCTCGCCGCGCTTCACTGTCGAGCGCATGCGCTTCGTGTCCTTGATCGGCTCATTACCCAGTTCGACCAGCTTATTGCGCTTGAGGAAGGCGCGATGCTCGTTGCGACTGGTGATCGGCTTACCCGCCATGTCGCCACCGACCGCGATATATGGCGTAATATCCCCAAAGCCCTGGCAGGCGGAAATGACCCTTGTCACGGGATGCTCATGCTCGGGCGGCACGCGATAGTCCTTCATGGAGCGCCAGACCTCGATAGGCCCACAGTGCTCACAAAAGTACTCATAGGTGGGCATCAGTCGTCCTGAAAAGAGACGTGAGACCAACTGCCCGGCGCGAAGCAAGCAATCTTTTCCACAAACTTCCCAGTGGTATCTCGCTGATAAATATCCAAACGACCTTCCTCGAAGCTCCACTGCTCAGCGTTAAAAACCATGGTAGCCATGCTCGATCCAGATCCGGCCGGGGACTGAGCTGCATATCGAACGGCAATCTTTCGGTTCATGAGTCTTTCTTCGCATGCCCGTTTGGCTTGGCCTTGACCATCTTACCCTCATGTTCGCGCTGTTTGTCGCCCTCTTCGGCGCTATGTTTGAGATCCTGGTCGTGTTTCGCCCCGTCGTGGTCGAGGTCCATGCGCTTCTCGGCGAGCTTAGTATGCGAATCCATCATGGCGATGTGGATCTTGGCCTGGGTCTCATACTGCACCCGCTGGGCCTCGAATTGGTTCTTCAGCTTCTGGATCTGCATTTCACTGGCCGCCTTCAACTGCGCCTTATGCTGCTCCAGCTGGGACTGCATCTGCATGTCGTGCTGAGCACGCGCCTGCTCCATCTGGTTCTCGACCTGGCTCTGCTGGCTGTCGGCCTGCTGCTTGGCCTGAGCAATCTGGCCGTCCAGTTTGGCTTTCATGCTCGCGACCTGGATCTGGGTCTGCGCCTCCATCTGGGCCTTCTGCACCTCAGGGGGAGGGCCTTTGGGCTGGGTCGCGGCTTTCTGCAAGGCGTCCATCGCATCCTCGAACGCCTGCTCAATCGGTCGGGCGCTCTTGAAGCTCCGGATGGCGAACATCATGAGCTCACCGAGCATGGGGATGATCTCGGGAGCTGTGGATCCAGCCATCACGGCCTTGTCCAGGAAGCCACCGACCGCGGTCACGAGTTCCACTCTCGAGGCTTTCTCCGCGTCATCATCCATGCGGATGGTGGAATCGGTCTCGATGTCGAGCCGGAACTCCCGGTGCACGGGGTTATCGAGCAGGTTCTCGACTTCTTCCCACGTTGGCAATTCGAGCAACGCCAGTTTCTCGGGACTCGGCGGCGCTTGACCCGGACCGGTCGCGCCCATGTTCGGCGCGGCCTGCGGGTGCATCATGCCGGGTGCGGCCTGTCCTCCCTGAGCTGGCGCAGGAGGAGGCCCACCGCCTCCGACTCCTGGCGGCTGGCCGGGAGGACCTCCTGCAGCCGGATTGGCACCCCCTTGAACCGGAGGAGCGGCTTGCTGAGCCTGAGCAGCGGCCTGTTGCTGCTGGAACTGCTGGATCTGGAACTGGAGTTGCTGCTTTTCATCGTTGGTGAGGAGCTTGACACCCGAAATCTCCTTGAGCGTCTCGATATCGTATCCGGCGACGATCTCCCCCACGATCCGGATGAT
>Ga0209139_10000336_pt1 | contig 15858 bp, 13 predicted proteins | sample BogFormECP14_OM3_FD_188246 | JGI IMG/M metagenome (GOLD analysis project Ga0209139, IMG submission 188246) | Bog forest soil microbial communities from Calvert Island, British Columbia, Canada - ECP14_OM3 (SPAdes) (version 2) | ecosystem: Environmental > Aquatic > Freshwater > Wetlands > Bog ...
TGAGCGGTAGTGATGGTAATGGGCTGTGCGAGTTCGTGCGAGATGGAGGCAACCATTTCTCCCAACGTGCTGACCCGGCTCGCATGGGTAAAATCGGCCTGGAGCTGTTCGGCTTGTTTGCGGTCTTCAATATCGGTACTTGCAACATACCACCGCCTGACCTGTCCTTTGTCGTCGCGTACGGGATTGTAGCGAGCCAGAAACCAACGATAATTTCCGTCCCCTTTGCGCATGCGCAACTCCAGCTCGTAAGCGCTGCCGCTTAGCGAAGCACGATCCACTGCAGCCTTATACCGTTTCAAATCTTCAGGGTGAATTTGAGCACCGGCCCTTCCCTGCCGCCACTCATCAAAACGAAGGCCGAGGTAATCGAGCGCGATGCGGTTGGCATAAAGACGTTCGCGGCTGGGTCCGAACACCGCCGCGAATAGCGGGGTGTGGTCCAGAATCTGCCGAAGTTCCATTTCGTGCGCCTGAAGCCTTTGTTCCGTCTGCTTGCGCTCGGTAATGTCCATGGAGCTACCTGCAAACTCCACGAGTTCTCCTGCTGTGCTCAGACGAGGATGGCCAACCGTGTGGATCCACCTGAGCGTCCCATCAGGAAGAACGATACGGAACTCTACGTCATGATCCGACCTCTCACGAATTGCCTGTTCGATTGTTGTTTGCAACTTCTCTCGATCCTCTGGATGTAGGCGCTGCAGCCATTCTTCCCACGCAGGCATAACTTCTTTCGGATCAAATCCGTAAATCCGATACCACTCATTCGACAGGTGCAGCGCGTCTCGTCCCGGTACCTGCCATGCCCAACTGCCCGTGCGCGCGAGTCGCTGCGCTTCCGCCACAGTGCGTCCGAGAGGCGCCTCGCAGTAGACCGCTTTGCCAGCACTCAATGCCGCCAAAACAAGTTTGCGGTGTGCGGGAACATTTACGGAAATGGTGATGACATCAATCTGGTCATCGCCGATCATCGCGAGCGGATCGGCAAACCAGCGGTCAGCACCGAAGGCTTCAGCCGCTTTCCGGGCACTCTGCTCGTTGCGTGTTGCCACAGCTGCGAGCCTCAGGCCCGAAAGGCCGTTGATCGCTGGAACGTGCGATACGTTCGCCCAGCTCTTTGGCGCGTTTGCACCGACGATTCCGACGCAAATTTGTTTCTGAGTCATTGCTAATCTCCCATTTTTCAAAGTGATCGAATTTCCTTGAGGTTTCCCTCAAGACGATTTATCCAATGCAGAGCAAACATAAGAACCGGTCACATCGCTCATCCAATGCGCCTCTTCATGTCGCCAGGATCGAGAGGACAAGGAGACTACCGCCTTGATCAGCCAGAAGCCGTACCACAACTCTTCGATGTTCTCGCCTCTCATGTTCCTCCTGCGCGCCACCGGTTAGCTGCCAACCCGGTAAGCCAATTCGTTCTCTGGTACAGCTTCGAGTGCGTTTTCTTCCCTGCGAGCCCAATCTGATGACATTGGTCAAGGCGTTGCGTGGCAGCTCCAGGTCTCACCTGTTCCCAGACTTGAATGCCCACGCCGGCGTTTTCTCTGCCTTGACTAATACGTCTTTAATGCCAGCGAGCAAGTTGTTCGTGCCATCCTCCAGCGTTGCGTTCGCGAAGGCATCGCATTCACCGAGGTTTCCCGCAATGGAGACTATGGGAGTACGCGATCCAGACGCTCGAATCAAGCTGGTCAGGCGGTCCCTGTCTTTTCTGGGAACGGAATGGCACAGCAGGAGGAGATCGAAATCACCGGACTGAAAGAGATCAAGCGCCTCTGTTACTGATGATGCTGGCTCGACCAGGTATCCCGCGGATTCCAGGACTAGACCTCGAGTCATCAATAACGATGGATCGAAGCCAACAGAGAGAACTATCGTTAGCGACATGTATACCTCGGCTTTCGAAGAGAACGATTCCGGCGGGTTAGGGCCCAAGGACTAGGGATCGCTTTCTCTTGTGACAAGACTTTCCTTTCAATTTGCGGACGGGCTTCAGCTGCCCGCCTATCTTCACAACCACTTCTACGTGTCCTTTCAAGCTTGGACACGGCTCCGTGGAGCCCTTCGTCTTCACTCAGCGCACGAATGAGTGACTTCCTTGCCCTCAGCAAGCCCGACTTTGTCGCGACAAGCGAAGTCCGTGTCCGTGCGGCAATCTCAGACACAGAGACCTCCTCCGAATAACGAATCTCGGTAGCCTCTCGGAGTAACGGCGGCAGACGCAGTACAGCCTTTCGAAGTTTGAGGTCTCTCTCTTGCTCAAGAAAACGGCGCTCTGGATCCAATCCCGGATCGTAACTTTGCAAATGGGACAACATATCACCGTCGAGAGAACTCTCAGGATGGGCCCGCTTTTTCCGGAGGGATCATCAGCGCAGAGTTAATCGCAATGCGCGTAAGCTAAGTAGAGAATTTCGACCTTCCATCAAACGTATAAAGGTGAGTGAATGCCTTCAACAGCGATTCCTGCAATACATCCTCCGCATCTTCTTTGCTCTGAGTAATACGGTGAATCGTACGGAAAGTACTAGTCGAGTGGCGCCTGCAAAGTTCGGCATAGGCCAGATGCATTCCCGCTTTTGCTGAGATGACGAGGGCATCGTCGGACGCAACTGCTAAAGTACTTCTCATTGGAGAGTCCGCTTCTACATCACACTGATTCATCGGTTCCTCCATTCCATCGATACAAGAGCATAGGCAGCTCATCTGATTCCCAATAGCGCACATGGGGCACGTTCGGTAAGGTCCTTTGCCGTGTGACCTTCCATCAGCCAGCTATGCTTCCGCATCCCCAGAACCAGCAGATCCGAGTGATGTCGCTTCGTGCAATCGATAATGGTGCCCACTTCGTCTCCACTGATCAACTCGGCATCGATCACCAGTCCTGCGGCCTTGGCCTGTTGTCGGGCTTCGGCTTGGAGTGCGCTGTACCTAGCTCTCTTCTCCTCAGTCTCAGTCCAGTGGACAGCCGGTACCGCACTTATCGCGAAGGAGAAGTAGCTGGGAAGCGGCTCAAGGACGGTGACCACACTGAGCTCTGCCCGTAGCGCTTTCGCTAACTCAATTGACACACGAAGCGCTCTGCCAGCTTCGGGCGAGTCGTCATAAGCAACCATGATCTTGTGGAACATTGCGATCCTCCTTTATCAGATCGTCGGACCCTGAAACTGACGACATCCACTTCCAGGCCTTCTTCCCCTCCGAACTAATGTCAGAACAATTGCGCCTTAGCTGCTCCAACATCGCCATTTCACAGCAACCAGCTCTGCTTCAGCCTGTTGGATGTCCGGACGATGCTCCAATAGCTGGGAGGGAATGCCTGTAGGGATCTGCTCCGGCTGCGGCCAATTCATCTCTGAAGCTTCACGGACGATAGGTCCGGGATTTCGGCCAAGCAGGATACTAATGCTGTTCTCTTCCTGCTCGATCAGTCTTTCGAAGTCAGGTATCGCCGCGGCTGCGGTGTACAGCAGTTGTTCCGCCTGGAAGACGTCGGCAAGCGTGCCCGATCCGCCCCGCTCCAATGTCTCTGTCAGTTGCAGCGACTGCTTACGCGTCTCAAGAGTTCGCTCTGTAATTTCGAGCTCGAAGTTGCTCGCGCCTATGCTGCTCGCAATGTGCGAAAGCGCGACATTGGCGATGCTCGTGTCGAGCACTTCCATAAACGCAGCGAGAGAGACCACGACTCCGATGAGCCATGGGTTGATTTGTGGTGCTCCGCTTGCCGTTTCAGCGGAGATCACTGTTCTACTGCTCATTGGCATCCCTTTCCGGCTTCCCTGGACGACTAGCGGCGAGGTCTATCTTCACGAGGAGTTCCTCCAACTCGGGTAGAAGCGATGGCACGTTGTTCGGTCTTCCTTCCGAAGGATCGTGCATTACGGCTGGTTAGTCGGGTGACGATCGCAAAGAGGAGGCTCACTGAGATTCCGCACATCAACACGCCGATGATGCTCTCCAGCGGCCCAAGCGTGCGCCAGTTCGACGGGAGACTTACGTCGTTACAGCCGAGCGTCGAATAACTGCTTGCAGAGAAGTAGATCGCCGAATCCCATGACGGTAGGCACCGCCAGCGATAGAAGCATGCCCACAGCAGAATCTCCATCCCGTGCAGGACAACGACTGCAGCTGTAAACCGCACGATCAACGCGGCAGAACGCAGGGCGCCGATCTGCTGCATATTTCCTTCTACCGCACGTCGTACCCACGCGATGAGCATTGCGACTCCTGCAGACTCTAGCCACAGCGTGACAGTGACGAGAGGCAACTCCGCGCCAATTCGCTGAACAGACATTGGCTTTCCCTTTCGACGTTCGGCTTATTTCCAACCACCGCCCAGCGCTTTATAGAGCTGGACGAGGCTCTGGTACTCGTTATTGCGCGCCTGTGCCAGGGTCAGTTCGGCATTGAAAAGAGACCGCTGACTGTCAAGGACATCGAGGTAGTTCGACGTGCCGCCTCGATAACGCATGAGTGACACGTTGACGGACTCCTGGAGATCCTTCACGGATTGTTCCTGGCGTTCGCGGACTTTGTGATATTTGTCATAGCCAATCAGAGCGTCAGAAACATCGCCGAACGCACGCTGAATCGACTGCTCGTAGCCAATCAGGGCCTGCCGCTCCTGGGACTTGGCGTAGCGCAGATTGTTACGCAGTGCACCACCTTCGAAGATCGGCTGAGAAAGTGCCGCTGCATAGGTTCCGACTCCCAATGGAGCCGGGATATTCGAGCCGTCAAACTGGCTGTGACCAAACGCTGCGCCGCCAGAGCCGAGGAGAGAGATCTGAGGGAAAAACATTGCTTTGGCAACGCCAATGTTGGCATTCGCGGCTACAAGGTTCTCCTCAGCTTGATGGATGTCGGGCCTGCGTTCGAGCAACTGGGAGGGAAGACCGGTGGGCAACTGAGGCGGCAAAGACTCGCTCCAGGTCCAGCCCTCTGGCGTCTCAATGCCCAAAGGCATTCCCCGAGGAACATTGTCTGGATACTTTCCCAGAAGGATATTGAGCGCGTCCTCGGTCTGGCCGATTTGCCGCTCGAGGTCCGGGATCTGTGCATTCGCAACGTCGAGTACTTGCCGTGCCTGAAGCACGTCGAGCGTCGTGGCGACACCGTGCTGAAGGCGTAGCTTGGTCAGCTTGACCGAGTCTTCCTGGGTTCGCACAGTTTCCTTGGTGATCTCAAGCTGCAGATCGAGGTCGCGAAGAAAAAAGTAATCGCTAGCTACGTCACTCACAAGCGTCAGGATTACGGTCTGCTGTGCGTCCTGATTTGCCAGAAGTTGAGCTCGGGCCGCTTCGGTCGCGCGTCGATAGCGTCCGAATAAGTCAACTTGAAATACCACGTCCCCAGCGAGCGAAAAGATGTTGGACTTGATATTCTGCTCGGTCTTTCCGCCGCTGAAAGTTGGGTCGAGTGAAACCATCGGAAACTCGTTAGAGCGCACGATGCCAACCTGGGCTCTTGCGGCACTGACCCGCTCGACTGCTAGTTGGAGATCGTAGTTCTGCTTCAATGCCGTTCGGATCAGTTCTTGCAATTGAGTATCGTGGAATACTTGCCACCATGGCAGATCGGCGAACGACGCGGTTTGTGGCTCAGTCTGTTGCGATTGGTCAGAGCCGTGGAAGGCCGGAGGCGTCTGCACAACCGGCCGATGATAATTGGGTCCGACCGCGCAGCCGGACAGCATAAAAGCTGCCAGGAGGATCGATGCGGCCTTTGTCACGAATTTGGATTGCGAGCTATCACGCATCTTGTTTACCCTCCGTGATCGCACCAAGCTGAGCGGAAGGTGCCATCAAGCGCGCGCGGCCCGCTGCCGACCATCGCTCGACCAGGTAGAAAATTGCCGGGACCGTGAAGATGCCGAGCACACTTGCCGCCGTCATTCCTCCGATCACGGTGGTACCCATAATCTGGCGTGCGACCGAGCCGGCACCCGATGCCGTCCATAGCGGCACGCAACCGAGAATGAACGCGAACGAGGTCATCATGATGGGTCGCAGGCGAAGGCGCGCGCCTTCGAGCGCCGCATCCATGAGCGGCTTGCCTTGTTCGTACTGCTCCTTGGCAAACTCGACGATCAGAATCGCGTTCTTGGCGGCAAGGCCGATCAGCATCACCAGGCCGATCTGCGCATAGACATCGTTCTCTATCTGCACCATGTAAGGCGGCAGAAAGAGGCCCAGCACTACCCGGCGTAACCAGAGCACGCCAAAAGCTCCGAAGACCGCGACTGGCGTACTCAACAGTACACTGAACGGCAGAGTCCAGCTTTCGTAGAGTGCCGCAAGAATCAGGAAGACGAAGAGCAAAGAGAATCCGAAGATGACCGAAGACGGTACTCCCTCCTCCGCTTTCTTTTCCTGGTAAGACATGCCCAGGTAGTCGAAGCCCATTTCATGAGGCATGGTTTGCTTGAACACATCTTCCAAGGCCGCCCTTGCCTGATCGGCGCTGTAACCAGGTGCGGCGCTGGCGTTGATCTGTGCGGAGCGGTATTCGTTGTAGCGCATCGTGAATTCAGGGCCTGAGCGTGTCTCAAACGATGCGAGAGCAGACAGCGGCACCACGTCGCCCTGGTTATTGCGCACGTAGAACTGCCCGAGCTTCTCGGTATCCGACCGGTATGGAGCTTCAGACTCGATGTATACCTGCCAGGTTCGGCCGAATTGGTTGTAATAGTTGACGAACAGGCCGCCCATGTTGGCCTGAATCGTGTTGTAAACATCCGACAATGCAACGCCTTGTTTCAGCACCTTCTCTTTGTCCACCTGGACGAACTCTTGCGGCACACTCGGTATGAATGTGGTGGAGATCGTGCCAATCTCGGGGCGCTTGCGGGCGGCTGCCAGGAATTTGGCGAGATTGCCGGCAAGAAATGGAACGTCCTTACCGGCGCGGTCCTCCAGGACAAACGAGACGCCCCCCGAAGTGCCCACACCTGGGATTGCCGGCGGAGAGAAACTGAAGGCGGTCCCTGCCGGCAGATTTTTGAGCTCCTGATTCAAGCGTGTCTTGATTGCCTGATATTGTTCAGCCTGGCTCTTGCGCTCATCCCAGGGCTTGAGGCTGACCCAGAAGAAGGCGTTATAACTGGTCCGGACGTAACTTAGCAGGCTAAAACCTATCACGCTCGTCGTGTACTGGACGCCGGGAGTGTTGGCGAGAACCTGTTCCACCTGTCTCGATGCCGCGCTGGTCCGCTCCAGCGAGGCGGCATTGGGAAGCTGCATATTGATGTAGAGGTATCCCTGGTCTTCGTCGGGCAGGAAGCTGGAAGGCAGCCGGCTGCCGAAGAAGAGCCCTGCTGCGCCCGCGGCGATCAACAGCACCAGCACCATGGCTCCCTTGCGAAGGAGCACGCCAGACCAGTGGACGTAGCCTCCCGTGGCGCGCTCGAAGAGTCGATTGAACCAGTTGAAGAAGCGCTGCAAGGGTCCATGGCTCTCCTTCTTTCTGCGCAAGAGAAGTCCTGCCAGCGCCGGGCTGAGAGTCAGCGCGTTGAATGCCGACAGCACAACGGAGATGGCGATAGTCACTGCGAATTGCTGATAGAGCCTTCCTGTGATGCCAGGGATGAAAGCAGTGGGCACAAAGACGGACGAGAGAACCAGGGCGATTCCGACCACTGGGCCGCTCAGCTCGTCCATCGCTTTTCTAGCTGCGTCCTTGGGATTCAAGCCCTCTTCGATGTGGCGCTGTACACCTTCGACAACAACGATCGCGTCGTCTACCACCAGGCCGATGGCGAGTACCAGCCCGAACATCGAAAGCGTGTTGATCGAGAAACCGAATAACGGAAAGAGGACAAATGTTCCCACCAGGGAGACAGGCACAGCCAACAACGGAATCAGCGTGGCGCGCCAGTCCTGGAGGAAGACATAGACCACCAGGATCACCAGCACAATAGCAATCAGAAGCGTCCAGAGGATCTCCTTCATGCCTTCCGTTACAGGTGCTGTCTGGTCGAGCGATATGGCGTAGTCCAAATCGCTCGGGAAGCGTTGCTTCATCTGGGCCATAAGCTTCCGCACGCCTTCCACCGTTTGGACAGCATTGGTTCCAGGCAACTGATAAACGGCAAGACCCGCAGCGGCCTTGCCATTCAGGCGGCAGAGGGTGCTGTAGTCCTGCGTGCCCAGTTCGACGCGCGCCACATCTTTTACCCGAACGATGCCACCATTCGGTGCTTCGCGCACGATCACATTGCCGAACTCTTCCGGCGACTTCAAGCGGCCTTGAGCCAGCACGGCGTAGGTAAATTGCTGGTTCGTGGGAGCCGGCTCACCTCCGACCTGGCCTGCGGGGTTGACTGTGTTTTGCGCCTGGATCGCGTTCGAAATGTCCGTTACAGTGATGCCGAGCTTTGCCAACTGGTCCGGTTTCACCCAGAGACGCATCGCATATTGGCCGGAGCCGAAGACCTGGGTCTGGCCCACACCGTACGAGCGCGCGACAGGATCATTCACGTTGATGTAGGCATAGTTCGCCAGATAATTCGCATCGTGCGTACCATGCGGCGAATACAGCGCGATCAACATCAACGGAGCTGAGGTCGATTTCTTGAGAGTCACGCCATAACTATTCACCGCCGGCGGAAGCTGACCGGTTGCCAGTTGTTCACGCGATTGCGTAAGGAGAAGGTCGGTGTTGGGATCCGTTTTCAGATCGAAATCCACCACCAACGTGGTTTGCTGGTTGGCAGTTGCATTCAGCGAGTACATGTAGGTCATGTTGTCCACGCCGTTGACCTGCTGCTCGATGGGCGTGGCGACCGAATCCTCAAGCGTCTGAGCATCGGCACCTGGGTTAGTGGCCTGCAACCGGATCTCGGGCGGCGCGATGTTCGGAAACTGCGCTATCGGCAGGGTCGCGATGGTAACTGCGCCGACGATGACCATGAGGATCGCGATGACCATCGCGACAATGGGTCGATTGATGAAGAATTTGGACATAATTCCTTCCCTTTGCGCTCTAAGGCCTCAACCTTGAGCAGTTACTCAACGTCGCTCTTGAATGGCTTGGTTTGTACCGTCATTCCCGGCCGGAGATTTTGCTGGCCTTCGACAATCACGCGGTCGCCCGGCTTCAATCCGCCATCGATGACCCACATTGTGTCTGTGCGTTGTCCCACTTGCACGGGACGCATGCTGACGCGGTTGTCCTTATCGACAACAGCAACGAGATAGCTGCCCTGCTGTTCGTTCACGGCCGCTTGTGGAATTAGCAGGGCATTCTGCTGCACGCGAACGATGGCGCGGATCTTGCCGTACTGCCCGGGGCGCAAAACATTGCCAGGGTTTGGAAACAAGGCGGCGAGTTGGATGGCGCCGGTGTTTGGGTTCACCTGGCGATCGGCGAAATAGAATTGGCCTTCTTGTGGATACGTTGTTCCATCGGCGAGGACGAGCTGCAGCTTCCAGTGATCTTTCTCTGAATCCGAAAACCGCTTTTGCAACGCCAGATATTGCTGTTCGCTGACGGTGAAGTAATCTCTGATGGGATCGAGCGTGGAGACTGTAGTGAGTGGGCCGCTGCTGGTGCTGATCAGGTCGCCCACCTGCGCCTGGGCCATACCGGCGATGCCGTCGATTGGCGAGATGACGCGCGTGAAACTGAGATTGATTGAGGCGGTTTCAACTGTGGCCTCGCTGGCCTTGATTTGAGCTTTCGCTGCTGCAATGGCCGCCTCGGCTGCCTTCACCTGAGCCTTGTTAGCAAGATCCGTCTGCGTCGCATTATCGAAATCCTGCTTGCTGACGGCGTCGACTTTTGCCAGAGGTTCGTACTTCTCTACATTGAGCTGGCTCTTGAGCTGGTTAGCTTCAGATGTCGAAAGCTGAGCCTCTTCCTGAACCAACTGCGCCTCAGCCTGAGCCAGTTGGCCCCGTGCCTGATCGAGCGCCGCCTGGAACGGGCGAGGATCGATCTCAAACAGAATTTGTCCCTTGCGGACGAACGATCCTTCCTTATAGTTGCGCGTGAGCAGGTAGCCCGTGACTTGACCTTTCACATCGGCATTTACCTGCCCGGTGAGGGTTCCGATCCATTCTCCATTGATCGGAACATCTTTCTGCTCTACCAGAGCGACTTCAACCACGGGCAACGATGGCGTCTGCGTGGAAGGCTTTGCCGCGGAACGAGAGACGGTGACGCCCAGGATTGCCGCGAGTAAGACGCCTGATATCCATGCCACTTGCTTTGGTTTCAGAACGGACTTGATCTTCATTTGCTGCTCTCCTGTTGCCGGGATTTTGACCTGCGGGGAAGCCTTTTGCTCGACGACTGAACCATGGCGCCTTCGCAAGAATGTTGAGAAGTGAGATCCCCAATGAGGGCAGTCAGCCACACGCCTTCAACGATGAGACAGGCCCCCGAGAGATGAATAGCCGCGAGAAGATCGCGTCCGGCGTTGTCGACCCCCGTCAGCTGTCTCAAATCGACTTCGATCTTTCGGTCTGGGCCCAGCGAAAGGCGCCAGGCGTTTTCTGTTTCAGCGACCCACGGGCCCTCCAGTCTGCCCGCGAGTTCCAGCCGGCATACCTTGCCTTCTTCGTGAATCGTGATGCGTAACATATCGTCGCCACTGTGTATGGCACGGGGCGTGCCAAAACGCCGCAATTCGTAAACATCAGCAGCGCCAGAGATTACGCGGTAGGGCCGAGATGCCGGGTGCCAGCGCTGTGGTAGCATGCTGCCGGGAAACGGGCAGATGCCAGGGAGCGATCGCCCCCGACACACTTGGGTGAATCCCTTTGACCCGTTCGCAATCTAACAATGCGGTAGCCACGTATGCCTGTATCAAATCCCCAACCGGTCACTCTCAGCGAAAGCCTTGCTTCGCGATACGAGGCGCTCGCCCGAATTGCGGAATTGATTCGGTATCATCCGGAGGAAAAAGTCTTATTCCAGACCTGCGCGAGCGAACTGCATCAAGTGGTTGCATTCGATGGTTTAAGTTGGTTCGATCCGGCAGCCAATCGGGTCCAGTGGCATCTTCTCGAGCCCTATGAGAGTGCATTTGAGGCTCTCGCCGTACGGGATATTCCGAAAGAGGAAACCGTCGCATGGTGGGTGTACCTGAATCAGCGGTCGGTAGTTATTCCGTTCATCGACCGCGAAACGAGTTTTCACCTTGTGGTCGAGCGGCTTTCAAAGTTAGGGCTTCGCTCGCTATGCGCCCTTCCGCTAAGCACGGCGCACCAAAAACTGGGAAGCCTGGTTTTTGCTAGCCACCTCGACGACGCATATTCCGACGAGGATCAACAATTCTTATCCGTGGTTGCTAATCAGATCGCCGTGGCAATGGATGACGCTCGTGCGCAGGCCCGCATGCGATTGCTCCTCGACATCACCAATCGGATTGTCACCAAGCTGGAGTTGCGCGACCTGCTTCGCGAAATTGCCGCGAGTATCAGGCAGTTTATGCAATACGACAGCGTCGGGGTGGCTCTGCCCGATCCGGAAGATGGCGAATTACGCCGCTATGCTGTGGATCATGCCGTGTACGAGGAGATGTCTGTCGGGCCCGCATCCGAAAGGACCAAAACCGTCTTCCGGACGGGCAAGCCGCTGATTGCCACCAAGGAAGAGGTTGCCGCCGACCCCCAGGGCGCGACGGCGAACATGTCGCTCTGCCTTTACCCTCTGATCATCCGGGAACGCGTGCTCGGCGTATTCGGTTTTGGCAGTTCGCGCGAGAATGCCTTCACCGAGGATGATCTTACCTTTCTCGGTCAGGTGGCCAATCAAATCGCTCTCGCCGTTGAAAATGCTCTCGCGTATGGGCAGGTTTCCGAACTCAAGGATAAGCTCGCGCAGGAAAACGTCTATCTCGAGTCCGAGATCCGCAGCGAGCTTCATTTTGAGGATATCGTCGGGAACAGCGAGCAGCTGCGCCGGGTTCTGAAAGAGATTGAGACGGTAGCGCCCGCAGATTCCACTGTGCTCATTTATGGAGAGACGGGCACCGGGAAAGAGTTGATCGCTCGGGCGCTGCACGATCTTAGCTCTCGGAAGCCGAACGCCTTTGTGAAGCTGAATTGTGCAGCGATTCCGACTGGGTTGCTCGAGAGCGAGCTGTTCGGCCACGAGAAAGGTGCATTTACCGGCGCCATCATGCAGCGCGTGGGCCGCTTTGAACTGGCGAATCGCGGAACCATTTTCCTGGATGAGGTTGGCGAAATCCCACTGGAACTGCAACCAAAGCTGCTACGTGTTCTGCAGGAGCGGGAGTTCGAACGCTTGGGCAGCACGCGGACCATTCGCACTGACGCACGGTTGATCGCCGCGACGAATCGCGATCTTAAGACCATGGTAGAGGAGCAGAGATTTCGGTCTGATTTGTATTATCGGCTGAATGTCTTCCCCATCCGAGTGCCGTCGTTGCGGGAACGAAAAGAAGACATTCCTCTGCTTGTCCGCCACTTCGTCAAGGAATTCAGCCGCCGGAACCATCGGGTGATCGACACCATTCCATGTGAAACGATGCAGGCACTGATCCGCTATCACTGGCCAGGCAATATTAGAGAGCTTCAAAATGTGATCGAGCGGGCGGTGATTATCTCCCGGGGTCCCGTGTTGAATGTGGTCCTCGCCGAACTCACCCCGGATGTGAGTTCTCCTCCAGTTCCTATTGTTACCAGCGCCAAATCCGCCTCACATGAGAGCCTTCAGGAGATGCTGGAAGAGACGGAGCGGAATCAGATCCTGCGTGCCCTGGAAGACGCGAATGGAGTGGTCGCGGGGCCGAACGGCGCCGCAGCTCGTCTGGGAGTCAAGCGTTCGACGCTCCAGCTCAGGATGCAGAGGCTTGGAATCCGACTGTCGCGAACTGCCGTTGATGACCGCAAGCAAACAGCGCAATGAGCAGATCAGGCGGAGCATACATTCAGCGGGCCTGTTCCTGCCCGCAACGCCCACCCTGTTCGTCCTGCGCGCAAAACAAGATAAACAAGCCCCGCTAAGGGGTGAGTGTACCGGGACATGCGTTACGCTGTGGACCTGAGACATCCGTTACAAGCCCCTTGCGGCGGCGATGGTTTTGAGTTGAGGGGGTATGAGAAGACAACTATCTAGTAGTCGAGGCCGTGGGAATGTGGGAATCCCGAAGGGATTTCCAAAGAGTGTGGGAAGGGTGGGAAGCCGGCTTCATCGCTTTCCATGCTTTCCACACTCTGTCATTTCCATGGTCTGCTTTTCGCCCGGCAAGGCTGGATAAACCGCGACGCCACCCAGCGCAATGCGCCGCACCCGCCACGAAATGCTTAGCGTTTTCGGTTGTCAATGAGTGCATTGGCGATTTGCACTAAGCCGCTAGCGAGAAAGTTCACAGTCCGTCAACGCGCTCCGCGCGAAGGGCACGGAGTAAAAATGCAGTCAAAAACTTTGTATCGTCCTCCGTCGAGCGCCCTTCAGAATAGGCCCTCCGCTCATTCACGCCTCGAATCGCGTCAATCGTCGTCCAGGCGGCGGCAAGAAAATCCTGATCCGGGATCTCCCCTGCTTTTGCCGCATCGGCAAACATCGACTGAAGATATAGCACGACTTCCTTTTGCCAGGCGATGCTGCGTTTTCTGTGCTGCTCCTGGCGGTTGATGCTCAGAATGATCCGATACAACTGCTGCTGCTCATTCCAGAAGGCGATGCGAACCGAGATATACGCGGCAAGCTTGCCGGCGAGATCCGATTCTTTCCGCACACGCTCCTCGGTCAGAGCAGCCAGCTTAGTCATCGCCTGCCGTACGGTCGCCTGATAGATCGCATCTTTTGACTGAAAATAGAGATAGAGGGTTCCTTTGGCGAGCCGCGCAGCCTCCGCAATGTCCTCCATGCGGGTCGCCACAAAACCCTTGGTTGCAAATACCTTCGCCGCGGCAGCAAGTATCTCCGAGCGCCGGAACTCGGCGACGACCTTCTGCTTTCCATCTACAGCGGCTCTCGGCATTCTAACGATCCTCAGCTCTCTCTTACTATAATCGTGCAGTAGAATGACTGATGGGTCATATTATAGAACCCTGTAGTCATTATGTCTAGAACGACGAGCAGTCCGGAAAATGCATACGTTGAGCAGGCGCTCGCGGACATCGCTCCGCAATTCGACAACAAGCCCCTTCCAGAGGCAAAGGCATTCAACCCTTGGGTCGTCGCCGTCGTCGTCACCATCGGCACCTTCATGGAGGTGCTTGACACATCCATCGCCAATGTTGCACTGCCTCACATTGCGGGCAGTCTTTCCGCCTCGCTGGATGAAGGATCATGGGTGCTCACCAGCTACCTGGTTGCCAACGCGATTGTGCTTCCGATTAGCGGCTGGCTGTCCTCCATTCTCGGCCGCAAGAACTACTTCATCCTTTCGGTTACCCTCTTTACCGTTTTCTCCGCTGCGTGCGGTTTTGCACCCACGCTTGGCTTGCTTGTCCTCTTTCGAGTCGCTCAGGGCCTTGCCGGAGGGGGGTTACAACCCTCCGTTCAAGCCATTCTTGCTGATAGCTTTTCTCCGCAGAAACGCGGAATGGCTATGTCGCTCTACACGATCGCGATCCTCGTTGCGCCCGTTCTGGGGCCTACCGCCGGAGGGTGGATCACTGATAATTATTCCTGGCGCTGGATCTTCTACATCAACATCCCCATAGGCATCATCTGCGTCTTTTTCACCCGCATCGTGCTCGAGGATCCTCCGTTCATGAAGGAAGCCAAAGAGAGAGCACGGAAGCTTTCGGTCGACTGGGCCGGACTCGGCTTCATCTCCATCGGCCTCGCTACGCTGGAGATCGTGCTCGACAAGGGCCAGGAACTCGACTGGTTCAGTTCGTCGTTCATCGTCTTCTTTGCCTCAGTGTCGCTCATTGCCATTGCCGGAGCGATTTATTGGGAACTCAAGTGCCCGAACCCGATCGTGAACCTGCGCCTATTCAAAGAGCGCAACTTCCTGTTCTGCTGCGTCCTCATCCTTTGCCTTTACGCCGCGCTATACGCCGCAACCTATCTGCTTCCCACCTTTATGCAGGAGATGCTGGGCTACACCGCCACCACCTCCGGGATGGTGTTCTCACCTGCCGGCCTCTGCACCATGATCGAGGTGCCCTTTGTGGGGTATATGCTCACCCGGGGTTACGATCCGCGCAAAATGGTTTTCTTTGGCTTGGTGGTCCTCGCTTCATCGTTTTGGTGGTTGTCATCGCTCAACCTCGAGATCGCGGAGCGCGACATCATCCTTCCACGCATCGTGCAGGTCCTTGGAGCCGGCATCATCACCGTTTCGGTCAGCACGATCGTCTTCCGTTTCCTTCCGAAGACCGAAAGCTCGCAGGCTGCCGGCCTGTATGCGCTGATGCGCAACGAGGGCGGCAGCATCGGCATCGCCCTTGTCAGCACGATGCTCCAACGCAAGGCGCAACTCCACCAGCAGCTACTCGGTGAGAACATCACCGCTTCAAGCAGCCTTGTGCGACAGTACATCGCGCGGGCGGGGGCTTTTCCAGGGAATGTCGCGGACCATCGCTACCTTGCCATGGCGAACCTCTACAGCACCATGGAGCGTCAGGCGATGCTGCTCTCGTACATGGATCAGTTCAGGATGCTCTGCGGCATAATTCTCTGCACGCTCCCGCTGGTCTTTTTCCTCAAACGCCCTCCAGCTCAGAAGCACGTTGAACTGGACGTACATTGAGTTCTAAAGGAGGATGCCATGACGAAATTACTCCTGGAAAGTCGTCCAGTGTCCAGCAATCTGGGCAGTTCGAATCTCAACTATTGACTTCAGGGCAAAGCACGTTTCTAGGCTGGTCAAACCTGGAAACACGCATTCGCGATAATGCGACAACTGAACGGCGGATGCTGAACCCG
>Ga0209139_10000337_pt1 | contig 15856 bp, 13 predicted proteins | sample BogFormECP14_OM3_FD_188246 | JGI IMG/M metagenome (GOLD analysis project Ga0209139, IMG submission 188246) | Bog forest soil microbial communities from Calvert Island, British Columbia, Canada - ECP14_OM3 (SPAdes) (version 2) | ecosystem: Environmental > Aquatic > Freshwater > Wetlands > Bog ...
TACGTACCACCCGTAGCAGGCGAGCGCTAATAGAAAGAACAGCATACTGAGCACACTCTTGCGCTCCGCCACCCAGGCCACAGACTCCACGTTGAGCGGATGCAGAGCAAAGAGCGCAGCTACAAAGAAGCTGCGACCCGTGGATGCGGTGAACCACTGGAGGACAAAGAATAGGAGCAGGACGTTGCAGGTGTGTAGCAGGATGCTGGTAAAGTGATGCCCCGCGGGATTGAGATGGAAGAGTTGGCAGTCCAGCGCGTGCGAGATCCAAGTCAGGGGGTGCCAATTGGCCTGTTCCGAGGTGGTAAATGCCCAAGAGATGGTGGTCCATCGCAGACCGGCCTGCACCTGAGGGTTGTCGGTGACGTAGCGGTCATCATCATAGTTCAGAAACCCGTGATGTATAGCGGGGCTATAAAGTGCCACGGTGGCCCCGGCGAGAAGGAGCCCCAAAATTATCATGGACCTACGAGAAGAAAAAAACATGCCTCAAGCTTCCTCGCGTGTAAACGGCCGCCCCGTAGCCACAGCAGATCGGAGACCGCATGGGAAAGGGACAAATCGCCCAGTGTAGAACCCGAGTCTACGGCGGGGATCAGCGGTCTGAAAAGTGAAATGCCCTCGTCAGGTGCCCAGAAAGGTACTTACGCCCGTGTGCCGCGGATCGTGAATTCTTGGGAGAGCACAGCAAACGGTGAAGTACCCTGTGATGTTTAGGGCTGATTCCGCTCGAATGATACGGCACGCGCAAAAGGCGTTCTGCGATCATGGGCAGAGATCGTCAAATATTGGGAGCGCTAAGTGATTCAAGGGAAGCGCGTCGTGGTCGTGATGCCAGCCTTCAACGCGTCGAAAACGCTGGAGAGAACTGTTGGCGAACTTCCAGAAATTGTGGACGCCACCATTCTGGTCGACGACAAGAGTACCGATGAGACGGTGCAAATTGCCCAAAAGCTGGGCTTGCACATCTTCGTCCACGACAAAAACTATGGCTATGGTCGAAACCAACAGACCTGCTATCGAGAAGCCTTGGCCGCCGGCGCGGACATCGTGGTGATGGTGCACCCGGACTACCAGTACACCCCGCTGCTGGTGACCGCGATGGCCAGCATGATTGCGTTCGGCGTCTATGACGTAGTTCTTGGATCTCGAATCCTCGGAGGCGGAGCAATGAAAGGCGGTATGCCACTCTACAAATACGTAGCGAATCGCCTCCTTACCGCGTTTCAGAATGCGTTCACCGGGGCCAAGTTGTCCGAGTATCATACCGGCTTCAGGGCGTTCTCGAGAGATGTTTTGCTCACCCTGCCCATTTTAGAAAACTCAGACGACTTTGTTTTTGACAATCAAATACTCGCTCAGTGTGTTTGCTTTGATTACCGCATTGGTGAACTTTCCTGTCCAACGAAGTATTTCGCGGAAGCTTCCTCGATCAATTTCGCGCGGAGCATGAAGTACGGATTTGGGGTGCTAGGCACAACACTGAAGTGCTGGTTACAAAAGTCGGGAATGGCACATTACCGGCTATTCAGTCCGGCAGGGAGAAAACTGCTTGTGGATTATTACTTACCGGTTCAAACGCCCTCGACTAAAGTCGATGGCGGTCCACGTTAGGTTTCCCCGTAGCCTAGGAACTCTTGGGGACCTGGGGCGCGCTGAAGGCCAACTGTGAACGGCGGCGCCAGAAGTAGCGGCTCGGGAAATAAATCAGCACCGCCCACAAAACGAGGAGCGGGCCGTGGCTCGCCATAAACAATAAGATGGAGGAGAAGCTGTCGAGAGCGTCGTTCAAACCGCCGACCGAGGCGGTGCGAAGTTTCGCTCCCATGGTCTCGGTAGCCGAGGCGCGTTCCTCCCGCAGGGAGATGAACACGTTGGCGAAAGAAACGCGGCTGCTGGACGCAGAGCGCTGCGCTTCGATGCGCTCAATTTCGCCGCGCAGCGCCGCCACCTGACGTTCGAGAGAGCCAAAATCGCTGAATTTGTCGTCCTTATTCTGCAAAATTCGCTGGATGCGCTGTTCTTCGTTCTGCGCGTTCACCAGGCGCGCATCGAGTTCGCTGTATTGCTGCGTGATTTCGTCGGCAGCTTCTTCCTCATGCTCCACTACGCCGACCCCTTTCAGCTCGGCGAGAGCGGAGCCATATTCTGACGAAGGGACGCGTAGCGCCGCGGAAAGGGTGCTCCCGGTCGGCTCCCCGACCATGCGCAGTTTAGCCACGTAGCCATGGTGGCGCTCAAGAATTTCTTCCAGGCTGGCGCGCGAATGCGCGAACTCCCGCGTCGCCACAGTTAACTCCGCGGAATAGGCGACCTGCGGCTCGCGGTACGCGCTCGCGGCATCAAACGGTGCCGGCGAATAGAGTTTGGATGGCACTCCAGCGGGCATCGTTGCGTTGAATTCTTTTGTGTTGTCAATCGGGGAAGGCCCGTGCGCTGGAAGGAATTCGCTGCTCGCGGGCAGACGCAGCGGTGCGGAAGTAGCATTCTGGTGTTCGGGCGCGAGATTCTGCTTTCGTGCCGACAAGAATAGGAGAAGGACTCCGGCGGCCACGCAGGCCGCCAGCGTCTTTCGAGCACGGGGCGAAAAAGCTTCACGAATTCGAGCGAGAATGGACCGCAGACGGTCTTCCATGACAATGCCTCCTGGCGCTTCAGGGTTAGAACGGGGCGGGCGCGATTTCTTGCGGCAGGCCTAGGAGAAACCTTGAAGATAGGAAAACATTAGCATTCTGGCCCGCGCCTCCGAGGAGGTTCGCTTGGGGAGACTCCCGCCGGCCAATGAACCTTATTTCTAATTAGCGCGGTAATCGGAAGCTGACCCGCCACCAACGGGTTGGTTGCGTGGATTTGCGGGTCAGGATAGAGTGAGGCTCTTAAATTATCCCGTAAGACGCGGCGGACAAAGGCGGTTGAGCCCGTTGTCCGGCTGTGATCGGAGCGCATGAGTGGGATCAGACCTCTTCCGCCGCAAGAGCATCGACCAACTGTTGTCGGATTGCGAAAACGCTGAAGTCCCTTTAAAAAAGTCGTTGGGCTGGGTGAGCCTCACGTCGCTGGGCATTGGCGCGGTGATTGGCTCGGGAATTTTTACGATTATTGGGACGGCGATTGCCGGGCAGAAATTCACCGCGTCTTCGATTTTGAATGCTCCGCTGCTGGAGTATTTGATTCATCGTTCGCCATCGTTTGGGCGGCCGGGAGCGGGTCCGGCGATTGCGCTTTCGTTTGTGCTGGTGGCGGTGGTGTGCGGGTTTGCGTCGGTATGTTACGCCGAACTTGCGGCCATGATTCCGATTGCCGGCAGCGCGTATACGTATACCTACGCGACCATGGGCGAACTGATCGCGTGGATCATCGGCTGGGATTTAATCCTGGAATACGCCGTTAGCAACATGGCGGTCAGCGTGGGCTTTTCGCAGCACATCGTGAATCTGTTTGATTGGTTTGGCTGGCATCCGAATCCGCGCTGGATTTCGCCGGCGTATCTTCCTTCCGGCCTGCAGGATCTGCAGGGCAACGACATCTACGGCGCGGGCTGGCATTTTGGCTTCAATTGGCCGGCGTTCATCATCGTGATGCTGCTTACCATGGTGCTGGTGCGCGGGATTCGCGAGTCGGCGCGCACGAACAACATCATGGTGCTGCTAAAGATTGTGGCCATCCTGGTGTTCGTGAGCTTCGCCGCGCGGTTCATTCATCCGGCAAACTGGCATCCGTTTGCGCCCAATGGCTGGCCGGGAATTCTCACCGGTGGCTCGATTGTTTTCTTTACGTACATCGGGTTCGACTCGGTTTCTACGGCTGCGGAGGAATGTACGGAGCCGCAGCGTGATTTGCCGATCGGGATCATCGCCACGCTGGTGGTGTGCACGATTCTGTATATCGCCGTGGTGGTGGTGCTTACCGGCTTGGTGCGTTGGGATACGCTAGTGGACGATGCCGCGCCGGTGGTAAATACACTGAAGAAATTGCACTTTTCCGGAGTGCGCCTGGTGGTGCTGATTGGCGCGCTGATGGGCATGATCTCTTCCCTGCTGGTTTTCCAGCTTGGGCAGGCACGCGTGTGGTTCGCCATGTCCCGCGATGGACTGTTTCCGAAGATTTTTTCGCGCGTGCATCCGCGCTATCAAACGCCAGCGTTTTCCACGTGGACGGCCGGCTTCGTGGTGGGCATTCCCGCGGGAATTCTGGATATCGGAACGCTGGCGGACCTCTCCAATATCGGCACGCTGTTCGCGTTTGCGCTGGTGGCCGGAGGCGTCTTGATTCTGCGTTATCGCGAACCGAACCGGCATCGCGCGTTTCGTGCTCCCGGCGGGCCGATCGCGCCGGTGATTACCATCCTCACGTGCTTGCTGTTGATGGCCGGCCTGCCGATCATGAATTGGATTCGCTTCTTCGTTTGGATGATCATAGGGCTGGTGCTTTATTATTTGTATGGCAGCCGGAAGAGCACGCTGCGGGCAGCAAATCGAGCATAAGAGGAACTGCGGAATGTCGCGATGGTTTGCCAACCAACTGGTGAAGGGCCTGCCTGCGCTGCTCGTCATAGCGGTTGCCCTGTGCGCTTTTTTTCCGTGCCCGGCGCGCGCCTGGGGACGCAACGGGCAGAAGCTGGTGATCAATCAGGCCATCGATACATTGCCCACGGAGTTGCGCGGCTATTTCGACTCCAACCGGGCGTTCCTGATGGAGCACGTGAGCGACCCGTTGGAGGCGCTGGCCAAATCCAACGCGGAACGCCGCAATCATTACCTATACCTCGATAAATATGGACGCTTCCCGTTTGAAACGCTGCCGCGCAATTACAAAGCGGCGGTGGCCAAGATCGGCAAGTGGAAGCTCGACGGCAATGGGCTGCTGCCGTGGCAAGTGGGTGTGTACAGCCAGAAATTAACCGAAGCGATGCGGCTCGGGCGTTGGGACGAAGCGAAAGTGGATGCCGCGCTGCTGGCGCTGTATGTTTCCGAAACTGACGATCCCTTTCACACCACGGACAATTTTGACGGCAAACTGAGCGGGCAACTGGGGATCGACGAACGCTTTGGCTCGACGCTGGTGGACCGCTTTTCTTCGTTTTTTCCCATGCGGCCGAACGACGCTTCGTTCATTGGCGATCCGACGGATCATGCGTTTGAAGCGTGCCTGGCCTCGCACGCCTGGATTGAAAACGTAGAGCTGGCCGACCGCAACGCGCACATCGGCCTTTCGACGTACACGGACGAGTATTACGACCGCTTTTATAATCTATCGGCGGCCATTCTGATCCGGCAGCTCTCGAACGCCGCCACGGACACGGGTTCGTACTGGTTGACCGCGTGGATCAATGCGGGCAAGCCGCAACTGCCGCACTGATCTTGGCTCATTGATCTTGGGCGCGCTGATTTTTACTTCGCCAGCTGATTATTCCGAAAGGTGCAATTCGTTGAGCGTGCTTCCCATTCGCATCGCTTCCCTGCCGAAGGCCGAGCTGCACGTGCATCTCGAAGGCTCGCTGCAACCGGCGACGGTGGCGAGGCTTGCCGCGCGTCACGGCGCTGAGGTGCGCGAAGAAGAGGTGCGGAGGCGTTACGCGTTTAGGGATTTTGCGGAGTTTATCGAAACGTTTAAGTGGGTGACGTCGTTTTTGCGCGAGCCGGCGGACTACGCGGTGGTTGTGCGCGACTTTGCCGAGGCGCTGCAAGCGCAGCACGTGGTGTATGCGGAAGTGACGATCTCCGTTGGCGTGATGCAGCTGCGTGGACAGGACCCGCAGGCCAATTTCGAGGCCATGCTCGAAGCGGCGGAAGAGTTTGAGCCGAAGGGTTTGCGTTTGCGCTGGGTGTGGGACGCGGTGCGGCAGTTCGGCGTGGAAGCGGCCATGGCCGTGGTGGAAGCGGCGGGGCATTGCCGTAGCCCCAAGATTGTAGCCTTCGGAATTGGCGGGGATGAGCGCAGTATCCCGGCGAGAGAGTTTCGCGCGGTGTACGGGCGCGCCGCGGACCTGGGCATGCACCGGTTGATTCACGCGGGAGAAGTGGGCGGGCCAGAAAATATTCGCGAGGCCATCGAGCACTTGCACGCGGAGCGCATCGGGCACGGCATCGCGGCGGTTCGCGATCCAGCGCTGATGGATTTGCTGGTGGAGCGGCAGATACCGCTGGAGGTTTGTCCCGCGAGCAACATTGGCACCGGCGCGCTGGACGTGCAGCTGGGCGTTACAGGGGCAAAGATCGAACAACATCCGCTGCCGAAGCTTTTCCGCCATGGAATTCCGATTGTGCTTTCGACGGACGACCCGACGATGTTTCACACCACCTTGACGGGTGAATACGAAAATGCGTGGAGGATGGGACTGAACAAAGTGGAACTGGAACGCCTGGTGGAAATGAGCTTCACGCACGCGTTCCGCTAGACATCGCGAACATTTGTTGGCCTCAGCGTCGAACGGTTTCGATGATTTCCGAACCGAGAGCCACCGATGGCCGATGGTGGCCGATGTTATACTGCCGCTATGAAAGCACACGTATGGGTGATGCCAAAACGCACGGTTCTCGATCCGCAGGGACAGACCATTCAGCACGCGCTGTCCGGACTGGGCTATGCGGCGGTGAAAGATGTGCGCCAAGGCAAGTTTTTCGTGCTCAATCTTGATGGTTGGAGCCGCGAAGAGGCACAGGCTGAAGTCGAGCGCATCTCGAAAGAAGTTTTGACCAACATGGTGATCGAGGAATATCGCTTTGAGATTGTGGACTGACGCGACCGCCTAGACTGGCGCTACATGAAGACTTTCTCTCTTTTGCCAAGCAAACGCGCAACACTTTTATTCTGGGCGTTTCTTTTCCCCACGCTGGCGCTATGCGTGGCAGCAGGCGGCTGCAAAAAAACTGCTCCGCACACTTCGGACGCGCGGCTGGAGCATATTGACGAGCTACTGGCCAAAGAGCTACCGCCCGGGACGCCGGCCTATCGCGTGCAGACCTTTGTACACTTACGGGGGTACGAAGTTCAGAACTCCACGGAACCGCATACGTTGGTGGTGATCGTGCATCACGTGGATCTAGAGACTTTGCAGCCGGAAGCCGCACGCGTGACGTTTCGTTTTGACGCGGATCTAAAGCTGACCACCTACGATTTGCAACCCGCCCCGACGCTTCCCATCCAGTAGTATCGCGATCCCTATCCGCATTCGTCACAAGCCGTTTGGCGCGTGGCCATTGCGAAATGGCCGCCGTGTTACGCTAACAAAGTCACCCAGGAGACGTCGCGCATGTGCGGAATTGTCGGCTATATAGGCCCGAAGAAAGTCGTGCCGGTGATCGTCGAGGGACTGCGCAAGCTGGAATATCGCGGGTATGACTCGGCGGGAATTGCCGTGGTTACATCAGCCGGAAAATTGGAAATTCGACGCGCATCGGGCAAATTGCGCAATCTGGAAGAAGTGATTCGCAAATCGCCCATCGATGGCACGTATGGAATCGGCCATACGCGCTGGGCCACGCACGGGCGTCCTACCGAAGAAAATGCCCACCCGCACCGCGATTGCAGCGGACAAATCGTGGTGGTGCATAACGGAATCATTGAGAATTATCTGGAATTGAAAGAGCGGCTGCAGGGCGAAGGGCACAAATTTGTAACCGAAACGGACACGGAGGTGGTGGCGCATCTGGTGGAAAAGCACGCGCAAGGCGGCGTTCCGCTGGAAGAAGCGGTGCGCCAGACGCTCAAGGAATTGCGCGGAATTTATGCGCTGGTGTTTCTCTCGGCGAATGACCCGCAGAAGATTGTGGCGGCGCGGCTCGGCCCGCCCTCGGTGATCGGCATCGGCGAAGGCGAGTATTTTGTGGCCAGCGATATCCCGGCTCTGCTGGAGCATACACGCGAGGTTTTCTTTTTGGTGGATGGCGACATTGCCGTGCTGACGCAGAGCGGCGTACGCGTGATGGATCACGATGGCCGCGCGGTGGAACGTCCCACGCAGCACGTCAACTGGGATCCCATCATGGCCGAAAAAGGCGGCTACAAGCATTTCATGCAGAAAGAGATTTTCGAGCAGCCACGGGCGGTGCGCGATACGCTGCTGGGCCGCATCTCGCAAGATACCGGCAAAGTTTTTCTGGATGAGATGCGCATCACCGCCGAACAATTCCTGGCCTTTGACCGCGTGCGGATTGTGGCTTGCGGCACCAGTTGGCACTCCGCACTGGCGGGCAAATTTATGATCGAGCGGTTGGCGCGCTTGCCGGTGGAGGTGGATTACGGCAGCGAGTTTCGCTACCGCGACCCCATTCTGGATAGCAAGACGCTGACGGTGTGCATCAGCCAGTCCGGTGAAACGGCAGACACTTTGGCGGCGCAGCGCGAAGCGAAGAGCAAGGGTTCACCGACGCTGGCCATCTGCAACGTAATGGGCTCGATGATCACCCGCGAAGCCGCGGGCACCATTCTGACGCACGCCGGCCCGGAAATTGGCGTGGCGTCAACGAAAGCCTTTACCGCGCAACTTACAGCGTTGCTGCTGCTGGCGATTTATCTTGGCGAAGTGCGGGGAAAAATTTCCTCAGAAGCGTCAAGGAATTTGATGCTGGAGTTCACGCGCATGCCGCACAAAATTGAGCAGGTGTTGCAGGCAGACGCTACGGGCTTTTACGAGACGCTGGCGCGGCAATTCTTCCGCTTCACGGATTTTCTGTATCTCGGGCGGGGTATTCATTACCCGATTGCGCTCGAAGGGGCGCTCAAGCTGAAGGAAATTTCCTATATTCACGCGGAAGGCTATCCCGCCGGTGAGATGAAACACGGACCGAACGCGTTGATCGACGAGAATCTGCCGGTGGTGGTGCTGGCCACGCGAGACGACAACGATCCCGCCTCTGTGACGCTGTACGAAAAGAGCGTCTCGAATATCAAAGAGGTGAAGGCGCGCGACGGCATCGTGATCGCTATCGTCACGGCGAACGATCATCTGGCGCGCGAAGCTGCCGATCACCTGATTGAACTGCCGGCCGCGCCGGAATTGCTGGTGCCGCTCTTGGAGATTATTCCGTTGCAATTGCTGGCGTATCACATTGCGGTGCGCCGCGGTTGCGACGTGGATCAGCCGCGGAATTTGGCGAAGTCCGTCACCGTGGAGTAGCGCGGAAATTCATCAAGTTATCCATTCAACTTGTCATTCTGAGCGAAGCGAAGAATCTGCTTTTTCAAGGCTCCGTCGGCTAGAATGATGACGTGCGTTTTGCAGATTCCAAAAGGCGCGGTCTATGGCGCGGCGCGATCGTGGCGCTCTCCTTGAGTCTGGCGGCGATTGCCGGCAGTCACGCCCAAACAGCCGCGCCTGCGGCCACTGCCACTCTTCGGCAAGTTTCCACCGACGGGCTGAAGTCTCTTTCCGAACCGACCGTCGTGTCCTTGACCGGTCTCGTGATTGGTTCGCAAGTGGGGCGCGCTGATTTACAAGCTGGCGCCGACCGCTTGCTGCAGACCGGCATGTTCGCCAACGTAAACTACAATTTCCAGACCCACGGCGATGGCGTGACGGTGACGTATCACCTGGAGGAAGCGCCACGGCTGCCCGTGTATTTTGATAATTTTCCCTGGTTCTCCGATACCGAACTAGCGGACGCCATTCGCGCCAAACTTCCCTACTACGATGGCCGGCTGCCCACGGATGGCAACGCCGTCGATCAGGCCACGAATGCCGTATCAGCACTTTTGGCCGCGCGCGGGCTGAACGCTCCCGTCGAGCATGCGCCCATCGCCAATCCTCTCGGCGAGGGCGACATTTTGCAGTTTCATTTGACCGGAGCTTCGATGCTGATCGGCAACATCACCTTTGGCGATCCGGCGCTCGGGGCGTCGAAAGCGGTGCAGCAGCACCTTGCAGAGATTGTCGGCAAAGAGTATTCGCGTGCCACTATCGACGTTTTTCTGGCCGAGCAGATCCGGCCATTTTATTTGGAAAAGGGATTTCTGCGCGTGAAGCTGGGCCCGCCGGAGGTGCGGCTCGCCGGCGACCCCAATCAAAAGCTTCCCGAACAATTGCCGGTGTTCATCCCGGTGTCCACTGGTCCGGCGTACAAATGGAGCGCGGCCCAGTGGCGCGGAAATAGCGCGCTGTCGGAAATCACGCTGAACAATTTGCTCGGCGAAAAATCCGGGGCCGTGGCCAACGGCCAGGAAATGGAAGCCGGCTGGGATCGCATCCGCGAGCAATACGGGGTGAAAGGCTATCTCGAAGTGAAAATCGACGCTATGCCAAGCTATGACTATGCCGCGCAGACCATATCTTACGCGGTGAGCATCGAAGAAGGGCCGGCCTATCATTTTGGCAAGCTGGTGCTCTCCGGGCTTTCGCTCGAGGGTGAGCGGCGATTAAAACAGGCGTGGCCCCTCACGGAGGGCGCGCTGTTCGACAAATCGGTGTTTGAAGAATTCCTCACCAAGCTCGAGACTCATCCGCCCAAGGTCTTTGGCGAACTTCCGGTACATTACGACGGTGTGGGACACTGGTTGCAGACCGATCCCAAGCAGGGCACGGTGGATGTGCTTCTGGATTTCAAGCAATGAGGTCTTGCCCTGCGGGCGGGCGATGCGGGCGGCCACTGTTGACACACGCAATTGAGCCGCGGCGAAAAATATGAACACTCTGATTCACATCCACGCACCGAATGGCGCCGTTGCAAATGCGGACTCCGCGACAACGGAATCCTTGCGCCGCACTCCTGAGGAAAAAGAGCAAGCGCTGTTGCAACGCATGACGGAGCTTTCTTCGGTGATCGTAGCGCTCTCCGGAGGAACCGACTCCGCGTATCTAGCATGGGCCGCGCACCGCGCGTTGGGTCCGCAAGCGCTGGCGGTGACCGCGGTGTCCCCGAGCTTTGCCGCACACGATCGCAAAATCGTCGATCAATTCGTGGCCCAATGCGGGCTGCGCCATGAATATGCGGAGACGCACGAAATGCAAAATCCCGCTTACCGCGCCAACGCATCCGACCGCTGTTATTTCTGCAAAGATGAGTTGTTCAACGTGCTCGATGCGCTCGCGCGGCAAAAACAGTTCGCAGCGGTCGCTTATGGCGTGAATGCCGACGACACGCTCGATTTTCGCCCCGGCCACCGCGCCGCCACCGAACATCACGTAATCGCACCGTTGCTGGAAGTAGCCTTGCACAAAACTGAAATTCGCGAGCTGTCCCATCGCGCTGGATTGCCCACCTGGGATCGCCCAGCATCCGCCTGCCTCGCGTCTCGCTTGCCTTATGGCACGGAAGTGACCGCAGAGCGGCTCGAGTTGATCGCGCGCGGTGAAGAAGTCTTGCGGCAGCTCGGATTCAGCCAATTCCGCGTGCGCCTGCACGACCGGCTCGCGCGCGTGGAGATTGCGCCGGAAGAAATGCCGCGCGCCTTTGCGCCGGAGATGGCCAACGCCATCGCGAAACTGCTCAAAAGCGCGGGTTTCACTTACGTGGCTCTGGACCTCGAGGGCTATCGCCAAGGTTCACTGAACGAATCTCTCCCAGCGAGAGTACCCGCCAAGCCTCTGGTACCAGTTGCATCGTGAACATATTTCCTATATTCCTCGTACTTTATTAATGAGGGCCAGCACCAGCAGCGCGGTTTCCGGCGCAGCCTGCGCTCGCGGCAGCACGTATTTCTTACGGAGGCGTACTTGCACGCATCAGCCATGAAGCTTCATCGCGGTCTCGCATCGGCGGTATGTGTCTTCGCGCTTCTCGCGTTCGCGGGCTGCGCGAACGGACCGAGCGTCGCCGGCAAGTTCGATCGCGATTACGGGGTCACGGGACACACGCGGCTCGAAGTCGGCACCGTTTCTGGCGACGTGAACATCACCGGCAGCGCCGATGGCAAAGTGCACGTGCACGGCGAGGTGCGCGTTTCTGGCGGCGGAGCGCAAGATGAGCAGAAGCGCCTCTCCGAAATCGAAAGCAATCCTCCCGTGGAGCAAACGCCGGATGGCGTGCGCGTCGGCCGCGACGTCGTGCGCCTACATGGCGCTAGCATTTCTTACACCATCGAAGTTCCCCGCGATTGTGAGGTCAGCAGCACGGTCATTTCCGGATCGCAAACCGTGCGCGGCGTGCGCGGCCCAATCAAAATGCAATCCACGTCGGGCTCTATCTCTGCGCAGGATATCGACGGTGACGCGCAACTCGCCAGCCTGAGCGGCTCGGTCACCGCTTCAAACATGGGCGATGCGGTTCGCGCGTCCGGTGCTTCGGGCAGCATCACGGTCTCCGGCGCCAAAGGCGATGTTCGCGTGAACGGCGAGTCTGGAAAAGTGCAGATCAGCAATCCGGGCGGACGGGTGGAGGTCAATCTGACCAACGGCCCGGTGAATGTGCAAGGAGCAAATGGTGACGTTAAAATTCACGGCGTCAACGGCTCTCTCTCCGTGCAGGGAAATCCTTCTGCAACAAGTTATTGGGATTTGAAAAATGTTTCTGGAGGACTGGATATCGCGGTTCCCGCGGGAGCAAACTTTCACCTGTTGGCTGAATCCACCAACGGAGAGATTCGCGCGGACATTCCGATCATTATTGAGGAACAAGGCAAACACATGCTACGCGCACAGATCGGCACGGGCGGAGGACGCGTGGAAGCGCATACCGTTTCCGGCACGATTCATCTCGGCCCCTCGAATTAAGTTTCAAGAGAGCACGGCTTCGCGTTAGCTTCACTCTGCTTTTTATAAAATCTCGCCAATTCCCCTTCCATGCCCGTAAAATCAGAGCAATGACTTTGCCCTCACGCCTCGTTCGACGGTTGCCGCACGGCACAAAAATTGTGACCGCGGCTTGCACGGCGATCGTCTTTTGCGCACTGCTTTGTTCCGCGTCTGCACAGGCCGGAGGACTCCAGGATCCATCGGCAGATACAGCTCCCGAAGAAGCCACAACCTCGAAATCCGCGGCGCACGCGAAACAAAGTCCGGAGCAGGAACTGCAGCAGAGCATTGAGACTGCCGGCAGCGACCGCGCCGCTTTAGTACGCAATCTGGAAGCGTATCTAAAGAAATATCCGGAATCGCCATCGCGCATACAAATCTATCGCGCGCTGGTGGAAGCCGATTTGCAATTGCAGGACAACGCGCACGCCACGGAATACGCCGAGCGCATCGTCGCGCTCTCGCCGGAAGACCTGTCCATGACGCTGCTGACCATCGAGCTTCTGGAACGCAACGGCGACGAAGCCGCATTGAAACGGGCCACTACCTATGCGACGCGCGTTTTAGACTTTATTAAACAGGACTCCTCTGACAAACGCTCGCAGCGCGTCTCGCTGCAAGATTGGCAAGCCGAACACCAACGCGATCAGATGTCGGTGCTCGTTCTGCGGGGCCGCCTGTATATGAAGCTGAAAGAGCCGGATTTCGCGCGCCGCGATCTGGCCGCGAGTTACGCGCTGCTGCCCAACGCTCCCGGAGCGGAAAAACTTGGCGAAATTGCCGAGATGAACAAGGATTCCGCGGAAGCCGCCAAACAGTACGCCCGCGCGTTTGCTCTGGCCGACTCCGCGAAAGGCACGCCGAGCCGCCGGGAAATTCGAGAGAAACTCGGCAACGTTTGGCGTCTGGCGCATGGTTCGGATGCCGGGCTGGGAGATTTTATCCTGGAGGCCTTTGATGAGGTTTCGCGCGCCACCGGGCCCCCAGCCATCACACGCAACGCCAACGCAAAAACCGCTTTTGATTTCACGTTGCGCGAGGCGGAAACCGACGCGCCGTTTCCGCTGCTGCCATTTAAAGGAAGAATTCTGGTGGTGAGCTTTTGGGCCACTTGGTGCGGGCCGTGCCGCGCGCTGGCCCCGCTGCTCGAACACGTACGCCAGGAATTTCAGAACGATGACGCCGTGCAGTTTCTCGGCGCCAATTGCGACGAGGATGAATCCCTGGTAGCTCCCTATTTAGCGGTGGAGCACCCGAAAATGAACATGGTTTTTGCCGACGGTCTGGATCGCCTCTTGGCCATCACGTCGTTTCCGACCGTGGTGGTTCTCGATCGCGAAGGCAAAATCGTTTATCGCTCCGAAGGCTTCGGCGATCAGGGCTTTGAGACGGAGCTAAGCGACGCGATACGCCACGCCACCGCAACGGCTCCAGCGGCTCCCGGGACGCCAGCTAGCGTGGGCGTGGATCGATAAGCTGCAGGGTCACAGTCTTACGAATGCGCTGAGTCCCGCAATTCCGCGACGCCCCGCGCCGCCAAAATCGTATTCACGTGAATGCGCACCGTATCCTCGACACGCCGCGCGTACCCTCCTGCCAGCGTCGTGACCACCGGGATTCCTCTCGCGCGCGCTTCTTGGAACACGCCGCGATCCCGCTCATGTAAACCTTTTTTCGTCAGCGATAACCCGCCGAGCTGATCCTCGCAATATGGATCGGCTCCGCCTACATAAAACAGCATTTGCGGGCGAAACTCGTCCAGTCCCTTGCGCACCGCGGGCAAAAGCGTTTCGAGATATTCGTCGTCTTCGACGCGGTCATCTAGATTCAGGTCCACGGTCGAGGGCGGTTTGTGTGCGGGATAATTATTCAGCTGGTGGATGGAAAGCGTGAAAACGGAAGCATCATCGCGAAAGATATGTGCCGTGCCATTCCCGTGATGCACGTCCGTATCCACGACCATGGCTTTCTGGATTGCGCCGTCGGCTTGCAGTCTCCGAATCGCCACCGCTACATCGTGAATGGCGCAGAACCCCTCGCCGTGCGCGGCGTGCGCGTGGTGAAAGCCGCCACCAATATTGCAGCCAAAGCCGTCGCGCAAAGCGCACTGCGCGGCGAGAATTGTGCCGCCCGCCGCGAGCCACACCGCCTCCACCAATTCCTGGGAATACGGCACTTCCAGCAGCATCGCTTCACTGGCGCTGAGCGTGCCGGTCTGCAGCTTGCGCACCCATTCGCGCGTGTGCACGCGCAAAATGTCGTCATCGGCAGCCGCCACCGGCTGTAGAAAATCTTCCGGCGCGGCAACTTTCTCTTTCAGCAACGTCTCGGCAATCAGGCGGAATTTTTGCGAAGGAAAAACATGTGCGCCAATATTCAGGTCATACCCGGGATGATAGATAAGCTTAAAAGGTAGCATCACAGTGCGTGTTGCCAGTCGAGTGGGCTCATTCAACACAGAATACGCAGAGGACGCAGAGCGGAAAATGCGAAGCCGGCGAGACGAGAAAGTGTTTCTTCTCTGTGTTCTCTGCGAACTCTGTGTTAAAAACCACCCTCTCCGCAACCGCAAAAATAAGATTGAATCTCGGGACTTCGATCAAACCGCTAGTTCTCGCGCTCCAGAATAAAATCCGGCAAAGTCGCCAAGGCCCGCGCATATTCCGACTTGCCATGGCCATTCAAACATTGCTTGGCGCGGCGCGCGTACTCATGGGCCAGCGTTCGCGCGCGATCGAGCGCCCCGGAATCCTGCACTAAAGAAACAATTGTTTCCGGGCGCACGGAATTGAACTCTTTTTCTTCGAGCACCCGCGCCACCAGTTCACGGGCTTCGCGATGCCCGTTCTCCATGGCATAAATCAAAGGCAGCGTCACTTTGCCTTCTTTCAAATCGCTAAGCACCGGCTTGCCCAAAGTTTGCGCCGACGCCGTGAAATCCAGCAAATCATCGATCAACTGAAACGCCAGCCCGGCATTGCGGCCATATTCCGCCAGCGCCTCTTCTTCCGCGCCTTCCAGGCCGCCGAGCACCGCGCCAAGCCGGGCGCACCCGCTGAACAAACAAGCCGTCTTGTACGTCGCGAGCTGCAGCGCCTCATCTTCCGTGACGTCGATGCGCCCGATTTTCGCCAACTGTAACAACTCGCCCTCGACCATTTTCTGCGTCAGGTCGATCAGCACGTCAAG
>Ga0209139_10000339_pt1 | contig 15836 bp, 7 predicted proteins | sample BogFormECP14_OM3_FD_188246 | JGI IMG/M metagenome (GOLD analysis project Ga0209139, IMG submission 188246) | Bog forest soil microbial communities from Calvert Island, British Columbia, Canada - ECP14_OM3 (SPAdes) (version 2) | ecosystem: Environmental > Aquatic > Freshwater > Wetlands > Bog ...
TCGTCTTTCCGCACCCGGACTCTCCCATCAGGCCCAGGACTTCGCCCTCGGCGATTTCAAAGGTCACGTTCTCCACCGCGTGGTGCGGGCGAGGACTGGCGCCGCGATAGGAGACGTTCAAGTCCGTTACGCGAAGCAAAACTTGCATCGAATCCTTCCCGCCGGGATGCCGCGCAGTGAAAATACCGTTGCCGCGAGCTTGAACGAGCGCGCTGAATGCGTTTCGAGCCGACACCCCGGCGCAAGTCGACGGCACCGAGGCCTGTCGCAGGTTTCAGATATTTAAGGTACGGGCGGACGACGCGAGTGTCGATGGGCCGCCGGCTACAGGTAGCTGTGTAAGTTACTGGTACCAAAGTACTAAGCCAGCAAGCGTGGCTGAGGTAGGGAAGGGTCTGAGATCCGCCCCTACAAATTCAAAAACATAGGCAGATTCAGCTTCCCGGATTGCGATAGGCGCCGGCGGCTATCACTTGACGATTGCCAACCCGCGGCCGGCGTACCTATCGAGGATATGATCCAGCTCTTGCGTGCGGATGGGCTTGGTCAAATAGGCATCCATCCCGCCGGCGAGGCACAGCTCCTGATCGCCCTTCATGGCGTGCGCGGTGAGCGCGACGATGGGCTGATGTCCGCCCGTGATTTTTTCTATTTCGCGAATCCTGGCGGTGGCTTCCATGCCGTTCATCTCCGGCATCTGTATATCCATCAGCACCAGGTCATAGCGGTCTTTCTCCAACGCGGCCAGGGCTTCGCGGCCATTGGCGGACACGACCACACGATGACCTCTCTTTTCGAGCAAGCGCGTCATGAGGCGCTGATTCACCAGATTGTCTTCGGCGAGCAGAATGAGCAAGGATTCGGTGGCGGCTTGCGGATCCCGCGCGGACTGACGTGTGATCTGCGGAAGCGCGTTCTGCTGTTCGCGCGCGCCGACGACACGGGCGATGGCTTCGCGCAATTCGGACTGCCTGATCGGTTTCAGCAGATACGCGGACACGCCCAAGCCTTTGCAACGGTCAGCATCTCCGCGAGATTCCGAAGAAGTGAGCATCATGATGGTGGCGGTGGATAATTCGGGCATTTGGCGGATGCGCTCGACGAGCTTGAAACCATCCATCCCGGGCATGTGCATGTCCGTGAGAATCAGCGCGTACGGTTTGGCGTCTTTTTCCGCGAAAGACAGCTCCGCGAGCGCCTCGTCGCCACTTGCGACGGACTTGGCTGTCATCTCCCAACGTTTTAGCATCACTCCTAGAATCCGGCGATTTGTGGCGTTGTCGTCGGCGACGAGCACTTTGACGCCGCGCAGAATTTCCGGCAGAGCGATCGTTTCGATGGGCGCTTTCCCGCCGGCATGTCTAAACTGCACCGTGAAGTGGAATTGGGTTCCACGGCCAGCCGCACTTTCCACCCAGATCCTGCCGCCCATCATATTTACCAGGCGCAACGAGATGGTGAGACCCAGTCCCGTGCCGCCGTATTTCCGGGTTGTGGATGTATCCGCCTGAGTGAAGGGATCAAATATCATTTTCTGTTTTTCAGGAGGGATGCCGATCCCGGTGTCGGCAACGGTAAAGCGGAGGAGGCGATCGTCGCCACCTTGGACTTCCCGCTGGACGCTCAGCGCCACTTCACCTTGATCAGTGAACTTGATCGCATTGCCGACCAGATTCACCAGAACCTGCCGCAAGCGGCCGGAATCGCCCTGGACTACCTCAGGAACTTCGTGCGCGATTTCACAGAGAAGTTCTAATTTCTTTTCGTCGGCGCGCAGTGCCAGCGTCTTCAGGGTGGCTTCCATGCAATCGCGCAAATTGAAATTTACTGTTTCCAAGTCGATCTTGCCTGCTTCGATCTTGGAAAAGTCCAGGATGTCGTTAATCACGCCGAGCAGGGAGTCTGACGACATCTTCACCGTCTCGAGATACTCGCGTTGCTCCGTGGTCAGGTCGGTGTCCAGCGCCAGATCAGTCATGCCCATAATTCCGTTGAGCGGAGTGCGAATTTCGTGGCTCATGTTGGCAAGAAATTCGCTTTTGGCGCGGCTGGCCGCTTCCGCGGCTTCCCTGGCTTTCTGCATCGCACGCTCGGCCTTCAGGCGCTCGGTGATGTCGCGGCCAACGCCGACGATGCCGGTGACTTCGCCGCGATTGTCGAGCAGGGGAACCTTGGTGGTCAGCAGGAAAATTGTTTCGCCCTTTTCGTTGATGGATTCTTCTTCGCGATCGAAGAGCGGCTGCCTGGTGCGCAACAGCTGCTGGTCGTCTTGAAAATAGGCGTGGGCAAGCTCATTCGGGTAGAAATCGCGGTCCATCTTTCCGAGCAATTGTTCGTGGTTGGGCGCGCCCACGGTACGTGCCAGAGAGGTATTGGCCACCACGAAGCGGGATTCGACGTCTTTCACGTACATAAGCTCCGGCACGTTATCAATCAGCGCGCGCAACATGCGGCGTTCTTCTTGTAGCGCATTCTCCGCGCGGAGCCTGTCGTTGACCTCGCCCTGTAATTCCCGCGTGCGATCTTTGACGCGAATTTCCAGCTGGCTATTGGAATCCTGCAAAGCCGCATCACGGTCGCGAATGCGGTCGAGCATTTGATTAAAGGACCGAATTACTTGTGCGATTTCATCCGAGCCGCTGGGTATGGCGCGTAATGTGTAGTTTTCCTCTTGCGAGACCCGGCCGGCCACATCGGCCAGCTGCAGCAACGGCCTGGTAATCACGCGGAGAAAACGCGAGGAGATCAAAGACGTCGCAAAAATGGAAACCAGCAACACCAGGCTGGCAATCTTGGCGTACTCCCACATGGTGGCGCGGAATCCGCTCAAGTCGGAGACAATCGCAATGGAGCCGGTTTTCTCGCCATTCAGGGAAACCGCGCGGAACAGCGTGAAAGACTCGGGACCAAAATACGCACCATCCGCATGCGGTGCCGGCATCTTGAAATCGCGGTAGAGGCCGCTGCGCTGGTATTCGGCGAAGATGTTGCCGTGGATGTCGTACAGACAGGCGCCCAGAATCTGACGGTCTGCTTGCAGGGCTGCGAGCATGTCCCGCGCGGTCTTCTGGTCGTCGAATGCCAGCGATGCCGCGGTATTCGCGCCTAAAGTGTCGGCGAGAGTTGAAAGCCCGGTGGCGACTTCGGAGCGAAAAATGGCGCGTTCGTAGATTCCGAACCCAACCGCAGCCAGAACCACGGCGAAGGAACTCGCGGCGAGAACCAGAAGCGCCAGTTTTCTTTGTATCGATGGACCGTGAGAGAACATTCGCTTCCTCGCTATCCGTGATTTCCCACTACCGTTTTCGCCAACAGCAGCAGCCGTGAACTGATCTTGAGTTTGGCGCGCTCGGCTGCTTCCAGATTGATCTCAAAGCGGACCTTGTTGTCCACCAGGCAGAAACCGATCATTCCACCTTGCTGGACGAAGCCATCGGATTCCCCGACAATCAAAATCGGGTTCCCCTTCAACTCGAGCAGCAGGCGGCCGAGGCGAGCCGTGTCGTGCCCGCCGACAAAAAGCACCTGGCATCCCTGAAAATTCTCCGCTGGCTTCAAATGGCGGACGCGAAGCGCCCGAGATCCTACGGTTTTTCCCGCCAGCGTGGCGTCCAAGTCGCCCTGAAACGGATCCTCGCCGATGATGCACAGAGTGACCGGGCTGGTCCCGCTACCTAGGGAATCCGCAGGCCATTCGACCAGCTGCACGAAATGAAAAAGAAACGCCGCCTTCACGTGATATTCGTCCGTTGCAGATTGCGCCTGCGCGGTGCCCGAGATTTCGGTCAGCGACATGGCGAAAATGGACGCAACCATCACGGCCAGCCAATACAAAGGCATGTATCGCCTCATCCCGTCGGAATGCACGAGCCGCCGGTCAGCACGTTGGATTCGACTTAAGAACCCTTGACGATGCACAGAATCTCCTCGCTCAGAATCGCCACGTCAACTTCACGTATCCGCTGCGCTTGATGTAGTTGGCAAAGCCCGTTCCTTCCGGGTTGAGGAACTCGAGGTGGTGATCCTGGGCAAGATTCTGGCCCACGATGCTTGCAACGAGATGTTCCCGAAGGTGCCAGGTGAGCTGCGTATCGAGTCTGGTGTAGGAAGGCACCACTGGAGTTGTGAGGCGCCCCACGAAATTTGCGCTGGCGTCCCAAGCGAAGCCATGAGTGAGCGTCAGATGCGAAGCCAGCCGCGCCCATTGGCGCGGGCTGCTGCCTTCCCCGGCCGCTACGGATGTGGTGTCCTGGCTGGAGGGATCAAGACGCAAATGGATTTGCTCGAATGCGTAGGCCGGAGTGAGGGTCCAGTGGCCGCCAACTTTCCATGTGGCGAAGGCCTCGATTCCATGCGTCTCACCGCACAGCAGATTTTCATAGTTGAACGGCATGACGATGTGCGGTGGCGCCGGGTCTGGTTCGAGAAAGGATGGTTCCGGCTCGGTGGATTGCAACTGATTGTAGGAATTGTGGTAGGCGGTTAGATCCACCGACAGGCGGCCATAGAGCTGGGTCCGGTAGCCGATTTCGTAGGTGAGCTCCTGCTCGTTTTGAAACGCAGGGTTGCCAACGATGCGGATGAGGACGGGCGGCCCGCCTGGCGGAACAAAACCGTTGACCGTCAGTTGTGAGGATGTGTCAAGGCTGGAGGGAGTGCGCAGGGCCCTGGAAATGCTCGCCCAGACCATTTGATGTCCACTCAGAGCCCAGGTAGCACCAAGGGTGGGCATGAGCCCGAATCCGGTGTAGTAATTGTGCTCGATCTTTGTGCCTATGATGAGCGACAAACGGTCAGGGATCAGCGCAATTTCGTCCTGTACGAAAGCGCTGAACAGTTGGGTGTTAAGGTTGGGCGGCTTAAGGGAAAACAAGAGGTCGCCGTGGGTGGTCGAGGAAGAATAGCGATAGCCAAGTCCCCAGACGATGTCCTGGCGGGAGCCCCACCGAAGATGGTGCGTGAAATCAAAGTCGAGCGTGTTTCGTGTTTCGCGCAAGACATCATCGCGACGGTAACGGTCGAAGGATACTTGCAGCGTGGTGTCTGACCGGTCCGATTGGCGATGATTCCAATTCGCCTGGAGATATCCACCGCTCGCATTCGTTCCGCTGAAAACTGGCTGAACGGTGGGCGAAGCGACAGATTCCACCGCGCCGGAGATGTCGCCGATGCCGCCGGTGTACATGTCTCCGGCAACGGTCAAGTCATCCTTCGCGGAGAGTTTGCTATCCGCGCGAAATCCGCCGCGCAGAAGAAACCAGCCATCGCCGCCGTCTGGGCTCGCGAGTCCAGGCAGATGGTATTGATTGAAATAGTTGGCGAAGACACGGAAGTCGGTGTTCTTGCCCGCGGCTCCTCCGTACTGCAAGGTGCCAAAACCTTGGTCGAGGTTCCCGGCTCCGGCCACCACCATTCCGCCGCGAGTTTCGGAAGCGTTTTTCGTGATGATGTTGATGACTCCATCGACCGCATTGGCGCCCCAGGTCGCGCCTCCGGGGCCGCGTATAACTTCAATTCGCTCGATGTCTTCCAGCGGCACGTTCTGCACATCCCAGAAAACGCCCGAGAAGGTGGGCTCGTAGACAGTTCGTCCGTCAATCAACACCAGGAGCTTGTTGCTGAATTCTCCGTTGAAGCCCCTGACGCTGATCGCCCAGATGTTGGAATTGATCTGCGCCACATTGACGCCGGGCACCATGCGCAGCAAGTCGGGAATATTGTTCGCACCCGAACGGTGGATATCGTCCTGTGTAATCACAAAGATGGCCGCGGCCGTCTGCGACACCTTTTGTTCCTTCTTTGATACGGAAGTAACTTCGATGTTCATCAAATCTTCGACGCTTAACTTGGAAAGGTCTTCGGGCGGGTTTTGTGCAGGCGCGGACGTGGCCAGCGACAGAGCGATGAGCAGCGCAGTGCCTGCGTGCTTTAGAATTGTTCGCGCTGGCGACTGGAATGCCCTGCTCCGGAAAGATTCAACAGGCACGGCGCGGGAAGGTGAAATGGCGAGCTTGCTGTTTCCCGGGGCGTGGTACGAGGCTTTTGGCTTCATTTGTGTTTTTCCTGGCACGCTCTGAGTTCCTGATTGAATCAACGGCGAAGCGCCCGCGGCTGCGCGAATAGCGCTGTGTTGTCGCGCTCCTCGGGTCGCACGACGCGCGGCTAAAGACTCGGAATCGCGGATGACCGCTGCAAAAATGAATTCGGAGACACCATGCGCAGAGAGGGACGCACGGATCCATGGTTCATCGAAGGGGGATGTAGCTTGGGATGATCGAGCGCCGGAACAGGCCTAGCCAGCGCACCGAATCGAGGGGGTGATCCCAGGTCCTGGTGCTTATGAGACTACTGTCTTGTTTTTATCACTTTCAGAAATCCGCTGAGCCTGTAACTAGCGGCGCGGTGACGTATGCGTCACGCCCCGCGCGCCCGTCACGAGCTTTTCCTTGAGACGAGGGTGAATTCGTCGGCGGACTTCAAGGGAGGATCGGCTCCGCCGTCATCCCAGCGGATGCACACCAGTTCATGACCTGCTTGCGCCGCGACGACCGCGGTCACGGTCCCAGGTTGTTCCTGTTTATTTTTTACGTAATCGCCCATCTTGGGAAGCTGGCCACTCCCGTACGGCATCGTGTCCTCCGTTCATCTGGTCGAAGTTTCTTGCCAATTTGGCCATGAATCAGGAATGAAAAATAGGCGCGTGGCGAATTTACAGTGGGGAACAAACTCACACTGTCGAATTGGCGTGCCGTCTAAACCGCTCGATTGCGCCGGGTGCGCTGGGATTCAAATACGATCGCGAACTCGCAGCACGGTTTACCCATCAACGAACCGAGTAATTAGCGGAAGGAAACTGCGAAGGGTGGTGCGCGTCCTGCCGAGAGAAGCAAAATAGTGTGGGCGGGAAAGGCTGGGATAGAGGTAAGGGTAAACCCCGCCGGCGCGGGCTCGCGCAACGGAGCCTTTGCTGCTTCGTCAACTCCGACGCGCGACTGCGGCGGTAAACCAACGGCGGCTGGCGCCGGATGCTTGCCAGCAAGCCAACGTGTCTGGGGGTCGTTGAATACGCTGGGGAATTCAGTTGGCTCCGCGCGCGCAAAACTCCCATGACCATCATTCAGAAGTATCGCTACGGGCTGTCTGAACCAGGCGCTGGTAAAGACCAAATCAACGGCGTGATCTCCATTGACGTCACGCGCTTCGATGCGCAAGCCGCCAGGGGGCGCGACCAGTTGAATGGATTGGCGCCCTGCGGTAGAGAGCTGAAATTGAATCCAGTAGGCGCTGCTGCCGCAGCTGGTGAGCCCGGTCTGAATGCTGGCTAGGTCCAGGCGGTGATCGCCATCGAAGTCAGCAATGGCGACCGTTGGCCCGGGCCCACTCGATGCGGCCGCGATATTCTGAATCGGTGCGCCCTTGGTGCTGCTGTCCACCGCGGAAATACACAGTACTAACAACGAGACCCAAAGGAGCTGGCTGCGCGCCGCCCGCCAGGTGTCTCGCGACATTATTCGAATGACGAATTGACGAGCGAACTCAGTCACTGCGCACTCCCACGTGCCGTTACGTTCGGGGACTATACCATTCTAGAAGTCGCTGGAAAAGAAGTGGTAACGCAAGGGCACAGCGATGTTGTGACGCGGTCGAGCCGGACAGTTGGGTACCAATCGCAGGGGCACGCCGCGGTGAACGGAATCGTACTTGGATTGTTGTGCCATGCGTCGCGCCGGGATGCATTTACGGCAAAAGCTTGAAGTACCGTCAGAACTGCCTTCGGCGTCAAAGCCTGATTGCCACGTCGCAGCGCGAAGCGCGCAATACGTGTGGTATACAACAAGTACGCACATAGAATTGTCTTGACATACAGAACAGTGGCATATATAGACTTCATTCCCGTAAGACCTTGAACTGTGGAGGCGAGAATGAAGGCGGCCTGGAAATCCTTTTTGGTCCTCTTGTTGTCGGTGGGTTGGTTTCCCACGCTATCTTTGGCGCAAACGGCGGAAACCGGCGCGCTCGCGGGGAGCATCCTGGATCCGACCGGTGCGTCCGTTGCTGACGCGGCGATTGAGGTCACCAACGCAGCTACCGGAGAGTCGCGCACATCCTTTTCCCAAGACAATGGCAGATATACCGTGGCTCTTTTGCCTCCTGGTGCCTACCGCGTGACGGTAAGCAGGGCCGGTTTCAAGGAGAAGGTTGAAGAATCCGTGAAGATCGATGTCGTGGGAACGACACGGTTGGACATCACGATGGACTTGGGAGCCGTAAGCGAAAAAATCACAGTTGAAGCGCGGCCCACGTTGACCGACACCGATTCCAGCACGTTGGGACGAGTGGTGAATCAGCAGGACCTGGAAGGATTACCGCTTGTCACCCGTAACTACACCCAGATCATTGGCCTTTCGCCGGGAATCGAGGCTCCGGTAACGAACGCGACCGAACTGGGGCGCGGAAGCGGCGGAGTTTCGCCCACGCAGACCACTGCCGGATTGTTCGTGAATGGCGCTCGTTCCTATGACAACAATTTCCAGATGAATGGAATTTCCGTTAATGACAACGAAGCGACCGGGGGCTCGAGCGGCGGAATACCCATACCGAACTCCGACACGCTGGAGGAGTTTAAGGTTCAAACAGCTCTTTACGACGCGGCCTTCGGGCACAACGCAGGGGCGAATGTAGACGTCATTACCAAGGGTGGCTCGAATCAGTTCCACGGCACGCTGTTTGAATTTTTTCGAAATGAAGCACTGAACGCCAACGATTATTTTTTCAATCTTACCGGCACGCCGAGGCCGGTCTTAAGACAGAATCAGTTCGGATTTACAATCGGTGGTCCGATCTTGAAGGACAAGTTGTTTTTCTTCGGCTCGTATCAAGGAACTCGACAGCTCAATGGAGCGTCAACGGCGGTAAGTACCACTTGCACAGCTAGTTTGTTTTCTCCGCCCTTGACGAACGATCGCTCCGCAGCCGCACTTGGCGCTCTGTTCGCGGGCCAAAGTGGAGCCCAGGGAGGCGTCGCAATTGCCGCAGACGGATCGAATATCAATCCGTCAGCGCTCCAACTATTGCAATTCAAACTGCCCAACGGAAACTTTCTCATTCCCACTCCGCAATCGATCGACCCCACGAAGTCATTCGCGAGCCAGGGTTTTTCCACGTTCTCGCAGGCGTGCACGTTTGATGAGAATCAATACATGGCTAACATCGACTACCTTATATCGTCAAAGAGCAAGCTCTCGGGCCGTTTTTTCCTCGTGAACAGCAATCAGACGGTCACATTTCCGGTCGGCACGTTTGTGGGGCCCGGAAATGTGCCGGGTTTCCCGAGCGATTCCAAAAATCAGCCCCGCGTGTTTTCTCTGGCGTATAGCTATGCATTGAACTCCCAATTGCTGAATGAGGTTCGATTCGGATTCACTCGCCTGCTCGGTAATCTGGTTCCGACTTCACCGTACTCGTTTTCGGATGTTGGTATTTCCGAAGGTGCGGAAAACAACGGCCTGCCTACGATCTCGATTCAAGGCTCGCTCAACGCGGGCCCCAGCGGGCCGCTTGAGTTCGTGCAGAATAGCTATGCGTTTGAGGATTCTGTTTCGTATGTTCGAGGGCGCCATTCCATGCGTTTTGGAGGTGGCTACACGTATCTCTCGAACGACCTGACGAATGTCTTGACGGGTGGAACTCTTCAATTCTTGAGTTTTCCCGATTTCCTCCTCGGGCAAAGCGCGGCTCAAAATGGATCGGGCTTCAGTAACGTGTTTGCCTCGCTCGATGCGTTTGGACTCTTCAATCGCAATTACCATGCCGGGGAAGGCAACGGTTATTTTCAGGACGACATCCGGCTGACGAGCCGTTTGACCCTAAATGCCGGACTGCGATACGAGCACATCGGCTTGTACGCCGATTCCGGTGGGCGAAATTCAAACTTCGATGCGCTACTGGCGGATCCCAACCCTCCGGCTTCAGGTTCCATCGATGGGTATGTTGTCGCCTCGAATTTTCGCGGCGCCATCCCGGCAGGGGTGACGAGGTCGGGCAACCAGTTCGCAGTGAACCCTGATGGACAAAATACCTGGGGTCCCCGCCTGGGCTTCAGTTGGCAGGTACTGCCCCACAGCGACCGGCTCGTTTTGCGCGGCGGATACGGAATCTACTATGGGCGTCCGACTGGAGAAGCGTTTGTGCAAAGCGTGTTCGGCGCGCCGTTCAGCGTCACTCGAATTGCGGTCGGTTCTTCGAATGCCGGTGCAACTCTTCAGAATCCGTTTGCTCCGCCTCCCACGCTTCCAACTTTTCCGGCATATTCGCCGACTACGGATATAACTTCCTTTGGAGACTCGCAAGAATTCCGGCCTGCGATCGTTCAACAGTACAGCCTCAATACCCAAGTGTCTCTCGCTAAGGACTTTCTTCTCGAAGTTGGATATGTCGGCACGCGCAGCACTCACTTGTTGCTCCAGCGTTCCGCGGATCAGGCGCTCTTCGCCAGCCCGGAGAATCCGATTCGCGGCGTTACCACGAACACCGTGGCAAACATTCCGGAGCGTCAGCCGATCCTGGGTTTCGCGCCGGACTCCATGGTCCAGGTCGAATCGACCGGTGCGTCGTGGTACAACGGCCTCAATGTAAGCCTCACCAAACGTTTCAGCAAAGGCCTGCAGTTTCTCGCGTCATATACTTACTCCAAGACCTTGGACACTGCCGGCGCTGCGGTCAATTTGAGCGCCGCTGGCAATGCTATCGTCACGGGAAATCAGAATGACCCGGGCGCGCGATACGGCAATACGGATTTCAGCCGCCCGCATCGATTTGTATTCAGCTACGTGTACCACTTTCCAGGTTACGAAAAGCAGGAAGGTCTAGTAGGCCACTTCCTTGGAGGCTGGGAAAGTGCGGGTGTGCTAACCATTCAAGCGGGCCAGTGGATTTCGATTTTGGATACGAATCCGAATAACGTGTTCGGAATTTCGGAAGATCGGGCTTCGGTTGTGCCTGGCTGCACCCGGTACGCGACTTCTGGCTCGGTTACGAATCGACTCAACAACTACTTCAATACGTCGTGCTTTGAGAATCCGGCGGTGATTGGGGATGACGGAATCGGAACAGCCTTCGGTGACAGCGGCGTAGGCATCGTGCGAGGTCCCGACCAGAGCAATTTTGATCTGGCGATGATTAAGCGGACCAAAACTCCCTTACTCGGGGAGGCCGCTAATTTGGAATTCCGCGCCGAGTTGTTCAATGCGTTTAATACGCCCCAATTTTCGAATCCGGATAGCAGCTTCAGTTCGCCGACATTCGGACAAATTGCAACGACTTCCGTGAATCCGAGAATTGTGCAATTCGCGCTGAAGCTCAACTTCTGACGCATCGCCCAATTCGCTTGCATGCCGGGGGGAGTCAGGCAATCTCCATAGACAGCAAGCTCAAAAAGGAGAAAGAACAACCGTGACAAGAAACTTCGCTGCAAGAGCTCTCGTTGTGGTCGCGGCGATGGTCACTGCTTCGCTTTGGCTTCCCGAACCTGTGCGTGCGGGCGGATCCGAATCTCAACCGGGAGCAGCGTTTGAAGTCTCTTTTCCGTCGTCGATTAGGAATTCTCCCGTAACCGGCCGGCTTTTGATTGTGGTGACAAAAGAAAATGGTACGGAGCCTCGATTCCAGTCCGGAGACGTGGACAACCGCGTCGTTCCGATTTTCGGAGTCGATGTAGCGCAATGGAAACCTGGGGTTCCGGCCATCGTCGACGGGAATAGCTCTGGGTTTCCGGTGAAATTGGATGAGTTGCCGAGCGGAGATTATTACGTTCAAGCGATTCTGAATGTATACACCGAATGTCATCGCGCCGACGGCCACGCCGTTTGGGTGCACCTCGACCAATGGGAAGGCCAGCAGTTCGCCACGTCGCCAGGAAACCTGATAAGTGTGGCGACGCGAGTACACCTCGACCGACAGGCTCACATTCGATTGACACTGAACGAGATTCTGCCACCCATTGACGCTCCGCCCGATACGGAATGGGTGAAACACATGAAGTTTAAAAGCGCGAAGCTTTCGACCTTCTGGGGATGCCCAATATTTATTGGCGCGACGGTGCTTTTGCCTAAGGGCTATGAGAGCCATCCAAATGTCTCTTATCCGGTTATCTACCTGCAAAACCATTTCAGTCTCGAAGCACCGTTCGGCTTCGACTCTGCCGCAGAAGTAACCCACCCGACTTACGATGAGGACCTCGCGGCGCATAAGGGATTAAATGTGATGGAGCCGCCCAGGCCGCTGCGTCTTGCGTCTGAAGCGCTGCTGATGCCCGAAACTGCGCGCGAGTTTTACCAAGCTTGGACCTCCGACGATTTCCCACGAATGATCGCCGTCACCTTTCAGCACCCGACTCCCTACTTCGACGATTCGTACGCCGTGAATTCTGCCAACAACGGGCCCTACGGCGACGCCATCATGCAGGAGTTGATTCCGCAGGTTGAATCGCGCTTCCGAATCATTGACAAATCCTATGCGCGGGCTTTGACCGGGGGGTCAACCGGAGGCTGGGAGACGCTCGCGCTGCAAACGTACCATCCTGGATTCTTCGGTGGCGCGTGGGTCTTTTACCCAGATCCGGTGGACTTTCGTCGACTTGGAATCGTCAATATTTACGGAGATAAAAACTTCTTTGAAACTTCAGAAGAGTGGGTACACGCGCCGCGGTTTATGCAGCGCTCTTCCGATGGACAACCCAGAATAACAAATCGCCAGTTGACGGATTTCGAGTCGGTCCTGGGAACCAAACTGCGGTCAGGAGGCCAGTTTGCAATCTGGCAGGCAACATATGGTCCAGTGGATGACGATGGATATCCGAAGCCACTCTGGAATGCTACCAGCGGTGAGATCGACCCTTCGGTGGCTAACTATATGCGCGAGCACGGATACGATCTGCGCAGCTACTTAGAATCGAACTGGAAGACGCTAGGTCCAAGTTTGGTGGGGAAATTTCACGTTTTCTGCGGCGATATGGACAACTACTATTTGAATCTTGGGGTCTACTTGTTGCAAGACTTCTTGGTCAACGCTGAAAATCCCGCGTACGGCGGCTCATTTCAGTTTGGCAGGCCGATGAAAGGACACGGTTGGCAGCCCACCACAAACTTTGAACTGATCAAGAATATTGCGGAACAGATTTCCCGGAATACTCCAGAATCAGAGCAAGCCAGTTCCTGGCACTATCACTAGCTTCGCCGCGATGGTCTCTCACCGTGTCAAGCGCGTAGGCACGATCGAAAGCTTCGCCGGACAATTTCGCAGGCCGGTCGACGGCATATAGCTTGTGCTAGCTCCGCTCCGCGTGAGGCCCGCTGATACGAAATCAATACGCATCGCCGTAAAAACGTTTGGAAATGTCCTCATCGTCTGCGGTGACCTTCTCACCGGTCGAAGCCTCAAGCGGAAACGCGTTAGCGCCGTCGCTGGAAACGTGGATGGATAGCGCGGGTGTTTCGGACGAGCCGGGTTTAACGTACCGCGCGTGGTGTACAACTTCAGTCCTTACGAAAAGTTGGAGCGACTGATGGTTGTAGCCGATCTTCCCACTTTGTGATTTCTCCTAGCTGAACTTCGGGGCCATATGCACGCAGCTGCCATTACCAGGACTGCGGAAAGGAACCGGCCCGGCCCGAGCTGCGTTTGGCATCTTCATTTTGGGTATAGCGGCGCGTCATTTATGTTTTCCGAGCAGTGGATACCAAGCTACGCAGATTCACTAATCCAAAACTACTATTGACCCACCTTTGGGGCTAAAGGAAACTGCACCGGCTAATCGTCCGAACGGGGTGTGTGCCGCTATGGCGCCGGTGCGGACTGGGACCTTCGTTGAAACGAACTCTCGAATACCTGACGATCGCGCTGGCGGCCACCGCACTCTATCTCTTCGCGTGGCCTTCGGCGAATGTACCGTACTTTGCGGCAATCGTTGTGCATTTGCTGGCGGGGATCGCGTTTCTGGTGGTTTTGATCTTCACGGTGCGCCCCATTCTGCGGAGCGGACCCACGGCGTCGCGGTTGGGCTGGCTGCTTCTTGCGGTAGGAGGAATTCTCGGCGCGGTATTGATCTACACCGGTACGCGGCGCGCGGAATGGCCGCTGCTTTATGCGCATATCGGAGCTTGCACGGCCGGCTGCGCGCTTCTGGTTTCCGGCTGGGCGTCGAAGCGCGGCTTCCTTGCGGGCGGAGTCGGTTCAGGGCTGTTGCGCGGCGCTCTGTGCGTGGCCGTCGCGGCGCTGATCGCAGCTGGGGCCTGGTGGTTGCGCACGGTCCCGTGGCAGCATGCGCATCAAATTCAAAATCCGGCGATAGCGCCCGCAACTATGGATAGCGAAGGCGACGGCCCACACGGCCCCTTCTTTCCCAGTTCCGCGCAAACGTCCGACGGCCAGCACATCCCCGCGAATTACTTCATGGAATCCGATTCCTGCCGACGCTGCCATCAGGACATCTATAAGCAATGGCAAGGCTCGGCGCATCATTTTTCTTCGTTCAACAATGCCTGGTATCGCAAGAGCATTGAGTACATGCAAGACACCATCGGCGTGAAATCCTCGAAATGGTGCGCCGGATGCCACGACCCCGCGCTGCTATACAGTGGAATGTTCGATCGTCCCGTCCGCGAAGTGGAAGATACGCCCGCGGGGCAGGCCGGGCTGGGCTGCATGATGTGCCACTCGATCTCGCAAGTGAAGAGCACCATGGGACAGGCGGACTTTTTTCTGGAATACCCGGCGCTGCACAAGATGGCCGCCAGCAAGAATCCCATCGTCGTGCGCCTGCATGATTTTCTTACCGAGCTGAATCCAGAGCCGCACCGCCGGGTGTTCTTGAAGCCTTTCATGCGTACGCAGACGGCGGAATTCTGCTCGACATGCCACAAAGTCCACCTGGATGTGCCGGTGAATAACTATCGCTGGGTGCGCGGCTTCGACGATTACGACAATTGGCAAGCCAGCGGCGTTTCATTTCAGGGCGCGCGTTCGTTTTATTATCCGGCGAAGGGACAGATGTGCGCCGATTGCCACATGCCGCTCACAAAATCCGCGGATGCCGGAAACATCGCGGGCTCGATCCATTCGCACCAGTTTCCCGCGGCGAATACCGCGCTGCCCACGGCCAATCACGATGCTTCGCAACTCGCCGCAACGGAAGATTTTCTCACCAAGGGCGCGGTGAGCGTGGACATCTTCGCGATTTCGCCGGAGAAAAGCGCGGTGAAAGTTGCGGGCGCGGAGCAATCCGCGCCGGTTGCCGCTGCTACAACGCCAGGACTGCAAACAACCTTTGCCGTCGGCGAGGAAGCGGAATCCTCGATTCCCGTGAATTCATCGCCCGACTCCGCGACTCCCGTCGCCCTGCTTACTGCGCCGCTGAATCGCACCGGCGCCGCAGTGCGCCGCGGCGGCACCTACCGCGTGGACGTGGTGGTGCGCACGCGCAAACTGGGGCACTTCTTTCCCGGCGGCACGGTGGATGCGTTCGATTGCTGGGTGGAGCTGACTGCGACCGACGACAAAGGCCAGAATATTTTCTGGAGCGGCCGCGTGGCGGACGACGGCAAAGGGCCCGTGGACCCCGGCGCGCATTTTTACCGCTCGCTGCAGATTGATGCCCACGGAAACGCCATCAACAAACGCAATGCCTGGGCCACTCGCTCCGTCGTCTATGTGCGCCTGATTCCGCCGGGCGCGGCCGATACGATTCACTACCGCGTGCAGATTCCGCCCAGCGCCGGCGAAAAAATCCATCTGCACGCCAAAGTGAACTATCGCAAGTTCACGTGGTTCGACACGCAGTT
>Ga0209139_10000340_pt1 | contig 15836 bp, 12 predicted proteins | sample BogFormECP14_OM3_FD_188246 | JGI IMG/M metagenome (GOLD analysis project Ga0209139, IMG submission 188246) | Bog forest soil microbial communities from Calvert Island, British Columbia, Canada - ECP14_OM3 (SPAdes) (version 2) | ecosystem: Environmental > Aquatic > Freshwater > Wetlands > Bog ...
GGGTAATCGCCTAGGTCCCGTTGGCGGCCGGATTGTGGCCGAGGTGCTGGTGGGACTGATTGATGCGGACGCGACCTCATTCCGCCATAACAGCCAGGGTTGGAAATCTGAAAGAACACTGAGCGCACTGCTAGCCTGCTAGAAATTTTCGGATCGGGTGTGAACAATCGCTGAATCGTCCGCCGACAAGCCACGTCACTTTGCGTGCGCCAATCGCTTTCCAAATTCAGCGCCAGCCAAAACCGGCAGCACAAAAAGATTCGCCAGGATATCGATAACCGTACCGGCCAGAACGACTAGACCAAACCGTTGAGTTGGAGGAAAGCTGGAAAGCGCGAAGATCGCAAAGCCGGCGCCAATGACGACGTCCGAGTAAACGATCCCTCGCCATTGCTCCTGGCGTCCCTTTACCCATGATGGCCAGCCCTGCAGCCCCGCCTGTTGCGCCCTCCTGACAGCAAATACCAGATGAACCATGGAATCGATGGCCATCCCGATGCAGACATTTGTCGCGGGCGCGGAAATGATATCCACGGGAATATTCAGCAGTCCGATGCCGCCCAACATGCATAGGGGAACCAAGCTCAAGCTGAAGATCATGGCCGCCGTGGTCCGGAGACTGCGACCGACGATCGCAGCTACCGCGGTGAAAAAAAGCATCAGGCCGAGCAGACCTTTCACCAGGCTCGAGGCCACCAGTTGCGCCAATTGTCCTTGAAGTTCGTAGACGCCGCCAACCAGCACCGGACGGAAGCCATTCCGCCGCACGACAGCGCGCAGTTGGTTCACAACTTCAACGCGTGGCAGCTCTTTGCCGTGTTCGTCCATGCGCAGATAGAACGCCGCCATGGTGCGGTCCTTGGTGACAAATGTGCTGGCGACGCGGTTGTATTTGGGTTCGTTCATGATGTTCAGGAGATGGTTCCAGCTGAGGAGAAAAGCGAAAGGGCGGCGGTGGCCTTCGGCCATCAAAACCGGCAGCGAAATTGAAGTACCAACGCCCTTATGCTGCTCCAGCGCATCTTGCAGGTCCCACATTTTTTCGTATTGTTCCTTGTTGTCCAGCTTGCTGCCGTCTGCGGCGGCGACGACGAGCGTGAGAGGGTTCGAGCCGCCATTGCGATCGACGTAGAAGAGTCCTTCGCGCGGTTCCTGGCCTTTTTTGAAATAATCCAGCAGGCTGGGATCTGTATTCAATTTCCACATCCCCAAGCTCAAGCCGGCGCTGGCCAGGATTGTAATCACGCATATCCACACGAATCTTCCGCGCCAGAATGGATGATCCGCCTTTCTATGCTGTGCTTTCTTCTGGGAGGGCACGCCAGTCCAGTCGAGAAATGCTGGATACATTAGGTAAGCGCAGGCGAACGCTACCACGGTCCCCAGGGTTCCTCCGACGCCGAGTTCTTTCAGAGGCTTCGCCGGCACGACCAAGAGGCTTGCGAATCCGAGTGAAGCGCAGACCATCGACCAGAACGATGCCGGCAACGTCATGTGCCATGCCAGCGATCCAAGATGGCCGGAATCTGCGTGGCCGCGAGACAAGGTCTGCCAATTAAATGTCATATAGATCAAATGAGAGAGGGCGACGACAAAAACGATGGTACCCAGATTCGCGGTAAGCACGCCGATCTTTTTTCCAAACGCGGCCTGAATCAATAAAGTCACCAGGACGGAGTTCGTGCAGGTAACCAACATTCCCACGGTGAGTTTCAACGAGCGAAAGAGGAGCAGCATCACCGCGCCGAACAGCAGAAATGCTGTAAGGCTGAAGACCTGAAAATCGTGGAGCAGATTACGGCGAATCATTTCAGAAACGTAGGGTGCGCCGGCAATCTCGATGCGGAAGTCGTTGGCGTTGAACTTTGCAACCACCGCTTCAACCCGGTTGATTAATCCCTGCGGATCGCGATTGGATACAAACATCAGGACGTTACTGGAGTGGCCATTTTCAGCAATCAGCAGGCGCGTCCATAGCGGACTTTTTTCGGCGGCTTTGACGTTCTTGGGGCCATCAGCGAGGCTTTCGACGTTGTCCACTGACGGGATGGAGTCGAGTTGTTGCGTCAGACGCCCCAGACGCTCCAGGTAGCTCGGCGAGGAAATATCAGGCGCTGCCACGGCGAGTATCAGCTGGCTGTCTCCGCCGAACATGCCGTCGATCTTGTCCGATTCCTGAGCGATTGGATCGTGCGACGAGAAAAAGAAGTTTTCGTCAATATGAGGTTTCAGATCGACAAGCTTGGCGACCAGGCCCAAAAGAAGAAGCGTGAGCGCGAGGAAGAGCCAGTGAGCCCATGAGCGTCTGAAGGATTCCAATTTGCGACGATGCTTCGTTGCGTTCACTGTGGATGTATGTCACCGCGCCAACGGCCAAACCAAGGTCCACTCCAGCCTAGCAAGGCTTAGGAGTCGCGAGCATTACGCGAATCCCTGTAGATACGGATGGGAAACCGTTGAGCAAGAACACTGAAGCTCAGCTTGGCGGGCGCTACGATATTGCGGCGCGATATCTGTTACAGCGTAGCGGCGTGCGCATCGTACCGTCTATTGTGGAACGTGCACTCCGACACTAGCGATTTGGGCGCGATGAGATATTAGCCGGCTGGGTGCATCACCTCTATCATCGCAGCTCCACGGGGCTGCGCTTCGACTGCTATCTTCAGGAGTTGTTCACCGTCGAACCCGCAAGCGGCGAAGGCGGCGGGCGCGCCGATCGAGGAAGTTTGTCGCCGCGCGGAACGAGCTGCCTCCCGCAGGGCGTATTGGCAACCGTACGAGACCAAGGCAACCGCGATGGAGCTATACGATATGGTTGCGGAGAGGTCCGAATTTGTTGTGCATCGAAAAGATATGTGAAGCGGAGGAAATGATGAAAACTCGAAGACTTGTTTGGCGTTCCGTTTTGGCTTGCGGCATATTTCTTGGATTGCATCCACAGCACGCGAGTGCGCAACAAAGTTCAGGCGCGGCGAATGCGAGCGTTCAGCAGGCGCCGGCGGCGCGCGATGGTCAGCATGATTTTGATCCGCTCATTGGCAGCTGGAAATATCACCTGAAGCGCCGCCTGCATCCGCTGACCGGCTCGAACACATGGGTCGAGCTGGAGGGCACCGGCGTTTGCTACAAGATCTGGGATGGCCGCGCGCAACTGGATACGATCGAAGTGGATGGGTCAACAGGGCACATCGAAGGCTTGACTCTGCGCACGTACAATCCGGAATCCCACCAGTGGCGGCTTTATTGGGCCAACAGCAAGGACGGCATCATGGACCCGCCGCAGATCGGCGAATTCAAGGATGGACGCGGCGAATTTTTCGCGCAGGACACTATCAACGGCAAAGTGATCCTGATTCGTTATGCCTGGACGAACATGACCACGGATACGCCGCATTTCGAGCAATCGTTTTCGGATGACGGCGGCAAAACCTGGGAAGTGAACTGGATCACGGATCAGACGCGAGTGCGCGACGGTTCCGACGAAGCGCGCTGAAGTGTGGATCACGCGGCGGTCGGATTGCGGCGCACGCCGAGGTTTTGCTATCGGTGTGCGGGTGATGTTAGAAATGTGTGTCGGAAGCGCGCTGGTGATTGAGTAGCAGCGGTCGTTCGCGCGTCATCGGGCCGTCGTCTCACAGGACTTCATCAGGATCGCGTACGTGAGGAGATTCATGGAGGACACCAAGCAACTGTATCTGGAGTTGATGAAGCGGGCCCTGATGTACCTCCTCTACGCGCAGGAAGAGTTTCGGCCTGGGCAGCGGCCGCGCGATTTCGTCAGGCGGATTATTTTTGATGCGATGGTGAAGCGAGACATTGTGCCGATGCGGCGCCTGCCCATACGGCTGGAAGATCGCATGGAGGGGCGGGATTGGCCGGCGGTGGGCCTGACGATGATCGGGATGAAGCGACTGAATGCGCTGCAACAGTGCGCGGAGGAAGTGCTGGCGAAGAACGTCCCGGGAGATTTTGTCGAGGCGGGCACGTGGCGCGGTGGCGCGGCGATTTTTTTGCGCGCGGTGTTGAAAGCGAATGGCGTGAAGGATCGCACGGTATGGGTCGCGGACTCGTTCGAGGGGCTGCCGCCCGCCGATACCAACAAATATCCGAAGGATACCGGGGAGTACGATTTCAGCAGCCCGATTTTGGCCGTGCCGCTGGAGCAGGTGAAGCGCAACTTCGAACGCTTCGGGCTGTTGGACGAGCAGGTGCAATTCGCCAAGGGCTGGTTTAAGGATAGCCTTCCCGGACTGCGCGACAAGAAATGGTCGCTGATGCGTCTCGACGGGGACATGTACGAATCCACGATGGACAGCCTGACGAACCTTTATCCCAACTTGTCCGTCGGGGGATATGTGATCATTGATGATTATTACGGCCTGGAGTGCTGCCGCGAGGCCGTGCACGACTATCGCAGCGCAAACAAGATCAACGAGGAAATTCAGAAGATCGATTGGAACGGTGCGTACTGGCGCCGGGTGACGTAGGGCTGGACCGCTACGGTGGCCTGCGCCGTGATCGAGCGCTGGGAGAACTGAAGATGCGACGGCCACTACGTGGCTACGACGCATGCACATTAGCCGCGAACAATTCACGAAGTGGCGAGAACTCGCACTCATTTTGTTGGCTACGGCCTGTATTATCGGCACGGCTAGCAGATTCGACCAGTGGTTGACCGAACGAAAAGCTGTCCACTTGGAGTTCAGCATCGGATTTTTTGTGGTTGGATGCGCGATATTTTTATTCTCGCCTAATCGTTCGTATATTGCCGGGGTGTCCTGCGGATTCATCGTCTTGATGGGCACCGTCAATGCCGGCTTGTCGAGAAACTTGCTGCGGTGCCTTTGATCTTGGCCTGCGCTGTCGTGTTTATTGCTGTTGTATGGTGGAAGGGTTCCTGGGAAGGCTAGCTGGGAGGACGCATGGCGAAATCGCGCAGGGAATTTTTGACTGAGGCGTCGGTGGGACTGTTGGGTGCGGCGGCTGGGTTGCAGGCGCAAGGCCAGAAGCCCGTCACGGCGCAATCTGCAACGCCGGCCGCGGGCGAGCAACCGGGAACGCCATCGGCATTTGGGACTGCTCCGCCGGTGGGTCCGGAAGTATCGCCCGGAACTTTCGCGGAAGCGGAGAAGTTGGTGCGTGTGGAGATGACCGCGGCGGATCGCGCGCAGGCAGCGGGCAACTGGCGCAATTCCATGGCGGCGCTTTACGAACGGCGCACCGGGCCGCGCAAAGTTGCGCTGGAGCCGACGCTCTCGCCTGGGTCGCGGTGGGATCCGATGCTGCCGGGAATGAAGGCGCGGCCGGAGCGCGATCTATTTATTCGCAGCAAGAATGACGCGGAGCCTTTGCCTGCGCGCGACGAAGACATCGCATTTGCTTCGGTGACGCAGCTTTCACGCTGGATCGAAGCGCGGCAAATCAGTTCGGAGCGGCTGACGAATATTTATCTCGAGCGCATTAAACGCTTCGATCCGCAGTTGCGCTGCGTGATCACGGTGACGCGCGAGCTGGCGCTGCAGCAAGCGAAACAGGCGGATGCGGAAATCGCATCCGGAAAGTACCGCGGGCCGCTGCATGGCATACCGTGGGGCGGGAAAGACTTGCTGGACACGGCGGGAATTGCGACGACGTACGGCGCTGAGCCGTTTCGCAACCGCGTGCCGGCGAGGGACTCGGCGGTGGTGCAGCGTCTGCATGCTGCCGGCGCGGTGATGGTGGCGAAACTGAGTCTGGGCGCGCTGGCGCTCAATGACATTTGGTTCGGCGGGCAGACGATGAACCCGTGGCTGCTGGAAGAGGGCGCGTCGGGCTCGAGCGCCGGACCTGGCTCGGCGACTGCCGCGGGACTGGTCGGTTTTTCGGTCGGGAGCGAGACGGGCGGGAGCATCGTCAGCCCCAGCATGCGCTGCGGGGTGACGGGACTGCGGCCCACTTACGGGCGTGTGCCGCGGACTGGCGCGATGACGCTGTGCTGGTCGCTGGACAAGCTTGGCCCTATGACGCGCAGCGTGGAAGACGCGATGCTGGTGCTGCAGGCGATCACCGGTCCGGATGCCGGGGATTTGGACAGCGTTCCGAGCAAGCTCGATTTCGATGCGAACACGAGCGTGCAAGGGCTGCGCGTGGGATATTTTCCCGCATGGATGAATGGCAAGGGCTCGACTGATGTGGATCGCGCGGCGCTGGAAACGGTGAAGAAAGTGGGCATGATTCCAGTGGAGGTGTCGATTCCGGACTGGCCGTATGGCTCGCTGGGACTAATCCTGTTCGCTGAAGCGGGCGCTTCGTTCGAAGAGATTACGCTGGATCACGAATTGGATCATCTGAAAATGCAGGTGCCGGACGCGTGGCCGAATTCTTTTCGCCAGGCGCGGTTTCTTTCGGCGGTAGATTTCGTGCAGGCGGACCGGCTGCGGCGCAAAGTGGCGATAGAGATGGAGCGCGTGTTTTCCGAAGTGGATTTGTTGCTGGTGCCTTCCTTGCGCGACGAGATGCTGACTATTACAAATTTCACGGGGCATCCTTCGCTGACGCTGCGCGCGGGATTTGTGCAAGTGTCGCAGGCGCGCAGCGATTGGGCGCCGGATCCCAAGAACCCGCTGCCCAGGTTTTCACCGCCGCGCCGCGTGCCGCACGGTGTGACGCTGATTGGGCGGCTGTTTGACGAAGGTACGGTGGGGCGCGCGGGGCTGGCACTGGAGCGCAGCTTCAATGTGGTAGGCGAAAGGCCGCCCGGATTCTAAGCCGCCTGAGGGCCGCGCGGCCTGCTACCTGTCCGCCTGACCAGTATCTTTTCCCAGTGCTTTTTCATTATCGTACTCCTCAGTGCGAGCTGACCTGCGAGGCGGCGAGCGCAACCTTCCGGCCCATCCAGCCGACCGGGTACATTGGGAGGTGCCAGGATGAAAGAAAGCGACGCGCTGATCCAGTTTAAGGATGGAATTGAGCTTCTGAAGAACGGTTACGCCAAGAACGCGCTGCCCCACCTGCGCCAAGCAGTAGAAATCGAAAGCCAAAATCCCTATTACCTTTCGTTTTTTGGTTTGGCGATGGCGCGCGCGGAGAAGAATTGGTCTCAAGCGACACATTTGTGCGAGACCGCGCTGCAATTGAAGGGAAAAGAGCCGCAGTTTCACCTGAACCTGGCGGAGGTTTACGTGGCGGCGGGAAAACGCGCCAGCGCGATCGCCACGCTGGAGCGGGCCATCGAGAATTTTGGGCGCACCCCTCGTCTGATTAAGGCGCGCAGCCGGATCGAAAAGCGGCAGGCGCCAGTGCTGCCATTCCTGAAACGGGAAAACCCACTGAACAAAAGCCTGGGGAGGCTGCGGCACCGCGCCGCGAAGCGCGTGGTTAACTCCTGATTCCCGCGGGAGCCTTCAGGCGGTTATCGATCCGAACTTGAGTTCTGGTACTCCCAGAATCACGCAGACTTCCTTCATCGTGCGGACGACGTGGAGGTTGGGGCGTGTATCCTGCCCTTGCAGCCCGAACATTCGCGCCAACCCGAAAATCTGTGGAGTATCGGCAACGATGAAGCGAGGGCGATTCGGATCGGAGACCACTGGAGGCAGACTGGCGAGGTGGCGGATGGTTTCGGGAGCGACGTCGAAGGACGTTACAGGCAGGAAATCCGTGACGGCGGCGCGCGGATCCATCCGCTCCACGTATCCCTTGGAGACGGAGTAGAAATCCTTTATAAGTTCGTCGGTTACGGCGCCCTCAAAGCGGCCTAGCAACACACGGTTCGCCGCGTCGAACTCGAAGTGGTACGCCACAGAGAACGCCTCCCAAGCTAAAAAACAGATGTGCCGATAATCGCATTCGTGCCAGCAAATCGCAACCGAGTGTGCAAGCGCGCGAGGATCGCAGGACACGCTAATGCCCCCGGGTGGCTTCGCCGGAGCAGCGGTTGCGGCGGAGGGCCCTGATTCTTCCAAAATTCACAGGCTGATAGCCACATTGACGTGCTTGCGCGACTTTGCTATGTTCCGTATAGATTTTTGCGGAGAGTACCCGTGAAACGTCGCGCGATCCGAGCTACACAAGCCTCCCAGAAGAGTCATAAACTGCTGAAAAAGAAGACGATAAAGGCTAGCGCAAAGGCAAAAGCCATCGCTCTTCCTCCGGATCCCGACGCTCCCGCCAAGCAGGCGCAATTGAAATTCTACGAAGAAGCCCTTAAGTACTTTCAGCAGCAGAAGTTCCAGAGGGCGAAGCAATCGCTGGAGCGGGTGCTGGAAGGCCCCAGTAAAGAGCTGGGTGACCGCGCCCAAATGCATATCCGCATCTGCGAACAGCGCATTTCGCGGGCTCCCGTTCCGGCACTGAAGTCCGCCGAAGAACATTACACACAGGGCGTGGCGCTGATGAATCTGGGACGCTGGGACGAAGCGCGTGAGCATCTGGATCGCGCGCGCAAGTCCGCGCCGAAAGCGGACCACATCGTGTACGCGATGGCCGCGCTGGATTGCTTGACCGGCGAAGCGGAATCCGCGATGCAGAATTTGAAGGTAGCGATCCAACTCCGCCCGGAAAATCGCTATCACGCGCGCAACGACGAAGATTTCGCATTTCTGCAGGAAGACCCGCGCTTCACGGAATTGCTCTACCCGGAGCGAGACGGTTCGGCGGGCTGAGTTGCGCAACTTCATCAGGAATTTCGGCCAGCAAATCGTGGCGTGAAACGATCCGTTGCAAATCATCGTGAAAATTTATTGCGCCGCCCGCGGGTGAAAATCGCTCCGTGAAAAACGCATCGCAACTGCGAACCCATCCCGTACGAATTGTGGCGCTGGGTGGCGGCACAGGTCTTTCCGCAGTGCTGCGCGGGCTGAAGGAATACGTGGCCACGCGCAAGAAAGAGCGCACGCCGCTGCCCATCGCTGATCTGGCCGCGGTGGTGACTGTGACGGACGATGGCGGAAGCTCCGGGCGGCTGCGCCGTGAATATCGCGTGCTTCCTCCAGGTGACATTCGCAATTGCATGGTGGCGCTATCCAAGGACGAGCACCTGCTGGGCAAGCTGTTTCAATATCGCTTTCCGGCGGGCCGCGGACTGGCGGGGCATAGCTTCGGCAATTTGTTTCTGACGGCGCTGACAAATGTGACGGGCGATTTTCCGCGCGCGGTGCGCGTCTCTTCGCAAGTGCTGGCGATTCGCGGCAGAATTTTTCCGTCCACGGCGCAGAACGTGACGCTAGAGGCCGAGCTGGAAGACGGCACCATCGTTCGCGGCGAGACCAACATTTCGAGTTCGCGCAAACGAATCCGGCGCGTGCGCCTGGTGCCACGCCGCGTGAGGCCGCTGCCGGAAGTGCTGGCAGCGATACGCGAAGCGGACCTGGTGCTGGTGGGACCGGGCTCGCTTTATACCAGCATCATTCCGAATCTGCTGGTGGAGCAAGTGAGCGAGACGATCGCGAATTCCCGCGCGGTGTGCGTGTATATCGCGAACCTGATGACGCAACCGGGCGAAACGCAGCACTATTCCGTGGCCGACCATGTGCGGGCGATCTACGAACACAGCCGCAAGGGCCTGTTCGATTACGTGGTGGTGAATCGCAAGCCGGTGCCTCCGCGGCTGCTGCGGCGCTATCGCGCGCAGGGCGCGGAACCCGTGCAAGGCTCACTCACGGAACTGCGGCGCATGGGGCTGCGTTACGTCACCGGGGATTTGCTGCATCACAATAGAGTGGTGCGGCACGATCAGGCGCGCCTGACGCGACTGTTGCTCGAGGAGTTTGTGAAGCGCCAGACGAAGAAGTGAAGCAGCAGTTGGCGAACGCATGATCCCCGCGATGTCCTGGCAAGGTGCCGAAACCGGAGGCAACGATGCGGGCAAACCGTTGGAACCGGGCCACGCTGTTCACGCTGGTGATGTACACGCTGACGATGATCGTTACCGTGATCGGAAGCGCACGAGCGCAAACGACGGCGGGCGACGATTACGCGACTGAGCGCGCCAAAGCCGTGGCGCTCGCGAAACAGCAGAGTTGGCTCGAGGCATTGCCCCTCTTTGAAGACCTCGCCGCGAAAAATCCCAAAGACGCCTATGTTCTGGAGGGCCTGGCGCAATCCCTGCTCGCCCACTCCATGACGCTGCAGGATCCGGAGGCCGCAGGGAAAGACCGACTCCGCGCCAAGGCCCTGCTGGAGACGGCACAGCAGCTTGGAGACCACAGCCAGCTGGCCGAGAATCTGCTCGACACGCTGAAGGGATTGCCGAAGAGCGGCGAAGTCACTTACGCGGAAAATAGCGACGTGAACGCGGCGATGAAGGCGGGCGAGGCCGCGTTCGCGAAGAACGATTTTGATGAAGCGATCAAGAATTATTCGCACGCGCTGGAGCTGGATCCCAAATCCTACTGGGCGGCTTTATTTGTAGGGGATTCGTATTTTGCCGCGAAGAAATTTCCGCAGGCGGGCGAATGGTACGACCGCGCGGCACAAATTGATCCGAACCGTGAGACGGCATACCGCTACCACGCGGACATGCTGACCAAGCAAGGAGACTTCAACACTGCGCGCACGCTGAGCATCGAAGCGATCGTCGCCGAGCCGTACAACGCGATCCCGTGGCGCGGGCTGGTGGCATGGGCCAACGCCAGTCACGTGAAATTGCAGCGCGTGCACATTGAAACGGGAGCCAGCGCCACGACGACCGCCGCACCGGGCGGCGAGAACAAGACGAACATCAACATCGCTCTGAATCAGCCTGCGGATATTGCCGCTGTGTGGCTGGCGTATGGCGGGGCAAGAGCGTTGTGGCAGCGGGAGCGATTCAAGAAGGAGTTCCCGCAAGAGGCGCAATATCGCCATACGCTGGCGGAAGAAACCGACGCGTTGACGACGGCGGCGAAAGTGGCCGAGGAAATAGCAGGGAAGTCACCGGACAGCCCCATCGCAAAAGACGCGAACTTGCAGCTGCTGCTGCGGCTCTATCACGCGCAGATGATCGAACCCTACATCCTGCTGAATGCGGCGGATCAGGGGATCGTGCTGGATTACCCGGCATATCGCGCCAAGAATCGCGCGAAGTTGGAGCAGTATTTAGGTGAATTCGTGGCGCCAGAACCTGCCAAGGCGCCGTAAACGGAAAAGCCGCTCGGGCAGATCGCGCGATCGAAGCGTTGCATATTAAATTGTTGCGGACGTTAAGGAGAAAACAAATCTATGTTTGCGGTTACGGGAATTACGGGCAACGTCGGTGGAGAAGTGGCGCGGAATCTGCTGGCCGCGAAGCTGCCGGTGCGCGGCGTGGCGCGCGATGTGGGCAAATGCGCAGCCTGGGCGGAGCGCGGCTGCGAAATTGTGGGTGCGGACATCAATGACGCGGCGGCACTGACGGCGGCGTTCCAAAGAGCCGAAGGCGTTTTTGTGCTGGTGCCGCCGAGCTTTGATCCGTCGCCCGACTTTCGCGAGGCGCGGGCAATTGCTGAGACGTTGCGAACGGCGCTCGAGGCAGCGCGTCCGGGAAAAGTCGTATACCTTTCAACGATCGGCGCGCAGGCAACCGAACCGAATCTGCTGACGCAACACACCATCATCGAGCGCGTGCTGGGGCAACTGCCGATGGAGATTACGTTTCTGCGACCAGGATGGTTCATGGAGAATTCCAGCTGGGACGTGGCGCCGGCGACCAAAGATGGCGTGATTCCAAGTTTTTTGCAGCCCCTCCATAAGCCCGTGCCCATGGTGGCCACGGCGGACATTGGACGGGTGGCCGCCGCGCTGCTGCAGGAAACGTCGAACCCGCACCGAGTCGTCGAGTTGGAGGGGCCGCAGCGCGTGACTCCTAACGACATCGCAGCCAGCTTTGCCCGGTTGATTGGCCGTCCTGTGAAGATGGAGGCCGTGCCGAGCGCGACTTGGGAGTCGCTGTTCAAATCGCAAGGCATGAAGAATCCCACGCCGCGCATACGGATGCTCGACGGCTTCAACGAAGGCTGGATCGAGTTCGAAGCGGGAGAGGCCGGCTCTCGAAAGGGAAAAGTGACTCTGGATACGGTGCTGCAGACTCTTATCGAACGCGCCGGCAAATCGTGAGCATGCGGCAGGAAGGCGCGTCACATGTTGAAGCAGTAGAGCAAAAACCGGGTGAGAAACAAATCCGCGACGAGCACTGCCAACGAGGCGACCACGAAGGCCATAATCGTGGCGCGGCCAACGCCCGCCGTACCGCCTTTCACGCGTAATCCTTGATAACAACCCACCGAGGCGACCAGAAATCCGAAGACCACTGGTTTGGAGAAACCAATTACGAGGTCGCCGACAGCCAGGGCCTTGATGGCGCGGGTCCAGAACTGCTCCGCGTCAATCTGCAGCGTGATGCTAGCGACCAGGAATCCGCCGAGCAAGCCCGCGCAATCTCCAACGGCCACCAGCAATGGCATGATGATCACCGTCGCCAACACGCGCGGCGTCACCAGCTTGCGTATCGGGTCAATCCCCAGCCCGCGCATCGCGTCCACTTGTTCGGTTACCAGCATGGAGCCCAACTGCGAAGCCATTCCGGTGGCGTTGCGGCCGGCGACAAGCAGAGCGGTGAACACGGGACCGAGTTCGCGGAGCAGCGAGAGGGAAAGCGCGTCGCCGGTCAAAACTGTTTCTCCGAAACGCTTGAACTGCGACGCCGCGTTCAAGACGATGACGCCGCCGACGCAAGCCAGCGCGACCATGATAATCGGCAACGAACCCACGCCAATCTGGTCCATCTGTTCCACCAAGTCGGCAGAGTAACGCGTGGTGCTGAAGGCGACCCGCATGGACTGAAAGGCCATCAAGGAGTAGTCCTGCAGATAATAAATCGGCATCTTCAACGCGTTCCGCACGAACGAGGATTCCGAAGTCGAGTTCAAATTCACTTCCTCCGTCACAGTCGCCACCGCCAGCTTGAATTGCAGCGCTTACCAGAATCCCGGAACAGGAGACATACACCAGGATGGGCCGGTCCACAAGGCGGCGATGCCGATTCCGGTTCTTTCATGCAGCTAGGCCCGCCGGTTCGTGGAATGAACGGCGGACGGTCCGCAGGTGGGAAATCTCCGGCAGAAGGCAAAACTCCGCGAGTTTCAGAAATTGTCTGCAAGCGTCGGCCATGAACACGTGGCTGGCAGTATCCGATAAACGTGATTGCGGGACAAATGGAAATCAGCGGCATGTGCATTTCGGGGGTAAACGTCTGTCCGTAGAAATACCCAGCGGACCTGTCGATGCTCTCCAGAGACTAAACGGGAATTCGGTACTGGCTGAAATTCAATCGCCGCTCGCTGGCGGGGCGAGGGGTTCGGCGGCGTGAACGCGCGCGGGAAACACCGCATTATGAGTGTGGGACACCAGTCCGAGCTGCTTGAAGATCCATATGGTGTACCAGTTGAGGTCGATTTCATACCACTTGAACCCGTGGCGGGCCGAAACCGGGTGGGCGTGATGGTTGTTGTGCCAACCATCTCCGAAACTCACCAGCGCAATCCACCAGTTGTTGGTGGAGGTATCGCGCGTCTCAAAGCGGCGCGAACCCCAAATATGCCCGGCGGAGTTGACGATCCAGGTCGAATGCAGTCCCACGACCGTGCGCAGGAAACTGCCCCACAACACCAGACGGAATCCACCGATAGCGTACAACACGATTCCAAGGATCAGGGAGGGCAGCAGATGGTACTTGGTGAGCCAGACGTGAACTCTGTCTTCGGCCAGATCAGGGACGTAGCGTTTCAGTGTGGCCACGTCCTGGCGCAACGCGTTGCCGACTAAAATCCAGCCCGCATGCGACCACCACTTGCCATCGCGCGGAGAGTGCGGATCACCGTCCTTGTCCGCGAATTGGTGATGCTTACGATGCGTGCACACCCACAGGAGCGGGCCGCCTTCCAAAGCCGTGACGCCGCAAATAGTAAGAAAGTACTCAAACCACTTGGGCGTGGTGAAGGAGCGATGGGTGAGCAGCCGGTGAAAACAAATGCCGAGCCCCAAGCCCCCGGTCATCCAATACAGAAAAAGCGCGACAAACAGGCCTTTCCAACTGAAGAAGAAAAGCGCCGCTACAGCGCCAACGTGAAACATCGTCAGGACCGGCACGATCGCCCAGTTCAACCGCTTTTCATCCGATTGATTGTCCCGCGAATCGTTGAGCTCCAACTCCTGCATAGGGGCTATGCCCTCCCGGCTGATGCTACGATTTTACTCAAAGGAAATGTGTTCCAAATTGCACACACCGCTTCTTTCGGAAAAAGATAGAAAAAAGCACATGCCCGGAATCCCGCGCGGACAGCGAATCGCGCGAATGCTTCGGGCAGTCTTGCGAACCGCGCTTACGCTCGCTTTGCTTTACCGCGTGAACTCTCTGTTGGTTCAAGGGTACAAAGAGCCTGGTCAGGTCTAGCTGGAGGTTCAACCGGGGTGGATAATCTCATTCGTGATGGCAGAATGCCAGTGGCATTAATAACAGTCCATTCATAGGGGTCAAAAACAAAATGCTTTTGTTGCGCGGTTGTCCTCAGGTTCGTATACTGGCCGACGCTGCCTGGACGGTTTACCGGCAGCAAGGCCATTGACAGGGATGCGCGCCTGAATCGTAATTCATAAGAATTCCCATTACTTAGCGAGCCGCACCGAGAATCGTTGCGCACTTTGTGGAGGTAGTTATGTCCGCGGTAACCCACGATGAACTGAATGTGTACAAATCCGCGGAAGCGCGGTTTGAGATTGCCGCGAAGAAGCTGAACCTGGAAGAAGGAATTTACAGCTATCTGAAATATCCCAGCAAGGAAATCACGGTCTACATTCCGGTAGCGCGCGACAGCGGCAGAATTGAAGTCTTCACCGGCTACCGTGTGCTGCACTCTTCGATACGCGGTCCCGGCAAGGGCGGAATTCGCTTCGCGCCGGATGTTACCCTTGATGAAGTACGCGCGCTGGCCGCCTGGATGACCTGGAAGTGCGCGGTAGTGAATATTCCGTTCGGCGGGGCCAAGGGCGGCGTAATCTGCGACCCCAACAAATTATCCAAGACGGAACTGGAACGCATCACGCGGCGCTACACGGCGGAGCTGAGCGAGTGGTTCGGTCCCGAGCGCGACGTGCCCGCTCCGGACATCGGCACCAACGAACAGACCATGGCGTGGGTGATGGACACCTACTCGATGCACGTGCGGCAGGCCACCACGGCCGTGGTCACCGGTAAACCGCTGGAACTGGGCGGTTCGCAAGGACGCAAGGAAGCCACCGGCCGCGGGCTGATGATGTGCTGCAATAACGCGCTGGCGAAACTGAAGATGAAGCGCGAGGGCTGCCGCGTGATCATTCAAGGTTTCGGCAACGTGGGCTCGCAGGCGGCCATACTAATGCATGAGGCAGGCTACAAAATTATAGGTGTCGCGGATATCCACGGCGGCCTTTACAATGATAAGGGATTCGACGTACCGAAACTCGTGGATTGGGTGTACGGGCAACGCAAACCGTTGCCGGAATTTCCGGGCGGCGGCGACAAACAGACCGCGCAGGAAGTTCTCTTCCATCCCACGGAGATTCTGGTACCCGCGGCCACCGAGAATCAGATCACTTCGGGGAACGCCGAGCGCGTGGATTGCAAGATACTTTGCGAAGGCGCGAACGGGCCGACGACTGCGCACGCCGACAAGATTATCGAGGACAAGGGGATTTTCATCATTCCCGACATCCTGGGGAATGCTGGAGGCGTGACGGTCAGCTACTTCGAGTGGGTGCAGGACCGCCAGGGGTTCTTCTGGCGGGAAAGCGAAGTGAACGAAAGATTGCAAGATGTGATGGACCAAAGCTTCGAACAGGTGGTAAGGTACGCCGAAACGCATGGG
>Ga0209139_10000342_pt1 | contig 15808 bp, 14 predicted proteins | sample BogFormECP14_OM3_FD_188246 | JGI IMG/M metagenome (GOLD analysis project Ga0209139, IMG submission 188246) | Bog forest soil microbial communities from Calvert Island, British Columbia, Canada - ECP14_OM3 (SPAdes) (version 2) | ecosystem: Environmental > Aquatic > Freshwater > Wetlands > Bog ...
CGGTGGCTGACTTCAACCATGATGGCATTCCGGACATGGCGGTGTCGGACTGGCGCGCGAGTTCCGTGACGGTGCTGATGGGCGCGGGGAATGGATCGTTTCAGCGCGGATGGTCCTTTCCTTTGCGAATGCCGGGAACAGTCGCCCAGGTGGCGGCTGCGGATTTCAACGGGGACGGTATTGTCGATCTGGCGGTTACATATGATGGCGAGGATGGGTACACGTTCGAGGTGATGCTGGGAAATGGCAACGGCACCTTCACCTTTGCGCCCAAGCTGAGTTTCATCAAAGATCCGAATTCGCATTGCGCGACTTGATTTGCGCGGCGCATTCTTTGCAGAAAAGCGAAGGGGCCGATTTCCCTTGCGGGATCTCGGCCCCTTCTTCCGTTTTTTTCGAAGATCTGGTTCGGCTTCCAAATCACAACTACTTTGTTGCTTCAGAATCCTTCAGGACCTGCGAACCTTGCGGCCCGCGCTTCCCGTTCTCTCCCGTCGCTCCGTTCGTTGTAAGAGCTTTCCCGGTTCCATCCAAAGCTTCCGGTTGCCCGGTTACCTCGCGAGATCCGTTGCCGGTTCTCCTGATGGTCCGTTGTCTACTCTCTTCGCTGGAAGATCTCTCTTCCGTTGATTTGAAGATACTCCTGATCGCCGCGATTGCAAGGGGGTTTAGCAAATTTTGTCGTGTGGAAATGATGGCCTTTTTGTGGAAATTGTAACTGCATCAGTTGCGCTTTGCTAAGGCAATAAATTGTGGTCTTCTTTGCTCCTGCAAAGGTGCACAAGCTGATGTGCAACTGAGTGATTGAACGCTGTTTTCGCTAGCGGAAATGCAGATAGCCCCAGCGCTCGGGGACGTGCATGTTCACGACGCCCTGCGGCGACCAGACCCAGTTGTCTTCTTTTGGATTGCCGGGTTTCCACTCGACGCGGCTGAAGTTGATGCGCCATGTTGTGCCGGGCTGCGGTGATGGCACGGTCTGGCGTGATGCGAAGGCGGTGAGGGGCCAGGCGATTTCGAGCGTCCATCCATGGTCGGTGTCGTTGGGGCTGTTGAGCGTTCCCTGAATGGTGACGGCGGTTTTGAGGCCGGCGATGTCCCAGCTGTTATCGGCTTTGCCGCCCTGGTTGTAAGGCTTGTTGAGGAAGAGGTCCCAGCTGGTGTTGAGGGCGTTGATTTCGAATTCGTAATAGCTTTCGGTGTCGGGGAGCGGTTTGATGAAGACTTCGAAGTCGTTGTCGCGGAAGATGACGGAGTCGTGCTTGGTGAGGGTGCCGGTTACGTTTGGTTCTTCGAGTTCGGCGGCGATGTAGAGGTATTTGTCGTCGTAGAGCAGCTTGGCGCGGGTGCGGAAGCGCGGCGCTGGTTTGGCTGAGCCTTCGATGTCGACGAAGTCGGAGGTCCACTGCGCGTTGGCCCAGGCGGGGTCGTCCAGCTTGCCGTCGATGACGATGGGGGTTGCGGTGCGCTGGACGTCGTAGGTGAGGGGCTCGGGTTGGGTGCTCTGCGCGAACGCGGTGAGGCAGGTTGCCAGGCAGAGCGTGGTGAGCAAACGGGGCAGTGACAATCTCATGGGTAGAGCCATTTTAAGGGCAATTTTCTCTTGACATATAGTTGCTAAGGCAACTATATTGATCTTGCGATGAAAAACGTCAGCGAACTTGAGGATCATCTGGGGTACTGGCTGCGGTTTGTGTCGAATGCTGTCTCGGCTGACTTTGCGCGGAAGGTGGAAGCAGCGGGCGTGACGGTTTCCGAGTGGGTGGCGATGCGGGTGCTCTTCGATCATGACGAACTGCAGCCGAAGGAACTCGCCGGCGCGATGGGACTGACCAAGGGGCCGGTGTCGCGGCTGGTGGATCGGCTGCTGGCGAAGAAGTTGATTGCGCGAAGAGCGCATGAGACGGATGGGAGGGCGCAGGTGGTTCGGTTGACGGCGAGCGGGCGGACGCTTGTGCCGAGGCTGGCGGCGCTGGCGGATAAGAACGATGCAGAGTTTTTCTCGCATTTTTCTGCGGACGAGAAGCAGGCGCTCGTAGAGGCCATGCGAAAGACGGTTGAGGCGCATGGGTTGTCGGCGGTTCCTGTGGAGTAGGACATTGCTCTCCCACCCCTTCGGCAGGCTCAGGGCAGGCTCTTTCGCAAACTGCGCGAAAGGATGGGGCACCCGAGGCTTGTGGCTATCGAAACGAACTGCAGGTCCCTCCGCTCCGCGCTACGGTCGGGATGACAAATTTAAGGACTAGAGAAAGGAAGAAAGACGATGTTGGATGCGAAGACGGCTGCGGTGATGGCGGAGTGCAGCGTGGGATCAGTGCAGGGAAAGCTACGCTTTCCTCAGGTTTTGCAGAAGCTGGGTGAGCTCGGGGTGGAGTCGTATCATGCCGATCTCTACCGCAAGGAAAAGACATATTACATGCCCAGCGGGGAGTCGCATGTTGAAGGAGTGGAATTCGGCTCGTATCAGGTGGCGGATGCTTTTGACATGAACGGCGTTCGGCGGGCACTGTTGCGCGTGCAGCAGGCACAGAGCAGCTATGTCGAATTCATAGCGGAGATTGCTGCGGCCGGGGTGTCGCAATACTGGGTTTATCTCGGAGGAAGGCGGGCCGTCTATACCAGCCGCCGCGGAGAAGAGTGGGTGGAGTGGTTTCCTCTGCCTTAAATCTGGCGGCGGGAAGTTTTTGCGGGTGCGGCCGCGGATGCTAGCCTTGTCCACGAATTTCATTGTGGGGGCAAGGCAACGTGAAGCGACGCACTTTTCTTTCATCGGCGATACAGGCGGGTATCGCAGCAGGCTTGAGCAGAGCAGCTGGCGCACAGACGACCGAGAGCGCGGATCGCGCAACAGAAGTCTGGCCAGCATTGCCTCCTGCGTTGATTGGGCCCGAGGCGGTGGAGGGCTACTTTACCGAGGAGCGCATGTATGCAGCTCTGGGCACGCGGGAGCTGCGGAAGCCAGCGGATGTAGAAGTGATTGCGTATAACTTTCCCAGCTGGCACCCATCGCCGTATATGGAGAAGCACTTCGGCAAGGGCTGGACGGAGTTCGATGCGTTGCGGAATGCGCGTCCGCTCTTTCCGGGACACAGCATGCCGCATTATCCACTGTGGGGTTACTACAACGAAGCGGAGCCGGAGTGGGCGGCGAAGGAAATCGACCTTGCAGCGACGTATGGGGTGGATGCGTGGCTCGTCGACTGGTACTGGCATGAGGGCACGCAGTTTTATCAGGAGCAGCTGGAGCAGGGTTTTCTAAAGGCAGACAATCGCAGCAAGCTGAAGTTCGCCATTATGTGGGCGAACCATGACTGGAAAAATGTCTATCCGGCGAGGTCGCCGGATCAGGCGGCGATCCTGCTTCCGCAGACGCACACGCTGGCTGATTTAGACCGCGTGATCGAGTACTGTGCCGACCACTATTTCAGCCAGCCGAATTATTTCCGAATTGACGATGCTCCGCTGTTCTGCATTTTTGACGGCGGCAAGCTGATTGAACAACTGAATGCAGATGGCGCGAAGCAGGGCCTCGAACGGATGCGTGAGCGGGCGCTGAAGCTGGGATTCCCGAAACTGCACCTGCAGGTAGCCAATGGTTATGACCGCATGGAGACGCAGCTTCACGAGTTCGGCTTCGACAGCGCGACGCAATATGGAACCTTTGGCTGGACGTACGGCGGCAAGCCGCCGGGCTCGCGCATTCCGTATGGAGTGGGTGCGGTTGAGGCGATTGCGTCGTGGAAGCAAAAGCTGGCGAAGGTGACTGTACCGTTTCATCCATGTGTTTCGGTTGGATGGGATGACAGTCCGCGCTTCGAAGAATTTGCGGCTGTTGCCATTAACCGCTCGCCGGATCAGTTTGAGCGGCTCGTGAGGGCGGCGCGGCATACGGTCGCGGATGCGAAGGGCCGGAAGCTCATCTACATTGCCGCATGGAACGAATGGACCGAGGACCATGTGCTGCTGCCGGACACATATTGGGGCTACAGCTATCTGGAAGCTTTGCGCCGAGGCGCGCGTGGATAGCGATCTCCACGCGGCTGATTTGGTCTGTTTTAACGCAAGCTTGCTGGTGGTGGTGTGACCGCTGCGAGTTCAGAGTAGGCGTCCGAGGGCAAATCCAGCGTTGCCGCTGCTACATTTTCTTCGAGATGGGCTACGGAGGACGTTCCCGGGATGGGGATGATGACCTTTGACCGCTTCAAGAGCCACGCGAGAGCTACTTGCAGCGGCGTCGCGTTGAGTTCTGCGGCTACCTTCTCCAGAGCCTCGTGCGCTGCGCGGTTCTGGCCGAGCGGAGCCCATGGCAGGAAGGCGATATTGTTCTGCTCGCAGTGGTTTAAGACGAAGTCCCATTCGCGGTCGGCGAAGCTGTAACGGTTCTGGACAGAGACGATGGGAACGATTTTGCGTGCGCGCTCGACGTGTTCCTGCGTGACGTTGGAGAGCGCCACGTGGCGGATTTTGCCCTGCTGGCGGAGTTCGGCGAGCGTTTCCATGGACGCGTCGAAGGAGACGGCCGGGTCTGGGACGTGGAGCTGGTAGACGTCGATGCGGTCGAGACGCAGGCGCTGGAGGCTTCCGGCCACCGCTTCTTTTAGGTGCTTGGGGCTGGCGTTGTGGACCCACTGGCCGGGGCCTACGCGCTCCCATCCACCCTTGGTGGCGATGATGAGGCCTGCGGGGTATGGGTGGAGGGCTTCGGCGATCAACTCTTCGGAGACGTTAGGGCCGTAGGAGTCGGCGGTGTCGATGAAATTGACGCCGAGCTCGATGGCACGGCGGAGGGTGGCGAGCGCGGCGGGTTTGTCGGCGGGTGGTCCCCAGATGCCTTTGCCAGTAATGCGCATGGCTCCGTAACCGAGGCGGTTGACGGCGAGATCGCCGCCAAGGGTGAAGGTACCGGCGGCTGCTGCGGAGATGGCTTGGGTCTGGCTCATGGGGGAAAGCTCCTCTTAATTTTGGATGATGAGTGCCGAGAAAAGTGTTCTTAAATACCCCAGGTTAGCTTCGCGAACTTGGGGCACCGCGCTTGTGGCGAGATTAAACTATTTCCCAGGGTCAAGGAGTGTGACGATGGCTACTGCGAAATTGTTGGTGCTGGCGGGCGATTACGTTGAAGACTACGAAATTATGGTGCCCTTTCAGGCGCTACAGATGGTGGGGCATACGGTCGATGTGGTCTGTCCGGATAAGAAGGCCGGGCAATTTGTGCGCACGTCGATTCATGACTTTGAAGGCGACCAGACGTACACGGAGAAGGTGGGACATAACTTTCTGCTGAATGCGACGTTTGCCGATGTTCGCCCCGAAGACTATGACGGCCTGATCATTCCGGGAGGGCGCTCGCCGGAATATATCCGGATGAACAAGAAGGTGCTGGAGATTGTGCGGCATTTCTTCGATGAGAATAAGCCGGTGGCGGCGATTTGCCATGCGGCGCAGCTGCTGGCCGCGGCTGATGTAATTGCGAGCAGGAAGGTGAGCGCTTATCCGGCCTCCGCGCCGGATGTGGAACTGGCGGGCGGGAAATACATTGAGGTTGCGATGACAGAAGCGGTCGTGGATGGAAACTTGGTATCGGGACCGGCGTGGCCTGCACTTTCGGCGTGGATGGCGAAGTTTTTGACTGTGATTGATACGTATCTGGCGGAGAAAGCACAACCTGTTGGAGCGTCGAGTAAGACTGCTCTTGGTTCGACTACGGTCGGGGTAACGAATCTTTAAGATGCCGGCGCACTCACAGCTCGGTTGCGAAAGAAACCAGTTCGATACGGATTTGATGTCTTTTCATCAATTCTCCATTGACGGCGGACGGGAGCAGCGCTACTCTGACCCCATAAACGGCGAAGATTTGGTGCCAACTGCCAATCCGATGCTTCGGTTACCGCATCCAATTTATGTGGTGCCGACTTCGCTGTCTTCCGCCCCCCGATTCCTTACAACTCACTTACACATGGTGACTGTGCCTACAGCCGACCTGGGAGGTTATTTCTCCGCTTGATGAAAAAAGCGCTGGAAATCACGCCGAATCTTGAGCCCCTGTTTGGGACCCGCGACGAAAATCTGAGACTCATGGAAGATTCTCTCCATGTGCGCATCGATCTGAAATCGGATGCCGTACAAGTGGAAGGCTCGCAGGAGAGCCTTGCGCGTGTGGAACGCATCTTTACCGACTACGAGCATCTGCGCCGCAACGGGGTGAACCTGCAGAATGGCGAACTCCACGGCATGCTGAAGCTGGTGGTCGCAGATCCGGCGGTAACGCTGCGCAGCCTTGTCGAAAGCGGCAAGCAACGCTCGGCGGGGATTAAGCGGATGGTGCAGCCGCGCTCGCTCAACCAGCGCCATTACGTCGAGGCGATTGAGCAGGCCGACATGGTTTTCGGTATAGGCCCCGCTGGCACGGGCAAGACGTATCTTGCTGTAGCCATGGCGGCGGCGGCGCTATTGGCGAAGAAGGTAAATCGGATTGTGCTGGTGCGGCCGGCTGTGGAAGCGGGGGAGCGTCTGGGCTTCCTGCCGGGTAGTCTACAAGAGAAGGTCGATCCATATCTGCGTCCTTTATATGATGCTCTATACGACCTGCTTGAACAAGAGCGGGTGGACAAGATGCTCGAGCGCAACGTGATTGAGGTGGCTCCCTTGGCGTTCATGCGCGGGCGCACGCTGAACGATGCTTTTATCATTATGGACGAAGCGCAGAACACGACCAGCGAGCAGATGAAGATGTTCCTGACGCGGCTGGGCAATAACGCCAAGGCCGTGATTACAGGCGACATCACGCAGATCGATTTGCCGAATCCGCGTAAGTCGGGGCTGATTGAAGCGATGAATATTCTCGATGGCGTGGACGGAATTCGCTTTATTCGCTTTGAGGATGGCGACGTGGTGCGGCATCACCTGGTGCAGCGCATCATTCGTGCCTACGACAGCTTCGGACGCGCGCAGCGGGAGCTTCCGCTTACGCTGCCGGAGTCGGGCGAAACGAGGGCGCCGTCGAAACCGCAGTAGATTCAAACCAATTGCGATACCATCAATAGAAGGGCTGGCTTTGGTCAGCCCTTTTTCTCCCCTTATGATCTTGATCGAGCCAGCTGCCGCGACTGCATCGGGCCAGACTGAAATGAAAGCGGACAAGCCTGCGCTGAAGATGCGTGAGCTGAGCCGCTTTTTGTCCAGGGCAAAATCGGCGGTCGGGCTGTACGGGGAAGTGTCGGTGCTGTTGGCAACCGATGCGACCATTCGCGGGCTCAACCGTAATTTTCGCAAGAAGGACAAGGCGACGGACGTGCTGTCATTTCCGATCGATGAGTTTCCGGGTGAGGCTCCGAAGCAGGCGGGGGATTTGGCTATTTCGCTTGAAACGGCGAAGAGGCAGGCTGACGAGCACGGCCACACGCTGCAGGTGGAAGTGAAGGTCCTCATGCTGCACGGGTTGCTGCATCTGGCGGGCTTCGACCACGAAACGGATAAAGGACAGATGGCGCGGAAGGAAAACGCGCTGCGGAAGGAACTTGATTTGCCTGTAGGTTTGATTCAACGGAGCAGTAAGGTGGCACGGGGTGTGCGTGCTCCGGCAAGAAAGCGAAGTAGCGCGGAAGTTCGGAGCCGCATGCGATGACGGTCGAAGCAGCCATATTGATCTTTCTGCTGCTGATTGTGTTGACGCTGGCTTCGTATGTCGACCGGCTGTATTCGGAGATGGGAAAGTTTCTTTCCCGTGAATTTCAGGAAAATATTGATGCGTGGGAACAGCTTGTGGAGCCGAAGCTGGGGCTGAGCCGCGAGCGCCTGACGCTTTCCGCGGCAGTCCTTTCGCAGCTTTCGCTGGCTTGCCTGACGTTGATTTTCGGGATGCTGTTGTTTGACCGCACGTCGGTAACGGACCGGCCGACATTCGCGGAGATTGGGCAGGCGGTGCTGGGCGTAGTTCTCGTGATTGCGCTCTTCAATCGGTTGCTGCCATTTGTGTTCTTTACGCGCACGCGAGGGCTGTGGGTGGTGCGCATGCGCTGGCTGCTGCAGGCGCTTTTCTATCTGGTTCTGCCGGTCACGGTCTTTCTTGGATTTCTGCTGTCGATTGCCGCGCTGGCCGAGGCGCCGAAGCCTGAGGAGGAGAGCACATCTTCGTCAGAAGCAGTAGAGGCGTTGATTGAGGCGGGCGAAGAAGAAGGCATCATCGAAGAGGGCGACCGCGAGCTGGTGCGGTCGGCAGTGGAGTTTGGCGACAAGGTGGTGCGCGAAGTGATGACGCCCCGTCCTGAGATCATTGCGATTTCCGGATCGGCTACGCTCGAAGAATTGCTGCAGTTGATTGAGAAGCATCCGGTGTCGCGCGTGCCCGTATATGAAGGGACGCTGGATCAGATCACCGGCATCGCATTTGCGCACGACCTGCTGCGCGTGAGCGATGAGGCTGCGCGGATCCGCAGAGTTTCAAGTATTCAACGACCAGCTGCTTTCGTTCCGGAAACGAAGAAGGTAAATGAGCTGCTGCGCGAGATGCAGCGCGAGAAGCAGCACATGCGCATTGTGATTGACGAGTACGGCGGGGTAGCGGGTCTGGTGACGATCGAAGACCTGCTGGAAGAGATCGTGGGTTCGATCGCGGATGAGCATGAAGAGGACGAACTGGAATCGCCGAAGCACGAGGCGGACGGTTCGTGGCTGGTACCGGGAAATCTGGACATAGAGCGACTGGAAGAGCTGTTCGGCGAGCGCTGGGAGAATCCTGAAGGCTATGAGGCGACGACGGTCGCCGGATTGGTGAGCGAAGTGGCGGGGCGGATTCCGATGCCGGGCGAAGTGGTGGAAGAAGACGGTTTGCGTTTTGAGGTGCTGGCTTCAACGGACCGGCGCATCGAGCGGCTGCGCGTCTCGCGCAGGCAGGAAGAGGCGGTCACGCCGTAGATTTTCGCGACCAGATGAGGGCGGCAATCGACAGTAGAAAAATGAGCGCCATAATGGCCTGCGAAATGACGCAGTAGAGGCACCAGATTTCGAGGATGCGTGCCTCGATGCTGGTGAGATAGAGCGTAAATGCGAGGCCTGCGAGCGATGCTGCGAGGAGCAGGCGGTAGCGGCGGAAGAGCGCGAGGATTGCGATGACTGCATAGCCGGCGATGCCGATGGTTGCAACGGGGATTCCGTGAATCGCGGAGTAGCGGCTGTGATTGACGATGCCGCAATCCCAGTGTGCGTTGATGTCGCAGGGGGGCGCGTCCATGGAGTAGTGGATGCGCAGTGCGAGAGTTGCAACGACGATTCCGGCGACGGCGAGTAGGGCGATCAGGTAACGCATATGCGTGAATTCAGTCTAACGGCTTGGACTGCACGATAGAATTCAGAGCCAGCAATTAACTTATAGGACGGCAGCGATGGGAGCGGATTTTCGTGAGGGCAATGAGCGATGAGCAACGCAGCCATCGGGAAAATCCGCCCCATCCCGAAGGGTTGCGGCAAAAATCCGGCCATACTTCGTTGTCGTCCTTGCCTGTGGACCCGCCACAGGCAGTGGACTCCGCCTCGTCTGGCTGGATTTTTGCGCGCAACGCTGTCCGCCCTATAAGTTAATAGCAGGCTCGAGTGAGGGATTTATGTTGCGGAGTTTTCTTGCATTTGTTGGAGCGTGCGCTTTGGTTTTCGGGAGCGCGTCGCAAAGCAGCGCGGCCATGGACCAGGGTGCGCTGAAACCCCCTGCGGGAGCGAAGGTGGCGCTGATTGAGTTTGCCGATCTGGAGTGCCCGAGCTGCGCGCACCAGAATCCTTTGCTGAAGGAAGCGGTGGCGAAGTACCGCATTCCGTGGGAGCGGCATGATTTTCCGATTGCATACCATCGCTGGAGTTCGCAGGCGGCGGTGAATGCGCGGTGGTTCGATACGAAGTCGCAGAAGCTGGGCGACGATTATCGCGATGAGGTTTTTGCTCACCAGATGAGCATTGAGACGCCGGATGATCTGCGTGCATTCACCGACAAGTTTGCGAAAGATCATGGCGTGGCGCTTCCGTTTGTAATCGATCCTCAGGGTAAATTCGCGGCTGCGGTGAAAGCGGACTATGACCTGGGCGTGCGGCTTGGCGTACATCAGACGCCTACGGTTTGGATTGTGACTGACAAGCATGGCGTGACGAACGCAACCGAGGTGACGGATTTCAGCAAGCTGTATTCGATGCTGGATGCCGCTGTTGCCGCGACGGGCGGCAAGTAGTGTTGCGATCCGGATTTGTTTCGATTCTTGGCCGACCGAATACCGGCAAATCCACATTGCTGAATGCGCTGGTGGGCGAGAAGGTGGCCATCGTTACCAGCAAGCCGCAGACGACGCGCACGCGGATTCACGGCGTGGTGGAAGTGGCAGCGAAGAAGGGGAAGCATCCGGCGGCGCAGATTGTGTTTGTCGATACGCCGGGGGTGCACAAGCCAGGGTCGTGGCTTGACCGGCGCATGATGCAGGAGGTTCACGATGCGCTGGAGAGCCGCGACGTGGTCCTGCTGATGGTGGATGCGACGCGGCGGCTGGAGCTTCCGGAGACCGATGCCGATGACGATCAGAAAAAGAAACGGGGCGGGAGTGAGGATGCCTTCGCCCTTGAACTGATCAGGAAGCTCGATTGCCCGGTGTTTCTGGTGATCAACAAGATCGATCTCATTACAAAGGAGACCCTGGCGCCGCTGATTGCGCAGTTGAGCGCGCTGCATCCGTTTGCCGAGGTTTTTCCGATTTCGGCGCGCAAGGGGGATGGGCTTGAGCGGTTGGTAACGAAGCTGGTTGAGTATCTGCCAGAAGGGCAGCGGTATTTTCCGAAAGATCAATACACGGATCAGCCGGAGCGGTTTCTCGTTGCCGAGTTGATTCGCGAGCGCATTTTGCAGGAGACAGGCGAAGAAGTTCCTTACGCCTCGGCTGTAGTGATTGAGCGCTTTGAAGAGCCGGAGGCGAATGCGAAGAATCCGCTGACACGGATTGCAGCTGCGATTTATTGCGAACGCGATGGGCAAAAGGCGATCCTGATTGGCAAGGGCGGGAGCAAGCTGAAGAGTATTGGCACCAATGCGCGCAAGGAGATCGAATCGCTGCTGGGTACGCGGGTGTTTCTGGAGCTGCATGTGATTGTGGAAGAGAACTGGCGCGAGCGGCGCGGGTTTGTGGAGTCGCTGGATTGGCGCAGGCAGTTGGAAGAGTTGGGTAAGAAAGAGGACGAGTAGTACATCAATTCCTGGATCCGATGCCCTATCGATTGTTGTGCTTGCCTGCCCTATGCTTCGCATAGGATGGGGCACCCGTTTTCGTACTGACCGATGCAGAAAGCAGATTCTTCGCTCCGCTCAGAATGACAGCACTCAGTTATGTTTTTCTATTCGCGGATGCTGATGCCCAGCGTTCGCATCTTCCTGTACAGATGGCTTCGTTCGAGGCCCAATGACTCAGCGGCGCGGCTGATGTTGCCGTGGCACTCGTCTATTTTTTTCAAGATGTAGTCGCGCTCGTAGGCTTCGCGGGCCTGGTGGAGTGTGCTGAAGTCTTCGCTGCGTTTGCTAACGCCGCGATGCACGAGCATGGGCAGGTGTTTGCGCTCGATACGTGGCGCCTGCGGGTTCAGGATCAGGACTCGCTCGATGAGGTTCTTCAGCTCGCGGACATTTCCTGGCCAGTGGTATTGCTTGAGCAGTTCGATTGCGTCTTCGGCAATGTCTAGGCGTGAGCGGCCATACTCCCGACCGAAGGCGCGGAGGAAATCGCGCGCAAGGAGCGGGATGTCTTCTTTGCGGTCGCGCAGCGGCGGGACGTAGAAGGGGATTACGTTGAGGCGATAGAAAAGGTCTTCGCGGAAGTTTCCCTTGGCGATTTCTTCTTCGAGGTTTTTGTTGGTCGCGGCGATGACGCGTACGTCGACGCTCATGGCGTGCGTCGCGCCTACGGGTGTGAAGCGCTGTTCATCGAGGGCGCGCAGGACTTTTGCCTGTGTCTTCAGACTCATGTCGCCGACTTCATCAAGGAAGAGCGTTCCGCCGTCAGCGCGCTCGAAGGTGCCGCGCTTCTCTGCGGGGCCTCCGGGGATAGCGCTGTTGCGATAGCCGAAGAGCTCGCTCTCGATGTAGTCCTCAGGGATAGCGGCGCAGTTCAACTCTACAAAGACACGCTCGCGGCGCTGGCTCTCGGCATGGATGGCGCGCGCGATCAGCTCCTTGCCGCTGCCGGATTCGCCGAAGATAAGCACTCGGCCATTGGTGGGGGCCATGAGCTTGATTTGCTGACGCAGTGCTTTCGCCGGGACGCTTTCACCGGTGATAGGCGTTTGCAGCGCGAGCTGGCGCTTGAATTCCTGGTTCTCACTGCGCAGGCGCTTGGCTTCGATGGCGTTCTTGACGACGATGAGCGTGCGTTCGAGCGAGAGTGGTTTTTCGAGGAAGTCAAAGGCGCCGAGTTTTGTAGCGCGTACTGCTGTTTCAATGGTCCCGTGGCCGGAGATAATGATGACTTCCGGCTTGTTCTCAGTTTCGAGCGAGCGAATGTCGCTCAGCACTTCGAGTCCGTCGCGGTCCGGCAGCCAGATGTCGAGGAGCATCACGTCATAGCTCACGTCGCGCAGCAGCACGAGCGCTTCGTTTCCGGTCCCGGTGCTGGCTACGGCGTACTCCTCTTCGCGCAGGATTTCTTCGAGGAGCTTGCGAATGTCGGCTTCGTCATCCACAACCAGGATGTGGTTCATCGAGCGGCCTTGTCGAGAGCGGGATGGGCGGGAATGGTTTGCGCCGTGTCACCGCTGCCGTTGACGCTGCCATTTGATGTTGCCGCGAGCGGAAGCTCGATGATGAAGCGAGCGCCGAGAGGATAGTTCTGTTCGGCGCGAATAGCCCCATGGTGATCCTGAATGATTTTTGCTGCGATCGCCAATCCAAGTCCGGTGCCGCGCTGCTTGGTTGAGAAGTAGGGCAGGAAGAGACGCTCACGTGTTTCATCGGTGAGGCCATGCCCGGTGTCGGTGATGGTGACTTCGGCCATCTCGTGATGGTCGGTGAGTCCGGTTTCGACCGTCAATACGCGCAGGCGGCTCTCCTGCACGGCTTCGGCCGCATTGTCGATGAGGTTGGCGAGAGCGCGTTTCAGCGCTTCCGCATCTGCCATGACGGCTGGTAGCTGCGGCGAGAGATGCACGTCGACACGAATATCGCCGAGACGGTCCTCAAAGAGGCGCAATGCATTCTGCACGATGAAATTGAGGTCGGCTGGCTTTGGATGCGCGGTTGGAAACTGTGCCAGTACTGCGAATTGATCGACCAGTGTGCGGAGCGTTTCGACGGAGCCGAGGATTACGTCGCTGCAGGAGCGGATGACGCCCGGCGACTCCGGCGCGTTGCGGTCGAGGTGTCTCTTGATGCGTTCGGCGGAGAGGGCGATGGGCGTGAGCGGGTTCTTGATTTCGTGCGCTACGCGCTGCGCAACCTCTTTCCATGCGAGCTGCCGCTGCGCCTGCAGAAATTCCGTCACGTCTTCGAGGACGAGGACGGAGCCGCGCCGGTTCTGACCGAGCTGCAACATGGCCATGGTTGCCGCGAGGTTCAGCTTGCCCTTGGGATTGCGCATTTCAAGCTCGGTTGCGGCAACGCCCATGCGCTGCGCGCGGCGGGCGAGCAATTTAAGTTCGTTGGCAATGTCTTCTGGAACGATGCTCGTGAGAGATACGCCCTGGAGGGATTGCGGCGCGCCCGGAGGCAGAAGATCGATGAACGCCTGATTAGCCTGAGTGATCTGCAACGTTGCGTCGAGCGTGACGACGCCGCCGGGAATGGTTTCGAGAATTGTTTCCAGCTCGCGGCGGCGTTCTTCGAGCGTGGCATTGGCTTCGAAGAGCTGCTCCGTAGACTGCTCGGCGATCATGCGGCTCTGTTCGAGATCGGCGGCCATGTGATTGAAGGCCTGCAGCAACTCGCCCAGCTCTTCCGTCGCGGAGATGGTGACGCGCTGTTGGTAGTGGCCGGCGGCGATCTCGTCCATGGCGTTGGCCAGGTTTTCGAGCGGACGCGTGATCTGTTTTGAGAAGAACCATGCGAGCCAGCTGCTGGCGAAAAACGTAAGCGCGGTGACCAGGAGCAACAAGAGCAGATATGTGCTCCGAATGCTGCGGCGCTCGCGATATACGGCCCAGTATTGCTCGGTGCCGGCGCGGATCTCACCCACCGTTTTGCTTAGACCCGAGGGAAGGGGCAGGCCGACGACGATGATTCCTCCACCGGAGGTCGTTGCCATGCCGAGCGCGTAGTCAGTGTCTCCGATCAAGGCAACCGGTTCATCGGTTCGCTGCGCGGCTTTGCGGACCACCAAAGCCAGCGGCTGTCCGCTTTGTACCTGAATTGCCGCATCGTCCATCCAGGCGCGAATTTTGACCGGACCTGCTGCCTGGGGCAGCTCGTATTGCACGATCGGCGTCTCGTCCCGATAGATGATGGCGAAGCCGCCCTGGAGCGTGATGCGGTGCGTTCGAAGTTCATCGAGCAGAGCGTTTGTATTTCCTGCCTGGTAGTTGAGTGCGATGGCTTCGGAGCGGGCGACCGATTCGGCTTCTGCCCGCGCGTTCTGCGTGACGTAATGAGAGAGTTCGAGCGCGATGCGCGTCGAGTCTTCGCGCAGCTCCGACACCGGCTGCGAAAACCAGCGGTCGATGGAGCGGTTCATCAAGCCGAAGCTGAAGAAGAACATGAAAGCGGCGGGCGCGAAAGAGAGCAGCATTGCTCCCACAAGCAGGCGCGAGCGTAGACGTGAGCCCAGCAGGCGGCTGCGGCGGTCGGCGTAGATCCTGAGGATGTTGCGCGATAGGAGCACAACCATCAGGAGGAAGAGCAGAAAGACGATGACCGTGAGCGTGGTGAAAAGGAAGATTGCTGCGACGCTGTGCGGGTAAAGGAAATTCAGCCGGAAGGCATTCAGCGACGCCAGCACAAGAAGCAGCACAAGTACAATGACTCCAAGAACGGCAATTGTGACTCGCTTGTGCTTTATGTTTGGCACTCCAGCATTATAGGCGTTCGCGTTCGGCTATCTGTCTCTTTAAAAAGACGAAGCAGGACGGTCCGGGATTACACAACCGCAGAATTTCTCAAAAGCATCAAAAGGATTGCTATGAAAAACTTCAGAAGCAGTTCAGTTGCACTTACTTTGGCATTGGCGATGGTGCTGTTCACGGGTGGCTGCAACAAGAAATCAGATTCAGCTGCCAACCCTGCGCCGCAGCCTGCCGCAGATCAGAGTTCTCAGACTGACGCGACGGCTCCGGCGCAATCTCCCGCTGCGTCCGCGCCAGCCTCATCGAGTGCGGCACCGGCACCGGTGCCTGCCTCTACACCGCCGGCGCAAACGGCTGTGGCGCCGGCACCCGCGCCTCCACCTCCTCCGCTGGTGATTCCTGCCGGCACGCATATCCGCGTTTCACTGGGACAGGAGTTGGGCTCGAAGGTCAGCCAAACAGGGCAGAGCTTCAACGCTACCGTTGCGGATGCAATTGTGGTGAATGGAGTGACGGTGGTGCGCGCAGGCGCGCCTGCTTCGGGCACAGTGGTTGACGCGAAGTCGCTGGGACGCTTCAAGGGGCAGGCAGAGCTTGCGATTCGGCTGGACAGCGTTCGCGCGGAGGGCGGTACCTATCCGATTGCGACCAGCACGGTTGAACGGGTTGAGAAAGGCAAGGGTAAGCGGACGGCGGGATTCATCGGCGGCGGTGCGGGCTTAGGCGCTCTGATTGGTGGACTTGCGGGCGGCGGCAAAGGAGCGTTGATCGGCGGGCTTGCTGGCGCGGGCGCTGGAACTGC
>Ga0209139_10000343_pt1 | contig 15802 bp, 16 predicted proteins | sample BogFormECP14_OM3_FD_188246 | JGI IMG/M metagenome (GOLD analysis project Ga0209139, IMG submission 188246) | Bog forest soil microbial communities from Calvert Island, British Columbia, Canada - ECP14_OM3 (SPAdes) (version 2) | ecosystem: Environmental > Aquatic > Freshwater > Wetlands > Bog ...
GCCCGTCGATCCGGCGCTGCGCGAGTACAACGCCTACCTCACAGAGCTCGCACAGCGCGATGCCGAAAGACAGAACAGGACCACCGCATGACCACACCCAAGACACCCGAAGCGCGGCCGGTTACGCCCGTCGAAAAGATCCGCACAGCGCTGCTGGGCTATCGCGTGATGGCATGGACGACGGGTATCTGGCTCATCGCGCTGTGCTACGAGATCGTGGTCCACTACATCGTCAAGGTGCCGAATCCACCGACCTGGATCGGCGTGGTGCACGGCTGGGTCTATTTCACTTATGTATTGGCAGCCTTCAACCTTGCCGTCAAGGTCCGCTGGCCGATCCTGAAGACGATCGGCGTGCTGTTGGCCGGAACCATCCCGCTGGTCGGGATCATCGTCGAGCACTTCCAGACTAGGGACATCAAGGCGCGTTTCGCCCTGTAGCACAACGCAATTCGTTACCTATTCGGCCAGTGCCCGCAGCGCCGGCAGCAACAAAGCAAGCGCGCGACCGCGATGCGACATCGCATCTTTCTCCTCGGCAGTCAGCTGCGCCGCAGTGCGGTCCGCACCGTCTGGAATGAACACCGGGTCGTAGCCGAAGCCCGCATCGCCGCGCGGCTCCCGGGCGATGGCGCCGGGCCACTCACCGCGGACGACCACCTCATCCGACTCCGACACCAGCGCGCACGCCGACACGAACGCGGCACCGCGGCGCTCATCGGGCACATCACGCAGCTGCGCCAACAGCAGCGCGGTGTTGCCGGTGTCGTCGCCATGCACACCCGACCACCGTGCGGACAGCACGCCGGGCATGCAATTGAGCGCGGCGACCTCCAACCCGGAGTCGTCGGCGACGGTCGGAAGCCCGGTCGCGGCGAACCCGTCGCGGGCCTTGACCAACGCGTTGTCCTCAAAAGTCGCACCGGTTTCCGGCGCTTCGTCGAACGGTGGCACGTCGTCGAGTGAAACCAACGTCAGGCCCGTCAGCGCGGCCGCATCCAACACGCGGCGCAATTCGGCCAATTTCTTGCGGTTGCGGCTGGCGACCAGCAGCTCGATCATGAGCGCCGCTCTCCCCCGCAAGCGGGTGGGGGCACCCCCAGCCGCGCAGCGGCGAGGGGGCGTACCCCCACCTCATCGCTGCGCTCTGCATCGTCGCCGGCGGTCAGCTTCCGAACGCCTTCTGTGGAGCAGGTCCTTCCGGCAACACACCCGGATACGGCAAAGCCAACGCCTCCCGCTGCGCCACAAAAAGCTTTTCGCAGGCCCCCTGCGCGGCGTCGAGCAGCTTGTCCAGCGTCGACCGCGGGAACGTCGCACCCTCGCCGGTCCCCTGAACCTCGACCAAGGTCCCGGTGTCGGTGGCGACGACGTTCATGTCGACTTCGGCGCGGGAGTCTTCCTCGTAGGGCAGGTCCACCCGCACCCGGCCGTCGACCACGCCGACGCTGACCGCCGCGATCGCACACGACAGTGGCCGCGGATCGGACAACTTGCCGGCCGCGGACAGGTAAGTCACCGCATCAGCGAGCGCAACGTAAGCACCCGTGACAGCCGCGGTGCGAGTGCCGCCGTCGGCCTGCAGCACATCGCAGTCGACCGCAATGGTGTTCTCCCCCAACGCCGCCAGGTCGATGCAGGCCCGCAACGACCTGCCGACCAGGCGGCTGATTTCTTGCGTGCGGCCAGACAGGCGGCCCTTCACCGATTCGCGGTCTCCGCGAGTGTGGGTGGCCGATGGCAGCATCGCGTATTCGGCGGTGAGCCAGCCCAAGCCTGACCCCTTGCGCCAGCGGGGCACGCCTTCGGTGACGCTTGCCGTGCACATGACTTTGGTCTGGCCGAATTCGATCACCACCGAACCCGCGGGGTGCGAGGTGAATCCGCGAGTGATGACAACTGGTCGAAGCTCGTCGTCAAGGCGGCCGTCTTCTCGTTTTGACACGCCGCCAACCCTAGCGCGCGGCTAGCCGGTCAGGAGCGACTGACGTTGAACGTCTCGCCGCACACCACCGCATGCACCGGGCCGCCGAATTCGGCTTTCGCCTCGCTGATCACGTCCTCGCGAGAGGTCCAGGGCGGTATGTGGGTGAGCAACAACTCCCCCACCCCGGCCGCGGTCGCGATCCGGCCCGCCTCGGTGCCCGACAGATGCAGGTTCGGCGGACGGTCGGGCGCGTGTGTCCACGACGCCTCACACAGGAAGACGTCGGCATCGCGGGCCAAATCGATGATGGTGTCGCAGTAGCCGGTGTCACCGCTGTACACGAACGACGCCCCGGCGGGATTGGTGATGCGCATGCCATACGACTCAGTCGGATGACACACCACCCGCGGCAAGACCGTCACCGCGCCCACTTCCACTTCTTGATTGTCGACCCAATGGTGGATATCGAAAATGTCGGAGAAGTCGTCGATTTCGCCGCCGTACGGCGACGACGCGGCGCCGAGCCGCGACCAGGTGTCGCTCGGGCCGTACATCAAAGCCTTACCGGTCGGCAGGGACGGGTGGTAGCGGCGCCAGACGAACAATCCGGGTAGGTCGAGACAGTGGTCGGCGTGCAAGTGCGACAACAACACGTGGACCGAACCCGGATCGGCGTGGCGTTGCAGCGCGCCGAGGACGCCTCCACCGAAGTCAATGACCAGAGGCGGGGTGTCCGGCGCCCTCAGCAGATAACCCGATGCCGGCGAATCCGGGCCGACGACGCTCCCGGAGCAGCCCAGGACGGTGATTCGCACGATGACTACTGTGCCATGCCCGATACCACGATGGAGAAAACATCGCCGCATTGGGTGATCAGAATCATCTGCATACCTAGGAAACGTTGGTGTGACGAACGGGTTCAACGCCGGTGACCGCCGGGCCGAGAAATCGAGCCGCAAGTTTGGTGAATGCCTCGGGGTCGCCCGTGGCTTCGAACACCCGGGTGGCGGGCGGGGCGTCATGCGGTCGCAGCAGGTCCCGCTCGGTGAGCACCCGGAGCAGCTCCTTCGCGGTCTCCTCGGCGCTGGAGACCAGCGTGACGGGCTCGCCCATTGCCAGCTGGATCAGTCCGGAGAGCAGCGGATAGTGGGTGCAGCCCAGCACCAACGTGTCGACGTCGGCGCGCTGCAACGGCTCGAGGTAACCCTCGGCCAATCCGAGCACCTGGCGGCCACTGGTGATGCCGCGCTCGACGAAATCGACGAACCGCGGGCAGGCCACCGCGGTGATCTCGGTGTCCCGGGCAGCGGCGAACGCGTCCTGGTAGGCGCCCGAGGCGACGGTGGCCTGGGTGCCGATCACGCCGATGCGGCCATTGTGGGTTGCGGCGACGGCGCGGCGTACCGCGGGCAGGATCACCTCGACCACGGGCACGTCGTAGCGTTCCCGCGCGTCGTGCAGGCAGGCCGAGGATGCCGAATTGCAGGCGATGACCAACGCCTTGACGCCGCGGTCGACGAGGTCGTCGCCGATGGCCAGCGCGTGCCCGCGGATCTCGGGGATGGTCAGCGGGCCGTACGGACCGTTGCCGGTGTCGCCGACGTAGATGATGTCCTCGTCGGGCAGTTGGTCGATGATGGCCCGCGCCACCGTCAATCCGCCCACGCCGGAGTCGAAGACCCCGATGGGCGCCAATGTGTCACTCACGTCGCCGACCGCCCCGCGGCACGGCGACGTTCCCGGGCCGTGCGTTCCGGGCTGGACAAGAGGTAGGCGGCCAGCACACCGGCAATGCCCCCGCAGAGATGTCCCTGCCAGGACACGCCTCCGCAGACGTTGAGCACCGGCACCGCCCCCCACAGCACGCCGCCGTAGGCGATCAGTACCACGATTCCGACGGCGATCTGCCAGCCCGAGCGAGTGAAGAATCCGAACACCAGCAGAAAGGTTAGCCAGCCGAAGATCAGACCCGAGGCGCCGATGTGATCGCTCTCCAGGCCGCAGGACGATCCCCAGTTGCCGATCAGCCAGGTGCCGAAGCCGCCGACGATCCACACGATCGCGGTCGCCCACAGGAACCGGGACAGCCCGGCCAGCGTGACCAGAAAGCCGAGGACCAGCGCGGGCCCGGTGTTGGCCGCAAGGTGCGCCCAGTTCGCGTGCAGCAGCGGAGCGAACAGAATGCCCCACAAACCGTCGGCCTCTAGCGGCCGGATGCCGTTGAGGTCCCACTCGTGCCCGTCGAGCTGGTCGAACAGCTCAACGATGTACAGCAGCGCCACGAAGCTGATGATCGTGGCTCCACCGACCACCCACGCGGAGCGCTTCTTCGGTTGTTGCGCCGGTAGCGGCGGTGTGCTCACGCCCATAGCTTTCCTTCCAACGCGTCCTCAGCCTCATCCACGCTACCGGCGTACGCGCCGGTGGAAAGGTACTTCCATCCGGCGTCGGCCACCACGAACGCAATGTCGGCGCGCTCGTCGACGTTGACGGACTCGGCCGCGATGCCCAGCGCCGCATGCAGCACCGCGCCCGTCGATATCCCCGCGAAGATGCCTTCGGCGTCGATCAGCTCGCGGGTGCGGCGAACCGCGTCGGCAGCGCCGACCGAGTAGCGGGTGGTCAGCACCTTCGGGTCGTAGAGCTCGGGCACAAAGCCTTCGTCGATATTGCGCAGCGCGTAGACGCCCTCGCCGTAGCGGGGTTCGGCGGCCACGATCCGCACGTCAGGCACCTGCTCCCGCAGAAACCGGCCGGTGCCCATCAACGTCCCCGTCGTGCCCAGCCCGGCGACGAAGTGGGTGATCTCGGGCAGATCTTTCAGCAGCTCGGGGCCGGTGCCGTGGTAATGCGAATCGGTGTTGGCCGGGTTGCCGTACTGGTAGAGCATCACCCACGACGGATTGGCGGCGGCCAGCTCCTTGGCCCTGGCCACCGCGGTGTTAGACCCGCCCTCGGCCGGTGAGTAGATGATCTGCGCGCCGTAGAGCTCAAGCAGTTGGCGACGTTCGATCGAGGTGTTCTCCGGCATCACGCAGATCAGCTGATAGCCCTTCAACCGCGCCGCCATCGCCAGCGAAATCCCGGTGTTGCCGCTGGTGGGCTCGAGGATCGTCGCGCCCGGCGTCAGCCGGCCGTCGGCCTCGGCTTGCTCGATCATCCGCAGCGCCGGCCGGTCTTTGATCGAGCCGGTCGGATTGCGGTCCTCGAGTTTGGCCCACAGCCGCACATGCGGCTCGCCGTCCCAGCGGGGCGATAGCCGCTGCAGCCCCACCAGCGGTGTGTTGCCCAACGCGGCGAGCAGCGAGTCGTACCGGGTCATCTGCGCCGCTCCTCTCCCCCGCAAGCGGGAGGTGCCCCCACATCGCTCTCTTGCTCTGCATCGTCGCCGACGCGCGTCATCTGCGCCGCTCCCGCTTACCCGCCTGCGACGGCGGGCAGGATGGTGACCGAGTCGCCGTCGGTGATCGCGGTGTCCAGCCCGCCGGAGAACCGCACATCCTCGTCGTTGACGTAGATGTTGACGAAGCGGTGCAGTTTGCCGTTCTCGACCAGACGCTCGGAGATTCCGGAGTAGTTGGCCTCCAGGTCGCTGATGACGGCTTGCAGCGTCTCGCCGCTGGCTTCGACGCGTTTTTCGCCGCCGGTGTGCGGCCGCAGGATGGTCGGGATGGAGACGGTGACGCTCATGGCTGCCCCTCGTAACGCTCGACGATGGTGACGGGCTCTTCGGTGACGACGCCGTCGACGATCCGGTAACTGCGGACTTCGTCCCGGCCGGGATCGCGGGTCGATATCAGCACGTAGTGCGCGTCAGGTTCGGCGGCCAGGCCGACGTCGGTGCGGCTGGGGTAGGCCTCGGTCGCGGTGTGCGAGTGATAGATGACGACGACCGCATCGCCTGACTCTTCTAGGCCTCGCCAGACCTTGAGTTGCTCTTGGGCGTCGAAGCGATAGAACGTCGGTGAGCGTTCGGCGTTGACCATCGCGACATGCCGCTCCGGGCGGTCCGAGCCCTCGGGACCCGGCAGGACGCCGCAGGCTTCGTCGGGGTGGTCGGCGCGGGCATGCGCGACCATCGCCTCGACCAGGTCGGCACGGATCACCAGCACGTCACCGATTACCTCCGGTGATGAGCGCCGCTCGCCCCCGCAAGCGGGGGGACCCCCACCTCATCGCTCTGTTTCTTTATCGTCGCCGGCGCGTTGCAGGAATGCCCCGGGCAACAGGCCCCGGTAGGTCGGTATTCCGGCCACCGACTCGGCGGCGATCACAGCATCCAGCACCGCGCGGGCGACGCAGTCCGCCGCCGCGGCGCTCACCGCGGTCGCCAACGGCGTCTCGGGCGAGAACGCGGCCGGCGTATCGGCAGACGGTGCAACCTCGACGGCGCCGGTAGCCAGGGCGAACACCATGTCGCCGTCCACCGGGGTATGCACCGGCCGGATGCTGCGGGCGAGTCCGTCGTGGGCGGTCCGCGCGACCTGTTGGCAGGCGGCCGGGCTCAGCGCGGCATCGGTGGCGACGACCGCGATCGTGGTATTCAACGAGCTCAACGGGGATTCGAGCTTCCCCAGCGCAGCGACCTGCTCATCGGGCGGTGTCGTCAGACCGAGCACGTCGACCAGGTAGGTCAGCCACGGTAGGCCGGTGGCCTGGTCGATGACATTGCCCGCGGAGTTCACCGCAACCAGCGCACCGACCGTGACGCCCGACGGCAGCGTCGTCGATGCGGTCCCTACGCCGCCCTTCAGCACGCCGGCGACCGCCCCCACCCCGGCACCGACCGTGCCCACCGCGACTTCGGTGCCGGCCGTCTGACAGGCGGCATACCCGAACTCAGCCGTCGGCCGGTGACTCCAGTCGCCGACGTCCAGATCGAAAATCACCGCACCCGGCACAATCGGCACCACCCCGCCGGTCATCGCCACGCCGCGGTCGTGCTCCTCCAGCCAGCGCATGACGCCGTCGGCGGCCGCCAATCCGTAGGCGCTGCCCCCGGCGACGAACACCGCGTCCACGTAGCGCACGCTGTTGGCCGGGTCCAGCAGGTCGGTCTCTCGGCTGCCGGGCGCACCGCCCCGGACATCGACGGCGCCGACCGTGCCGGGCGGCGTCAGCACGACGGTGACCCCGCTCGCCCAACCGGTATCCATGGTCGCGTCGGGGTCCAGCCGGTGGTGGTGGCCGACGAGAATGCCCGCGACGTCGGTGATCGAGCTCATCGGGATCCCATCAGCGCCAGCACCAGATACTCCTGCAGGAAGGTCAGCCACTGGTAGACGTCGAGGTGCGAGGACATCGGATGGTCGTCGGGCAGTCGATCGGGACCGCCGGGATGGATATCGAGCATGGTCCCCAGCGCCAGGCGGATGTCGTTGACGGCTGCGATCCAGGCGTTCGCCGCGTCCTCGGTCAGCTCGAATCGGCCGCCGTCATCCGGGACCGTCGCCAATAGCTGTTGCGCGGCAATGCGTTTGGCCTCGATGATCTCCGGCTCGTGCAGGCTGCGCAGCGCGGCGTTCAGCCTGTCGGTCGCCTCCGGGACATCGTCGTCGGGCTTCGAGAAGTCCGGTAGCAGCCGCTGCATCGTGGCATTGTCGGGAGGTTCGGAGTTACCGGTCTTCATGCCGGTGATTTGCTCGAGTTCGTCTGGCGGCGAAGACGATTCCCGCTCATCGAGCAGTCCGATCATCGAAGCGACCAGATTCTTGAGCAAAGCCGCCTCATGCGAGTCCAGAGCGGACCGGAAACGGGGACCGTCGGCGGTCTCAACCCGCTTCCACTTGCGCACGTCCGAACCCGGATGCCCTCTCAGCGGTCCTGCTGCATGGTGGCCCACAACCCGGCGGCATGCAGCTTGGACACGTCGGTCTCCATGGATTCCCGGCTGCCCGCCGACACCACTGCTTTGCCTTCGTTGTGTACCTGCAGCATCAACTTGGTGGCGTGCGGCTCGCTGTAGCCGAACAGCTTCTGGAAGACGTACGTCACGTAGTTCATCAGGTTGACCGGATCGTCCCAGACGATGGTCACCCAGGGAGCGGCCGTGGCTTCGACCGAGTCGGCTTCCCGTTGCCGGGTGGTGCCCGGTTTGGTCGGGGCTGACGCAACCATGGGTCCTAGGATACCGAGCCGTAGCAATCCACCCGATACCGTTGCGGTGTGGATGACTCGGTGTGCGCCGGGCTGCTGACCGACCGCTACGAATTGACCATGCTGGCAGCGGCGTTGCGCGATGGCACCGCGGATCGCCGGACCACGTTCGAGTTGTTCGCGCGCCGGCTGCCCGACGGACGCCGCTACGGCGTGGTCGCCGGGACGGGCCGGTTCGTGGAGGCCTTGCCTGAATTCAGGTTCGACGACGTGGCGTGCGAATCGCTGGCGGAATTTCTCGACCGGGACACCTTGGCGTATCTGCGCGACTTTCGCTTTGGCGGCGACGTCGACGGCTATGCCGAGGGCGAGCTGTATTTCCCCGGATCGCCGGTGCTGTCGGTGCACGGCAGCTTCGCTGAATGTGTGGTGCTCGAGACGCTGGCGTTGTCGATCTTCAACCACGACACCGCGGTTGCGTCGGCAGCCGCCCGGATGGTCAGCGCGGCCGGCGGGCGGCCGCTGATGGACATGGGCTCACGGCGTACCCATGAGCGCGCCGCCGTCGCCGCGGCCCGCGCCGCCTACATGGCCGGCTTCGCCGCGTCATCCAACCTGGAGGCCCGTCGCCGCTACGGGGTGCCGACCGAAGGCACCAGCGCGCACGCATTCACCCTGCTGCACGCCGGCGACGAACCCGACGAGCTGGCCGCGTTCGCGGCGCAGGTCGACGCGCTCGGTGCCGGCACCACGCTGCTGGTCGACACCTACGACGTGACGACCGGTGTGGACAACGCGGTCGCGGCCGCCGGCACCGGGCTTGGCGCAGTGCGCATCGATTCGGGGGATCTGGGCGTGCTGGCGCGTCAGGTCCGGGCGCAACTCGACCGGCTGGGGGCGACGCAGACCCGCATCGTCGTCTCCGGCGACCTCGACGAATTCGCCATCGCAGGGTTGCGGGCCGAACCCGTCGACAGCTACGGCGTCGGCACCTCGCTGGTCACCGGATCGGGTGCGCCGACGGCGAGCATGGTGTACAAGCTGGTCGAGGTGGACGGTATCCCCGTCGAGAAGCGCAGTGTGCGTAAGGAGTCGCACGGCGGCCGCAAAGAGGCGCTGCGGCTGTGCCGCGCGACCGGCACCATCACTGAAGAGATCGTGCATCCGGCGGGGCATCCGCCGCAGACCAGTGAGCCGTCCCGGGTGGTGACGGTTCCGCTGGTGCGCGATGGCGAGGCGGTGATCGACGTGAACCTGGGCGTGGCGCGCGACCTGGTGGCATCGGGCTTGCGAAGCTTGCCGTGGGAGGGTCTGATGTTGTCGCACGGCGATCCGGCGATTCCCACGACGCACATCCCGGTCCGACGCCGGCCCATCAACCACCAGGAGTAGCCACGCCCGACGAGTTGCCGGTGTCTGTGCCCGACCTGCTGGCCACCGCGGTCGCAGCGCTGGGCGGCAGTGAACGCAGCGGCCAATTGCGGATGGCCACCGCGGTTGCCGACGCGTTCGAAACCGGAGAGCACCTGGCGGTGCAGGCGGGAACCGGGACCGGAAAGTCGTTGGCCTACCTTGTTCCGGCGATTGCCCGCGCGGTGTCCGACGACACCCCGGTCGTGGTGTCGACCGCGACGATCGCCCTGCAGCGCCAACTGGTCAACCGCGATCTGCCCCGACTGGTCGACGCACTCACCGCTACGCTGCCCCGCGCGCCGCAATTCGCCCTGCTGAAGGGCCGCCAGAATTACTTGTGCCTGAACAAGATTCACAATGGTTCGGCGGCGAGCTCAGATGACGAACCGCAGGACGAGCTTTTCGAGCCACAGGCGGTCAGTGCATTGGGCCGCGACGTGCAACGGCTCACCGCCTGGGCCTCGACGACAGACTCCGGCGACCGCGACGACCTCAAGCCGGGCGTCGCCGACCGGTCCTGGTCGCAGGTCAGCGTGTCCGCGCGGGAATGCCTTGGCATGGCACGCTGCCCGTTCGGCACCGACTGCTTCGCCGAACGCGCCCGCGGCAAAGCCGGCGGTGCCGACATCGTCGTCACCAACCACGCGCTGCTGGCCATCGACGCCGTCGCCGACTCGGCCGTGCTGCCCGAGCACCAGCTGCTGGTGGTCGACGAGGCGCACGATCTGGCCGACCGGGTGACCGCGGTGGCCACCGGCGAATTGACTTCGACCGCACTCGGAATCGCCTCGCGGCGCATCACCAGGCTGGTCGAGCCCGAGCTCATGCAGCGGTGGGAACGGGCCTCGGCCAACTTCACCATGGCGATCCAGAACGCCACTGCTGGCCGTATCGACCACCTCGACGACGAACTGGCCACGCACCTCACCGCGCTGCGCGATGCGGCCAGCGCGGCACGCTCGGTGATCGACAAGGCGGCGGCCGATACCAAGGCCGCCGCGGCGCGCGCCGAGGCCGTCGCCAGCCTCACCGAAATCGGCGACACCGCATCGCGGTTGCTGACGTCGTTCGCGCCGACGATCCCCGACCGCACCGATGTGGTGTGGCTTGACCAGGAGGACAACCGCGGTTCGACGCGTGCCGTGCTGCGGGTGGCGCCGCTGTCGGTGGCCGGGCTGCTGCGCAAACGGTTGTTCGCCGGCGCCACAGCGGTGTTGACCTCGGCGACGCTGACCGTCGGCGGCTCCTTCGACGCGATGGCGACCGCCTGGGGTCTGGCCGACGCACCGGATGACTCCGAAAAGCATTGGCGTGGAATCGATGTCGGGTCACCGTTCCAGCACGCCAAAGCCGGGATCCTCTACGTCGCCGCCCATCTGCCCCCGCCCGGCCGCGACGGCACCGGCTCGGCCGAGCAGCTGAGCGAGATCGCCGACCTGATCACCGCGGCCGGCGGGCGAACGCTCGGGCTGTTCTCGTCGATGCGCGCCGCACGCGCCGCCGCCGAGGCGATGGCCGAACGACTTTCGACGCCGGTGTTGTGCCAGGGCGACGACACCACCGCCGCGCTCGTCGAGCAGTTCTCCGCCGACGCGGCGACGTCGCTGTTCGGCACGCTGTCGCTGTGGCAGGGCGTCGACGTGCCCGGCCCGTCGTTGTCGTTGGTCATCATCGACCGCATTCCGTTTCCGCGGCCCGACGATCCGCTCCTCGGCGCCCGGCAGCGTGCGGTGGCCGCACGCGGCGGCAACGGATTCATGGCCGTCGCTGCCAGCCACGCCGCGCTGCTGCTTGCGCAGGGTGCCGGGCGGCTATTGCGCGGCATGGACGACCGCGGGGTGGTGGCGGTGCTGGACTCCCGGATGGCGACCGCCCGCTACGGCGGCTACCTGCGTGCCTCCCTGCCGCCGTTCTGGCCGACGACCGATGGCACCGCCGTGCGCCAGGCGCTGGAGCGATTGCGAACAGCCCAGGAGGCCCGCTCAGCGGGCTCGGCTGAATTGCCCGCGTCCACAACGGGCCGTTCCGGCCCGCATCGTCAGCGGGCTGAAGCCAGGGCGACCAAGCCCAGCTCGGCCCCGGAGGCCAGCATCGGATGATTCGGCAGCACCCGCACGGTGTAGCCAACCGAGCCGGCGACCGGCAGCGTCGTCGTCGTGGAGAAAACGTGATCGCCGCCGGCCGCGGTGCCGGTGTATGGCATCTCGACGGTGACCGGGTTTACCAGCGCGTCGCTGGTGTCCACCCTGCCGACCACTGCCTGCACGGTGACCTCGTCGGGCCGCAGCCCGGCCAGCTGGACGGTCGCGGTCAGGGTCAGCTTCGATCCGAGTACCGGGGTGTCGGGCAGCCCGGTGCTGTCGACGTCGGTGACCTCGATGCGCGGGAACGCGTTGAACGCCCGTCGGCGGTAGTCGGCCAGCTCCCGAGCGGGGTCGAACGCCGCCTGCCCATCGTCGTCAAACGTCACGGTCCGGCGCAGCGACTCCGCCGCCGGCACGTAGTAGCGCTGCGTGTAATCGCGAACCATCCGGGAGGCCAGCACTTTGGGGCCGAGCGTCTGAATGGTGTGGCGGACCATTTCGATCCACCGGCGCGGTACGCCGTGCTCATCGCGCTCGTAGAACGTCGGCGCCACCGACTTCTGCAGCAGGTCATAGAGCGCCGCCGCCTCCAGGTCGTCACGACGGCCCTCGTCTAACACGCCGGACGCCGAGGGGATCGCCCAGCCGTTCTCGCCGTCGTCCCACTCGTCCCACCACCCGTCGCGGATGGACAGGTTCAGCCCGCCGTTGAGCGCGCTCTTCATCCCCGACGTGCCGCAGGCCTCCAACGGGCGCAGCGGGTTGTTCAACCAGACGTCGCAGCCCCAATACAGCAGCCGGGCCATCGACATGTCGTAGTCAGGAAGGAAGGCGATGCGGTGGCGCACCTCGGGCCGGTCGGCGAACTGCACGACCTGCTGGATCAGCGCCTTGCCGCCGTCGTCGGCGGGGTGCGACTTGCCGGCAACGATCAGCTGGATCGGCCGGTTTTCGTCGAGCAGCAACTGTTCCAGCCGATCCGGATCGCGCAGCATCAGCGTCAACCGTTTGTAGGTCGGGACCCGTCGGGCGAACCCGATGGTCAGCACGTCTGGATCGAATGCCGTTGCAATCCAACCTAATTCGGCATCCGGTGCGCCACGTTCGAGCCACGAACGACGCAGCCGCGCCCGCACATCTTCGACCAGCAACGCCCGCAGCTGCGAGCGGATCCACCACAGGTGACCGGGGTCAACCTCTTTCAGTCGCAGCCAGACGCCGGGGTCGCTGAAGGCCGAATCCGGCCCCGCCAGTTCACGACCCAGCTCCAACCATTGCGACGCCGCCCAGGTGCGCGCATGAACACCGTTGGTGATCGAGCCGATCGGCACCTCGTCGGGGTCGAATCCGGCCCACAGCTCGTTGAACATCGCGCGACTGACCCGACCGTGCAGCAACGAAACGCCGTTGGCGCGCTGGGCCAGCCTTAGACCCATGTGGGCCATGTTGAACTTCTCCGGGTCGTCCTCGGCGCCCAACGCCTGGATCCGCGCCAGCGGCACGCCCGGCAGCAGCGCCTGGCCGTCGGCATCCGTGAAGTATTGCTCCACCATCTCCATCGGGAACCGGTCAATACCGGCCGGGACCGGCGTGTGGGTGGTGAACACCGTGCTGGAACGAACCACGGTCAGCGCGGTGTCGAAATCCAGCCCGGCATCGACCAATTCGCGGATGCGCTCTGCGCCGAGGAATCCGGCGTGGCCTTCGTTCATGTGGAACACCTCGGGCGCCGGCAGCCCTTCGATGGCCGTGAACGCCCGGATGGCTCGCACACCACCGACGCCGGCCAGGATCTCCTGCTGCATCCGATGCTCTTGATCGCCGCCGTAGAGACGGTCGGTGACGCCACGCAGCTCGTGCTCGTTCTCCGAAATGTCGGAGTCCAGCAGCAGCAGCGGAACGCGACCGACCTGGGCCACCCACACCTGCGCGTGCAGCCGGGCGGCGTCCGGCAGTGCCAGCTCAACCAGCGCCGGAACGCCGGCGCCGTCGGTGAGCAGCCGCAGCGGCAGCCCCTGCGGGTCGAGCGCCGGGTAGGTTTCGTGCTGCCAGCCATCGGCGGTCAGCGACTGCCGGAAGTAGCCGGAGCGGTAATACAGGCCCACCGCGATCAGCGGTAATCCCAGATCCGACGCGGACTTCAAATGATCGCCGGCCAGGATTCCCAGGCCACCCGAGTAGTTCGGCAACACCTCGGCGACCCCGAACTCCATGGAGAAATAGGCGATGCCGTTGGGCATGGCAGCGCCGTTGTCTTGTTGCTGCTGGTACCACAGCGGGCGGCTCAGATAATCGTTCAGATCGGCCGCCAGGTGATCGAGCCAATCCAGGAACCCGCCGTCGACCGCCAGCTCGTCGAGCCGCGCCGGGCTCACCGCGCCCAGCAGCGCAACCGGATCCTTGCCGCACTGGGCCCACAGCGCCGGGTCGATCGCCCCGAAGAGTTCCTGCGTCGGCTTGTCCCACGACCAGCGCAAGTTGATCGACAGCTGTTCGAGCGCCCCCAGACGTTCCGGAAGGTGAGCACGGACCGTGAACCTGCGGAGGGCTTTCACGCGTCACTACCTTACTGACGGTGTGCTCCACGCGCTCTCCAGGGTTGCGGCTGGTCATAGTGTTTTCGTCGCGGAACGTGTGTGCTAGTTCGCTTGTCGTGCCCACAATTTGCCCACATTCTCCGCCACCGAGTCCAGGTCGGATTCGAACAGATCGGCCTATACGTCGAGCGTCATCGCCGCGCTCGCATGGCCCAGCATCCGCTGCACCACCTTCGGGTTCGCGCCGGCGTGATCGCCAACGAGGCCGCCGTGTGGCGTAGTGCATGAGCGGTGACCCTAGGGAACGCGGGTCGGGCGTTCTCGGCGGGCTTAGCGGTGCGTCCTGCAGAATGCTAGTCATCCAGAACAACATCACCACCATCGTGCTCATCGGGATTGCGCTTTTACTAGTTGCCGGCGCGCTGGTTGGTGACCGTAAACGGGCAGCGGCGTTGGTCGCCGCGGGGCTCCTGATGGCCTTCACGACACTCGCGATCGGGGTGCATGCCCATGGATGGGTAACGGCGTTCGACGCTCCCACCGCGTCTGGGATCGGAAAAGCCACCCACCGATCCCACGGGCTCGACGAAGCTTCGTTGATGACCGCGCGTCTCGGCAGCTCCGCTGTGATCGCAGCGGCCGGACTAATCGGCGCAGCGCTACTGTCTTGGCGTGCTCGCTCAGTGAGGCCGGGAGTCATAGTGATTGCCACGGTCGGCGCGGCTACGCTCGCCGAGACCGCCATCAAGGCGGTCGTTGACCGCCCACTGACTCAAGCGGAGGTCCTAGCATCACCGCTATTGAGTACCGAGCACCATTCGTTTCCGTCCGGGCACGTGGCGGGCACCGGCGCGCTGCTCGGAATCATCGCCGTGTGCATCGGGGTCGGACGGAGCCGTACTGTGCGGGCCCTGCTCGCAGCGTTGGTGCTTACCGCTGTGCTGATCGTTGCCTTCAGCCGGTTGTATCTCGGTCTCCACTGGCTCACGGATGTCGTTGGAGGCGCGCTCCTGGCCGCGCTGTTCGTAATTCTGGGGGACGTCGCCCTGAGAATGCGTCGCCGTCCGGTTTGGCCGCGCCGCAGACCCAGCAGGGATTGTCTAGTCAGCTCGTGAATGTGGGGTCGTTGGCCAGCACGGAGCGATCGGCGTCGGTGGCATCTGAACGCGACTCACCTGTCAACGATGTCGAGCACTCAGACGCCTCCAACCGCGCTGACTCCGGCTGTTCAGCGGCGGCCGGTGGCCGGGGCGAGGTGGGCCATCCCGCGGAGAATCCACGGTGCGCGCCTCGCGATCACCTCCACGGCGCGGTCCGAGCGGCGCATCGCGGTCCGACGGCCAGGAGTGGGCATTGACGCCAGTTCCGCCTCGGCCGATCCGGCCGGCGCGCCGTGGCGGTTGACCGCCAGGAGTTGCCAGGTGCCGGGCACGCCACGCAGCTCGACGCTGCCGCGGTCGTCGAAGCCCGTGCCCGAACCGACGACCAGGTCACGCACAGTGCGTGAGACGAGGATTTCGCCGGCGCCGGCCTGGCCGCAGATTCGCGCGGCGATGTGTACTGCGAGCCCCCCGATGTCGGCGTCCAGCAGTTCGCATTCGCCGGTGTGGATGCCGGCGCGGATCTGGATGCCCAGTGTTTCGGCGTCGATGCGCAACGCCTCGGCGCAGCGGATGGCCTGCGTCGGGCCGTCGAAGGTGGCGAGGTGGCCGTCGCCGGTGCTCTTGACCACCGTGCCGCCGAAT
>Ga0209139_10000344_pt1 | contig 15744 bp, 12 predicted proteins | sample BogFormECP14_OM3_FD_188246 | JGI IMG/M metagenome (GOLD analysis project Ga0209139, IMG submission 188246) | Bog forest soil microbial communities from Calvert Island, British Columbia, Canada - ECP14_OM3 (SPAdes) (version 2) | ecosystem: Environmental > Aquatic > Freshwater > Wetlands > Bog ...
TGCCTTGTTTCACGACAACGGGATGGTCGGTTGTGCTGGGATCGCCGCGATGATGGAGCGCCGGCACGGAAACGCTCTGTGCGCGCGAGCTGAGAGACGAGAGAAGCAGCGGGGCTATGACAACGGTATGCCATACCTGCGGCTTCATCTCGCCTCCTTCTGCTAGTTGCCCTTCTTGCGGGCGGCTTCAAACTCATCGCCAGGCTGCCAACCGATTGTATGCGGCAGCGACGACGCTTCCCACCCAAGAATGAACCCGAATTGCGCCATTTTGGCATCGCCGCGGAAGTCCATTTCCGGCTTGTACTCATCGGATGGCTGATGGTAGCGGTGGGCTACGAAATCTTCCATCTGCTCCTTCCCCCAATTCGCGTCGTGACCTTCGAAAGTGGTTCCCTGGCCTATGGAGAACGACGGCACACCTACCCGGGCGAGGCTGAAGTGGTCGGAGCGATAGTAGTGGCCGGCGCCGGGGAACTGATCGGGTTCGATGGTCAGGTTGAAGGCCTTGGCGGTCTTTTCTATTTCCGGATAGAAGGTGGTGCGCTCGGCTCCGCTGATCTCGGCTGCCGTAGGGATGCCGATGGGGTTCAGCATGTCGTAGTTCAGGTCGATGCTGATCTGTGAGGCGGGAACCGGAGGGTGCATGCCCAGCCACTGCGAGCCGAGCAATCCCTGCTCCTCAGCGGTGACGGAGGCGAAGTATATGCTGTGCGGCGGCTTGGTCTGGGCAAAGACGCGGGCCATTTCGAGGATGATGCCGCAGCCGGTGGCGTTGTCGGCGGCTCCGTTGTAGATCTGGTCGCCTTTCGCGTCGGGGTCGATGCCGAGATGATCGTAGTGAGCGGAGTAGAGGACTGCTTGTCCCGGTTGCGCTCCTGGAACCTCGGCGATGACGTTGTCGGATTCGTAGCGGCGGACCTTGCTGGCGATGTGCGCCTTGAAGTGGACCGGCAGCTCGATGGCGTGGAAGCCGGGTTTTCCGGCTGCGTCGATCATGGCATCGACTGTTCCCTGTCCCGCTGCGGTCAGCAGCTTCTGGGCTACGTCGTGCTGGATCCAGCTTGCGGCCTGGAGTGTCGCTGTCGGATCGCCCTGCAGGTAGGACTTCTCGATCGCCTGCGAGTCACGCACGACGTGCCAGGGATAGCTGGCGAGATCGGTGCGGTGGATGATGAGCACGCCCAGCGCGCCTTTGCGCGATGCTTCTTCGTACTTATAGGTCCAGCGGCCGTAGTAGGTCATCGTCTTACCCTTGAAGAAGGCCTCGTCGGTCGATGGCGGCTCGTTGACGATCACCAGCAGGACTTTGCCCTTTACGTCCACCCGGGAGTAGTCGTTCCAGTGGTACTCAGGCGCGTCGATGCCGTAACCGACGAAGACGATGGGCGCGTCAATGTCTGCGGAGGCTGCTCCGGTCTGGTCTTTGGCGACGTAATCTTCGCCGTACTTGAGCGGAATCGGCTGGCCGTTTTGTGGGACGAAGGATGCTGTGGTCTGGTCTTCAACGGTGTGGACGGCGTAGAGGGGGACCTTCTGGAAGTAGGTTCCGTTGTCGCCTGCGGGCTTCAGTCCATTGAGCGCGAATTGCGTGGCGATGTATTCAGCGGCGATCTGCGCGCCGCGCAGGCCTGGGCCGCGTCCTTCCAGCAGGTCGCTCGCGAGGAAGCGGACGTGCGCGCGTATCTTTTCGGGATCGATGCTGTCAGCGGCCTGGCGCGCAGTGTTGGGCACTCCGGGAATGGCGGGGACTTGCGCATAAGATGCGGCTGCTGAGAAAAGCGCGATGGCGCAAGCCAGGCGGAGAGAGTGGGTCATGCATGCTCCTTGGGATCTATAAGTAACTATTCTGCTACAGATCGCTCGGGAAAGAGCAGTTTTGGAGCAATTGCGGACGCTTTTGCCGGAAGCGTGGTCGAGGCATTTCCGGGCAAAATGTGGAGGCGCTTGAGTGTTTTCCGCGCGAGGCCTGTGAGCGGCAGCTTTGGCAGGTCTTCGGTTTTGATCCACTCGCGGGTTGTGTGTTTTGGCAGATGCGTCTCTTCTGCCGGCGCAAAGCTCAGGATACTGACCTGATAGTTGGTCGTAGTGATCGAATGCCGCAGCGACAGGAGCAGTCGGTTTGGGTCGGGTTCGGTGGGTTCTAGGTGGGGAAGTTCCCACATTCCGGCCATGAGCGATGCGTCGTGTGGACGTTGTTCGAGCAGAATTTCGGTGCTTTTTTTGCGGTTTTTGCGCTCCAAAAAGGCGAAATAAGTGGCTTTTTCGTGCATTTTGGGGCGTTTTACTGTCGGGTGTTCGCCGCGGGTGCGACAGAGCGTCTGGACCGGGCATTTGAGGCAGAGCGGGTTCTTTGGCAGACAGACGGTCGCGCCGAGTTCCATCATCGCCTGGTTGCAGTCGCCCGAGCGGCTTCGGTCGAGAAGCGTCTGGGCAGTTTCTCGGACGGCTTTTGCCGCCAGTTCAGTTCCGGTCAGGCGCAGGACTACCCGCTCGACGTTGCCATCGACAGCGGCGACCGGGTCGCCGAAGGCGATGCTGGCGATAGCCGCCGAAGTATATTCGCCGATGCCGGGTAGCAGGCGCAGGGCCTCGGCGGTCTCGGGCATCTTTCCTGCCAGCTCGTTCGCGACCACCTTTGCGGCCTGGTGCAGCATGCGGGCGCGGCGGTAGTAGCCGAGTCCGCTCCAGATGGCGAGGACTTCCGGCTCTTCGGCGCGGGCGAGCGTCTCGACTGTCGGGAAGCGGGCCATGAAGCGAGCATAGTGATCGAGGACAGCGTTAACGCGCGTCTGCTGGAGCATGATCTCCGAAACCCAGATCGCGTAGGGATCGGCAGTTCGGCGCCAGGGTAGGTCGCGGGCGTGCGCGTCAAACCAGGCGAGGAGCAGACGACGGAATTGGCGTTGCTCAGCCGGATTTCTCATCAATTTGGATTGTAGGGGCGTAGCACTGCTCCAGCCAACCGAGTGCGTGCCCTCGGAGAAGTTGCGACCTGCAGTCGCTCGCCCGTGTACATTCAAAGCGCATTCGTGGATGATATTTTTTCGGTTCTGAAGGAGGGCTTTCGCGTGTCTGAAAAAAGCTGGCAGTTTCATCGCCGTGGATTTCTGAAGTCTTCGATGTCGGCGCTCGCAGGCGGACTGCTGAGCCGGGCAGCGCAAAAGGCAGAAGCGGAGCCTGCGATCAGGAATGTGAATCTGAATTCGAGCCCTTCGACACTGAAGATTACGGACATGCGCTATGCGATTGTGGTGAAGCCGGGGCCGAGTCCGTGCGCGTTGATTCGCATTGATACGAACCAGGATGTGTATGGGCTGGGCGAGGTACGCGATATCGCGGGGCCGCAGTATGCGATGGTGCTGAAGAGCCGCATTGTGGGTGAGAATCCGCTGCGGGTGGATTACCTCTTTGAGAAGATTGCGCAGTTTGGCGGAGTGTCTCGGCAGGGCGGCGGCGTCTCTGCGGTGGAGATGGCGCTGTGGGACATTGCGGGCAAGGTTTACAACTGTCCGGTGTACCAGATGCTGGGCGGCAAGTGGCGCGATACGATTCGCATTTATGCCGATACGACGGAATCGAAAGACCCCCAGGAGTACGGGCGGCGCGCGAAAGAGCGCATAGCGATGGGTCTGACGTGGATGAAGATGGATCTGGGCATCGACACGCTGGAGGGTATTCCGAATACGGTGATGCAGCCCTCGGGATTGAGCGAGTGGGAGTTGCGGAATCAGCCGCATCCATTTATTGCGACCGAGGTGACGGACAAGGGGATTGACCGGCTCTGCGAGTATGTTGCGGCGGTGCGGGACAACATTGGGTACGGTATACCGTTGTCAATGGACCACCTTGGGCACGTGGGCGTGAAGTCGGCAATCCGGCTCGGCAAGGCGTATGAGAAGTTCAACCTCGAGTGGATGGAAGATTTGATTCCCTGGTACTACACCGATCTTTGGAAGCAGATCACGGATGCGAGTCCAACGCCGACGCTGACGGGCGAGGACATTTACGAGTTCACGGATTTTGAGAAGCTCTGCACTGCTCACGCAGTCGACAAGATTCATCCGGACCTTGAGACTTCCGGCGGTATTCTACGCACGCACAAGGTCGGCGACATGGCATTTCGCTACGGCGTTCCTATGGCAATGCACTTTGCGGGAACTCCAGTGGGCTGCATGGCGAATGTGCATTGCGCGGCGGCGACGCGGAATTTTCTTGCGCTGGAAAATCATTCGCTCGATGTGCCGTTCTGGCAGGACCTTGTTACGGGGATCGAGAAGCCGATTATCAACAAGGGTTACATCAAGGTTCCGGATGGGCCGGGGCTGGGGATTTCGCTGAACGAGGATGAAGTGAAGCGACATCTCAAACCTGGCACCGGATACTTTGAGCCGACGCCGATGTGGGATGAGAAGCAGTCGTGGGACGACGCTACGTTCAGCTAGTAGAGGAGAGTTCATGAAACGCGTTCTATTGTTTGTTCTGCTGGTGTGCAGCCTGGCGGGTCCTGCATTTTCGCAGGTGAAGATGACGAAGGAGCAGATCCTCTTCTACACGTCGGACTGGAGGGGCGAGCGCTTTCCTGACGGGCGCCCGAAAGTCCCGGATGATTTGCTGACGCGCGCTCTGGATGTCTCGATCGAGGATGTGTGGGACTTTCTGCAGGAGAAGGGCTATCGCTGCCAGTTCGATGGCGGCTGGCAGGCTTTGCATATCGACAAGCCTTTTGCGGGCCGTGCGCTGACGGCGCAGTATATGCCGCTGCGTCCGGATATGGCAAAGGCCATCACCGCTGAGGGCAAAGCCGAGGGGCGCGTGAGCTGGACCAACAGTTGGCCGATCAACGAACTGCGTGAGGGCGATGTTTACGTCGCGGATGGTTTCGGGAAGATCATCGAAGGCACGCTGATTGGATCGAACCTTGGCAGTGGTATTGCAGCGCATACGCACTCAGGGTTTGTATTCGATGCAGGCATTCGCGATCAGGAGGAGAACAGGGAGATTCCAAACCTGAATGGGTTTTATCGCGGGTATGATCCTTCTGCGTGGGCGGACATGACGCTCACGGCGATCAACTCACCCATTCGCATCGGGCGCGCGGTTGTACTGCCCGGTGATCTGGTGCTGGCGAAGACCGATGGCGTGCTTTTTATTCCGGCGATTCTCGCGGAAGAAGCGATCAGCTCGGCTGAGTTTACGAATCTGGAAGATGCCTTCAATTTTGAGCTGAACAAGTCGGGCAAGAATGGCGGCGAGTTCGAAGGCGGATGGACGCCGCGGAAATATGACGCGCTGGCGAAGTGGATCGACGCTCATCCAGAGAAGCTGAAGATGCCGCGCGCGGAATTTGACGCGATTCTGGCGAAGAAGAAGCAGCGATGAGGTTCCTCTCTAACTACCTGTGAATGAACAATTAACGGCTTCTCTGACATCGTTTCAGCGTAGAATCTGAGGCGATCAAGTCAGGTGGCGAAGACCATCTGCGTCCGATGCAACAGCAAGCCTTTTCCCGTCTGTGGTGGATTGCCTGGCAGTTCAACTCTCTTGCGTTCTGCAAAACAGGAGAACATATGCCCAGCTGTCCGTTCCAAGCGCTGTCCGTTTCCTTAACATCTGCCGGTATCACGGTGACGATGCAGTAAACCTAGTCCGGGCAGGCTCACGTTCGGTTATGTCTGTGCGCTTGTAAGTCGCACGGTGGAACGACACAAAACAATTGGCCCCTTCAACAAAGGAGAATCATCATGATGGCAGTCAGGAAACAACGGGCGATCGTTCTAAACGGATGGTTGCGTGCCTCTATTGGTGTAGCGTGCGGTTTCCTGCTATGCGGAGTGCTGCCTGCACAGGATTTGCAGACGAAGGCGCCGGTGGCCCTGCCTCCGGGAATCACGGGCGCGGGCCTGCCGACAAGGTCGCCTGTCGTAGACTTTTCCGACCTGAAGGCCGCACATGTGAATGCGCACAAAATGACTGCGGCTGCCGGTCTTCCTGCCGCGATCACTCCCGGAGTTCCACACCACATCACGCTTGAAGAGGCACAGCAGCAGGCAGCTGCCGCTAACCCGATGGCGCATCTGGCGCAGCTGCAGGTGGAAGCTGCGAGACAGCACAGGCTTGGGGCGGAGTCAGACTACTTTCCGAAGCTGAGCTCGACTCTGACAAATTTCCACTTCAACAAGTTCATGGGCCAGGAGGTTACGATTCAGCGGCCGATTGCTGGAGGGAGTGTGACAACTGGCTTGCCATTGCTCGGCAAGGATCAGACTCTGGTTGCCGTAACAGCAACGCAGCCGGTCACGCCTCTTTTCAAGCTTCACGAGGTGGTAAACATTGCACGCGCGGACGAGCGATTGGCGATGGCGAAGGCGGGCATGCCCGTCGAAACTGCCAGCAATGTGGAGAAGGCCTACTACGGATTGCTGGTTGCCCAGCGCCAACTCGCCATTGCAAAGGCCAAAGCGGACGGCCTTCGCAGTAAACGATTAGTGGCCAGCAATGGGGCGCCTCCTTCGGCCATGCCAGTCGATGAGGAGCAGGAAATTGGATCGGCGAAGGAATTGATCATGGCAGATAGCAAGGTCAAGGAGATGACGGTTTCCCTGAATCTGCTTCTAGGTTATCCGGAAGAGACGGAATTGGAGTTGGTGGCTCCAGTTACGCAGGTGGAAGAGATATCGCTGAAGGAAGCCGCCGACAAGGCGATGGCGGCGAATCCTGAGGTGGTCGAGGCAGAGTCGAACGTCGCGAAGGCACACGCCGCTTCGAAGCTGTCGAAACTGGACTATGTCCCGGATGTTGCCATCATCGGCGGTTACACATACAACGGCAATGCGGCTCCTCTGCTGCCAACGGATTTCTCCTTTATCGGCATTATGGGCTCTTATAACCTGTTCGACTTTGGCAAGAGGGAACACACGATCAAGGAGCGTAACGCCCAGGTCAGCATGGCGGAGACTGCGCTGGAACTGACGAAAGCCAAGGTTGCCGCAGCAGTGAAGACGAGCTATTTCCAGATGGACCGGTCACGCCAGTTGAGCGCGCTGGCGCATCGTTTGTCTGACGCGATCCCGCTGGAAAGGGTCAGCTATGCGAGGGGAGACACCGAGCTGGCGGCCTCGCGGGCGAAGGTGGAAGTCGAGATGTTCCAGGCTGATCTGGAATACCGGGAGTCGCTTGCGCAGTTGAAGACTCTGATGGGCGAAGAGTAACGGCTCCATGAAATGTCGGGGCCGGGCTGCGTCGCCTATCAGCTTGCCTTCGGCTTCCAGAGGCCGACGATGTTGCCTTCAACATCGGCAAACCAGGCGAAGGTGCCGTTCGGGATTTCTACGGGCGGCACGATTGTCTTTCCACCGGCAGCTTCCACTTGCTGGAGTGATGCGGCGACATCATCGGTCTCAATGTAGAAGTGCGTGAACTGGTGCGGCTCATGGCCGAGCGAAGCGATGTGTCCCTGTATGCCCGAAGTTGCACCAGTGTTGATCATTCCCATCGGGCCTGCGTCGATGGCCCAGCCGAAGACCTGCTGGTAGAACGCTGCGGTGGTCTCTTTGTCCTTGCAGCCGATTTCAAAATGTACGACGGGGTGCGGCATCGCTAACCTCTTTCTGTGGCTGTGCCAGTATGCCACCACTTTGTGTCTGCGAGAACAACGGACGTTTCGACCTGGCGCTCGGGGATCGTCCAGTATTTTCTGAGAAGGCGCTCTTTCTCTTCTCGGCTGACCATTTGAAAGTTGTGCCGCTCATAGAAGCGGATCGCCCAGGCCGCGTCGGCCCAGGTGCCGATCAGGATCGGTGTCTTCGCCATCTCGCGCAGGTGAGCTAAGAGGTGTGCACCGATTCCTCGTTTCTGGCTGCCGGTGCGAACGTAGGCGTGGCGGATAAGGGTCACGTCCTGGACCGGCTGTATACCCATGACACCGGTCAGGGTTCCGTCTTCTTCGTAGCCCCAGAAGATAACGCCTTCGTCGAGTTCATGCTGCAGATACGCGCGGGACATATACGGCTCGGTCCAGCGATCTACGGGAATGATGCCCTTATACGCCTGAGCGCCATCGTTGACGATGGCCCAGACGAGATCGAAGTCGCGATGGTCGCAGCGGCGGATCATGTGTGCCTCTAGAGTTGTAGGCGAATCTTCGAGCGGGTGAGCAACGCCGAAAGGGCGAGCATACATGTGGTGAATACGATCGTGCGGATGACGCCGGGCCAGCCCGAGTTGAAATGTGTGTCGAAATACGTAAAGCCAATGGCCGCGACGATGAAGTAGTAGAAGTCCGGCAACAGGTAGGTAAGTAAGGTATTTGCTCCCGCGGGGCGCGCAAAGAAGGCCCAGCCGGTTTTCTTTTTGACGTCGCAGATCCAGTAGAGGAGAGCAAATGAAGTGACTGCCGCGGCGATGCTGTAGAGGCACCAGGTAGGTGTGGCGCGAATTTTCGAGATACCAAGCGGCGTGAGCAGACGGCCTGCCGCCACGGACGCCAGCGCAAGAGCCGCGGCCATCGACATTTTCTGGCCAAGCGCCTTCCAGGGATGATTGCCGAGGAAGATGACAGAGGTGACGGTGCCAGCCATGGTCATGCAAGCAAAGGCTCCGTTATCGAAGGGCCAGAAGTAAAGCGGCAGGTGCCTGGGCAGGACAATCCATTTTGCCGTGCAGAGCGCATTGAAGGTGACGAGCGCGACGAACCATGCCAACGGTGTCCAGAGCCAGCGGCGCGTCGCGATGTACAGGATGGAGACGGCCAGAAAGGTGTAACCGATAAGTCCTAGGATCTCAGGATAGGAGCCGTCAATCCATGCTGCGTGGCCATCGTGCGTGGTCCGGCGAAAGATGGCATACATGACGACGACAAGTATCAGTCCGAGGATGCGGAGGCCAGTATGCACCGTCTTTCCGCGTCCGGAGCCGGTGTAGACACTGAGATAGAGCGCCATTCCCAGCAGCGCGAGAACCGCCCAGAGATTGTTGCTGAAGCCGATGCGCGCCGGGTCCCCTTTTTCCGCGTTGGCGAGAATCAGGCCGAGAACGATGAGGCTGACGGAGCGAACGACGATGTGCATCCACAGCGCGGGCTCGGACGGATTTTTCTTCAGTCGCGCCTTCACGGCGAGCGGAATCGACAAGCCGATGATGAAGAGGAAGAAGGGGAAGACCATGTCGACGTAGGTCATGATGTCAACCATCGCGGGCGCATGATGCGTCCACCAGGGCAGGCCGTGAACACTATCGAGGTCGTTGACGAAGATCATGACGACCATGGTGAGGCCGCGGAAGATGTCGATGGATGCGAGGCGCGACGAGCCGGATGTGCCCGCGGTCTCGATGAGCGGTAGTTGCGCGGCCGTGGTCGTGGAGTTCATCTGGCCACGATGCTAGCTTATGGGCCCGCGCTTATCAATTTGAAACGTGATCAACCGAAGTCGTGATGTTCGCTCCACACCTGCGGCCAGGGTTTGCGCGGCGGTCCACACACGAAGATGTCGGGATGATCCTGGCTTTCTTCGTTCTTGATGCCCTGCGAGTTGCCGTTGTGGCCGGCGAGACGGCAACCGGTGAATATCTCGTCAGCCTCTTCGCGCGAGATACCAATGACAATCAGGGTTGTTGGCTGCGGCGTAGGATAGCCGCGCAGCCACGCGGAGTTGGTCGTGCTGATGGGCGGAGGCAGGTGATAGGCAGGGCCAAGAATCTCGATGGCGCCCTGCTCGCCATAATTCCCTACGGTGATGCCGAGACTTGCCTGCTGGTCAGGAGACAGCGAGTCGCGGATGCCGGCGACGGTTGCGACCAACTCGTTCCAGCCGAATTCTTCGCGCAGGTCGCCGTTGCGGCTGAGCGCGAAGTTCCTGAGCGGGCCGCTGGATGCCAGCGGCAGAACCAATGCGCAGATGTACGCACCGACGAGGGCGACTCCGGTGAAGAAGACGATCTCGACGGTGCGACGCCAGAACTTCGGCAGTGACGCGGCCCAGCGTTCACCAGTGGCTGCGCCCATCGCCATCAGCATGGGATATGTGGGGGCGAGGTAGTAACCGCGTCCCTTGCCGAAGAAAAAGAGCGCCAGCGGTATCAGGTACATCCACGCGAGCATGCGGTAGCGGCTGCTGCGCAGAAAGCTGATGAGTCCGGCGACCCACAACGGCGCTGCAAATAGATTCGTACAGATGAGGAACTGGTGGAGCAGAAAATTGTCGGCGCGGCCTTCGCCGACATCGCGTTTGTGAATGTACTGCAGGAAGTGGTACGAGATGAATCCGTGATGCACCTGCCAAAGCAGATTCGGCAGAAAGATCACGAGCGCGAGCGCGGTTCCTGTCCAGAACCATTTGTTCAGGAAATGACGGCGCGCCCGCGTCAGCAGCATTCCGCCGAGAATACCGGCGATGTAGAAACAGATGCTGTACTTGGTCTCGAGACCGAGGCCGGTGACTGCGCCCACTGCTAGCCACCAGCGCGGATCTTCTGACTTCAGCAGGCGAATGATGAAATAAGCGATGAGCGCCCACCACAGATAGTCGAAGCTCGAATATTGAAACTCTGTGCCTTCGAAAAGCGGCAGCGGCGAGAGCGCGACTGCGAATGCTGCGGCTGCCTGGGCGACGCGTCCGCCACCCAACTCGCGCGTCATGAACCCGGTGACGACGATGGCCGCGGCTTGTGTGAGGACCGAAAAGAGGCGCAGTCCGATGAGCGAGAGACCGAAGATAGCGAGACTGATGCGCTCGACGACTGGAGTGAATGGTGGATAGGCGACGAAGCCCCAGTCAAGATGACGGGCATCGCTCAGAAACTGCAGTTCGTCGCGATGAAAACCGTAGCGGTTATTCGTCAGCAGGTGTAGGAGCGCGACGGCCGCTGCGATAGCCAGCACAGCAACAGTGCCGGATTGAGAGCCCGTATCGATAATTTCCGGGGCCTGCTCTGCCTTGGTTGCTGTCATGCCGCTAGCTTCTCCTAAAGACACACAGATTCTCTCATTGTGTCTCTACGCGCAGCGGCTTTCTTTCGTTCACTCTCTCTTTTGCGTGCAAAAAATGCCCGCATCTTCCTTCCACCGGAAGAGATGCGGGCATTTACTTACTACGCTATGAACGCCAGTGGCCTTCTACGAAGACCCAGCTACCGTGGCGCTCAGCCCAGTGTGCGGGCACCCACTCTGCGTGCGGATGGGGCGCGACAACGTAGCGGCCAGGGACCCAGACGTAGCGGTTACCGTCCCAGCGATGGTACCCGCCGGTCCAGACATATCCTTCATGCGGAGGCGGTCCAGGGTGCTCGACAACGACCGGGGGCGGAGCAACGCGGACAACAACTTGCGCGAAAGATGGCGCAGAAACAAGAGCACAAGCAAGCATTCCGAGGAACGCGTATTTCTTCATGGGTAAGTTTTCTCCAGTGCGATGCAGAGTTATTTGCACCTCTGCACAGCATCTGGTGATGTAGAACACGATTTGCAAAAGAGAGTTGCCTAGGTTTTTCACGGCCCGGCCGCACGATAGTAATCGAAGTGCGTTAAGTGGTTTTGTGCGTTTTACTTTACCGCTGCGGCAGCAAATCGTTGTAAGCGTGGTGTGCCCATCCGAGATAGTGCGAGTCGGCACGGTTTGCTTCATCAAGCACTTTGAACATGCCGGGCAACTGGTCCGCGTAGTCGGGCGTGCGTAAACCAATGACCATCTTTGCGAGGTTCGGATCGCGCAGACCCTCGTACGCCATTGTCATGAATTTCTGGCTTGTGGTCTTTAACTTCTCGGCTTTGGCTTCGACGCTGTCGCCATCGGTGGGACTGCTTACCTCGTAGAGCATGAGCGTGAACCGTGGCAGCGAAGTCAGCAGCATTCTTCGCTCGTCGAGACCGCCCTTGAGAAGCTTGTTCTGAATGTCCGCATTGACGGTCAGGCGCGCGGGTTCCGCTACGGCGAGCACGGCACGATACGCGTCAACGAGGCCGGGCAGGAAACGCAGATTGCCCGGGCCTTTGTTCTCCGGGCGCTGCTGCGGTTCGATGTCGAGATGGATGCCGTCGAAGTGGTTTTTCGAGTGGCTCTGATTGAATGCGAGCACTCCGCGAACATGATCGAGCAGCTTATCGCGATGCTTACCGGCTTCGTCAGCGTCTTCGCTCGAAAGCAGAGCTTCGACCCGGATGTCCGACCGATGGAGCAGATCGATGAGATGCGCGAGGCGCGACTCTTCGTCGGCGTCGTCGCGCGTGGAGATCGAGACATAGACTTCATTGATGTCTTGCGTCTGGCAAAAATCGCGCAGGTTCTCCGCGCCGCGCGGAGCTTCAAGTACGGACGAAGTCTTCCAGACCCACAGGCCGTGGACTTCTCCAACTGCGACCGCCGGGAAGCAGCCGAGAATTGCAGCGAGAAAGAATCGCACACTCAACGCGCGCATGGCGAAGGCAGCGGGTCGTGCGTGCCGGTGCTTTGGTTTGCGGGGCATGATCTGGATGCGAAATGAGTGGCTGCAATTTTGGCAGATCGATCTCCTGCTTTTCAACTGCTCTGTGGATCTGGAGGTCCGCCGCACAATTCATCCAAGCTGACATGCCAAGGCCGCCTCCGCACGGTCAGGTACAATTCGTCCGATGAAGAGACCGGGAATTTGACGGATGGCAACTGCCGCAAAGGCATGGGACATGGGCGAGCATCGGGTCGCGGGATTGCTGAATTTCGTTGTGGTCGCGGCCGTGGGCGCCGTTGCCTACACCGACTGGCTGGTCACAGCCGATGTTTCGCTTGCCTATCTGTACGTGCTTCCAATCGCGCTTTGCGCGCTGGTGAATCCGCATCCTTTTACAATTGCGCTGGGAGCGATCTGCACACTTCTGGGAGATATCTTCGGGCCGCCTGCGCCTTCACTGCTGTGGCGGGTGGTCCACAATGTCGTTTATCTCGCGAGCTTTCTTGTCGTCGGATTTCTCGTCACGCTGATTGCACGGCAACGCGACCGCATGGCGGAGGAAATACGCAGGCAGCGAGATGAATATGAGCGCGATCTCGCGCTCGCCGCTCAGGTGCAGCATCGTGTGCTGCCGAAACCGCTGGCGCTGCCGGGAATCGACATCGCGGCAGAGATGAAAACGGCGCGGCTTCTCGGCGGAGACTACTACGACTTCTTTCCTGTTTCGGACGATGTGGTGGACATCGTGATCGCCGATGTCTCAGGCAAGGGAGCGGCGGCGGCGTTGCTGATGCCGTCGCTCGCCGTCGCGCTGCGCCTGCGCGCGCGTGAGCTGGAGGGACCGGCGGAGGTCATCGCGGACCTGGACGCGGTTTTGAAGCAGATGACGAACTCGGCGACGTTCGTGACGATGTTCTATGCGCGGCTCAACCGCGTCAGCCGCATGCTGCAATACGCCAATGCTGGGCACAATCCGCCGGTGCTGCTGCGGTCCCGGTCTTGCGAGGCATTGCTTCTGGATGAAGCGGGTGGGCCTATTCTCGGAATTCTAGCCGGCGCGCAGTTCTCGGATGCGTCGGTCGCGCTCGCGCCGGGCGATATTCTGACGCTCTTCACCGACGGCGTCACGGAGCAGGAGAATGAGCAGGGCGAGGAGTTCTCGGTGGACCGGCTGAAAGATGTTGTTTGCCGGGAAGGCGCGGAATCCGCGGCTCAGGTTGTGGCTCATGTTTCGGAAGCCGTCTCGGCGTTCGCGGGAGAGACCGAGCAGGCGGATGATTTAACGCTGGTGGTGTTGAAGGTCTTGTAAGCTGAGAGTCGGACCGCTCCAGCTTTACCTGCAAAACTATGACAGACGCAATCACTGATTCTGTGCTAGCTGCCGGAGCACAAGGCAACGGTCCTTCGCTTTTGTTGCGGGGATTGCGAAAGGCCTTTGCGGATGTGGTGGCCGTGGATGGTCTCGACCTGGAAGTGAAGCGCGGCGAGTGCTTCGGCTTGCTCGGTCCGAATGGCGCTGGGAAAACAACGACCATTGAGATTTGCGAAGGCCTGACCACTCCCGATGCGGGAACCGTTGAGCTGCTGGGATTGAGTTGGGCTAAGTCGGCAAACGAGCTGCGGCGGCGCATCGGCATTCAGCTGCAGGAGACGCAGTTTCCTGACAAGCTGACGGTGGACGAAACGCTGCGGCTCTTTCGCAGCTTTTTTCCGCGCGGGCTTTCGGTCGATGAGTCGATCAAGACAGCGCAGCTTGAAGAAAAGCGCGGCTCGCGCGTCGGCGGATTGTCGGGTGGGCAGAAGCAGCGGCTGGCCATGGCTTGCGCGCTGGTCGGCGATCCTGAGCTGCTGTTTCTCGACGAGCCAACGACGGGACTCGACCCGCAGGCCAGGCGCCACTTGTGGGACCTGGTCGATCAGTTGAAGCTCGCCGGGCGCACGATCATTCTGACCACGCACTACATGGATGAGGCGGAACGGCTGTGCGACCGTGTTGCCATCATGGATCACGGAAAGATCATTGCGCTCGGCACTCCGCAGCAGCTGATAGCCTCAATTGGCGGCGAGCATATTGTTGAGTTCGTAATCACCGGCCACGGCGAGCTTGATCCGTCTCTACTGACGGCGATTTCAGGCGTGCAGTCGCATCGCGTGGATGCAGGCATGCATCAGCTTACGGTTCGCGATCTGCATACGACTGTGCCACTCATCTTTCAATCGCTCACCAGCCAGGGACTGCACCTGAGCGATTTTCGCACCCACTCGGCGACGCTTGAGGACGTGTTCGTGGGGCTGACAGGAAGGAATCTGCGCGATGAATAAGCTGGAGCTGAGCAGCCTGTATCAATTGACGATGGTGCGCTTCAAGCTCTTTTTGCGCGAGCCTGAGGCGATCTTCTGGATCTTCATCTTTCCTATTCTGCTTGCGGTTGGGTTGGGGATTGCCTTCCGTAACCGGCCAGCGGATGTGCTGCAGGTGGGCGCGACCACGACGCAGCTGACGCAGGCCCTGGCTGCCGACAGGGGCCTCGCAGCGAAGACGATGGATGAGGCGGACGGCACGCATGCGCTCGCTACGGGAGACATCCTGCTGCTCGCAATCCAGACGCCAGATGGCGTGGCTTACAAATATGACGACACCAATCCCGATGCCAGGGCGGCGCGGCTCGTGGCCGATCGCGCGATTCAAATAGCAGCGGGGCGGCATGAAGCGGTTCATGCTGAAAATCAGCTGGTGCATGAGACGGGTGCGCGTTACATCGACTTTGTTGTGCCCGGCCTCTTGGGAATGAACCTGATGGGGTCGGCGATTTGGGGCATGGGCTTTGCCATTGTCGAGGCCCGGCAGAAGAAGCTGCTCAAGCGGCTGGTGGCGTCGCCGATGCCGCGCTGGCAGTATCTGGCGTCGTATATCCTGTCGCGGCTGGTGATGCTGGTGATCGAGGTTGTAGCGTTTCTCGGGTTTGCGCGGCTGGTCTTTGGAGTGCCCTTTCGCGGATCGCTTTTGCAACTCGTGTTTCTATGCGTGCTGACTTCGCTGGCATTTTCCGCGCTCGGTCTGTTAGTCGCTTCGCGGGCAAAGACGATGGAAGCGGCCTCAGGGCTGATGAATCTCGTCATGCTCCCGATGTGGATTCTGTCAGGCGTCTTCTTTTCGGCATCCCGCTTTCCCGCGGTCGTTCAACCTGTCGTGCGAGCGCTTCCGCTTACGGCGGCGATCGACGCGCTGCGCGGAAACATGCTGCAGGGGATGAACCTGGGACAGATGGTTGCTCCGGTGGCGATACTGCTGGCATGGCTGGTGGTGCCGTTTGCGGTGGCGCT
>Ga0209139_10000345_pt1 | contig 15727 bp, 14 predicted proteins | sample BogFormECP14_OM3_FD_188246 | JGI IMG/M metagenome (GOLD analysis project Ga0209139, IMG submission 188246) | Bog forest soil microbial communities from Calvert Island, British Columbia, Canada - ECP14_OM3 (SPAdes) (version 2) | ecosystem: Environmental > Aquatic > Freshwater > Wetlands > Bog ...
TCCCGCGCCGCGGCCAGCAACTGCTCAGCGTCGCAGGTCGTCGAGATCATTCGCCGCGGAATCGGGAAGTCCTCGGTGGAGTCGTTGGACGTGCAGGCAGCGCACGGGCCCAACGGATCAGCCGAGGCGACCCGGGGGAACGCGGTGGGCAAGGCGGTGACGGCGGCACTGAGCGCGAGCGCTGCGAGACCGGCGCGGACGACAAGGCTCAGACGAAACAGACGCATCCGGCTACTATAACGCTCCGATAAAGGGCTGCGCCCAGGGGCTGGGAAGCTTGACTAACCAACGGGCGGCGTGATCTCCAGGCCCACGTGAACCTTGTCGATTCCGCCCCGCACGACGGAGTGCACGTAGAACCACGGGGCGTGGTACCAGTACCGCTTGAGCACGGCGTTGTAGACCCGGCGGGTCTCTGACTTCGGCAGCACCCGAGCCACGCCTTCGACGTCGTCGCTCTTGGGCTTACCCAACGATCCGCTCTTGGCGATCGTCACCCGCGGAGTGTTGTTGATCCGCTTGGTTTTCCACGACCCGTCATCGGTGATCACCAGAAGCTTGTCGCCCTCCGGCACACCCCAGATCGCGGTCGGCTTGGGCCGACCGTCCTTGGTGAACGTGGTCAACAGCAGGTACTTGGACTTGATCACGTCGTGAAAGCTGGTAGTCACGCCACCCTTTATAGCTGGCCAACGGTCCTCTTGCTCAGGGCATTGCCTCGGACCAAGCGATGTGACCCTCGAACTCCAGCGCCCGCACCATATCCCGGTAGCTATCCCGCAGCCGCGCATACTCCGCGGCGTCGCCGCGGGCCTTCGCCAGCAATGTCCGCGACCGCAAAACCCAGACGTCGCGCATCACCAGATCGTCATCGGCTGGCACCGCAGCTAGCAGTTCGATCGCGGCCTCGGCTTCTGCCACGTCGGTGTCGGTCCCGCGGTCGAGCAGCGTCTCGACCAGAATGCCCGTCGCTGGAACGCCCCACGCCAGGAGTTGACCAGCGCGGACCAGATGGTCGATGGCGGCGCGCATAAGCTGAATCGCCTCATCGCGGTCGCCGCGCCGGGCTCTTTCACGCGCCAAATACACATCGACAAGGGGCAGATCCGACAAGTGGTGGCCTTCGCGCAGGCACACGTCGCGGACATCCGCCAGCAGCCGCTCTCCGCGGGCACGCTCCCCAGCGGTTTGCCGGTTAACCAGCGCAATGCCCAAGGTCATCTGCACATGGGCCAATGCGAAATCGTCGCCGGATCGTTCGGCAGTGTGTAGGGCATCGTTGATCTCGCGCATCGCGGAATCGTCGGGGCTCAGCGCGCCGGTCGCCACCGTATGGCCGTAGGCGTAGGCAACGGCTCCCGCGTAGGTCAGTGCATCGGCGCTACGTGCCAAGACAATGCCGGGCCGCAGGTCATCGCGCCACCCGGGAAGACCTAGGCAATAACGGCCGATGGCCCGCGTCGTCAGCGCAAGCGCTAACGGAGACCCGAATAGGAAGTTACCTTTGAACGGGTCACCGTCGGCCAGATCGATGGCCGTTTGCGACCACCGCAGCATGTCACGCCACCCGGCGCTCTCCATCTTCGCGTAGATCGGTGGGAAGGACAGCCCCACCGTCAAGGCGGCGTCACCAATTGACTCGGCAAGGTCCCAGGCTTCAGAGGCCAGCTGGGACGCCTCGCGCACCCGGCCCTGATACGCGTGATCCGCTACCAGTGCCATCATGGTGGTGGCGAGGGACGCCTTGTCGCCGGCGGCGGTGCACAGCTGCCGCAATTCCTCGAAGCGGTCGTCGACATTCATGTGGACTCGCCAGGCGCTCCCGCACAGCATGGTGCGCGGGGCGATGCGCATGGCCACCCGGTCCGGGTCGTCGGCGGGCAGCGCGTCGGCGATCGCTTGGGCGCGCTCCCAGCTCAGGTGCGCGGCGGCGATGTTGCGGTTGGTCGCCCACGCGGCAGCACGCATGTGCCAGCCGTAGGCCGCGTGCAGGTCGCCGGCGGCCTCCCGATGTTCGGCGATCAACGCCGCGTTCTCCTCGACCGCTGCGGCGTCTTCTGATTCGATCGCGGCCGCCACGCGCCGGTGCAACTCGGCCCGCTCCGATTTCAGTTGCGATTCGTAGGCCACCGTGCGAATCAGCGGGTGATGAAACACATACTCGGGTTGGCCGATGAAGCGAACTTGATCGATGAACTGCGCAGCCAGCAGATCTTCGCCGACAGCGTCGACGCCCAGCGCGGCCAACAAGTCGTCGGTGAACCGCGCGCCGAGCACCGCCGCCGCACCCAGCGTGCGTTTCGCTTGCGGGCCGAGACGGTCGATGCGCGCGGCGATAGTCGCCTGCAACGTGGCCGGCACGCTCACTTCGCTGACCTCTGCCGCCGAACGGTAGGCGCCCGGCTCACCGCCCAGCACGCCACGCTCGGCCAGCTCACGCACCATCTCCTCGGCGAAGAACGGATTCCCTGCGGCCCGCTCGGCGATCTTCTGCCCCACTGCGCCCTTCGAGGCATCCGGACCGAGCAACGCCAAGATCAGTGCCGTGGTGTCTGAATCAGACAGCGGCGCAAGCGCGATCGCCTGCCCACCAGCCGCTCGGCTCAACGCGCCCCGGTATTCGGGGCGGTAGGTAACGAGCAGTAGCGACGGCGTCTGCGGAATTGTGGTCAGAACCTCGGCAAGCAGCGACTCGCTCACCTCATCAATCCAATGAGCGTCCTCAACGACGTAGACCGCCGGCGTTTTCCGGGCCAACAGAGCCGCGTTCAGCAGCGCCGTCAACCGGCGCCGGCGGGCATCGGGATCGATCGCCGGTGACGGGGTATCCGGATCGGCGATGCCCACTAAGTCATCGAACAGCAGCATATCCTCGGGGTCTGCGTCGGGAACACGCTCGCGCACTCGCGCGCGCGCACTTTGCCCGTCAAGACTCTCGACACCGGTGGCAGCGCGCAGCAGCCGTGCCACCACATGGAACGAGACCTGGCTGGTGTGCGACTCGCAGAATGTCGAAAAGACATTCGCCTCAAGGTGATTCGCTATCCGAGCGACCTCGCGCACCAGACGGCTCTTCCCGATGCCCGGCGGCCCCGCTACACCTACCACCGCGCCGTGGCCTTCGACCGCAAGCCTAAGCAGCCCTTCGACGGCAGACATCTCCCAGTGCCGACCGACCAGATCCGACTCAGCATGCCCGGCGCCGCGGGGCTCGTCGGCCATTCCCAGCAGTCGATAAGCGGGTACCGGCGACTGGGCACCCTTGATACTCATCAACTCCCGCTCGCCGAGCCTCGCCGCACCCCCGACAAGTCGCGCGGTGGAAGCGCTGAGCATCACCCCGCCCGCTGGGGCGACCGTCTCCATCCGCTGCGCCATGCCCACCTGCTCTCCTACCGCGGTGTAACCCAAAGCGGCTGAGCCGATCTCACCGGCGATCACCTGACCGGAGTTGAGCCCCACCCGTAGCTGTAAGGTCACTCCGTCGCGGTCTTCGACCGCCGCCGCCAGCCGGGTGCCCTCCTGCTGAATACCCAGCGCGGCCATACACGCTCGCGAGGCGTGATCCTCCAGAGCGACCGGCGCGCCGAACACCGCCATGATGCCGTCGCCGGTGAACTTGTCCACCGTGCCGCCGTAGCGCTGAACAACCACCAAGGAGGAATCGAGCAATTCGGTCATGATCTCGCGCAGCCGCTCAGTCCCGACTGCCGCGGCGATATCCATCGAATGCACCACGTCGGCGAACAACACCGTCACCTGCTTGTACTCAGCTCGAGTAGCGATCGCGGCAAGCGCTGAGCCGCAACCGTGGCAGAACCGTGCACTGTCGAGGAGTTCGATGCCACACGAGCGGCAGGCCGTCATCCGTCCCTCCGCCGCTGGACCCCCGTCCCCGCCAGGATAAGGCGCTGAACGGCTGACGGCGGGATTGTCGGCGGAGTTAGGCCGTCGTTATATCCGCTTCGCTTCGGGCCGGCCTCTTGGCGTCGAGAGAACCTCCACCGCTTCTTGCCCCATTAGCCGCCGGGAAGCTCGCGGCGCTCGATCAGGTCACCCAGACCCTTTACGCCGAGCCGTTCCCGGAACGCATGCGCGGTGTAGCCGACGGCTTTCGCGTCGGTTCGGGCGCGCACGGTCGCCGAACGCGGCAGGTTGAACAGCACACCGAATTCGCCGAAGTAGTCGCCGGGCCGGGCTACCTTGACCAATTCCTCACCGCCTTCGGCTACTTCGCGCACGATCTCGAACTCGCCTTCGGAAACCACATAGATCAGATCGCCCATGGTGCTCTGCTCGAACAGCACCTCACCGGCTTTCAGATGCACAGTCTCCGGCGGCCGGCTGGTCGACGCGACAGCAGGTACCAGGTCGACGACGCGGTCGGCCAGCGGCAGCATCCGGCTGTCGTGGGTCGCAACCACCACCACCCGTTCGCCCTGAGCCAGCGAGCGGATCAGTCGCAGCACCTCCTCTACCTGGATGAAGTCAAGGTGGGCGGTCGGCTCGTCGGCGAGGATCAGGGGCGGATCCAAAGCGATCGCACGAGCAACGGCGACGCGTTGTTGCTGCCCGCCGCTGAGGTCACCGGGGCGATGTTTTAGACGATCCGCAAGACCTACCTGCGTCAGCAGTTCCTCGGCGCGCTGGCGGGTAGCCGAGCGTGACATTCCGGCCGCGCGCAGCGGGACCATCACGTTCTCCAGAGCGGTCAGGCTCGGCACCAAGTTGAACGCCTGGAAAACAATCCCAACTTGGTCGCGGCGGTACTTGGCCAGCACACCGCCTTCCAGCGCCGTGATGTCGACGCCGTCGAACGTGATTGACCCGGACTTCGGGCGCAGAATCCCACCCAGACAGGACAGCAGGGTGGTCTTCCCGCAGCCGCTGGGCCCGAGCAGGATCATCAGCGATCCCGCCGGCACATCGAGGCTCAGACCGTTGATCGGCCGGACCGCGTACCCGCCGCTGGAGTACTCGACGACGAGGTCGGCAATGCTCAGATCCCCCACGGCTCAAGGACCTCCGAACGCGAGCGCAGGATCGACCGTTACCGCGCGCCTCAGTCCGGCGAGGCTGGCCAGCAGACCGACCAGAATCGCGACCAGGGGTAACGCCAGGTAGGCACTCGCAGGCATCACGACAGTCATCGGGAACAACGGGGCCAGCAGCTGCGCAAGGATGACGCCCAGCACCGCCGCGAGCAGCGCGACGACGACCGCCTGCAGCGCGAGCCCAGCCAGGATCGACCGCGTAGGCACGCCAATCGCCTTGAACACCGCGAAGTCGCGCAACCGCTCGAGCGCCGAGAGGTACACCAATGATCCGACGATCAGCACCGCCACGATCCACAGCAAGGTGGCCATAATCGTGATCGCACCCGCAGGCGACTTCACCGGTGACAGCAGGTCGTTGACACCGGCTGCTCGATCGAGGGCCTGGTAGCCACTCGGGAGCTGTCGGGGTGCGCCGACGACCCCAATCGATGTGACCAGCGGCTGCCCGTTGTACGCCAGCTGCTGCAGGCCCTCGGTTGTCAGGAAGATATTGGGCCTCTTCGCCAGTGCGGTGGAATTGGGCACAATGCCGACGATCCGCAATGCATGCGCACCCGCCTGAATATCGTTGCCTACGTGCCAATCCAGCGTGCTCGACACCGCGACCTCGTCCGGCGTCGACGGTGCCCGACCCTGCTTGACGCGCGGCATGCCGGGTCCGTGCTCCGGCGCGCCGAAGGCCGTAGTGTTTCGCGTTGACGTACCTTCCTTGATCGTCAACTGCGCGGTGGCCAGTGGGGCCGCAGCGACGACGCCGGGTTCGGCGGCCAGCCGAGCCAGGTCGACTTCGGCGAATGGTGTCGCACCCAGGAACGGTCCGGCCGCGCCGGCCTTGACCACGAATGCGTCGACGCCCAGGGAATCGACGGTTCGCTGGGCCTCCACCCGAAAGCCGTTCGCCAGTCCGGTCAACACGAGCGTCATCGCGAAGATCAGTCCGGTGCTGACGACCGCGATGACGAGGCGCCGCATTCGCCATCGCATGTCGCGCAGAGCCGCGAACAGCATGCCCGCGAGGTTACCGACGACCAGGCATTTCAGGTCGGCTTTGGCTATGTTTCGAGTCGAACCGGGCTTAGTCTGTGCAGGTGGGCAACGACGACGAGTCCGCCACAACGCTGGAGGACCTGCGCGGCGATCTGGCGCTGCGGTACAAGTGGACGCCCAGCGGAGGAACCTCGATCGACCCGTCTGTGGTCGAGGCCGATATGGCCGCGCTGGACCGCGACGGCTACGTCATCTGGGAGAACCTGCTCACCGCCGAGCAGTGCGGGCAGATCCGCGACGTCGTCCATCCCTGGCTCGGGCACACCGGACGCAACTCCTTCGAGGGACGGCACACTCAGCGCGTTTACAGCGTGCTGAGCAGGACGCGAGTGTGCGACCGGCTTGTCGATCATCCACGGCTGCTGGCGGTGCTGGATCGGTTACTGATGCCCAACTACCTGCTGTCGGCATTGCAGGCCATCAATATTCAGCCCGGTGAGGCCGCGCAGCTGGCCCACCATGATGACGGCTTCTACCCGGTCCCCCGTCCCCGCGAGCCGTTGGCCGCCGCGACGATCTGGGCCATCGACGACTTCACCGCCGACAACGGCGCGACAGTGCTGTACCCGCGTAGCCACAGCTGGGGCAAGCGGCGGCCGGGCCCGGACGACGAGGCGCTGCCGGTCGTCATGCCTGCCGGGTCATGCGTGTTCTTCGTCGGCACCCTCTGGCACGGCGGCGGGGCCAACTCCAGCAACGCCGACCGTCTGGCCGTCACCGCGCAGTACTGCCAACCGTGGCTACGACCCATGGAGGCCTTCACCCTGTCGGTGTCGCGGGAGACCGCGCGGACGGTGTCCGACGACATCCGCCGCATGCTCGGCTACAGCATCCACCCGCCGTTCGTCGGCGCGGTCGACGGATTGCACCCGCTCAGGCTGCTGGAAGACCAGTAGCGCGCCCGCCGTCGGCAAAAGGATGGCAACATTCCCGTCATGACTAGACGCAGCGTCGGTCGCATTGTTGCCGGTGCGCCACTGATGGTTTTGGCCTTTCTCACCGCTCCTGCCGGCGTTCCCGTCGCCGCAGCCGATGGATGCCCGGACGCCGAAGTGGTGTTCGCCCGCGGCACCGGTGAGCCCGTCGGTCCTGGCGGGCCCGGCCAGGCCTTCTTCGACTCGCTGAGCTCACAGCTTCCCGGCAAGACGGTGAATCTCTATCCGGTCGATTACCCGTCGACCACCGATTATGCCAACAGCGCCAAGGTCGGCGCCGCTGACGAGGTCGCCCACGTTCAGGGCACTGTTGCCAGCTGCCCGAAGACCAAGGTGGTGATTGGCGGGTATTCGCAGGGCGCGGGTGTGGCCGACCTGACCAGCCATCAGCTGTCCCCGCAGGTCGCCAATCACGTTGCCGCCGTTGCCCTGTTCGGAAACCCGCAGAGCAGCTACGCAAAGGGTCTGGCGGACAACCAGATTCCGGCGATCGACCCCATCTACAGCCCGAAGACCATCGACATCTGCCTCCCCAACGACAACATCTGCGCCGAGGGCGGCAGCATCATCGCGCACCTGGGCTATGTCCCCGATGCGACCAACCAGGCCGCGACGTTCGTGGCGCAGAAGCTCTAGCGCTACTTCTTCCGGTCGGTATCTTTGCTCGGCTGAACACGTTTCGGCTCGCCCGGCATCTTCGGAGTTCCTACCCCCTGAGCGTTGTTCTGACCAGCGCGTATGCAGGTCACTAACCTGCGCTGCGCCCCAGGTTATCGGGCGAGAACTCGCCCTGCAATAGCAGCACCGTGCCCACGCCGCCGACTCTGTCGATTGCCGTAGGGATTGCCCCGAGTCTGCTGTGCCGCTGAACTGGAACGCCTGTGATTTGCGTACAACCCGCATGCTTCCCGCAACCCTGCGGAAGGCCCGGCCCGTCTGCGTGAACAGACGGCCGGGATTGGCCGAACTGAATTGGAGTTCAGCATGTCCCAGAACATCCCCGGCCTTCACGACTTCCTCGCGTTAGCGCACTGGCCGGCGACAGAACGGCTGCGCGAGCTGATGAACAGGGTCAAGATTGCGGACCTGTCAGTGCCGGAAGTCCTGGCGCTCGTCGCCGTTTTCGAGGCGGCCGATCGGCGGAAGGGGACCCGTAGCGCGCCAGTGCTGCATCTGGCGCCGCGTAACGGGTGACCCAACGCATGAGGGGCGCTGTCGGACGCTGCTGCGATTATCGAGCCATGAGACGCCTGATGGCCGTGTTGGCAATAGCTGCGACGTTTGTGGCGGCCATTCCGGCCTCTGCTGATCCCGGCGCTGACCCCGGCGACATCCAGACGCTCAACCCGCCGAGACCTTCCCAATCCGCGCTGGACGCCGAATTTATCGCGCTGGTCGAGCAGATCCCAGGCATGCACATCATCAACCCGGCGATCACCGACAACGGCGGCCGGATGGTGTGCGCCCACTTGGGCAGTCACGACCTCGCGGACACCGAAGCCGATCTGCTGCAAGACAATCCGACGTTCACACCCGCGGAGGCCGACGCCTTCGTCGATGACGCCATGCAGGTCTATTGCCCGAGCCATATCCGGCAGACGATCGGCTGACAGGCGCTTTTCAGCCACGCCGGCAGCGATCCCCACTCGGCTGAGTGGTCGGCCAATGTCCACGCGACCGCGAAGGTGACGAAATGGCAGAATTCACGCCAACCGCAGCACGGCAGTCCGCCAGCGCCCTGTCAAGGCTCCCGGTAAGACTCTTGCAATCCCGCCGAACCCCTTGGTCCGGTCGGCGGACCGAGCTCTTGTCCAACCCGCAGCTCCATTCCTAGCGTAGGTGTGTTGACGAGTCGGATGGTCCAAGACCTACGGAGCAAGATACGCATGGCGAAGTCGAAAACGAACAGATTCAGGCCGTCGAGCCCTTGTGGAATTCCCCGGAAAGGGCGGGCACTCCGGATGACACGCGCGACCGGGCCTACACGATCATCATCTCGGCCTTGGACTCTCTAGTTCGCGCCCAGGTGATGACAGATTCAAAGGAGGAACATCACGACAGAAGCATTCTCAGCGATCTATTGCTGTTTCGACACTTTGATACAAAGGGCGCGCGCATACTGAGGCTGTTGTATTATTATTCGTTGGTTTGGTTAAGCTTTTGGATTTGGGTCGCCGTGATGGTGGCGCTTGACAATACTCAAGATTCCACCAGCAGGATTTTCGGTGCATTGTTTTCATTGAGCCTCGGGGCGGCCCCAGTTGTGGTCATCAGATCTTGGGCTCTCCGCCACGAGCGCCGTCACGCGCCTGCTGCGCCGAGCCGGGACGCAACGGATACTCCGCCACCCCTCGGGCACATACTCGACAGCAACCGTAGAGCGTTGCCGCCGCCGAAACCCGCGGAACAACATTTTCAGACTTGGATCTCGAAACTGATGGTAGCCGCAGGCGACGACCCTGACCGCACTGGAAGGACGTGGGGGCACTGGTTGTGGTTCTTGTTTTGGGCCCTTAACCCTGCATACCCGCTTGGGTCCTTCTTTGAGTCTGGGTACATCGAGAAGTATAGCCGGTTGAGGATCGCCAAATATATTCAACTTGCAATAGGTTCGGGTTTATTGGCCTTAGGGTCATTTGGTGATGGATTAACCCACAAGCCTCGTGGTACGTTCGAAGTGCTGGAGATGACGGTTGGCACGGGTGCTTTCTTATTGCCGGTCGGTTTTCTGGTTTTTCTGACTAACCGCGCTGTTAAGCGTCGAAACCCCAACAGGGCTGCCCCCGCCGGCTGGTACCCAGATCCGCTCGGTATCCGTCGTTTGCGCTACTTCGATGGCACCGACTGGACGGACAAGGGTCAGGGGCCATACCTCCAACGCGACAGGGCTGCGACAACACAACCGCCATCATCGCCTGCAGGCTGGTACCCAGATCCAGCCGGCAGTGGCCGTTTGCGCTACTTCAACGGCAACGGTTGGACGGACAATTACTCTGAGCAGCCAGCGTCTCCGTAAATTCGAGGCATTAGCTTTACACGTTATCGTGGCGAGTGCTGCGAAAGCTTTTCTAGCTGCCGAATCGTGCGGCATAAGAACGCTAACCCGAAGTTACGGCGGTCACAGAACAGCCGTAGTCGTGCAGCGGTGTGTTGCGCTGTGCCGCAATAGATGAGGGGGCACTAAGCGCGCAACACCCATACATGCTATGGCGAGCAGGTGGCGGCAGATTTGGCGGCCGGGTTGGCCGAGCACGACGTCGCGGTCATCTCCGGCGGCGCCTACGGCATCGACGGCGCGGCCCATCGCGCGGCCCTGGCAGCCGACGGCGTTACCGTCGCAGTGCTGGCCGGCGGACTCGCACCGAGCGCGGCTGGGTGGTTGTGCCGCCGACGTGCTGTCCCGACGGCCACGACTACAGCGACGGTGGTTGGTCCGTCAGCTCGGTGTGGTGTACGTGGAATGGCCGGCATATGGCGTGGCGCTGTTGGTGCGGTAGAACGCTCTACGCACCGCAGCCGGGACCGCACTGCCGAATTCGCGATCGAGGTCCGGTCTCCATGTGGGAGGACGAGCAGCGCGCTTGATCAGCGCGCTACGGCGGGGTCACCGTCGCAAGCCTGCGCCCGCCCAAAACCCTTGCGCCCGTTGCATCTTGACAAAGATCGGCTTACACGGATCAAGGGAGGTTTGGTGGTGGCCATTGGTCTGGTTCCGGCAGCGGGGGCGGTGGGTATTGGCCGTACGTTCCCTCCGGATCTCCCCGTAGGGATGCTCGGTATTCGGCGTCGGCGCGGGCCGCGATCCTGCCCTGCTCAGCGTGCCGATCTTCCTCACGTCGCCAATAGCGGTAGCCGAAGAATCCGCCAACAGCCAAGACGGCGAACGGGATCAACATGATGGGGTGCGAGGAGCCAATCCCTAGGACTATCAAGAAGCCGATTGCGACGACAATCGTCAATCCGGCGTTGCCGGCGTCGCCGCTGGGCTGGCCCACTCGAGGCGGTCGGCTTGCCGCATTTGCAATGGACACGATGATCCAAATCGGCAGCCACATCCCGCACGTAAGCAGAGTCAAGATCAGGTGCAACGCGTGGCTTGGGCTGGCGTTGAAATACACAGGCGCGGGGGTCGCGACGGTATTGGTGTTGTTGATGACAACCTGCGGCTGCTGCTGCGCGGGTGCCTTCGGCCCCCACTTTTGGCCGTCCCAATAGCGCTGCCCCGGGACACCGGACGGGTCGGGATACCAGCCAGGCAGCGGTGACGGTTGGGTCATGACGGTTATCCTTCCCGAAAGCTCATGAATCCTTTGAGGATGACACGGACTCCCGACAAGCCGAATGCCGGAACCCTACGACAGGGCGGCGCATCAAGAACTTGTATGGATGACGAAGAACGCCAAGCCCTGCAGGCTGAGGGGCTCGACCACGACGATCCCGCGGTCATTGCGGCGATAGACCTTGTCCGATGGGAACTCTCGCTCGGCACTTAAGTCGGTGCATCTGCCCGAAGGGAGTCCGCGCACGGCGTCCAGGCCACCGCAAAGGTTACAAAGTCGCGGATTATCCGAATGCCACAATCTGAGCGCGCGGCTCGTCCTTTAGGCGGAACGCACCCTGGCGGGCCTGCGCTGCGATCAGGCGCGGACCCGCCAGGAGGATGGTGGCTTTAGAACGAGCCGGAAAAGTGTCCGAACAGCGAGACGATGTCGTACAGCAAATTGGCTGTGTCAGCCTCAGCGTTGCCGTGCGTGAACAACACTTCGGCCAGGTCGTTGCTAAAACTTGGGGTACCGGCGAACGCGGTGTCGGGCGAGCCCGCGGCGCCGAAGGGGTCAAGGATGTACGCGATGTTGGAATCGCCGGAGGCGGACGCGGTGCTGTTGGCGGGGCCGTCGAGGTAGGCGTAACTGTTGTTGCCGCCGGACGCGAAGACAGCGGCGTTGTCGGTGGTGCCGATGGCGGTGTTGTCGTTGCCCTGGGCCGCGTAGGCGTTCTCGAAGTCACCGGTGGCGCCGCCGGACTCGCTGGCGTAGTTACCGTTGCCGTCGAGGGCTTGGGAGTTGTCACCCCTGCCGATGTTGTTGCCGACGTCGATGGCGGTGTCGTTGTTGCCGTCCCCGGACCCCATCCCTCCGGACAGGCCGCCGGCGCCGGCGAACGCGCCGTCGAGGCCGCCATTGGCGCCGTTGGTGTTGTTGCCGATGTCGATGGCGGTGTCGTAGCTGCCGGTGCCGGTACCGGCGTTGGCGCTTCCGACCAGGTCGGCGTTCCCGGCGAAGGCGCCGTTCTCGATGCCGGCCTCGTAGGTACCGGGGTCGGCGTTGTTGCCGATGTCGATGGCGGTGTTGTAATTCGCGCCAGTATCGGTGGATTCTCCGCCGGCGAGGGCGAGAGCGTTGGTGCCGCCTGCCAAGGCATAGTCGCCGGTGCCGCCGGTGGCGCTGGCGTAGCTGTCGTCGCCGTAGGCGATCGCCAAGCCATACTCCCCCGAGGTGGTTTCGGCGCTGGCGCTGCCGCCGCCGTCGTAGATAGTGTTGCCGTCGAACGAGATAAACAGATTTATGGGTGTCGCCGGGGCGGGGGAGGCCCCACTCAGGAGACTATCGATTGTCGACGACCAGTCGGTAGACGAGTCGGCCGAGGCGACCGGCGCGTGAGCCACCGCGGCCCCAATACCCAACCCCACCGCCAGCACGCCCAGCCGAGCCATACCGTGAACGTTCGTCATTGGTCGTCCTTTCCCGCGTTTGACCGGCGCCAGTCCGTCGGCGGGTTCAGTGTGCGCGCTAAGACAGGCCCGCACATGGGGAATCTTAGCTATGTTTTGAGAATTTTCTCAGGACGAGCATAGGCATCTCTCAGCAGGATCGCGCAGCCGACTAGCCAGCGCCCGGGCCCACGTCATAGGAGTGCTTCTGTCGGGGGTCTAGGTTACGAAGTCGCCATGGCCGAGCCACGGCGCGACGACTTCCCGAACAACTTCGTCGGTGACCTCGTGCACACGGAGCGCGGCTGGGTGGTCGTGCCGCCAACGTGCTGCCCGTATGGCCACGCCTACAGCGACGGCGGATGGTCTGTCAGCTCCGTGTGGTGTACGTGCAATGGCCGGCATATGGCGTGGCGCTGCCATTGCGGCGCAGCCCTTTACGCACCGCAGCCGGGACCGCACTGCCGAATCCGCGATCGAGGCCCCGTATCCATATGGGAAGACGAGCAAGGCCGCACACCAGACTCCTGAGCGACCGCCCGGCGAGGTCTGGGTAGTTGTATCGGCGAACCTCCACGTGACTCGATGGACTTCAGCGAACCTGAGAACTGGGCCCGAATCCGCCGCGAGGCCGAGGAATTCACCGCCGAGCATGTCACCCGCGAGGTGATCGAACACGAGCGCCGGACCGGTGATGGCGTTGATCGCGCGCTGACCCGGAAGTTGGGGGAGCGTGGCTGGATCGCATCGGGGTGGCCGGTCGACGAGGGCGGCGCCGGACTGGATCCGTTCGAGGCGGCCGCACTGTGGAACGCATTGCGCAAAGGGGGAGTGCCGACCGCCGGCCCCGGTACAACGATGCTGCCGGCCAACGCGATCCGTGCCACCGGCTCGGCGGAGCTCAAAAACAGAGTCCTGCCAGGTGTGGCGGCCGGTGAGGTCCTGATCTGTCTGGGCTACACCGAGCCCGCGGGCGGTTCGGACGTGTTCGCCTGCGCGACCCGGTCACAGCGCGACGGCGACGAATGGATTGTCAACGGGCAGAAGATCTTCACAACTTTTGCCCATCTTGCCGACTATTGTTTCCTGCTCACCCGCTCCCAGCCCGGATCGGTGGGACCGCGGGGCCTGACGATGCTGCTGGTGCCGCTGGATTCGCCCGGTATTGAAATCCAGCCGGTGCACACCATGGGTCACGAGCGCACCAACATCGTGTTCTACAACGATGTGCGGGTCGCCGATGCGAACCGAATCGGCGAGGCAGACGAAGGCTTCGCGGTGATGAAGGCGGCGCTGGAGGCCGAACAGAATGTTGCCCCCGGTTCCCGCACGGGGTGGGTCGCCGACGATGCGCTGGAATTCGCCCGCACGTATCACGGACCCGACGGTGCTGAGCTGATCAACGACGTCCTGGTCCGCGAGCGCCTGGCGCGTATGGCGATGGAAGCGGAGGTGGCCGACCTGCTGGATATGCGGGTGGCCTTCCTCGACGCCGAGGGCGACAAGCCGGGCCCGGTATCGGCGTTGTTCGGGCCGGAAAGCTACGTGCGCGCCTCGGCTGCGGCGATCGACATCGCGGGGGGCGCGGGCATGATCGACTGGACGGACCCGCAATGCGCCGTGGACGGCGCCCTGGACGCGCACTATCGCAGCGCAGTCGCGTCGACGATCTACGGCGGGTCCAGCGAGGTGCTGCGCAGCCTCATCGTGGAGAACCGGCTGGGATTTCCGCGTAGCCGCCCACGGCGCTGACGGAGGGTCCTCAATTCGTGCCCGACGGATCGATTCCGAGCAGCGCACTCGCCGCAAGCTTGATCACCGTCAGCGGGTCGTCGAGATGCTGGTCCGGCTCGGTGTGGCCGGCCAGGACCAGCATGACGGATCCGTGCATGGTCGCCCACAGCGCTGACGTCACAAGGTCGGCCGGCAGATTTGATCGGTTGGCTCCGATGACCAGGCGATGCAGCGCACCGTAGGCGCTGAGACCGGCATCGTGCAGCTCAACTGACTGTGCGACCCGAAGATCCGTGCTGAAGGTGAAGGAATAGAGCTCTGGGCTGCGCAGTGCCATTTCTACGTATGCGCGTAACGCCTGATCGACCCTCGTCACGGGATCGGTCGTGTCGCGAGCGGCTCCATCGACCGTCGCGGCGAGCGTCTGCAGTGCCTGGGCTGCTACCGCTGCGAGCAGGTCGGACTTGTCGGTGAAGTGGCGATACGGCGCGCCGCGGCTCACTCCGGCGGCGGCGCCGACGGCCCGAAGGGTCACCGCCGCCAGGCCATCCTTTTCGACGATCTCGCGTGCGACGCGCAACAGGCGGCTGCGGGTCCCTTCCGGTGGGTGTGTCACTGTGACCTCCTGCCTACACGTTGACAATGTCAACATTAGCAGTAGAGTTGACATTGTCAACATTAGCTAGAGGAAGGCAGACTATGCTTATCGCCACCGGCGACCGCACCGTTGCGTGTACGGTCCAAACACGGACCAACCTGTCGCCCACCGAAGCGCACCGCATCATCGTTCCGATTGACCTATCGCTGGTCTTCACGGGCTGGGGACCATTCCCCGGTGTCCGTGGAGCCAACAACCAGACTGGAGCGTGGGATGCCGTGGGTCAGTCCCGCAACCCCGATTTGACCGACAACTCCACGGCGTTCGAGGTCCTCACCGAACTCGAGGCGGGCTACAGCTTCGCCTACGAGACAACCGAATTCACCAACCTGTTGGGCAAAGTGATCGAGGGCGTCCGCGGTGAATGGACCTTCACACCGGATGGGGAGGGTGCCGTCATCCGCTGGACATACGAGTTCAAGCCACTGCCGCGACGCTATCTGTTACTCAAGTGCGTCATCGTGCCTCTCTGGCGCAACTACATGCAGACCGGCGTCGTCAACTCGGCGCGCGCTGCGGAGACGCTCGCCACGATCGGATGACGACGTGTAGACGGAACGGGAGGCGGCACTGCGTGGCCGGCCTC
>Ga0209139_10000346_pt1 | contig 15694 bp, 26 predicted proteins | sample BogFormECP14_OM3_FD_188246 | JGI IMG/M metagenome (GOLD analysis project Ga0209139, IMG submission 188246) | Bog forest soil microbial communities from Calvert Island, British Columbia, Canada - ECP14_OM3 (SPAdes) (version 2) | ecosystem: Environmental > Aquatic > Freshwater > Wetlands > Bog ...
CCCGGCCACCCCTACCTGCGCCTCACGCGGATGCTCGAACCCGGCGTGGTGGTCACGGTGGAGCCGGGTATTTACTTCATCGATTCGCTGCTGCGCGCGGCCAGCGCGGACGCGCGGCGTGCGCACATCGATTGGAAGGTGGTCGAGGAACTGAAGCCCTGCGGTGGAGTGCGCATCGAAGACAATGTCGCGACGACAACGTCAAAGCCGGAAAATATGACCCGGGATGCCTTCGCCCAGGTCGCGATTTAGTCAGGTCTTGGCCTTGCGGCGTTTCGGCTTCGCGCCTTTCCCGCCTTCCTCGTCAGCCGCGGCGGCCTTCTTGGACTTCTTCGGCGCCTTGGCCGCTTTCGGCTCCTTCGCCGGCTTGGCGGCCTTGGGCGCCTTCGGGGCCTTTGCGGCCTTGGCAGCCTTGGGTTCTTCCTTCTTTTCGGTCGCCACCGGCGCCAAATCCACCAATTGCATCAGCGCCATGTCGGCCGAATCGCCCGGCCGCGGCTCCATCTTGAGAATGCGCGTATAGCCGCCGGCGCGCGCCTTGAAACGCGGCCCCAGATCGTCGAATAATTTCTCAACGACGCTCACATCGCGCAACCGCGCATACGCCAGGCGGCGCATGGCTATCGAATCAACCCTGGCCAGGGTGATCAGAGGTTCGACCACGCGGCGCAGCTCCTTGGCCTTGGGCACGGTGGTACGAATGGTCTCGTGCCGTAGCAGCGAGGTCGCCATGTTGCGCAACATCGCATGACGATGGGAGGCATTACGCGATAGCTGACGCCCGCTGTTTCTGTGACGCATTTTCTCTAGACCCTAAGTTGTAATTCGGCGCGGCGCGATTCTAGAGGCCGTCGCGCTCGTCGTCGCGCTTCAATCCCGGCGGCGGCCAGTTGTCGATGCGCATACCCAAGGTCAGGCCGTGGCTCTCCAGAACCTCCTTGATTTCCGTCAGGGATTTCTTGCCCAGATTCGGCGTGCGCAGCAACTCGACTTCCGTGCGCTGCACCAGATCGCCGATGTAATGGATGTTCTCGGCCTTGAGGCAGTTGGCGCTGCGCACGGTGAGTTCCAGCTCGTCGACCGGACGCAGCAGAATGGGATCGAACTGAGTTTCCGTCGCCTTGGTGGTGGACTCGTCCTGGCCCTGCAAATCGACGAATACCGACAGCTGATCCTTGAGGATCCCGCCGGCGCGGCGAATCGCCTCTTCCGGGTCGATGGTGCCGTTGGTCTCGATATCCAGGATCAGCTTATCCAGGTCGGTGCGCTGCTCGACGCGAGCGCTCTCGACATTGTAGGTCACCTTGCGCACCGGGCTGAACGATGCGTCCAACTGCAGCCGGCCGATGGCGCGGGTCTGTTCTTCGAACGCCATGCGCTGTGCCGCCGGACGATAACCGCGCCCGCGCTCGACCTTCAGCGACATCGACAATTCGCCGGCCTTGGTCAGATTCGCGATGACCAGGTCCGGATTCAAAATCTCGATGTCGTGATCGCCGGCAATATCGCCGGCCGTCACGGGTCCGGGACCCTTCTTGTGCAGGCGCACCTCGGCAACATCGCGCGTATGCATGCGGATCGCGACTGCCTTGAGATTCAGCAGGATGTCGACGACGTCTTCCTGCACGCCCTCGATGGCCGTGTACTCGTGCAGCACGCCTTCGATCTCGATCTCGGTGATGGCTGCGCCCGGCAACGAGGACAGCAGCACGCGCCGCAGCGCGTTGCCCAAGGTGTGACCAAAACCCCGTTCGAACGGTTCGATCACGATGCGCGCATGGCGCGGCGACACAGGCTGTACCTTGACGACCCGCGGCTTTAAGAATTCATTGATCGATCCCTGCATGGAATACCCTCGCTAGCTAACCGGGAACAACGCAGCCGAAAAGGCTGCGGTGCGTTACTTGGAATACAACTCGACGACCAGGCTCTCGTTGATGTCCGGCAGAATTTCCTGCCGATCGGGAACGGATTTCAAAATTCCCGAAAACTTCTTGTCGTCAACTTCAACCCAGTCGGGAAAGCCGACCTGGGCGGCAATGGTGAGCGCGGCAGTCACACGGCTCTGCTTCTTGGCGCGTTCGCGCAGGTTGATCACATCGCCGGCCTTGCACTGATAGGAAGCGATGTTGACCAGTTTGTCGTTCACCGCCACGCCTTTGTGGCTCACCAGCTGCCGGGCCTCGGCGCGTGTCGCCGCGAAGCCCATGCGATACACCACATTGTCCAGGCGGCATTCCAGGAATTGCAGCAGCGTTTCGCCGGTGGCGCCGGGACGGCCTGCGGCCTTCTGGTAGTAATTGCGGAACTGACGCTCGAGCACACCGTACATGCGGCGCAGCTTCTGCTTCTCGCGCAGCTGCAATCCGTATTCCGACAAGCGCTGCTTGCGCTCGCTCTTCACGCCGCCCGGCGGCACTTCCAGCTTGCACTTCGATTCCAGGGGCTTCACGCCGCTCTTCAGGAAGAGATCAGTGCCCTCGCGACGCGACAGTTTGCACTTCGGACCGGTATATTTAGCCATTAGACGCGTCGCTTCTTGGGTGGTCGGCAGCCGTTATGCGGAATCGGCGTGACGTCTTCGATATTGGTGATCTTCAATCCGCAGCCGTTCAAGGCGCGCACCGCGGACTCGCGGCCGGGGCCTGGGCCCATGACGCGCACTTCGACGTTCTTTACCCCATGCTCCTGAGCCGCGGTGCCGGCGCGCTCGGCGGCAACCTGCGCCGCGAACGGCGTCGATTTGCGCGAGCCGCGATAGCCGCAGCCGCCGGAAGTCGCCCACGACAGCGTGTTGCCCTGCCGGTCGGTGATCGTGATGATGGTGTTGTTGAACGACGCGTGCACGTGCGCGATCGCGTCGAGCACATTCTTGCGGACTTTCTTGCGCGCAGGCTTGGCACCGGCACCCGTAGCTGCCGCTGCGGCAGCGCCGCCCTGATTTGCGTTCTGTTTCTGGTCAGCCATGATTTCCTATTGCGCTTCGCGCCTTGATCAAACCTTGCCCGGCGGCGCGTTCATCTTCACGGCTTGCTTGCGCGGACCCTTGCGCGTGCGAGCGTTGGTGCGCGTGCGCTGGCCGCGCAGCGGCAGGCCCTTGCGGTGCCGGATGCCGCGATAGCAGCCCAAATCCATCAGGCGCTTGATGTTCATCGACACTTCGCGGCGCAGGTCGCCCTCGACCGCGAATTTCGCGACCTGCGAGCGCAGCGAAGCCACTTCGGCATCGGTGAGATCCTTCACTTTGACGTGGTACTTCACCCCGGCTGCATCGCAAATGCGCAGCGCACGGCTGTTGCCAATGCCAAAAATGTGGGTTAAGCCGATGACCACATGCTTGTTCATCGGTATGTTGATGCCGGCGATACGCGCCATCTATCTCTCCACCCGTGCCCACGAAAAAAAGCGCGGTAGTATATTAGAAAAACCTCTAAAGATCAATTCACTAGCCTCAATTGACGGCCGCTAGCCCTGACGCTGCTTGTGCCGCGCATCCGAGGAACAAATGATGTAGACGACGCCGCGGCGCCGCACCACTTTGCAGTTCTTGCAAATCTTTTTGACTGACGGACGAACTTTCATTTCTTTGCTCCAATGCCTCGAAGGCTGGCCTTTTTCATGAGGCCCTCATATTGCTGCGACATCATGTGCGATGAGGCCTGTGCGACGAAATCCATGACCCCGACCACGATGATCAGGAGCGAGGTGCCGCCGAACTGAAACGGAATCGCCGGGTTCACCATGCGAATGATCTCGGGCAGCAAGCACACCGCCATGATGTACAAACCGCCCCACAACGTCAGGCGCGTCAACACCTTGTCCAGGTAGTCGCCGGTTTGCTGGCCGGGACGAATGCCGGGAATGAAGGCGCCGGCCTTCTTGAGATTTTCGGCCGTGTCGCGCGCGTCGTACACCAATGCCACGTAGAAAAACGCGAATCCGATGACCAGCAGCCCGAACAGTAAAACGTGCAGCGGCTGGCCATAATTGAGGACGGCCGCGATCTTTTGCAAGGTCCTCTGGATGATATTTGGATTCGGGCTGTTGCCGAAGAATTGAGCGATCGTCGCCGGAAACACCAGCAAGCTGGAGGCGAAGATCGGCGGGATGACGCCGGCCATGTTCAGTTTGAACGGCAGATGAGTACTCTGCCCCTGCATCATGCGCCGGCCCATTTGCCGCTTGGCATAATTGACCTGGATCTTGCGTTGCGCGCGCTCCACGAACACGCAGAACAGGGTCACCAATACCACCACCACCACGATCAGCAGCACGATCAGCGGGTTCATTTCGCCGGAACGCACCATTTCGAGCGTATTGCCGATGGCGCGCGGCAGCCCCGCGATGATGCCGGCCACGATGATCATGGTGATGCCGTTGCCGATGCCGCGTTCGGTGATCTGCTCTCCCAACCACATCACGAACAACGTGCCGGTGGTGATCGAGATGGTGGCAACGAACAAGAACTGCGCGCCCGGGTTCGGCACCAGGTTGCCGCTCGAGTTCTGAATGGCCAGCGCGGCGCCGAAGCCTTGGAACGCGGCCAGGCCCACCGTGCCGTAGCGCGTGTACTGCATCAGCTTGCGGCGGCCGGACTCGCCGTCCTTGCGAATCTGGTTCCACGGCGGATACACCATCGATGCCATTTGCACGATGATCGAGGCCGTGATGTACGGCATGACGTTGAGCGCCAGGATGCTGAAGCGCTGCAGCGCACCGCCGGAAAACATGTTGAACATGCCGAGCAGCGTGCCGTTCTGACCCGCAAAAAACGCCGCAAATTTTGCGGCATCGATGCCCGGGACCGGGATGAACGTGCCAATCCGATACACCACGAGCGCGCCCAGCAGGAAGAACAGCCGCTTGCGCATTTCAGCGAAGCGGGTGATGTCCCCGAGAGCAGCGGCGGCGTTGGTGCTGGATGTGACCAAGGATTTCTCTTAAGCCTCGAACCTGCCGCCGGCGGACTCGACGGCACTCTTGGCGCCCTTGGTCGCGGTGATCACCTTGTCCTTGATGGTGAAGGGCTTGGTGACCTTGCCGGACAAAATGATCTTCACGATTTTGGTGCTCTCGGGCACCAGATTGGCCTCGATCAGACCGGCCAACGTGACCTCGGCGCCCGCAACCCGCATCAGGTCGGACAGCGTCAGTTCGGCGCGGGATGCCTTCATCGCCGATCGGAACCCGACCTTGGGCAGGCGCCGTTGCAGCGGCATCTGGCCGCCTTCGAAACCAACCTTGTGATAGCCGCCCTTGCGCGCGCGCTGTCCCTTGACGCCGCGGCCGCAGGTCTTGCCTTGCCCGGCGGACGCGCCGCGGCCGACCCGGAGGCGCGTGCGCTTGGAGCCCATGCCCGGTTTAATCGTATTCAATCTCATTTGGACACCTTGGCGGGCTCGACTTTGAGCATGTGGCTGGCCGCATTGACCATGCCGCGATTCGACGGCGTATCCGCCACCACAACGCTGTGACCGATCCTGCGCAATCCCAAGCCGCGCACCGAACCGCGGATGCTGGCGAGCTGCCCGTAGATGCTCTTGGTCAAAGTGACCTTGATCGCCATCTCTCTATTTGCCTTATCAGTCATGATCTTAGCCTACGATCTCTTCGACGCTCTTGCCGCGCTTCGCCGCGATATCGTCGGGCGTGCGCAGTTTGCCCAAGGCATCCATGGTGGCGCGCACCACGTTGATGGGATTGCGCGATCCATAGCTCTTGGCCAAAACATTGCGAACCCCGGCGCACTCGAAAACCGCGCGCATGCCGCCGCCGGCGATGACACCGGTACCGTCCGCGGCCGGCTGCATGTACACCCGCGTGGTCCCATGCCGTCCTTTGACCGCGTAGAACAGGGTTTCGTTCTTCAGTGAGACGGTGACCAGGCTCTTGCGCGCCTGCATCATCGCCTTGGAAATCGCCACCGGCACCTCGCGCGCCTTGCCGTAGCCAAAACCGACCCGGCCGGCGCCGTCGCCCACCACGGTCAGCGCCGTGAAGCCGAATTGCTTGCCGCCCTTGACCACCTTGGCCACACGGTTTACCGCGACCAGCTTTTCGAGCAGGTCATCGCCGGACATTGGTTTTTCTACTCTCGCCATAGCGTCCTTTTAGACCTCTTCAGTTAGAACTCCAGACCCGCTTCGCGCGCGGCGTCTGCCAGCGCTTTGACGCGCCCGTGGTACATGAAACCGGAACGGTCGAACGCCACCTTCTTGATGCCCTTGGCGGTAGCGCGCTCAGCAATGGCGCGGCCGACGGCCTTGGCGGCTTCGATATTGCCGGTGGTCTTCAATTCACCGCGCACATCCTTCTGCAAGGTCGACGCGGCCACCAGCACCTTGTCGCCCTGCGGCGCAAAGATCTGCGCATAGATGTGCTGCGGCGTGCGATGCACCGAGAGGCGCAACGCGGCCAGCTCCTTGATCTTCACGCGGCCACGCAGCGCGCGGCGCAGGCGGGTATCTTGTTTGGTCAATTTCATGATTACTTCTTCTTCGCCTCTTTCAGCGAAATCTTTTCATCCGAGTACTTCACGCCCTTGCCCTTGTAAGGCTCGGGCGGCCGGAAGCCGCGAATCTCCGCCGCGGTCTGACCGACGCGATGCCGGTCGATGCCCTTGATGATGATCTCGGTCTGGCTCGGCGTTTCAATGGTGATGCCGTCGGGAATGGCGAAGTTGATCAAGTGCGAGTAGCCCAAGGTCAGGGTCAGGTTCTTCGCCTGAACCGCGGCTCGATAACCCACGCCGACCAATTCCAGCTTCTTCTCGTAGCCCTTGGTCACGCCCATGACCATATTGGCCAGGTGCGCCCGGGTGGACCCGGCGATGGCATTGATGCCCTCGACGCTGGCATCGGAGGTTTCCACCTGCAAACGCTTTTCCTGCTGCACTACCTTGATGCCGTTCTTGATCGCCAAAGTCAGCGAGCCCTTGGCGCCTTTGAGCGTCACGGCGTCCGCGGCAATCGTCGCGCTGACTCCCTGCGGAAGATCGACCGGCATTTTTGCGACTCGAGACATAGTTGAACCCTTATCGTGCTACTGGACGACGAACAGCACTTCGCCGCCGGTGCCGGCCGCGCGCGCTTGCTTGTCGGACATGATGCCCTGCGGCGTCGAGACCACCGCGACACCCAAACCGCCGAGCACCTTGGGCAATTCATCCTTGCCGCGGTAAATACGCAGGCCCGGACGGCTGATGCGCTCGATGCGATCGATGACGGGACGGCCGTCGTGATACTTGAGCTCGATCGACAAGGTGCTCTTGGCGCCGGCGCTATCGACGCCGAAGCCGGCGATGTAGCCCTCATCCTTCAGTACTTTCAGGATCGCCAGTTTCAGCTTCGACGAACCCATCCCGACGGTGGGCTTGCCCGCGGCTTGCGCATTGCGAATTCGCGTCAGGAGATCGGCAATCGGATCAGTCATGCTCATTGTGCGCGCCTCACCAACTCGCCTTCGTCAGGCCTGGAATTTCACCGCGATTGGCCGCCTCGCGCAGCTTGGTGCGCGCCAATCCGAATTTTCGGTACACGCCGCGCGAGCGGCCGGTAATGGAGCAGCGATTGCGCTGCCGCGTGGCGCCGGCGTCGCGCGGCTGCCGCTGTAGTTCCGCCTGCGCCGCCACGCGCTCTTCCGCCCCGGTTTTCGGCGCGCGGATCAGCTCTTTGAGCTCGGCGCGGCGCTTGGCGTATTTCTTCGCCACCTTGAGGCGCTTCTTCTCGCGCATGAGCATGTTCGTCTTGGCCATGGCCTATACCTACTTGCGGAACGGAAAGTTGAAAGCTTCAAGGAGCGCACGCCCGTGCTTGTCATCGCGCGCCGAGGTGGAAATGGTGATGTCCATGCCACGGATTTGATCGATCTGGTCGTACTGGATCTCGGGGAAAATGATCTGCTCCTTGACCCCCAAGCTGTAGTTGCCGCGGCCGTCGAAGGAGCGCGAGCTGATGCCGCGAAAATCGCGGATGCGCGGAATGGCGATGCTCACCAGACGATCCAGGAACTCGTACATGCGATCGCCGCGCAAGGTCACCTTGCAGCCGATGGCCTGGCCGTCGCGAACCTTGAAGGTCGCAACCGACTTCTTGGCCTTGGTCACCGCGGGTTTTTGTCCGGTGATCTTCGCCATATCGGCGGTCGCCGCGTCCATGACCTTCTTGTCGGCCACGGCTTCGCCCACGCCCATATTGACCGTGACCTTGAGGATGCGCGGAACCTGCATGGTGTTCTTCAGGCCGAGCTTGGTCTTGAGCTCGGGCACCATCTTCTCGCGATAAATCTGTTTCAGTCTTGCTGCCATGTATTTAACTCGCTATTTCGCGTCGACCATTTCTTGGTTCGACTTGAACACGCGCACCTTGCGGCCGCTTTGCAGCGACTTGAAGCCCACGCGATCGCCCTTTTGCGTCGCCGGATTGAAAATCAGCACGTTCGATACGTGCAGCGGCGCTTCGCGCTCGATGATGCCGCCCTGCACGCCCATCTGCGGGTTCGGCTTCTGGTGTTTCTTGGACATGTTGAGCCCCTCGACGCGCACGCGGTCGTCCGCGAGCACTTCGATGACGGCGCCTTTGCGGCCTTTGTCGCGGCCGGTGATCAGCACCACCATGTCGCCTTTGCGGATCTTTTTCATAGCTACAGCACTTCAGGAGCGAGTGAAATGATTTTCATGAACTGCACGTTGCGCAGCTCGCGGGTCACCGGCCCGAAGATACGCGTGCCGATCGGCTCGAGCTTGTTGGTCAGCAGCACCGCCGCGTTGGTGTCGAAGCGGATCAACGATCCGTCGGAGCGGCGCACGCCGCTCTTGGTGCGCACCACCACGGCGTCGTACACCTCGCCCTTCTTGACCTTGCCGCGCGGAATCGCATCCTTGATGCTCACCTTGATCACATCGCCCACCGCCGCGTAGCGGCGTTTCGAACCGCCGAGCACCTTGATGCACATCAGGCGTTTGGCGCCGCTGTTGTCGGCAACATTCAATATCGTCCGCATCTGAATCATTGGCGTTGCCTTTTATTCTGACCGGGCACGATCTACGACGCGCACCAGCACCCAGGATTTACGCCGCGACATCGGACGACACGGCTTGATGGAGACGGTGTCGCCTTCCTGGCACTCGTTGCCCTCGTCGTGCGCCAGCAGCTTGGTGGTGCGGCGGATGTACTTGCCGTAGGTCGGGTGCTTGACGAGACGCTCGACCGATACCGCGATGGTCTTGTCCATCTTGTTGCTGACCACCTTGCCGGTGAGCAAGCGCTGCCCGTGTGCGGGTGCCTCGCCCGGCGCTGCCGTATTCGTGGTTTGTGCTTCGCTCGACATCACGCCTTACCTCCGGCCGCCTTGGATTGGGCGAGCACCGTCTTTACTCGCGCGATATTCTTTCTGACCTTCGCAAATTGATCCGGCTTCGCCGCCTGCCCGGTGGCACGCGCCATGCGCAAATTGAACTGTTCGCGGCGCAGCTTGAGCAGCTCTTCGCCCAGGTCCTTGGGCGCCTTGGCGCGCAAATCTTTCGCCTTCATGCGCGCACCTGGCGTTTGACGAAGGCGGTGGAGACCGACAGCTTGGCGGATGCCAGGCGGAACGCCTCGCGCGCTATGGTCTCGCTCATGCCTTCGATCTCGAACAGCACCTTGCCGGGCAGCACTCGCGCCACCCAGTATTCGACGTTGCCCTTGCCCGAGCCCATGCGCACTTCGAGCGGTTTCTGCGTGATGGGCACGTCCGGGAACACCCGGATCCAGATGCGCCCGCCGCGCTTCACGTGGCGCGAGATGGCGCGCCGCGCCGCTTCGATCTCGCGCGCGGTCATGCGGCAGCGATCGGTGGCCTTGAGGCCATACTCGCCGAACGCCACGGTATTGCCGCGCTGCGCGCTGCCCGAGATCTTGCCCTTGAACTGTTTGCGGAACTTGGTCCGCTTCGGCTGCATCATGCTGTATTACCTGATCAAGTCGCGGCAGGTGCCGCGGGTTCAGCGGATTTGGCGACTGCCGCCGCCGCTACGGCCTCGGCCTCGGCTTCCACAGCCTCTTCTGTCGGCTTGTCAAACACTTCGCCCTTGAAGATCCATACCTTGATGCCGATCACGCCGTAAGTGGTCTGCGCTTCGGCCAGGCCGTAGTCGATGTCGGCGCGAAACGTATGCAGCGGCACCCGGCCTTCGCGATTGGTCTCGGTGCGCGCAATCTCCGAGCCGTTCAAGCGGCCGGAAATGCGCACCTTGATACCCAAGGCACCGGAGCGCATGGTGTTGGTCACCGCGCGCTTCATCGCGCGGCGGAACATCACGCGCTTCTCCAGCTGCTGCGAGATGCCTTCGGCAACCAGCTTGGCGTCGAGCTCCGGCTTGCGGATCTCGGCGATGTTCAAGCGCACATCGTTCATCGTCATGCCGAGGATCTTCGCCACGCCGGTGCGCAGCTTTTCGATGTCCTCGCCCTTCTTGCCGATCACGATTCCGGGACGTGCCGTATGAATCGTGATGTTGGCGCGCTTCGCGGCGCGCTCGATGTGAATGTGGCTCACCGAGGCATCGGCAAGCTTCTTATTCAGAAACTTGCGCACCAGAAAATCGGTGTGGATGTTCGAAGCAAAGTTCTTCGAATGCGCATACCACTTCGACGACCAGTCGCGCGTGATGCCGAGACGAATACCAATTGGATTTACTTTCTGACCCATTAGGCCTCTCGCTTGCCGTCGGAAACTTGAACCAGGATGTGGCTGCTGCGCTTGGCGATGCGCACGCCGCGGCCCTTGGCGCGCGCATGGAAACGCTTCAGCATCGGCGCCGGGTCGACTTCGACGCGCGTCACCTTCAGATCATCGACATCCGCATTGAAATTGTTGTAGGCATTGGCGATCGCCGAATCCAACACCTTGAGCACGATTTTCGCGCCTTTCTTCGGCATGAATTTCAGGGTATTCACCGCCAGCGTCGCGGACTTGCCGCGAATCGTGTCAACCACCAGGCGGCATTTCTGCGGAGAAATGCGCGCGTACCGTAATACCGCTTTGGTCTGCATGCGCTACTCCGCCACCGTGACTTTCTTGTCGCCGGAATGCGCCTTGAAGGTGCGCGTCGGCGCGAACTCGCCGAGCTTGTGGCCGACCATGTTTTCAGACACCAGCACCGGCACATGCAGCCGGCCGTTGTGCACGGCAATGGTCAACCCCACCATGTCGGGGATCACCATCGAACGCCGCGACCAGGTCTTGATCGGGCGCCGATCATTCTTTTGGCTCGCGGTTTGCACTTTCTTGGCGAGGTGCAAATCCACGAATGGGCCTTTTTTTAGCGAACGCGGCAAGGGTATCTCCAGTCTCTAAATGCGTTTGTTCTTGCGGCGCTGAACGATCATGCCGTCGGTGCGCTTGTTGCGGCGCGTCTTCTTGCCCTTGGTCTGCAGGCCCCATGGGCTCACCGGATGCGGGTTGCCTTGACCCGATTTGCCTTCACCGCCGCCGTGGGGATGATCGACCGGGTTCATGACGACGCCGCGCACGGTCGGACGCACACCGAGCCAGCGCACCGCCCCGGCCTTGCCGAACACGCGCAGATTGTGTTCATCGTTGCCGACTTCGCCGATGGTCGCGCGGCAGTCGACATGCACCTTGCGCATTTCGCCGGACTTCAAGCGCAGACTGGCGTACACACCTTCGCGCGCGGCGAACTGTGCGGAGGCGCCGGCGCTGCGCGCCATCTGCCCGCCCTTGCCGACCTTCAGTTCGATGTTGTGCACCGTGCTGCCGACCGGAATGTGCCGCAGCGGCATCGCGTTGCCGGCCTTGATCGGCGCATCCGAGCCGGAGCGGATCTCATCGCCGGCCTGCACGCCCTTCGGCGCCAGAATGTAGCGGCGCTCGCCGTCCTTGTAGAGCACCAGCGCGAGATGCGAGGTGCGGTTCGGATCGTATTCGAGGCGCTCGACCACTCCCGGAATCCCGTCCTTGTCGCGCTTGAAATCAACCAGACGATAGCGCTGCTTGTGGCCGCCGCCGATGTGGCGCGTGGTCTGGCGGCCGGAATGGTTGCGGGCGCCGGTGCGATTCTTCTTGGTGGTCAGGGACTGAAGCGGTCCGCCCTTGTGCAGGTGCGAGCGATCGATTTTGACCACGAAGCGCGTACCCGGTGAGGTCGGCTTCATCTTGATGAGTGCCATGGCCTATGGGTCCTTATTTCGCTGTGGTGCCGGTGAAGTCGATGGACTGGCCGGTCTGCAAACGCACGTAGGCTTTCTTGAAGCCGTTGCGCTTGCCCGCCATGTTCTTGAAGCGCCGCGTCTTGCCGGGACGATTCAGCAAATTCACGCCCTCGACCTTGACCTCGAACATCAATTCGACCGCCTGCTTCACTTCGGCCTTCGAGGCATCGTCAATCACGCGAAATACGTATTGATTCGCCTTCTCGCCGACATTCGCGGCCTTTTCCGACACGTGCGGCTGAATCAGCACGGTCATCAATCGTTCCTTGTTCATGCGGCGCCTCCGAGACGCTGTTCCAGCAACTTCAAGGCGCCCACCGTGGCGATCACCTTGTCATGCTTGATCAAGCTCACGGGATCCAGAGAGGCCACCGCCATCACATCCACGTGCGGCACATTGCGTGCTGCCAGGAATAACTTCTCTTCGAACGCCTCCACCAGGATGAGGCCGCGGGTCATGCCGTATTCAGCCAATTTGCTGATGAGCAGTTTGGTTTTCGGCGCGGCGAGTTCGATCGCTTCCACGGCTACCAGGCGATCTTGGCGCACCAGTTCCGACACCATGGACTGCATCGCGGCGCGGTACATCTTGCGATTGACCTTTTGCGTGAAATCTCGCGGCTTGGCTGCGAACGCCCGGCCGCCGCCCACCCAAATGGGGCTGCGAATCGAGCCGGCGCGAGCCTGGCCGGTGCCCTTCTGGCTCCAGGGCTTCTTGCCGCCGCCGCGCACTTCGGCGCGGGTTTTCTGCGCCTTGGTGCCGGCACGGCCGGCCGCCATGTAGGCGGTGACGACTTGATGCACGAGGGCTTCGTTGTAGGCGCGTCCGAAGGCCACGTCCGACAATTGAATCTCGCTGGCGGGAGCAGCGTTTTTGAGCTGGAGCTTCATGGTCTACTTCTTCTCGGCTTTGGCTGCGGCCTTAGGCTGAGCGCCCTTAGCATCGCCCTTAGGCTGAGCTGCGCCCTTGGCGGCAACGGGAGCCTTGTTCGGCATCAGCTTTTGGCGCCGCGCCTGGCCCAAGGCCTTGACTGAGGGCCTGACGATGACCCGGCCGCCTTCGGCGCCCGGCACGGCCCCGCTGATCAGGAGCAGATTCCTTGCTGCGTCCACTTCGACGATGCGCAGGTTTTCAATGGTGCGATTGCGCATCCCCATATGGCCCGACATGCGCTTGCCCTTGAACACGCGCCCCGGCGTCTGGCGCTGGCCGATGGAGCCCGGCGCGCGGTGCGACAGCGAATTGCCGTGGGTTTTCATGCCGCCCGCAAAATTGTGGCGTCGCATGGTGCCCTGGAAGCCCTTGCCCGAGGTGGTACCGGTCACATCGACGATCTGACCCACGGTGAACATGTCTACTTTGATTTCGCCGCCGGTGGCCAGGGCTTCGCCCTCGCCCTTGCCCAAACGGAATTCCTGGGAGGTGTACCCGGCGGCAACATTGGCCTTGGCAAAATGACCGGCCATGGCTTTTCCGACCCGTGACGGGCGGCGGCTGCCAATGGTCACCTGAACCGCACGGTAACCGTCGGTTTTAGCGTTTTTGACTTGCGAGATGCGGTTCGGCAACGCCTCGACCACCGTCACGGGGACGGTTGCACCGGCGTCGGTGAACACTCGGGTCATGCCGCATTTGCGGCCAACCAGACCAATGGACATTGTCAATCCTCATACCGCGAACGCTCAAAGGCGTCGCTGTTGCAACAGATCGGCGGTCTAGACACACGGACCCTACAGACCCTTGGGCAAGTAGCGTCGGCGCCCACGCGCTCCGACCTCAAAAATGGACGGCGGAGTATACCTGAAATCGCCCTGGTTTCAATCTTTGGCTGCGCCTCTAGGGCTTGGCTTAGGCCGCCACGGCCCCGTCAAATTGGCGCGCAGCGTCTAATTCAGCTTGATTTGGACGTCCACGCCCGCCGGCAGTTCCAGCTTCATGAGCGCATCCACGGTCTTGTCCGTGGGGTTCAAAATGTCCATCAGGCGCTTGTGCGTGCGGATTTCGAACTGGTCGCGCGCGTCCTTGTCGCCATGCGGCGCGGTCAATACCGTAAAGCGCTCCATTTTGATGGGCAGCGGCACCGGACCCTTGACGGTCGCGCCGGTGCGCTTCGCGGTATCGACAATTTCACGCGCCGACTTATCGATCAAGCGATGATCGAAAGCCTTCAGGCGGATACGTATGTTCTGGTTAGCCATGTATTTGTTTCCAGGCGCTACGCGCCAACTATCAACGGGGTCGAAGCGACCCCGTCCTTAAAGGGGGCCGGATTCTACGCTATTACCTTGGCGACTACACCTGCGCCGACGGTTTTACCGCCCTCGCGGATGGCGAAGCGCAAGCCCTGCTCCATCGCAATCGGGGCGATCAGCTCCACCACGATCTTGATGTTGTCCCCGGGCATCACCATCTCGGTGCCCTCCGGCAGCTCCACCGCTCCGGTCACATCGGTGGTGCGAAAATAGAACTGCGGCCGATAGCCTTTGAAGAACGGCGTGTGACGGCCCCCCTCCTCCTTGCTCAACACATACACTTCGGCCTCAAACTTGGTGTGCGGCGTGATGCTGCCGGGCTTGCACAAAACCTGCCCGCGCTCCACTTCCTCGCGCTTCGTGCCCCGCAGCAGCACCCCCACGTTGTCCCCCGCCTGCCCCTCATCCAAGAGCTTCCTGAACATCTCAACCCCGGTGCAGGTGGTCTTTTGCGTCGGGCGAATCCCCACAATCTCCACCTCATCGTTCACCTTCACGATCCCGCGCTCAATGCGCCCCGTGACCACGGTGCCCCGGCCCGCTATGGAAAATACATCCTCCACCGGCATCAAAAACGCCCCTTCGATCGCACGCTTCGGCACCGGAATGTACTCATCCAGCGCTTTGACCAGCTTGATCACCGAGGGCACCCCGATCTCGCTCCCATCCCCTTCCAGCGCCTTTAAGGCAGATCCGGTGATGATCGGGGTCTTATCCCCGGGAAACTTGTACAGCGTCAATAAATCCCGCACCTCAAGCTCCACCAGCTCCAGTAACTCCGCATCATCGACCATGTCCGCCTTGTTCAAATACACCACGATGTAGGGCACCCCGACCTGGCGGGCAAGGAGAATGTGCTCGCGCGTCTGGGGCATCGGTCCATCGGCCGCCGATACCACCAGAATCGCCCCGTCCATCTGCGCCGCTCCGGTGATCATGTTCTTCACATAGTCGGCATGTCCCGGACAGTCCACGTGCGCGTAGTGGCGCGCCTCGCTCTGATACTCCACGTGCGCCGTGGCAATCGTGATCCCGCGCGCCCGCTCCTCGGGGGCTTTGTCTATCTGGTCGTAGGCTTTGAACTCCCCGCCAAACTTCTCCGCCATCACCTTGGTCAGCGCCGCCGTCAAGGTCGTCTTGCCATGATCCACATGCCCAATCGTCCCCACGTTCACGTGCGGCTTCGTTCGCTCAAACTTCCCCTTCGACACGGCAAGTACCTCGTAAAA
>Ga0209139_10000349_pt1 | contig 15617 bp, 13 predicted proteins | sample BogFormECP14_OM3_FD_188246 | JGI IMG/M metagenome (GOLD analysis project Ga0209139, IMG submission 188246) | Bog forest soil microbial communities from Calvert Island, British Columbia, Canada - ECP14_OM3 (SPAdes) (version 2) | ecosystem: Environmental > Aquatic > Freshwater > Wetlands > Bog ...
ATCGGCTTGTCCGGCAGGCGCTGCAAGACGTCGGAGATCTGCGCGAGCGTGGCAGGACAGACGTCCGGGCAGTGGGTGTAACCGAAATAGACCAGGAACGGGTGTCCCTTCAGGTCGGCGTCGGTGATTGTCTTGCCGTCGGCGGTCTGTAGCTGAAAAGGCCCGCCGATGAGCGCGGTCCCGGAACGCGAGGGGGTCATGACGATCCAAAGGCCCGCGCCCGCGAGCACGAGGAAGGCCGCGACCGCGGCCAAGGCGCGCGACGTCAGGCGTGGCGCGGCGTTGGGTTTTGCTGGATTCACCTATCGCTCCGATCGCGCCCACGAGGGCGCTTCAGCCCCTATTTAGGGTCTACCACGCGGCTCTGCAAACCATTGAGCTGGACTATCGAAGGGGATGCGCGACCGAGCCGCCCGCGTTAACGTGCCTCATGGTGTTGCGGCAACTCGAATATCTCGTCGCGCTGGCGCGTGAAAAGCACTTCGGCCGGGCGGCGGAAGCCTGTCACGTCACGCAGCCGACGCTCTCGGCGGCGATCCGCCAGCTCGAGGAGGATCTCGGCGCGCCGATCATCGAGCGCGGCCATCGCTTCATCGGCCTGACGCCGCAGGGCCGGCTCGCGTTGGATCACGCCCATCGCATTCTCGCCGAAGCCGAGGATCTGCGCCGCAAGATCGAGGAACTGGACAAGGGCCTGAGCGGACGTCTGCGCCTGGGCGTGATACCGACGGCTCTACCGATCGTCTCGCATCTCACGGCGCCGTTCTACTCGCGCTATCCGAACGTGTCCGTGACGGTGCTTTCGCATACTTCCGCGGATATCCAGCGCGGAATCGAGGATTTTGAGATCGACGCGGGGATAACCTACCTCGACAACGAGCCGTTGGAGCACGTCCGCGCGAAACCGATCTATGAAGAGGAATTCGTTTTTCTGACGCCGGCGAACGGCCCTCATGCCAACGAGCAGACAATCACATGGGCGGCGGCCGCTCGCGCGCCTCTGTGCCTGCTGACGCCCGATATGCAGAACCGCCGGATCATCGACGGCGTCTTCCGCTCGGTCGGCGCGACGCCGAAACCCTCCGTCGAAACCAACTCGATCTTCAATCTAGTATCCCACGCCAGCTCCGGCCAATGGTCTTCGATCGTGCCGCGCCAATTACTGCAATTTTTCGGCATTCCGCGCAACACGCGCGCGATCGAACTGGTCGAGCCGACAGCGCGGCGCACCGTGGGGTACATCGTGGCGGCTCGCGATCCGGTTTCGCCAATTGCGCGCAACTTAATCAATATGCAACTTCCCGATGACATCGTCGCTCTGATCACTCCGCCAGACAAGCACGACTTCGGTCGATAGGCGCTTTCTATCGCTTGTTATGAAGGTTCAATTGGATTTGCCCTTGTTTTTGAGGGACTAGCAGCCACCTGAGGGGCCGAGCACAGGCCGTGCGCCCTTATTGGGAGGCCTGAGGATGTTGGGCAAGACGCCCTGGAATGATGAACAGGCGCGCTCGCTGATCGATGCGCGGCGCGGTGAACACGGAGCCATGCTGCCGATCCTGCATGATTTGCAGGAGCGTTTCGGCTACATCGACAGCGCCGCGATCCCCCTCATCGCCGAGGCGCTCAACGTCTCCAAGGCCGAGACGATCGGCGTTGTCAGCTTCTATCATGATTTTCGACCCGAGCCGGCCGACGGCGCGGTTCTCAAACTCTGCCGCGCCGAATCCTGTCAGGCGCTCGGCTGCGAGGATCTTGTCGCCCACCTCGCTGGCGCCCACGGCCTCGAGGTCGATGGGCATGCGCGCGGACCGCTCAGCGTCGAGACGGTCTATTGCCTCGGCCATTGCGCGCTGTCGCCGGCCGCCTTGCTGGACGGCGAGCCGATGGGCCGGCTCGATCGCGCCCGTCTGGACGAGATCGTCGCCGGCGCGAAGAGGCGACCGCAATGATCGCCAAGGTCTTCGTCCCCGGCGATTCCTCGGCGCTCGCCGTCGGCGCCGGGGCTACCGCGCGCGCGATCGCCGACGAAGCGCGCGCACGCGGCGCCGAAATCGAAATCGTGCGCACGGGGTCGCGCGGGCTCTTCTGGCTCGAACCGATGATCGAGGTCGAAACCGCCAGCGGGCGCGTCGCCTACGGGCCCGTTGCGGCGTCCGAGGCCGGCTCCCTGTTCGCGGCCGGCTTCCTGGCGGGCGGCGCGCACGCCAAATCGCTCGGCCTCGTCGACCAAATTCCGTATCTCGAGGGCCAGCAGCGGCTCGTTTTCACGCGTTGCGGCGTGACCGATCCGCTTTCGCTCGAGGATTATCGCCGTAACGGCGGCCTGCAAGGCTTGCAGCGCGCAATCTCGCTCGGCGCCAGGGCGACGATCGAGGAAGTGCTCGCCTCGGGCCTGCGCGGGCGCGGGGGAGCGGGATTTCCGACCGGCATCAAATGGCGCACCGTCGCCGGCGTCGAGGCCGATCAAAAGTACATCGTCTGCAACGCCGACGAGGGCGACAGCGGCACTTTCGCCGATCGCATGCTGATGGAGGGCGACCCCTTCCTGCTGATCGAAGGCATGGCGATCGCCGGGTTAGCCGTCGGCGCGACGCGCGGCTACGTCTATATCCGCTCCGAGTATCCGCACGCCTTCCGCACTTTCGGCGCCGCGATCGTAAAGGCGCGCAACGGCGGCGTTTTGGGAGCGGATGTCCTCGGCTCGGGCCGCGCGTTCGATATCGAGGCCAGACTCGGCGCCGGCGCTTATATCTGCGGCGAGGAAACCTCGCTGCTGGAAAGTCTGGAGGGTAAGCGCGGTCAGGTGCGCGCCAAGCCGCCTTTGCCCGCGATCAAAGGCCTTTTCGGCAAGCCCACCGTCATCAACAACGTGCTCAGCTTCGCCTCGACGCCGTGGATTCTCGCGCAGGGCGGCAAGGCCTATGCGGAATATGGCTTGGGGCGTTCGCGCGGCACCCAGCCGTTTCAGCTCGCGGGCAACGTCAAACGCGGCGGTCTCGTGGAGCTCGCGTTCGGTGCGACGATCCGCCGGCTCGTCGAGGATTTCGGCGGCGGCACGCGCTCGGGCCGACCGATCCGCGCGGTTCAGGTCGGCGGCCCCTTGGGCGCGTATTTCCCCGACAGCCTGCTCGATACGCCGCTGGATTACGAGGCTATGCTCGCCACCAGGGGCATGCTCGGCCACGGCGGGATCGTCGTGTTCGACGACAGCGTCGACATGGCGCGCCAGGCGCGATTCGCCTTCGCCTTCTGCGCGAAGGAGAGCTGCGGCAAATGCACGCCGTGCCGAATCGGTTCGACGCGCGGCGTCGAGACGGTCGACAAGATCATCGCCGGCCGCGATCGACCCGGCAATCTCGCTCTGCTGCGCGACCTCTGCGAGACCCTCACCGACGGTTCGCTCTGTGCGCTCGGCGGGCTCACGCCGCTGCCGGTGCTGAGCGCGCTCGACAATTTCGGCGAGGATTTCGCTCGCCCCGTCCCGCGCGTCGCGGCCGAATAGGAGAACTCCAATGGCGCTGCTGCAAGAACTCGACACCGGCACGCCGATCCGCGTCGGCGCGGCCGAAGTGACGCTGACCATCGACGGACAGACGGTCCGCGTGCCGCAAGGGACTTCGGTGATGGCCGCCGCCGCGTTGCTGGACGCGCCAATCCCCCGGCTATGCGCGACCGACAGTCTCGAGGCGTTCGGCTCCTGCCGGCTCTGCCTCGTCGAGATCGAGGGGCGCAAGGGCACGCCGGCGTCCTGCACGACCCCCGCCGAAGCGGGAATGGTGGTGCATACGCAGACGCCGCGGCTCGCCAAGCTGCGGCGCGGCGTGATGGAGCTCTATATCTCCGATCATCCCTTGGATTGCCTGACCTGCAGCGCCAACGGCGACTGCGAGTTGCAGACCCAGGCGGGCGTCGTCGGCCTGCGCGACGTGCGTTACGGCTATGACGGCGAAAATCATCTGAAGGCGCCGACCGATTCCTCCAATCCGTATTTCACCTTCGAATCCTCCAAATGCATCGTCTGTTCGCGTTGCGTGCGCGCCTGCGAGGAGGTGCAGGGCACGTTCGCGCTGACCATCCTGGGGCGGGGGTTCGAGTCCAAGGTCTCGCCGGGCGGCGGCGACTTTTTCAACTCGGAATGCGTTTCCTGCGGCGCTTGCGTGCAGGCGTGCCCGACCGCGACGCTCAACGAAAAGAGCATCATCGCCGCCGGCAAGCCGGAGCGCTCGGTCGTGACGACTTGCGCCTATTGCGGCGTCGGCTGCGCGTTCAAGGCCGAAGTGAAGGGCGAAGAAGTCGTCCGCATGGTCCCCTACAAGGCCGGTAAGGCGAACGAGGGCCATTCCTGCGTCAAGGGCCGCTTCGCCTATGGCTACGCCACCCATAAGGATCGAATCGTCAAGCCGATGATCCGGGCCAAGATCGACGATCCCTGGCGCGAGGTCTCATGGGACGAGGCGCTCGCGTATGCGGCGAGCGAATTCAAACGCATCCAGGCCCGATACGGCCGCGACTCCATCGGGGCCATTTCCTCCTCGCGCTGCACCAACGAGGAGGTGTTCCTGGTTCAGAAGCTCGTTCGCGCGGGCTTCGGCAACAACAACATCGACACCTGCGCACGCGTATGCCACTCGCCGACGGGTTACGGCCTCAGCCAAGCCTTCGGAACCTCGGCGGGCACGCAGGACTTCAAGTCGGTCGACAAGTCCGACGTGATCCTCGTCATCGGCGCCAATCCGACCGACGCACATCCCGTCTTCGCCTCGCGCATGAAGCGGCGGCTGCGCGAGGGCGCGAAGCTGATCGTAGTCGATCCCCGCCGGATCGATATCGTCCGCATGCCGCATGTCGAGGCGGACCAGCACCTCGCGTTGCGGCCGGGCACGAACGTCGCCGTCGTGAACGCGCTCGCGCATGTGATCGTGACCGAGGGTCTCGTCGACGAGGCCTTTGTGCGGGAGCGCTGCGATCCGGCAAACTTCGAATCCTGGGCGCGTTTCATCGCCGACGAGCGAAATTCGCCGGAGGCGACGGCGGCGCGTAGCGGGGTCGACCCCTCGGCGTTGCGGGCCGCGGCGCGGTTGTTCGCCAAGGGCGGCAATGGGGCGATCTACTATGGGCTCGGCGTCACCGAGCATTCGCAGGGCTCGACGACGGTCATGGCGCTGGCCAATCTCGCGATGGCGACCGGCAATATTGGCCGCGAAGGCGTCGGAGTGAATCCGTTGCGCGGCCAGAACAACGTGCAGGGCTCCTGCGACATGGGCTCGTTCCCGCACGAATTCTCGGGATATCGGCACGTCTCTGACGACGCGACCCACGAGACGTTCGAGAAGCTCTGGGGCGTTGCGCTCAGCCAGGCGCCCGGCCTGCGCATTCCCAATATGATGGACGAGGCGGTCGAGGGTTCGTTCAAAGGCCTCTATGTCCAGGGCGAGGACATCGCGCAATCCGATCCCGACACGCTGCACATAACCGCCGGCCTGCGCGCGATGGAATGCGTGATCGTGCAGGATCTCTTCCTCAACGAGACCGCGCGCTATGCGCACGTCTTCTTGCCCGGCGCTTCCTTCCTCGAGAAGGATGGCACCTTCACCAACGCCGAGCGGCGGATCAGCCGCGTGCGCAAAGCGATGGCGCCGCTCGCCGGCATGGCCGACTGGGAGGTGACGATCGCCTTCGCGCACGCGCTCGGCATGCCGATGGACTATTCTCATCCAAGCCAGATCATGGATGAAATCGCAGTGTCGACGCCCACTTTCAGGGGCGTCTCCTACGCCAGACTCGACGAGCTGGGCTCGATCCAGTGGCCGTGCAACGATTCGGCGCCGACCGGCACGCCGATCATGCACGCCGAACGCTTCGTCCGCGGCAAGGGCCAGTTCATGCTGACCGAATATGTCGCGACCGACGAACGCACCGGCCCGCTGTTCCCATTGTTGCTGACGACGGGTCGCATCCTCTCGCAGTATAATGTCGGCGCGCAGACCCGGCGCACCGCCAACAGCCTTTGGCACGCCGAGGACGTGCTGGAGATCCATCCCTTCGACGCGGAAAGCCGAGGAGTGCGCGACGGCGATCTCGTTTCCCTGCAGAGTCGGGTCGGCGAGACCTCCTTGCACGCGAAAATCTCCGACCGCATGCAGCCCGGGGTCGTCTATACGACGTTCCACCACCCCAACAGCGGCGCCAATGTCGTGACGACGGACAATTCGGATTGGGCGACCAATTGTCCCGAATACAAGGTCACCGCGGTGCAGGTGCGGCGCACCAACCATTATTCGGAATGGCAGGAGCGCGACCGCGAGGAAGGAATTTCGCTGCGCCGCATCGCGGAGGCGCAACTCCGTGCCGCAGAGTGAGGCCGTCGGCTCGATCCCCACGGAGGCGCGAGCTTATAGGTATGATTCCGGATTGACCGGTCCACTCTTCACGCGCGAAATCGCCGTGGAAACGCCGATCGAAATCGCGTTCGGCGGCGCGCCGTTCGCGGTGATGATGGCGACTCCTTGTGATATCGAGGATTTCGCGATCGGCTTTGCGTTGACCGAAGGGATTATCGAAGCGATCGAGGACATCCGCGCGATCGAGGCGGCGATCGACGCGACCAGCGGGCGCGTCAACGTGACGCTTTCCGGCGAGCGCATGGGGGCGCATCTCGCCCGCAAGCGCGCGATGAGCGGACGCACCGGCTGCGGCCTCTGCGGCATCGAGGACCTCGAACACCTGCCCAGAGTGCGGCGTCGTCTAATGCCGACGCGGCCGATCGCTCCGGAGGCGATCGGCACCGCCGTCGCTGGGCTCGCTTCCGTGCAACCCCTCAATGCCCAAACCCGCGCCGTCCACGCCGCCGCCTGGTGCGCAAGGGACGGGGCGATCCGGGCGGCGCGTGAGGATGTCGGGCGGCACAATGCGCTCGATAAACTGATCGGCGCGCTGTTGCGCGAGAAGGCCGATCCCGACGATGGGTTCGTCCTCATATCCAGCCGCTGCTCGTTCGAAATGGTCGCCAAGACCGCCGCCTTCGGCGCGGCGACGCTGGTGTCGGTCTCCGCGCCGACCTCGCTCGCGCTGCGGCGCGCCGACGAGTGCGGGCTGGCCCTGATCGCGATTGCCCGCGCGGACCAGGCGCTCAGCTTTCCCGGCGGAGCCGTTGCTGCAAGTCGGGGAGCCGCTGCGTGAGCACGGGGAAGATCGGCAAGCTGGTGCGTATGGCGAACCAGATCGGCGATTTCTTCGCGCCTATGGACAAGGACGCTGCGACTAGAGGCGTAGCGACGCACCTCGAGCGCTTCTGGACACCGAAAATGATTAGTGAGATCATTGCTTATCTCGATTCAGGCGAAGCGGGGCTGAATCCTGCGGCGGCGCGGGCTGTCGCCGCGCTGAAGCAAGAGGCGCGAGCCAGAGAAGAGGCCAAGCCTTGACCCTCGGTCGAGTCGAAAAAACGAATAAACAGCGTTGGGGGAGGAGATCATCATGGCAAGTGTTTCGGCGGATCCATCGAACGGTTGGCTTGGGTATTCCTCGGGTTCACGAGGACTGCTTTCGCGCGAGCGAACCGTAGCAGGTCCGCGTTTCAACCGGTGGCTGGTCCCGCCGGCCGCCTTGGCGATTCACTTGTGCATCGGGATGGCGTACGGTTTTTCAGTGTTCTGGCTGCCCATGACGCGGCTCGTGCCGAACGCCGACGCCAAGGCTTGCGCCGCGCAGAGTTTCTTCGACGAACTCTTCACGACGACGTGCAATTGGACGGTACCCTCCGTCACCCACGTGTTCGAGGTATTCATCGCCGTGCTCGGCATTTCCGCCGCCATCTGGGGTGGTTGGCTAGAGCATGCGGGACCGCGCAAGGCGGGCTTCATCTCGGCGTTGTGCTGGGGCGGTGGCCTCGTATTGCTCGGTGTTGTGGTTGCCGTTCATCAGCTCTGGCTCGTCTATGTGGTGGCGGTGATCTGCGGCATCGGCCAGGGCCTGGGATACATCACTCCGGTCTCGACATTGATCAAATGGTTCCCGGACCGACGCGGCATGGCGACAGGCTTCGCGATTTTGGGTTACGGCGGCGGCGCCATGATCGGCGCGCCGCTAGCAGTGTGGTTTATGGGGCAGTTTCCCACGAACGGCGTTCCCGGCGTGACGCCGGCGCTGATCGGGTTGGGCGTGATCTATTTCATCTTCATGGCCGCTGGCGCATTTGGATTCCGCGTTTCGCCCAGCGGTTGGCGGCCTACCGGCTATACGCCGTCGATGTCCTCAAAGAGCACGGGAATGATCACACGCAGCAACGTGCATCTCGAGACGTCTTGGAGGACACCGCAATTCTGGCTGATCTGGGGCGTGTTGTGCCTGAATGTAACCGCCGGTATCGGCGTCATCTCGATGGCGAGCCCGATGCTGCAAGACATATTCGGCGCCAAGCTGCTGGGCGTCGATACCATCGCCAATATTACCGCGGCGCAGAAAGCCGCCATCGCCGCCTCCGCCGCGGGCCTTGTCGGCCTGATCAGCTTGTTCAACGCGCTCGGCCGCATCTTCTGGGCCTCGCTGTCGGACAAGATCGGCCGCAAGAACATGTACTACACTATCTTCATCCTCGGCATCGTCGTCTATTGCCTGTTGCCCACTTGGGGGCATCTGGGCTTGGCGACGCTGTTCGTGCTGTCGATCTGCGTCATCTTGAGCATGTATGGCGGCGGATTTTCAACCGTGCCGGCCTACCTCGCCGACATCTTTGGTCCGCAGATGGTGGGCGCGATTCACGGACGCTTGATCACCGCGTGGTCGGTTGCCGGTGTCGCGGGCCCTGCCTTGATCGCGGGGTTGCGTCAGTTTGAGATAGATCACGGTGTGCCGCACAACTTGGTGTACGACATCACGCTCTATATAATGGCGGCGTTGCTATTCGGCGGCTTGGTGTGCAACTTCTTCGTCAAGCCCGTTGACGAAAAGCACCACATGACCGATGACGAACTGGCCCGGGAACGAGCGTTGCTCAGGGAGGACCAAGTCACGGCCAGCGCCGAGACGGCTGCGCGCGGCAGCTTCGGCATCGTCGGAGTCTTGGCTTGGCTTGCCGTCGGCATTCCGTTCCTCATTGGCCTCTATATCGCCTTGGAAAAAGCGGCCGCGCTGTTCCAGTGATGCTCATCGCCGTCGCCAAGCGAGTATTTGTCGGGATTCCCCTCGCGTGGACCGTCACATAGACCGTAATCAACGCGAAGGCGTTGTTCCGGTAGAGCCGCCCTCGCCAATGGCGCCGAACTCGGACGGGTGTGCGACGCGTGCGCCTCCGGGCTTCATCTAAATCCCCTGTTCTGTCGCACAGGGAATTCATCTCGGAAGCTACTGAATTCGCAGTTGTTTTCGAGACGGCTTTTCGCAGAAAACGTCTGAATCGGCGAAATTCCCTGCTTTTTTGCTTTTTTCCCTGTAAGCAGGGAACTCGGTGGCCTGATCGAACTCGTCAAGCTCCGGCCCGGTCGCTGACCGCGTCGGCCAGGGCGGCTTCGTCGACCCGACCGCCCTGCGCGCGAAGTAGGTCGCGGGTGGCGATCAGCAGGCTTTCGAAGGCCGCCAGGTCCTTCGCGGGCAGCCGGCCTAGGGTCGCGCCGATCAGGTCGTGCTGAATGCCGATCGCCCGCTCCGCCGCCTCGCGCCCCGCCGGCGTGAGGTAAATCTCGTACTGCCGCCGGTCGGCGACGGTGGAGCGCCGTTCCACCAGACCCGCGCCCTCGAGACGGTCGAGGAGGCCGGAAATGTTGCCTTTGGTGACATAGAGACGCTTGGCGAGATCCTGCTGGCTGACGCCCTCTGCTTCCGTCAGCGTCGTCAGCACGTCGCATTGGGGAACCGAGAGCCCAATTTCGCGAAGCCGCTCGGAGACCGCGATCTGCAGGCGGCTCTCCAAACGGATGAAACGGAACCACACCCGCACCGCGAGGTCTTCGGCCTTGGGGTTCATCATGCCTGATTCGTCTCCCGCGCCGCTGGCGCGGCGTTCGCGACACACTACAGGCGCGCAAGCGCGGGAGCAATTTTGGGGCCGCGCCACGAATTGCCAATCGGCGCCGCATGCGCCATTCTAAAACCTTGGCAAGCTTGGGAATCGCGCGGGCGCTCGGCGTGCGCGCCGCCGGACAATCGGAGGAAATCGCATGTTGGGGCTGATGCAGGACTGGCCGCTGACGATCCACAAGATCATCGATTTCGCCGCCATCCAACATCCGAACCGAGAAGTGGTGTCGCGACTGGTGGAAGGCCCGATCCATCGCACGAATTACCGCGAAGTGCGCGGCCGCGCGATGCGCGTCGCCCAGCTTCTGGCCAGGGAGGGAATCCAGCTCGGCGACCGCGTCGCGACGCTGGCGTGGAACGGTCATCGCCATCTCGAATCCTGGTACGGGATCACCGGGATCGGCGCGGTCTACCATACCGTCAATCCGCGGCTGTTCGCCGAACAGATCGTCTGGATCATGAATCACGCCGAGGACCGCGTGGTCTTCGTCGATCTGACCTTCGTGCCGTTGCTGGAGGCGATCGCCGACAAGCTGCCGACAGTCGAGCGCTATATCGTGTTCACCGATCAGGCGCACATGCCGGCGACCAAGCTGAAGAACGTGATCGCCTACGAGGACTGGCTCGCGGGCGCCGACGGCGATTTCCGCTGGGCGGATTTCGACGAGCGCACGGCGGCGGGCCTCTGCTACACGTCGGGGACGACCGGCCATCCGAAGGGCGTGCTCTATTCGCACCGCTCGAACGTGTTGCACTCGTTCAGCGTCACCGGCATGGACAGCATTCCCGTCGGCCAGTCGGACTCCATCATGCCTATCGTGCCGATGTTTCACGCCAATTCGTGGTCGCTGGCGTTTTCGTGCCCGATGCGCGGCGCCAAAATGGTGATGCCGGGCGCGCGGCTCGACGGCGCCTCGGTCTATGAGTTGCTCGAGACGGAAAAAGTGACGATGACGGCCGCGGTTCCCACCGTCTGGCTGATGCTGCTCTCCTATATGCAAAAGGAAGGCAAGCGCCTGACGACGCTGAAGAAAGTGTTGATCGGGGGTTCCGCCTGTCCACCCGCGATGATCAGGGCGTTCGAGGACGACTACGGCGTCGAGGTCCGCCACGCCTGGGGTATGACCGAAATGAGCCCCGTCGGCTCGACCGGCTCGATCAAACCCGAATGCGAGAACCTGTCGCACGAAGAACTGCTCGCGCTCAAGGCCAAGCAAGGCTGGGCGCCGTTCGGCGTCGAAATGAAGATCGTGGACGACGAGAATCGCGAGCTGCCCTGGGACGGCAAGCGCTTCGGCCGATTGAAAGTCGCCGGGTTCGCGGTGGCGAAGTCCTATTTCAAGGGCGAAGGCGGTGAGATCCTCGACGAGGACGGCTTCTTCGACACCGGCGACGTCGCGACCATCGACCCCAACGGCTACATGCAGATCACCGATCGCGCCAAGGACGTCATCAAGTCGGGCGGCGAGTGGATTTCCTCGATCGATATCGAAAACCTCGCGGTCGGGCACCCCGACATCGCCGAGGCCGCCGTGATCGGGATCGCCCATCCCAAATGGGACGAGCGCCCTTTGTTGGTGGTCGTGCCGAAGGAAGGCAAGACGCCGCAATCCGAGGAAGTGCTCGGCTTCCTGCAGAGCCGCATCGCCAAATGGTGGCTGCCCGACGACATGCAGATCGTCGCCGAAATCCCGCACACGGCGACCGGCAAGATCAACAAACTCAAGCTGCGCGAGACTTTCAAAGACTACCGCTTGCCAACGGCGTGAGGGCGACCCCTTCTCCCGCTCTCGCGGGAGAAGATGGCGCGCAGCGCCGGATGAGGGGCGTCGTAATTTCCACGACCCCTCACCCTGGCCCTCTCCCGCAAGAGCGGGAGAGGGGATTGCCCCGTCACGAATTCGCACATTGACGACGCCCGAGTTCGGGGCGATGGTTCGGTTCGAGATCGGCCCGCGCAACACGGGACGGGTCCGGGCAAGGAAACATTCTGGGAGGATCAAATGGATCGTCGTTCAGCCGTCAAACTCATGGGCGCGGCCGCCGCCGTCGCCGGTCTCGGCGCATTGCCGGGACGCGCTCGGGCCGCCGACAAGATCACGATCGCGCTCGTTCCGGGCCTGACCGCGGACGGGTTCTACGTCACCATGCACCACGGCGCCGAGGCGGCGGCGAAAGCGGTCGGCGCGGATCTCATCTACCAGGGCGCGGCGGAATGGAACGTGTCGCTGCAAGTGCCCGTGCTCGACGCGGTGATCGGCAAGAAGCCCACCGCGCTCCTGATCGCGCCGACCGACAAGAAACAGCTCATTCAACCCCTGAAGAAAGCCTTCGACGCGGGGATAGCGGTCGTCTGCGTCGACACCTTCATCGGCACGGGCGTATTTCAGACCGGCTCCGGCGACGCCGATTTCCCGCTTTCCTACGTCGCGTCCGACAACGTGCTCGGCGGACGCATGGCCGCCCGCGCGCTTGCCAAGGCGATCGGCGAGAAGGGCAAGGTCTATGTTTCCAACGTGAAGCCGGGCGTTTCCACCACCGATCAGCGCGAGCAGGGCTTCAAGGAGGAAATGAAGCGTTTCTCCGGAATCGAAATGCTGGAAACGCAATTCAACGACGACGACGCCAACAAGGCTGCGGCGCAGGTGCAGGCGGTGATTGGCCGAGTGCCCGACCTCGCCGGCGTGTTCGGCGCCAATCTGTTCTCGGCGGGCGGCACCGCCAACGGCGTGAAAGCCGCCGGCAAGATCGGCAAGATCAAGCTCGCGGGGTTCGACGCCCCCGAGTCGATCGTCCCGCAATTGAAGGACGGCACCTTCGAGTTGACGATCGCGCAGCATCCCGCGGAGATCGGCTATTTTGGCTTCATGGTCGCCTACGCCAACGCCACCGGCAATCCCGTGCCGACCGCGATCGGGACCGGCTTCACCGTCATGACCGGCGCCAATATCGACGATCCCAAGGTATCGCGATATCTCTACAAGAGTTCGTGACGCCCGCCGATTTGAACGACCAGTCCGGCCGCCCTCCTTTCCGAAGGCGGCCGGTTCCGCGTGAAGCCACGCCTTTCTCCGATCTGAAAAAACCGATGACCCCAAAGCCGCCCCAGGGCAACGCCGGCGCCGCCCTGCTGATGCGGATCGCGGAGTTGCGCGCTTGGCTCTTCCTCATCATCCTGGTCGTGTTCTTCGAGGTCTGGGCGCGGGTCGCCTATGGCGCGAGCTTCATTTTCAACGTCTATAACCTGCAATCGATCAGCGTCTTCGCGACCGCGCCGCTGCTGCTCGCGCTGGGCCAGACCTTCGTGATCATCTCGGCCGGCATCGATCTCTCGCTCGGCTTCGTGATGGGCCTGGCCTCGGTGATCGCGGCCCATTCGGCCAATTTCGCGCTCGACTCGCTGGGTCTGCCGCCCTTGCTGGCAATGCTGTGCGGCATTCTCTCCGGTGTGATCGTCACCTTCGTTCCGGGTCTGGTCAACGGCTGGCTGATCGCGCAATTGCGCGTCCCGCCGTTCATCGGCACACTTGGCATGTACGGCGTCGCGCGCGGCGCGGCTTATCTGTTCGCCGGAGGCATGACGATCTCGGTCACCAACGATTGGTACAGCGGCATCGGCAACAACCGGTATTTCGGCGTGCCGATGCTCGTCATCCTGACGGCGATCGCCTGCCTGATCATGCACTATCTGCTGTCGCAGACGCGATTCGGCCAGCACACTTACGCGATGGGGGCGAGCCAGCCGGCGGCGCGCCGCGCCGGCATCAACATTCGCGCGCTGACGATGCAGATCTATTTCCTTTCCGCCATCATGGCCGGCGTCGCCGGCGCGCTCTACACCGGGCGCTTCTCGGCCGGCGCGCCGCAGGCGGGCGAGCCTCTGCTGCTCGACTCGATCGCCGCCGTCGTGATCGGCGGCGCCAGCCTGTTCGGCGGCTCCGGCAACATCGCGGGGACGATCGCCGGCGCCCTTGTCATCGCTGTCATCCAATATGGTCTGGTGTTCATCGATGTCGAGCCGTTCTGGCAGTTCATCGCGGTGGGCGCGGTGATCATCATTTCCGTGCTGGTCGATCAGACGCAGCGCAAATTTCTGGGAGGGCGCCAGGTTGAGTGATCTCGCCCCCATTCTGACCGTCCGCAACGCGACCAAACATTTCGGCGGCGTGCAGGCGCTCGCAGGCGTTTCGCTCGACGTGCATCCGGGCGAAGTCGTCGCCCTGGCCGGCGACAACGGCGCCGGCAAGTCGACCCTGATAAAGGCGGTCTCGGGGGTCTTCCAGCTGGACAATGGCGAGATCGAGCTCGACCAGCGTCGCGTTTCCTTTTCCTCGCCGCAGGAGGCGCGCGACAACGGGATAGAGACCATCTACCAGGACCTCGCGCTCGCCGACAATCTCTCGATCGGCGCCAACATCTTCCTCGGCCGCGAGCCGATGAAGAAGCTGTTCGGTTTCCTGCCGGTGATCGACCGCGCCAAGATGTCCGAGGCCGCGAAGCGGACGATGGAGACCCTGGAGTTCCACGTCACGCGGCTCGATGCGCCCGTCGCGGCGTTCTCGGGCGGCCAGCGCCAGGCGGTCGCGATCGGCCGTGCGATATTCTGGAACGCGCGTCTGGTGATCATGGACGAGCCCACCGCCGCGCTCGGCGTGCCCGAGCAGCGCAAGGTCATTTCGCTGATCCAGTCGCTGAAATCCGCCGGCAAGGGCATCATCTTCATCTCGCACAACTTACGCGACATTTTCGAAGTGGCCGACCGCATCGTCGTCTTCCGCCGCGGCGAGAACGCGGGCGAACGCAACCCCGGTGAGACGAGCGCGGACGAAATCGTACGCCTCATGGTCGGCAAGTAGCGCGCCGTGATCTCTCATTGCGAGCGCAGCCAAGCGATCCAGCGGCCACGTGACGCAGCCCCTGGGTTGCTTCGTCGCTTCGCTCCTCGCAATGACGATTCAGATCGACCGGTCGCTGTTAGCGCTGTTGCCCGAGCCGCGGATCCGCCCCACTATCGCGAACCCTCTTGCCCGCCCCCGATCTCCGCCAGCCGCCGCTCCTCCTCCGCGCTCAGCGCCGGCGTCGGCGTCCGCGAGCGGCGAGCGGCGAGGACGATCGCGACGCCGCCGAGCGTCAGCGTCAGCGGCGCGCTGAGCCAGAGCAGCAGAGTTTCGCGCTTGAAGGGGGGCTTCAGCAGGATGAAATCGCCGTAGCGCGAGACGAGAAAGTCGCGCACCTCGGCATTGCTCTCGCCCTTGGCGATCCGCTCGCGGATCAGGAGGCGAATGTCCTTCGCCAGCGAAGCGTCGGAATCATCGATCGACTGGTTCTGGCAGACGAGGCAGCGCAATTCCGACGAAAGCGCGCGCGCGCGCGCCTCCAGCGCGGGATCGGGCATGATCTCGTCGGGCTGCACCGCCATGGCGATGGGCGCGGCGAGGAGGAGCGCGAGCGAGAAGGCGAGCCTTGTAAGACAACGGACAACAGCTGAAGCCGCGAGGCGAGCCACTCCATGACCGTCATTGCGAGGAGCGAAGCGACGAAGCAACCCAGGGGCCGCGTCACGCCGCCCCTGGATTGCTTCGCTGCGCTCGCAATGACGG
>Ga0209139_10000350_pt1 | contig 15609 bp, 12 predicted proteins | sample BogFormECP14_OM3_FD_188246 | JGI IMG/M metagenome (GOLD analysis project Ga0209139, IMG submission 188246) | Bog forest soil microbial communities from Calvert Island, British Columbia, Canada - ECP14_OM3 (SPAdes) (version 2) | ecosystem: Environmental > Aquatic > Freshwater > Wetlands > Bog ...
TTAGTTCTGAGACTGCATGGACTTCGGTAAACGATCGACAGGAGTACATCACGGCATCGCCTCAGCCCACGCGATATGCCCCTCGAAGCCAAGCGTTCTCGCCATGTCGCGGTAGCGGTCCCGCAAGTGCGCGTAGGTCCCGGCATCACCGTGAGCCCGGGCCAGGAGAGCGCGCAGTCGCAGCAGCCAGATCTCGCGGGCCAAGTCTCCATCTCCAGGCGCGGTCGCCAACCGGTCGATTGCGGCCTGGGCTTCGGCCACGTCATTTTCGGCGCCGCGATCCAGCAGGGTTTCCACCAGAACACCCGTCGCAAGAATGCCCGACGCCAGCAGCTCACCCTCGCGGACCAGATCATCGACGGCGGCGCGCATGAGCGGCGTGGCGTCATCGCGATCTCCACGCCGAGCCCTCTCACGCGCCACGTACACGTTGACGATCGGTAACTCGCACAGGATGTATCGCCGGTGCAGGAACACGTCGTTGACCTCGGCCAGGAGCTCGTGTCCGCGCTCACGCTCCGCGGCGTTGTCGCGGTGCACCAGCGCAACGCCCAGCGTCAGCCGGGTGAAGGCCAAAGCGAAATCATCACCGGATCGTTCCGCAATCCGCAGGGCATCCTCGATCTCGCGCACCGCCCGATCATCGGCAGCCAGCACGCCATTCACTATCCCCGGGTAGTAGATCCAGCCGATGACCGTTGCCAATGACATGGGATCGGCGCCGCGTGCCATGGCCAGGCCGTGCCCCAGGTCGTCTCGCCATCCCGGACGGCCTTGGCAGTAACGGGCGACAGCCCGCGTCGTGAAGGCGACCGCTAACGGAGACCCGATAATGAAGTTGCCTTTTGAGGCGTCACCATCCGCCAGGTCGATGACGCGCTGGGACCACCGCAGCACGTCAGACCACTCGGCACTATGAACCTTGGCAAAAATCGGCGCGAAGGACAGCCCCACCGTCAATGTCGGATCATCGACCGACTCGATGAGGGTCATGACTTCCGACGCCAGCTGCGACGCCTCACGCATCCGGCCCTGATACGCGTTATCCATCACCAGGCCCGCCATCCCGATGACCAGCGACGCCTTGTCCCCGGCGGCGGCGCACAACTCCCGCAGTTCGTCGAAGCGGGCGTCTGCCACATGTTCCTGGACTCGCCGGGCGGTCCCGCACAACATGGTGCGCGGGGCAATGCGCATGGCTGACCGGTCGAGGTCCTCGGCTGGCAGTGCGTCGGCGATCTTCTGGGCGCGCTCCCAACTCCGCCGCGCCGCGGCGATGTCGCGGTTAGTCGCCCAGGCTGCGGCCCGCATGTGCCAGCCGTAAGCGGCGTGCCCATCACCGGCCGCCTCCTGATGCTCGGCAATCAAGGCGGCATTTTCATCGGCCGCTACTGGGTCACGTGATTCGATGGCGGCCGCAACGCGCCGGTGAAGTTCGGCGCGATCCGATTTGAGCTGTGATTCGTAGGCCACCGTGCGAATCAAGGGATGGTGAAACACGTACTCCGGTTGTCTGGTGAACCCGATCTGATCGATGAGCCGGGCCGCAACCAAGTCATCAACGACCGGTTCGACGCCTAGCATGGTCACCAGGTCCAGGCCGAACCGCGAGCCAACCACCGCGGCGGTGCTTAGCGTGCGTTTGGCTTTCGGGTCGAGCCGGTCGATGCGGGCGGCGATGGTCGCCTGCAACGTGACCGGCACGCTCACCGCGGCGATCTCTGCCGGCGACAGGTATGCACCCTGCTCGCCGCGCAGCACGCCGCGCTCGGCCAGTTCACGCACGATCTCCTCGACGAAGAACGGGTTCCCGGCGGCCCTCTCGACGATCCTCTTGCCCAGCGCGCCATTCGAGGGATCCGGCCCGAGCAACTCCGAGACCAGTGCCGCGGTTTCTGAATCACTCAGCGGCGTAAGCGCAATGGTGTGGGCGTCTGCCACTCGGGTCAACGCGCCCCGATATTCGGGTCGGTAGGTGACTAGCACCAGCGAGCGGGTCTGCGGCATGACCGTCAGGAAATCGGCCAGCAGCGACTCGCTGACCTCATCGATACAATGGGTGTCCTCGATGACATAGACCGCTGGGGCCTGGCGGGCCAGCGAGGCGGCATTGACCAGCGCGGTCAACCGCCGCCGACGAGCATCCGGATCGATCTTCGGCAGCGCCACATCGGGATCGGCGATGCCCAGCAGGTCGTCAAAGAGCAACAAGTCCTCAGGCTCCGCGTCGGGAGCCTGAGCCCGGATCTGCGCTCGGGCAGCAGGTGGGTCAAGACCCTCGACGCCGGTGGCTGCGCGCAGCAGGCGCGCCACGGCATGGAAGGGGACCTGGCTGGTGTGCGGTTCGCAGAAGGCGGTGAACACGTCGACATCATGGGCATCTGCCATCGCCGAAACTTCACGCGCAAGACGGCTTTTGCCGATGCCAGGCGAGCCGACCACGCCGACAACCGCGCCGTGGCCATCGAGTGCACGCTCAAGCAAGCCTGCAACGGCGGACATTTCCCACTGCCGACCGACCAGATCCGGCTGCGGCCATGGCGGCCGAACTGCTATCGGGTCGTCTTCGTCGATAACCTCGTCGCGGTCGAGCAGCGACAGCAGGGCGGGCATGCCGGAAAGTTCGGTTACCGCATCCCGACATGCCCGGCACTCTCCCAAGTGCGCCTCGAATTCGCGCCAATCCTTCTCGGACAATGACCCCAGCACGTAGGCCGCGTCCCACTGTGCATGCTTGTGGCCGTCTTGGCCGCGCGGTGCAGGGGCGGGTGCTCCCTGCCCCGGAAAGGCGGTCATTGTGCCACTCCCATCTCCTGCAGCGTCTGCTGCAGATTTCCCAGCGCGTAATGCAGCCGCGATTTCACTGTGCCTTCGGCGATTCCTAGGTCGGCGCCGATTTGTGCGGTGGTCCAGCCGTAATAGTGCGCGCGTCGAACAACCGCGCGAAGTTCGGCCGGCAGCCGCGCGAACGCGTCGGCCACCAGTGTCCGGTCCAGCGCCGAGTTGAGTTCATGCGATCCGCCCGCCTCGGGCGTGCCCGAGCCGTTGGACGACATCATGTCGCGAGCGACGGTGAACAGCCAGGCGCGCGCCGATCGCTCGTTGCCGTCGACCATCTGCGGATGCTGCCCCGCTCGCAGCAGCGTCTCCTGCACCACATCCTCCGCACGGGTCGCGTTGCTCGTCAGCCGGCACGCATAGTGCCACAAAGCCGCGCCGTGCTGGTTGTAGAGCACCCGCATCACGCCGGTTTCCGGAATGTCCATCACCAGCCTTCCGGTGGTGACACGAGTGCGGCGCCGTTTTGGTTCAGAACCGGCGTGAGCCGAGGGGTCAATATGCTGGGCCCATCCTCGGTTACCGTTAGGGCGTGCTCCCAGTGTGCGCACGCGACCCGTCGACGGTAGTGACTGTCCATTGGTCGTCAAGCACGACGTGATCATCCGGTTGGGAGCCCGCCGCTTTGACGCGATATTTGAGAAACCAAGAACGTTGGTTCTGAGACGTCCCGTTATCAGTCGCCTGGGCGATGCTCGCGGTTAGATGGCTAGGCCGTCACCCTGCCCGCTAATCGACCGCGCCGCTAGCGGCGGGCCGGCGTCGAGGGTGTGGCATCACGCCTCTGGCTCAATCGCACTGGGCCGAAGGTCGCCCCGTTCGCCCGCGCGCATGAGTGCGCTTACGCGATACTGCTCGGCGTCAGCCAATTCATTGAACTCGAGCAGGTTTCCGGTAACTTCTGCTAACTCGAGCTTGACCGCCGCCGGTGTGGCGTAGAAGTACTCGCGCCGGGTGTTCACTCGGTTGACTCGTTGGTCTGCAAAGCGGCGGTGTAGTTCTGCTTCGACCCCGGCAGCGTCGTCGGAGAAGAAGAGCGCGTGCACGTCGAACCCGAACGGGACCGAGGCGCCGCCCAGTTCGCGGACCCGCTCCATCGGGTCGATGCGTCTGCTCATTCCGATTTTGACGATGCCGGGTCCAAAGGAGCCGACGTTGCTTATCACGTAGACATAACCCGCCCGGATGTTCGCGATCCGGTAATCGTTGTGGGCAATCGCAGCGTCGAGTTCGGAAAGCTTGTCTGACAATTCTTGGCGTTCCGCTTCCCGTCCGCTGGTGGCGAGAGCAGCCAGTGCGGCGGCGTAGTGCGCGCGTTCCTTTTGGAGGCGTTCGCGTTCGGCGCGCAACTCGCGTTCCGCTTGCTGCTCCTCTCGGAGTCGGGCGCGTTCTTCGCGAGCCGCTTCACGTTCTTCTTGGACCTTCATCTGGTAGTCGGCGGCGAGTTCAAGCTCGCGCAGGCGGAGCGCGTGATAATCGGGATTGATCTGCATCTCCATCATCGCTGCGTACCGGGCGATCGACGTCGCGGCACCGGTGAGTCGCTTTCCAGCGGCTTTGAGGTTGCCGGCCTTGACGTATCGGACGCAGTTCTCCGCTTCGGCGTTGTAGGCGCGCAGCATGATCTTGGCGAGGTCAGCGGTCATCTTCCGGCCTTTGGCAAGCGAGTTGTCGAATGCGAATCGGGTCGATGATTCGATTGCCGAGCCGGCGAGCACGTGCTTCTTTATCTCCGAACGGATCTCTGCCAGCGCATCCTGGTAAGCAACCGCATTCTGCAGCGGGTGCATGTACTGGTAGATGCCGATGGAGTGCATGGCTTCTGAATCTCGTTGCAGCGACTCGATTTCTTCGAGAGCACCCTGGTACTTCGACTGGAGTTCTGCGAAACGGCGTTGGAGGGTGTCGTTACTCCCTGACTGCTCGTCGGCATCGGTCATCCTCTGATCCCGCGGACGTCGCTGATGGCCTTGAGGGCGAAGGCGTTCTTTGAAACCGCCGCGTGCATGTGCTCGAGCGCGTCGGCTGGTTCTACCTTCTCGAGGTTGTATTGCGGGAACTGTTTCCGGTCCGCGGCGACTTCGAGAAAGCGGAATGCTTTCTGCTGCCCGGTTGCCGGATCGTCTGCCTTGGTGAACACGGTCAGAGAAATCGTTTTGATGATGTCCGATGGCTCCGCTCGGAACAGCTCGGACATCGTGCGTAGCGCGACTGCCGCGACCGCGGTGTTGTAACGACGTCGCTGCTCCGCTTGCGAAGAGCGGGTCTCGCGGATTTCTCCCGCGCTCTTGACCCACTTGGTCGACTTCAAAGTCCACATCTCGGCTGGGGCCGGCACCTGAACGCTGACCGTCACCTCGCGGGAGTCGACGTCGTATTCGAACTCAGACGTAACGGGGTACGTCTCTGGATAATCGGAGCTTTGCAGGATCGCGTCGATGAACTCGAGCAGCGCCTCGGGGTCGTGCTGGAGGACCCGACCGAGGAGGTCATCGACCTGTTGTGCGTGAGCGTGCGCCACGGCCTCGCGGTCACCGCACTCTTGGTCGTATTTAGCGCGTGCTCATGCGAGCCGTTCTTTACGGGTGTGCTCCGCCGCTTCAAACTGTGCGGTCAGCTTGCGATTCTTGGCCGGGAGCGTGCGTTGTGCGTATATCTCCCACGTCTCAACCTCGTCATTCCATTTGGCTCGCGCCGCCTCGACGGCGGCCTCGTGTTGGCGCTTTTGGAACAACTTGGACATTCCCTGCGGTGCCGGTGGAGGACGGTAGGAGGGTTTAGGAGGTGCGACGGCAAGGGTCGGTTTGGCAGTCGGCCGATCGAGGTCGCCGGGGTCGAAAGCAGGATGTGAGGCGGTGTATTTCAAAGCGCCAAGGCTGAATTGCGGTTCAGAGACCGACTTGGTGAGGATGGTGTCGATCATGGCTAGCTGATCGGCCGCGTACTGGTTATCGGCTGCAATCTTGGCGTCTCGGGCTTGCTCCTCGGCCACACGCGCCTCGTAAGCCGCTTGAGCCGCTGAGTACTGGTCGTTTCTCGCCTCTAGCTCTTGCATCCGGATCCGGTGCCGTTCGGCCTGCTCGGCCGCACGTTGTCGAGACAAGGCCAGTTGCGCACTGACTTGCCTGCTTTTCTCTACAGTTTTCTGCAGCTCAATGAACTGCTCGATCAGGCCACGCTTCTTCGCCACTGTGGTCAAACCCCCGCTTCATGCCATGGTCGGAGTCAGAACCTCTTCCTCCAACCATGTTCTCAAAGCGGTCGGACGGCCTTCTTCGGGGCGGAGTGCGAAAGGGCCGCAATACTGGGTTGACCACAGCACCAGGAGTCTCGTTTAAAGCTCTAATCCGTCATCGATGCTGGCGGCACGCTCAGCCGCCTGTCCTCGGCCGCGGGCCATCGTAGCCACGAACGCTGCCGACGCACTTTGAAGATTCTGGTAGGCGGCGCCGCGGCGTTTGGTGGCTGCGGCCCGTCTATCGAGAAGGCGCCGCACCCGGTCGGGGAGCGCTGCGCCTGGAGTCAGTGCGGCGTAGTCGTGGGCGGTGACCGGTAGTTGGTCGTAATTGGTGAGGATGCCGCGGACTAGCGCGGCGGCCTCTCGGCTGTCGCCGCGGTGCTTGACGTGGGTGCCGTCCGGTTCTTGTTGGCCGTGTTCGTGGTCACCGGTGGCGCGTTCGTAGAGGTGGGTGGTGTTGGTGCGGCGGCCGCGAGTCATGGCGACGTAGAGCAGGGCGCGGTTGGTGGTTTCCCCGAGGACAGCGTGGCTGGTGTCGGCGGTGACGCCTTGGGCGGAGTGCACGGTGACCGCGTAGCCGAGACTGACATGCTCACGAAGACCACACGGGCCGAGTCGTCGAGCCGCACGGCGGCAAGACGCTTGGTCGTCGGGTTAATGCCGGCGACGCGCCACCGGTTCCCGTTGCGCACCGACGCTTCTGACAGCGCACCGGTTCTGGGGTCAGTGATGTCGAGGGTGGGGTCGTTGCGGCGACTGATGATCAGATCCCCCACGCCGATGGGCTGCCCCCCGGCGCCGGTCACGGTGGGTGCATCTCGGTGAACTCGTTGGTGGTGGAGTCGTTGGTTGAGGGCGTTGGCCATTTCGGTGATGTCGCACACCATGAGCGCGTCCCGGCCCGCATTGGTGTGGACTTGGTAGGCGTCCAGGGCGTCGGCGGCCATGGTGATGGCGTCTCCGCAGTGAAGCCGGTTGTGGGTGCGGTACCAGTCGACGGCCTGTCGGATCTGCTCGGGTTCGCCGTCGCGCAGCGCGAGGCAGGCGGTGCGTTCTTCAGGGTCGGTCATGCGCCAGACCTCGGAGAGGTGTTGGGTCCAGGGCAGATCGGTGCCGAGTTGGGCGAACATGCCGCCGCGGGCTTTGACCGGGGCCAGCTGATGTTCGTCGCCGACCAGGACGGTTTTGGCGCCTGCCGCGGTGGTGGCGGTGAGGAGTTGGCGCAGGTCGTCGGTGCCGACCATGGCGGCCTCATCGACGACGACCAGGGTTTGTGGGTTCAGCGTTAACTTTTTGTCGCGCAACAGCTGTAGGCCTTTGGCGATGGTGTAGCCGTGGTCGCCGGCACCCTCGCGGACCGCGACGTCGACGGCCTTACCGGTCGGGGCGAGCACGATCACCGTCCCGTCGAAGCGGCGCCGGACGGCGGCGCGCAGGGCGCGCATCGAGGTGGTCTTGCCCGCGCCCGCGGGCGCGGACAGCGGTTGGACGAGCCACGGTGAGCGCCCGATGTTCTGCACGGCGCGCTTCTGATCCGGCGACAGCGCTGCGGTGTCGTTGTCGGTGATCCACAGCATGGCGCGGTCGTTGCGCGCGTCGACGAGATCGAGCACCGCGGCTTCTTCGTCGAGGATGGCGTCGAGGGTGAAGCGCTCGTGGCCCTCGCGTTGATGTGCGGCCCGGGGTGCGGTGAGCCGCACCGCAACCTCGTCCACGGCCGATTCCAGCAGTTGGCGGGGGGTGCGCTCGGTTTCGACGGGTAGCTGCGCGCCGAGGATCTCGATGAGGTCGGCGCGGGTGAACGCGGCCTTGTCGATCTGCTCGGCCGCATCCAGGATGCGCGCAGTGCTGAAGGGGGTGCGCGCTGCGATGCGCCGCGCGGCGCGCGCGGTATTGAAGGCTGCGCGGTCCAGGTGCAGTCCGCGCGCATCGGCGCTCCACTGCGCCACCAGCGCGGCCCATGCGAGCTCTTCGGGTTTGGCGGGGCGGGTGGCTTTCTGCGCGGCCGCCAGTTGCGCTGCCGACAACGGGCCGTCGACAACGTGCAGGTTGTGGGCCGCCCACTCCCGTAGCGCAGTGGAGCGCCGCGACCAGGCGGTGATGGTGTCCCTGTCGACGCCGGCCAATTCGGCCATCCCCGTGGACGGGTCGACCGGTGACCACTCCAGGCCCAGGGATTGGTGGAGCTCGCGGCGCAGGGTGGCCTGATAGATCACCCCGGCCGCGCGGGCTTCGTGATATAGCGACGTCCCGTCGATCGACACCATCATCCCGTCGGCGCGAGCCTGGCGATTCGGAACGATGACATGGGTGTGCAGGTGCGGGTCCCCGCAGCGGGAGGTCTCGTGTTGATAGGCGATCGCCGCCAGTCCGGGCAGGCGTACAAGGTCTTTCTCCCCGGTGCGCGGGTTGTGCACCCTCGTGTAGCCGGCATGGGCGGCCAGGTATTCCATCGCCTCAGTCATTGCGGCGGTGTGGGCATCCGCGATCGCCTTGGACAGCACCTCATCGCCGCGCAGGGCCCGCACAAGGGAGACGCTCTTGGGGGCGCAGAAGGTCAGATCGAAACCGTGCACACCGCGCTGCCCGAACGCGCGACCCCGCGCACCGTTGGGCGCGGAACCGTCGTCGAGCCAGCGGGCAACCAGCTTCGGGTCGGCCTCGCCGCCGGCGCGCTGAACATCGGTCAGGCCCACCAACGTGGCCACGGTGTGGGTGTCGCCGGCCAGCAGCCATGTCGGGGTGCGGGTTTCGTGTTCGGAGTAGTACTCCCCCAACCCGCCACCCGCACGCGCCACATCACGGCTGGCGGTCTCGGCGGCCCGGGCGGTGTCGATGTAGTAGTTGATCGACCACCGCTTGAGCTTGGAGATCGTCAACACCTGACCCACCCACCCACGGTGACTGCGGCGCATCGGATTCAGTTGCCGCGGTTGTGGCACTTGCTGTGCCACAACCATTCTCGCACATTGTGCAAATGTGCCGTGCAGAAATTCTAGTCGTGGGTGATCTAGGTCTTGGCAGTGAGACATTCTGTGGGACTGTGGTTTTAGATGATACAAGATGGAATGCGATGGGACGATTAGAGATAGAAAATAGTGAGAAAGGTTGGAAAGTAGGCGATTTAGATGGTGGAAGTCGCCGCACGGCGAGGTCTGGTCTCCGCGCGAGAGAGTTAATCGAAGCGTTCGTGCCCGCCTGTTCGGCAAGCACGTGACGAAAACCAACGCCCTCGAAACGCTGGTGATCGCCTCGTTCGTCCGCGGCCTCTCGGTGCGCGACGTCGAATCCACCCTCGCCGAAGCACTCGGCGATCAGGCCGCGATCTCCAAATCCACGGTCTCCGAAGTATGCAAGGCGATTAGAGCCGAAGTCCGCGACGGCTATGGGCCCTGTTCGACACCACCGAACTCAACATCGCCCCAGGGTCGCGGCTGGTCGAACTGGTCGAGGAACGCATCACCGCGTTCGCCGCCAAATACAACGACCTATATCCGGCGGCGATGCGGATCCTGCTCACAGACCGGGCCGGATTGACCGCGTATCTGCGGTTCCCGGTCGAACACCATGCCAGGGTTCGCCCTTCCAATTTCATCGTGCGCTGTTTCGGGGCGACTAAGCGGCGCACCAAGGTGATCGGCCGATTCCCACGCGAGACCAGCGCCATCAGCCTGGTGTGGGCGGTGCTCGACCGCGCCTCGCGCGGCTGGCGCGGCCTCACCATGACCGCTACAGGAACCCGACTGCTGCAAGACCTACGCCGATCGCTACTAGACCACCAGGCAAACTGCGACCGTCTCGAGGTCGAGCATCTGCCGCCCACGCAAATTCCGTCTCTGCTACCGCGTAGCGAGCACACGCGCGTGATGACGCCCGCCCGTCCAAGTAAGGGATCCATCAACGGACGGGACGAGTCGATTCGGCGACGCGGTGCCGCGGGGGTGTGCGCGAACATCCCACCGAACAGCCGGATCGGTGTCGCGATGTCTGCGACGATTGTGAGGATTGTGTTGGCGAGTCCGGCTTGTGAGGGGTTGTGCCATCTACGAGGGGAACATCTTGGCGAGAAGGAAAGTTCGATGTTCACTATCAGCTTCGTGACCGACACAGTGGTTCCCGAGGACGTCGTGGTGTTGCGCACGGCGTCGGACGGATGGGCGGACCGGGCCGGGGAGTACACGGACGGCGCCTGGCAGTTCATCCTGGACGAGCGCGATTACGCCGGCGGGTTGGAGTTCAAGTTTGTCGTCCTGCCCGGGCGCTGGATGAATGGCGACAACCTCGCGGCGGCTGCCCCGACCGCAGGCTCGCAACTGGTCTACACCGACGCCCAGGTGACGTTTGCGGCGAACACGGCCCTGGTCACCGAGAACGGCGTTGTCCCCCAGCGGCTGGTCAACCGGAACCTGGACGGCACAATAGTTTACGACGTCATCGTGGTCGGCTCGGGAATGGGCGGCGGGGTGCTGGCCAGCGCGCTCGCCGACGCCGGCGCCAACGTACTGCTGCTCGAGGCCGGCCCGTACCTGTTTCCCACCCACGTCGGCAACTTGCCCCGCCGCCTGCTTATCGGCCAATTCCAAAAGCACATTTGGTCGCTGTGGCAATACTTCCAGGTGATCAACTACACCAACGTCAACGGCTCGAACTACCAGGGCGCACAGGCGTTCAATCTGGGCGGCCGGTCGTTGTTCTGGGGCAGCCTGGTCCCCCAGCTGAGCGCGTGGCAGCTGGCCGCATGGCCCTCGGAAGTGTCCGATTACCTACTCAACCAGGGCGGCTACACCGCCGCCCAGCACACCATGAACGCCGACCAACTGCCCGACAGCACTTTTCAGACCTCATCGCGGACTTACCTCGGCACCCTCATGCCAGGCTGGAACGTGCTGGACGGGCCCGTCGGCGTGCAATATATGGGTGCCACCAACTGGTCCATCCCGGTCGGGATCTTCTCCTCCGCCGATCTCCTGTTAGAGGACGTGCTGGCCGTCGAGCCGCCGAACCTGAACCCGAGCGGCCGGACCCCGCTGACGATCAACCTCAACCACGCCGTATGGACCGTAACCACCAACCCCGCCAACCCGGCCCAGGTGACCGGGGTCCAATGCTTTGACCTGCTGGCCCAGAAGCAGCGCACCTACCAAGCCAACACTGTAGTGCTGTCCGCGGGAACAATAGAGTCGGCCAAGATCGCGCTGCAGTCGGGCCTGAAAGATCCGAATGGCCTGATCGGCAAGGGCATTACCGACCACATGATCCGCTACCGTCATTTCGTGGTGCCCCCGGACCACCCCAATGCCAGCACAACCGACTCTGCGAAGCTGGTGCTGCAGCATCCCCAGGCCACCGTGGACCAGCACGCCTTCGACATCGTGCTGGAGCTCGGGGCCGAGTTCAACCAGGGCCGGTACATCGACCCTGACCATCTGGCCCAGGACGAGAACATCCGTAACGGTTACATGCTGTGCGAGATCGTCTTTCAGTACTACTCGCCGCTACTGGTGGACAACTACGTGGCCACCAACGGCAATGACCCGGCGAACCCCGTGAATCTGTACATGGCGCAGGCTACTCCCAACCAGCCGCTGCTGTCGGAGGCCGACGAACTGGCCCAGACGATACTGAGCGCTTTCAACGCCGAACCGGTACTCGGCGAGGACCCGAGCCTGGCGCTGCAGGTGGCCGCCATCGGCGGCGTGGCCCACGAGGTCGGGACCTTGCGGACGGCCGGGGACGGCAGCGGCGTGGTGGACCAGAACCTGAAGTTCCTTGCCTACGACAACCTCTACGCCTGCGACAACTCCGTGTTCCCGGTCTCCCCGGCGGGGAACCCGAGCCTGACCACGGTCGCCCTCGCACTGCGACTGGCCAGTGAGCTGAAGTCCTGAGACCATGGCGGCAAGCCGGGATTACCGTAGTCTCCCGACCTCGCCGAGATCCATGCCGTCAGCACCATCACACTTCACGTGTACACCGACGAGGGCCCAGCCACGGGCAAGGCCATACAGATAAGCGGTCCGCGGCAGCGCCGCAAGCCGATTCGCACGTGCTCAGGCGATACGTTCGATCGTGGCGAGTTCCGTTCCGATGTGTTCACGGGCGATTTCGGCGTCGTAGTGAGCCTGCATGTTGATCCAGAACATGTCACTCAGGCCCAGTGCCCGCGACAGCCGCAGCCCGGTGTCGGCGCTGATGCCGCGCTTACCGTGCACGATCTCGTTGATCCGGCGCGGCGGCACGTCGATCGCCTTGGCGATCCGATACTGCGAGATGCCCAGCGGGTCTAGGAATTCGGCCTTGAGGATCTCGCCAGGGTGGGTGGCTGCGAAGTCTGCCATCGGTCTCTCCTTTCTAGCGATAGTCGACGAGTTCGACGTTGCCGGCGCCGCTGGAACTCCAGGTGAAGCAGATGCGCCACTGGTTGTTGACGCGGATGCTGTATTGGCCGGCGCGGGCGCCGACCAGCTTCTCGAGCCGGTTGCCCGGCGGCACCCGTAGGTCGTTGATGCTCGCGGCGGCGTTGATGAGAACGAGCTTGTTGTATGCGAGTCTGCTGAGCTCCGGGCTGAGTTTCTTGATGTAGTTGCGGCGCCAGATCGCCTCGGTGTCCTTATCCCGGAACGAGCGGATCACTCACGAATAGTAACGCAACCCGTTATTAACGTCAAACGTTATCATTTGCTCCGAGGCGAAAGTTGTGCACAAAGCAGTCGTAGGGGCGAATTACACTGGTGGAACATCAAAACACACGAGGTGATCGTATGACCCACACATCCTCTCGAGGCCGCCATGACTGGCCACGACTCGCCTGACGCCCGGCCTTCCACCACAAGTCGGCTGCTCACCATTGTGGAAGCGGCTGACGCACTATGTATCTCGCGGTCGTCGGTCTATCGGCTCTTCGACGCGGGCCAGCTCGCATGGGTTCAGATCGGCGCGTCCCGCCGGGTGACGTCGTCAGAGATTGACCGGTTCATAGCAGCGCACACTGAGGCAGCGTCATGACTCGCCGCTGCCTCCTGCGCTAGGCGGATCCGATGGTTGAACGGCGCCAGCTGCCGCCGCAGATCAAACGTGTCGAACTCGCGCGCCGCGACGGCGGCCGCGCTGTTATCCGATACCAACTGACCGTCGATGTCGGAGTTGTTGACGGGAAGCGCAAGCAGCTGCGCAAGCGCTACGCAACGGAACGAGAAGCTCGGGCCGTATTAGATGCGGTGCGCGGCGACGTCGCCAGGGGCACATACGTGCATCCGGCCAAGGTGACGCTTGCCGAAGCGTGCGAGGACTGGCTGGCTGCCAAACACGGCCTCAAACCGTCGACGCTGCATGGGCATCGTGTGAACCTCGCGGCGGCGCTGGCTCAGCTCGGCGACGTCGAGGTCCAGAAGCTCACCAAGCGGCACATTGACGATCTCGTCACCGCGCTGCGTGCCGGCGGGCTGCCCTCTCCCACTGGCAAGAGCCGCAAAGCGTGGTCGCCGCGCTCGGTGAACTACATGCTGGGTCTGCTGACGGCGGTGCTGAGGGATCAGATGCGGCAGGGTCACGTGGTTCGTAACGTCGCCGAGCTCGTGGACCGCATTGCGGCGGACCCGAAACCTGCAGACACCTTCACGCCGGCGGAGTTGCAGAAGGTCCTCAAACACATCGAGGGCGATCGGTACGCGATCGCGTGGCAGCTTGCGCTTACCGGCCTGCGCCGCGGCGAGGTGGCCGGCTTGCGCTGGGGTGACATCGACCTCGATGCGCGCACGCTTCAGATCTCTTCGACACGGCTCCGGTTCGGCAAGCACCTCGTCGAGGACACCCCGAAGTCACGGGCAGGGCGCCGGACGCTGCCAATACCCGACCACCTGGCCGCGACGCTGCGGGCCGCCCGGGCCGTGCAGGCCGCCGATCGGCTGGCGCTCGGCGAACACTATGAGGCGAGTGGCTACGTGGTCGTTGACGAGGCTGGCGTGGCTTTGAGTCCGCACGCGTTGACGTCGCGGTGGGCGCGGATGCTGAAGGCTGCCGGCGTCCGCCACATTCGGTTCCACGACGCACGGCACACGTGCGGGACGCTTATGCATTTACAGGACGTGCCAATCGCCGTGATCTCGGCGTGGCTTGGCCATGCGTCGAAGGCGTTCACGATGGCCACTTATGTGCATTCGCAGCCTGAGGCGTTGAACACTGCGGCGCAGAGTTTCGCGCGGGTTGTGACAAACCGTGACAATTCAGGGTGACTCGAACGCGTCGTCAGAGCCCGACATCTCTCTGACCTTGGTGGCAGATCCAGGATTCGAACCTGGGTAGGCATAAGCCGACGGATTTACAGTCCGCTCCCATTGGCCGCTCGGGCAATCTGCCGGTGTGGTACGGGTAGCAAGAGTACAACGAGGACGTACCGGGTGCGCAAACGGCCAACTTCGACAGGAAGGGGACGGATCCGATGGCGGATTCATCGTTCGACGTCGTCAGCAAGATCGATCGCCAGGAGGTCGACAACGCCCTGAACCAGGCGGCAAAGGAACTGTCCACCCGGTTCGACTTCCGCGGCACCGACACCAAGATCGCCTGGAAGGGCGAGGAGGCGATCGAGCTGACCAGCTCGACCGAGGAGCGCGTCAAGGCCGCCGTCGACGTTTTCAAGGAGAAGCTGATCCGCCGCGACATCAGCCTCAAGGCCTTCGACGCCGGCGAGCCGCAGGCCTCCGGCAAGACCTACAAGGTCACCGGCACCCTCAAGCAGGGCATCAGCAGCGAAAACGCCAAGAAGATCACCAAGCTGATCCGCGACGAGGGCCCCAAGACTGTCAAGACCCAGATTCAGGGCGAGGAGGTCCGCGTCAGCAGCAAAAAGCGCGACGACCTGCAGGCCGTCATCGCGATGCTCAAGAAGGCCGACCTCGACGTGGCTTTGCAGTTCGTCAACTACCGGTAGCCGCCTAATCTGGTGACATGAGTGTGACGCCACAGGACACCGAAGACGTCGACGTCGTCATCATCGGCGCCGGCTTCTCCGGACTGGGCGCGGCGTACCGCATCAGCGAGCGCAACCCCGGGACCCGTTACGTCATCTTGGAGCGGCGCGAGCAGATCGGCGGCACCTGGGACCTGTTCCGCTACCCGGGCGTGCGCTCCGACAGCAGCATCTTCACGCTGTCCTTTCCGTGGGAGCCGTGGACCCGACCGGAAGGGGTGGCCGACGGCGAGCACATCCGCCAGTACCTGAACGCCACCGCGCGCAAGTACGGCATCGACCGCCACATCCGGTTCAACAACTACGTTCGTTCGGCGGACTGGGATTCGTCGACCGACACCTGGACGGTCACGGCCGAACAAGACGGCACCGAAAAGGTCTACCGCGGCCGGTTCGTGTTCTTCGGGTCCGGCTACTACAACTACGACGAGGGCTACACCCCCGACTTCCCGGGCATCGACGAGTTCAGCGGCACCGTCGTTCATCCGCAGCATTGGCCCGAAGACCTCGACTACACCGGCAAGAAGGTGGTGGTCATCGGCAGCGGCGCAACCGCGATGTCGAT
>Ga0209139_10000351_pt1 | contig 15607 bp, 12 predicted proteins | sample BogFormECP14_OM3_FD_188246 | JGI IMG/M metagenome (GOLD analysis project Ga0209139, IMG submission 188246) | Bog forest soil microbial communities from Calvert Island, British Columbia, Canada - ECP14_OM3 (SPAdes) (version 2) | ecosystem: Environmental > Aquatic > Freshwater > Wetlands > Bog ...
AGCAGAGCAGCTTTTTATTCCTTTCACCGTGGGCGGGGGTATTCGCACAGTGGAAGACGCAGCAGCAATCTTTGACGCTGGTGCCGACAAAGTCAGCATCAACTCTGCTGCCATTGCGAGGCCGGAATTAATCGAGGAAATCGGCAAACGATTCGGCGCGCAGGCTGTCGTTGTCGCGATTGACGCACGGCGCGCAAATGGAGCCTCGCAGCCGGTCATCGACGCAGAAGTATTCGTAAACGGAGGGCGAAAGGCAACTGGCCGCAAAGCTCTGGAGTGGGCAAAAGAAGCAGAGTCACGTGGAGCCGGAGAGATCCTGCTGACATCGATGGACGCGGACGGAACACGAACTGGTTTCGACTGCGAGCTGACGGCCCGGGTGAGCGATGCTGTTCAGATTCCCGTAATCGCTTCAGGCGGTGCGGGGACGGCAGATCATTTTGCCGACGTCCTGCTGGAAGGTAAAGCCGATGCTGCCCTTGCGGCGAGTATCTTCCACTTCGGCATTGCCAATGTCCGCGAACTCAAAGAAGCAATTGCCAGGCGAGGTGTCCCGGTGAGGCTGCCGTGCTAATTCCCTCGATCGACTTGATGGGTGGCCGCATCGTCCAGCTCGTTCAAGGCGAAAAGCTGAAGCTTGCCTTCGACGACTTTGAATACTGGATCGAGCGCTTCAGCAATTACCCCCTGGTGCAACTCATCGACCTCGACGCGGCGATGCGCCAGGGAGACAATGCAGGCTTGATCGAGAAAATCACCAGCCGTCTGCCATGCCAGGTTGGCGGCGGAATTGCCACCGTTGAACGCGCGCGTCAGATACTTGACTACGGCGCCCGGCGCGTTATTTTCGGCTCGGCGCTCTTTCGCAGCGAAGACAGCGTAAGCGCTGTAAATATTTCCTTGGCTCGTCTCCTTCAGGAAGCAATCGGCACGGAACAATTCGTGGCTAGCATTGACACAAAGAGAGGACAGGTCGCAGTCAAAGGATGGAAAGAACAGGCCGGCCTTACACCTCAAGAAGCAATTGCCGCTCTAAATCCTTTCTGCACAGCGTTTCTCTATACGCACGTAGATACGGAGGGAACAATGGAGGGGTTCCCGATCGAAGTAGCTCATAAGCTACGCGGCTTGACCGATCGTCAACTGATAGTGGCTGGCGGAATTCGCGAACAGTCGGAGATCGATGCCCTGCACAAGATGGGTATCGACACAGTGGCAGGTATGGCCATCTACACAGGCGCCATCGCTACCTGACCCTCTCTTTGCTGCGGGAATATGCGGCAACTGCCAGAAATAGAATTGCAATGACAGCTTGCAGCCACGCTCGCCGCCAACCTTGATGCAGCGCTGTGACTGCGGCAATCACAAGCCAGAGCACCGCGATGAGGAACCAGACAGCTGAACGGCGCATAAGCCGCAGAATAACATTTCGTCGGTCAGCCCTGGAAAAGCCTTCACACGAATGCCGATTCGGATAAGCTAGAGAGTTTGGCGCTGACTCAAATCGCACAACGCCGGCAGATTGCCCTTGGAGAATCCTCAGATGACTACAAAAAAAAGCGCGCTGCGGCTTGCCAAGCGTCTCGATGAAGTCGGTTTTTCTGACATCGTTCAGATTCGCAACAAGGTGATTGATTTGCGAAGCGCTGGCGAAGTTGTGCATGCGTTTCACGGCGGCGAGCCATTTTTCGAAACGCCCGAGCCTATCAAGTACGCCATGGTGCGCGCACTCGTCGAGAACAAAACTAAGTACGCGCCATCGTCGGGGATAGTGCCGCTACGCGAGGCACTCGTCGAAAAGCTGAGGACACGCAATCATCTCGACGTGGCATTGGACGATGTGCTCATTACCGCAGGCGGCGCTCACGCTCTCTATGCCGCTTTCCAGGCGGTGCTCGATCCTGGGGACGACATGCTGTTATTTTCACCATACTGGACGCCGATTCGCGACATGGTAACCGGCGCTCAGGCGCGGCCTTTGCTCGTTCCTACGACAAGCGCGCGACGCAACGGTCTTACCCAATGCCTCGAGCAGTTCTCCACGCCGCACACTAAGGCCATTTACTACAACACGCCGCAGAACCCCTCCGGCGCAGTGTTCTCACGCGAAGAAGCAGAAGAGGTTGCCGCCTTTGCCAAAAAACACAACTTGATTGTGATCGCTGATGAGGCTTACGAAGATCTCGTCTACGAAGGCGATCATGTGTCCATCGCATCGCTTCCAGGCATGGCGGAAAGAACCATTACCACCTACACTTTTTCGAAGAGCTACGGAATGACTGGATGGCGGGTTGGTTACGTCGTTGCCAAGGAGCCATTCATTACTGGCCTGCGCAAGCTTGTCCTCTACTCAGCGAATGGTGTTTCCACGCCGTCGCAATGGGCGGCGCTCGAAGCACTCGCCACGCCAGAAGTCTTTTTTGCCAAGCGACTAGGAGAATACCGCGAACGACGCGACCTGCTGGTGAGCGCGCTAAACGAGCTGGGGCTCGAATGCGAAGTGCCACAGGGAGCGTTCTATGCGTTCCCCAAAGTTGGCAAGATCCATAAAGACAGCCGCAAAGCAGCTGCGATTTTGCTGGAGAAGGCACATGTTGCCACGATTCCTGGCGTCGTTTTTGGAGCGCAGGGCGAGGGCCATGTGCGCTTTGGCTACTCTGTACCGAAGACGGCGATCGAAGCCGGTATTGAGGCCTTGTCAAAGTTTTTAAAATGACGGCATTGGCGAAACGCCGGGTTGTTTCTTTGCACCCAGTTGCCGATATCTCTCGTCTAACCCATCATGCAACTACGCAGATCCTTATCCCGATGTACTACTGTTACTTTTCTGGCGTGCGCTCTTTTATCCACAGCGCATTCGCAGTCAATCGCGCCTGCCAGCGACGTTCCTGATGCGCCGGACGCTGCATCGGCGCAACAGACCTCAGGCGGAAGCAGTGGCGCACAGAATCAGCAACAGGCTGGCACAGATTCGACCAGCTTGGAGGGAAAGCAGACGAAACGCATTCTCTGGATCGTGCCCAATTTTCGCTCCGTGTCTGTAGATGAAAAGCTCCCCCCCCAGTCTCTAAAGGACAAATTTGTTACGACAACACTGGACAGTTTTGATTACTCGGCGTTCATCTTCGCAGGCATGCTGGCTGGAGTTGCGCAGGCGGAGAATTCTTATCCTGAATTTCACCAGGGCGCAGCAGGATACGGCCGATATTACTGGCACACTCTGGCAGACCAGGCGGTCGAGAACTACAACGTTGAGTTTATTTTTCCCACCGTGTTCAGGCAGGATTCACGTTACTACACGCTAGGCCGCGGCGGCATCATCAAGCGGACTGGATATTCTTTCTCTCGCGTGCTCATTACTCGCACCGATTCCGGCAATGAAGCGTTCAATGCCTCAGAGATCGTGGGCGCCGGCTCCGCAGCTGCCATTTCGAGCCTTTACTATCCAAGCCAGGAGCGGACTTGGACAAAAATCGGGCAGCACTGGCTAACAGATGTGGCCCTGGACGGCATGACGTTTATCTTTAAAGAATTCTGGCCGGATATCAACAGCTCCATCTTCCATCAGAAGCAATAACGCTCTCGGGCCGGGTTAGCATGAGAAGGGGCGATTTCACATGGTGAAAGTTGGAGTTCCGCATTGGACGGATGAATCCTTGTTGGCGAAATTTCCTGCGGATGCTGATGTTCGCGTTTTGCCAAAGGCCCCTTCAACTCCCATTGACATCGACTTCTGGACCGCTCCGCTCTTTCGCAAGGACGCCGAACCTGTGTTTCCTTGGCTTCGCGGCGTGAAGGTCGTGCAATCACTTCAAGCGGGAGTCGACTGGCTTCGGTCCTTCGTGCCGCCGGCTGCAGTATTGTGCGATGCGCAGGGCGCGCACAATGTGGCCACATCCGAGTGGACGGTTGCGGCGATTCTGGCAGCAACGAAGTTTTTTCCTTTTTATTTTGACCTGCAACGTGCCGGCAAATGGATTTCGCGAGAGGCAGCGGAAGACAACTACCGATCTATCTACAAGACCGACAAGCATAGCTATCCGCCTGTGTTGATTGAAGAACTGGCCGGCAAGACAGTGATGATCGTCGGCTACGGATCGATCGGCAGGTCCATTGAAGAGCGGCTCACTCCGTTTGGAGTGAATTTCATTCGCGTTGCGCGCACAGCAAAGCCCGGAGTGGAATCAGTTGACAAACTCTCCGATCTATTGCCGGCGGCTGATGTTGTTGTGCTGATCGTGCCGCTTACGCCGGAAACGCATCACTTGATCGACGCAGGAGCAATCGCGCGCATGAAACAGGGCGCGCTGCTGGTCAACGCTGCACGAGGACCAGTCGTCGAAACCGACGCTCTGGTGAAGGCTCTCACCGAAAAACGCATTCGTGCGGCGCTCGATGTCACAGATCCGGAACCGCTGCCGACCGGCCATCCTTTGTGGAGCGCGCCGAACCTGCTGCTCACGCCTCACGTCGGCGGATCGAGCCCGCTCTACATGTCGCGGGCCTTTGACCTGGTTGCGGAGCAGGTGAAGCGTTTTGCCGATGGCGAGCCACTTAAGAATGTTGTCGAGGGAGACTACTGATGACCTCGGCAAAGTGCAGGGCGCGCCGGTCGGTGTTCTGAGCAATTTGTTCGCGACAGCTGAAACCGTCTGTGACAACCAAAGTATCAGAGGCTGCATTTCGCACAGCCGGAAGCAGCACGCGCTCGCCGAGTGTTTGCGATACCTCGTACTTTTCCTTCTCAAAACCGAAAGGCCCAGCCATGCCACAGCAGCCAGCGTCAAGCATTTCAACCTGCGCGCCGGTCGCCGTGAGTATGGCAAATTCATCGTTCATCTTCATCAGCGACTTGTGATGGCAATGACCATGCAGCACAATACGCTGACCCTCAAGCGACGGAGGCTTGTATCCGACTGCTCTTTGAGCGAGGAACTGGCTGAGTAGCAGCGTTTGGTTGCTGAGCCGTTTCGCCCGCATGTCGGTTGGGAAGAAATTCAGCAACTCATCGCGGAATACGCTGGCGCAGCTTGGTTCGAGAAAGACAAATGAGGTCCCGGCGTCGATCTGCGGCGCAAACTCCTGCAGGATTTTTTCCAGATAAGCTCGCGCCTCTTTCAAAAATCCAAAATCGTAAAGTGGACGGCCGCAACAGATATGCTGCTTCGGCGTGTATGGAGCGAATCCCGCATCGGTGAGCACTTGCCGCGCTGCTTCCAGAACATGCGGATGGTAGTAGTTGTTCCAGGTATCCGGCCACAGCAGGACCTGCGCCTGCGCGGGTTTGTTCGCTGATATCTGGCTCTGGTAGCTGCGCGCTGCGAATCGTGGAAGCGTCCGCTGTGGTGCGATTCCGAGCAATTGCTTTATCAGCGAAGAAACCCCGGGAATCTGAAGCGGCAGGTTGGCAAGATGCGTGGTAACGCCTGGAATCGCGGACGCAAGGCGCGCCCAGCGGTCCATAAATCCGAAGCCATAGTCGCGCAGATGATGGCCATGCTGCTCGTGGTAGTGCGCCAGAAATTCAGCTTTATAGGTAGCGACGTCCACGTTGACAGGGCATTCGCGCTTGCACGCTTTGCAGGAGAGGCATAGATCAAGGGCCTCGCGCACCTGTTCATTGCCCCAGTCATGATCGAGCACATCGCGCTCAAGCAATTCCCACAAAAGATGCGCGCGCCCGCGAGTCGAATGACGCTCCTCCTGCGTGGCCATGTAGCTGGGGCACATCGTGCCGGGACCCTTCTTGCGGCACGCGCCCACGCCTACGCAACGCAGGGTGGCTTCGGAGAACGATCCTTTGTCGTCGGGAAATTGAAAATATGTGTCGATCTTTTTCGATTGATAACCCGCACCCAGCCGCAAGTTCTCGTGCGGCTCGTAGACATTCACCGGGTCGATGAGCTTGCCCGGGTTCATCTTATTTAGCGGGTCCCACAGCGCTTTGAATTCACGAAAAGCCTGCATCAGCTCCGGCCCGAACATTTTTGGCAAGAGCGCCGCGCGTGCCTGCCCATCGCCGTGCTCGCCGGAAATGGATCCACCGTGCGCGATGACAATATCGGTGGCGAGATCAAGAAACGCGCGGAATTTGCGGATGCCGGGCTCACTTTCGAGATCGAAGTTGATGCGCATGTGCACACAACCCTCGCCGAAATGTCCATACATCGGACTGCGGTAGTCGAACTCGCTCATCAACCGGAACGTTTCGCGCAGAAAGGAGCCGAGCTTTTCCGGAGGAACGCCAGCATCTTCCCATCCCTCCCATCCGTGCGGCTCACCGGGAATGAAGACGGTCGAGCCAAGCGCCGACTCGCGAACATGCCAGACGCGCGGCGCCTCCGCGCTGCTGTAGCTGCGGACAACGGCAGGCGTGCTGGATATCGCCTGCAGAAACCGCTCGACCTGCGCGTCCGCGTCTTCCGGCGACCATCCACCGAACTCGACAAGCAGATGCCCGCGGCCCTCGGGCAGAAGCACAACGTCGTCAACCGCGAGTTCCTTGCGCTTCATGAAGTCGACGAGCATGCCATCGAAGCCTTCGAGGCCAATCGGCTTGTATTCGAGTACGAGCGGCACATGGTCGGCTGCGATGAAAGGATCAGCAAAGCCCAGGCCAACCAGGCGACGATGCGGCGGACTATCTTTCAGATGAAGCGTTGCGCCAAGCACCGTGGCGCATGTGCCTTCGCTCCCGACAAGAGCCCGTGCCACATGAAAGCCGCTCTCCGGCAGCAGTTCGTCGAGGTTGTATCCGGAAACACGACGGGGAATGCGCGGAAAGCGTTTGCGCACCAGGTCGGAATATTGATCGCGGATACGCCGCAGTCCCGCATAAATCTCGCCACGCCGACCTCCGGCCGCAATGATCGCACTCAATTCTTCTTCGGTCGTCGCGCCAACGGTCAGCTGCGTGCCGTCATAAAGTGCGATGTCGAGCGAATGGATGTTGTCCACGGTCTTGCCGCCCATCAGCGCGTGGACACCGCAGGAATTGTTGCCGATCATGCCGCCCAGCGTGCAGCGGCTGTGCGTGGCCGGGTCCGGCGCAAATGTCAGGTGATGCTCTTCAGCAGCTTCGCGCACGCGATCGAGAACAATCCCCGGCTGCACATGCGCGAGCTTCTTTTCCGGGTCGAGCCAATCGATCGAGCGCATGTACTTCGAGAAATCGAGCACAACCGCAACGTTGCAGCATTGCCCGGAGAGGCTAGTGCCTCCACCTCGCGCTAGGATCGGCGCGCCGAACTCGCGGCAGGCCGCAATTGCCGCTTTGACATCGTCGGCATCGCGCGGAATCACCAGGCCGATAGGCACCTGACGGTAGTTCGACGCGTCCACAGCGTAGAGTGCCCGGGAAGCAGCGTCGAAGCGGACCTCGCCTCGTATCGTGGCTTGGAGTCTCTTCTCTAAATCAAGTGAGGCATCAAAGGCTTCATGCGGATGATGCGTGTTGTTCAGAACCGGAAAAGGCGAGGTAGAAGTCACGGCAGTATCGTAGCAGTTCGCGTTGCTATGCCGTCTCCGCCACATAGTCAGTTTCAAGCGTGACATCGCGACCGCGTTCCCGTCCAAACGCGTCAAGAATGAAGGTCACAACGATCGAAACCAGCAGGTTTGCGAGAAGCGCAGGAATGGCGGCATACACCGTCCACACATGCCCGCCGATATGCAACGGATAGATAGAGCTCTTCAGGTCACGCGCGAGCGCCATTCCCGTTCCTGTGGCCATTCCCGCAATCCATCCGCAGAACAGAGCGCGCCCATGGAACCAGCGTGTGAAGAGTCCGCAGACGACCGACGGGAAGAGCTGACCAATCCAGATTCCTCCCAGCAGCTGCAGTTCAATCGCATATTGCGAGCGGACGAAAAGCACAAACACCAGCGCGCCGATCTTGATAAACAAAGAAACGAGCTTCGCCTGTGTCGCCTCTTGCTTCGGAGTCATCGAGCGGTGCACCAGCTCCCCATAGAGGTTGCGCGTAAACAAATTCGCGGACGCAATCGACATGATCGCCGCCGGAACGAGCGCGCCGATGCCGATCGCCGCAAGGCTGAATCCCGCAAACCACTCCGGGAACTCCTGCACAAAGAGCAGAGGAACAGCGCTCGATGTATTTGCCGTATGGACACCGGCGGCAAGCGCGACAAAACCGAGCAGAGCGATAAGCGCCAGCAGCAGATTGTACGCGGGCAGCAGTGCCGCATTGCGCTTGATGACAGTTCCACTGGACGAACTGAGCACGCCTGTCGCCGTGTGCGGATAGAGGACAATCGCAATCGCCGAACCGAATGCCAGCGTCGCATAGCTCAGATACTGCGAGGGCTGCAGAATGATCGATGCAGGCGGTTTCTTCTGTGCGAGCGCCGTGCTCGCTGCGGAAAAGACGTGTGCGTATCCACCCAGCTTCATCGGAATAATAATGATCGCCGCAATCACCATGATGTACAGCATGATGTCCTTGACGATGGCGATGACCGCCGGTGCCCGCAACCCGCTCGAATAGGTGTAAGCCGCAAGAATCACGAAGGCCCCAATCAGCGGCCACTCGCCGTGGATGCCGAGCGCTGCAATCACCTCGCGCATGCCAACGAGCTGCAACGCGATGTACGGCATCGTCGCCAGGATCCCCGTAAGAGCAATCGCGATCGAAAGTGAGCGACTGCCGAAACGCCCCCGAACAAAATCCGCCAGCGTTATGTAACCGTGGCGGTGACAAACCTGCCAGAGCCGCGGAAGCACCAGCATCATATATGGATACAACAGAATGCAGTAAGGAATGGCGAAGAACCCTGGCGCCCCTGTCCCGTAAAGCGCAGCAGGAACCGCGATCACCGTATATGCGGTGTAGAAGTCGCCGCCAATCAGGAACCAGGTCACCAGTGTTCCGAAGCGGCGTCCCGCCAGACCCCATTCTTCCAGGCTGTTCAGGTCGCTGCGCTTCCAGCGCACAGCCCAAAAGCCCGCCAGGGTGACCAGCAGGAAGCAGGCACAAAATATCCCAGTGGCAACTACGTGCAGTGAGGATGTCATGTCGTGTGTTATTGATCCTACTTGAATTCTCTAAATGTAGATGATTTCGGCGAATCCTAACAGTCGCGCCTTCGCATATTGCCTGCACCCTCTGCTACACTCAATGGTTTTCCAGCTTGAGGTTTCAGATGTCTGACACGCTTACCGCATCCGCCGCACTGCCGCTTACGCAATTGAATGAGGACGAACAACTTTTCCGCTCCACTGTGCGCGATTTTGCCCAGCAAGGCATCGGCCCGCTGGTTCGCCAGATGGACGAAGAACAGCATTTTGCTCCGGACCTGTTGCCGCAGCTCTTCAACCTGGGCCTAATGGGAATTGAGATCCCGCTCGAATACGGCGGCAGCGGCGGTACATTTTTCGAAGCCATTCTTGCGGTAGAAGAAATCTCTGCCATTGATGCCTCCGTAGGGGTATTGGTGGATGTGCAGAATACGCTCTGCGTCAATGCATTCCTCCGCTGGGGTACCGAAGCTCAGAAGAAGACCTACCTCTCGCAACTAGCGGCTGACAACGTAGGCGCCTATGCTCTTTCCGAAGCGTCTTCCGGCTCCGACGCCTTCGCCTTGCAGGCACGCGCCGAGTTGCGCGGCGATCACTACATCTTGAACGGGCAGAAGCTCTTTATCACAAACGCGAAGGAAGCTGGCATCTTCATCATCTTTGCCACGCTTGATCCGGCGGCCGGATACAAAGGCATCACCGCCTTCATCGTCGAAAAAGATTTCCCCGGATTCTCTGTCGGCAAGAAAGAAGACAAGCTCGGCATCCGCGCCTCATCCACATGTGAGTTGATTCTTGAAGATTGCCGGGTACCTGCCGCCAACGTGCTCGGAGAGCCGCGAAAGGGCTACAAAATTGCCATCGAAACACTGAATGAGGGCCGCATAGGAATTGGCGCGCAGATGCTCGGGCTCGCACAAGGCGCATGGAACTGCGCCGCGAAGTATGCGCAGGAGCGCAAACAATTCGGCAAGCCGATCGCAGAATTTCAAGCGGTGCAGTTCTCATTGGCGGAGATGGCTACAGAGATCGAGGCTGCGCGCCTGCTCGTCTATAACGCGGCCCGTTTGAAAGACGCTAAGCTCAGTTACATCAAAGAAGCAGCAATGGCGAAATACTTCGCTTCGCAGGTCGCAGAGCGCGTCGCCAGCCAGGCGGTCGAAATCTACGGCGGCTACGGCTTTGTTAAAGACTATCCGGTCGAAAAGTTCTACCGCGACGCCAAGATCGGAAAGATCTACGAAGGAACCTCGAACATGCAGCTCGCGACAATCGGTAAGCTGGTGCTGAGCGGTAAGTAGCAGTTGACTTTGAGGCACACACATGTTCCGCAACCTTCCTCTCGCCATCTTTGCAACCGTAATGTGTGCCGTTTCCGCGTGGGCACAGCAGATGCCGGATTCTCCGGCGAAGTATTCCAGCGATCTCCAACGGGCTGCCGACGGCATCCACACGCTGCAGTCCTGGTACACACAGAGCACCGGGCTCTACAAGACAACGGGCTGGTGGAACTCGGCCAATGCCATCACGGTTCTAGCGAACTACGCTCGGCTAAGCCATGGCAACGACTATAAGCCGATCTTTGCCAACACCTTTCAGCAGGCGCAGAAGACCTCCAGGGGTTTCCTCAATAACTTTTACGACGACGAAGGATGGTGGGCGCTCGCCTGGATCGATGTCTACGACCTGACTCGAGAGCCGTTATATCTCTCGATGGCCGCTTCCATCTTTGCCGACATGGCGAACGGATGGGACTCCACTTGTGGCGGCGGCATCTGGTGGAGCAAAGACCGCAAGTACAAAAATGCCATCGCCAATGAACTGTTTCTCTCCGTGGCCGCGCATCTCGCCGCGCGAACAAGCGATCCAGCCAAACGCGCGCAATACCTGGCCTGGGCGCATCAGGAATGGGATTGGTTCGCCAACTCAGGCATGATCAACGCGCAACATCTCATCAACGACGGCCTCGATCTTGCCACCTGCAAGAACAATCAGAAGACCGCTTGGACATATAACCAGGGTGTCATTCTCGGCGGCCTCACGGAACTCAACAGCGTCGCCCCCGATCTTGCGCTTTCCGCCACAGCACAATCAATAGCCGCCGCTGCGCTCTCTCACCTCACCGACAGCAACGGCATCCTGCATGACACCTGCGAGCCAAAATGCGGCGAAGACGGTGTGCAGTTCAAGGGCATCTTCGTACGAAATCTCATGGCCCTGAACACCGCATTTCCCGATCCGCATTACAGCAGCTTTATTCATGTCAATGCAGAAGGCATCTGGAATCATTCGCAGGGCCCGAATCATCAATTCGGCCAGGTATGGTCAGGCCCATTCGATGCGGGGCATGCCGGCAGCCAGTCGTCCGCGCTTGATGCTCTGGTGGCCGCCGCACAAATGGAGCGCAGTAAGTGAATGCACAATGCGAAGCACAGAGTTACGGTGCTTTCCCTTCGTCTAAACTGATCTTTGGCAGACATCGAGACCATCTCCCCTGAAGTTCCAGTTGATCTGCATCCCAGGCATCACAGCCTGCTGCCCTTTCTCGGCCTGGCGTGCGGCGTCGGCGTCTCGAATATCTATTACAACCAGCCGCTCCTCCTGGAGATGGCCCATAGCCTGCACGCCGATCACAGCCAGATGGGCACCGTTGCAGTGGCTACCCAGATCGGCTATTCCATCGGCATCCTCGCCTTTGTCCCGCTCGGCGACGTGATTGAACGCCGTGGCCTCATGGTTCGCCTTTTTGCCGGAGTCGCCGTCTCGGCTCTGCTGGCCGCTTTAGCTCCGAATCTCGCAACGCTGCTGGCAGCAAGCATCGCCATCGGCCTCACAGCCGCAGTCACGCATGTAGTCGTCCCCATCGCACCCGAACTGGCCAATGAAGAAGAGCGCGGACGCGCCATAGGCACCGTCATGACCGGCTTGCTCCTCGGTGTCTTACTCGCGCGCTCCGTCTCTGGATGGATCGCATCTTTCTTCGGCTGGCGCGCCGTCTTCGTCTTTGCCGCAGCCAGTAACGCGGCCTTCGTGCCGCTGTTGCTGCGCAGGCTCCCGAGGCTGCCGCCTCATAAACCATTGCCCTATTCACAGGCACTACGCTCGCTCTGGACACTCATCCGCACTCAGCCCCTCCTGCGAGAATCAGCGGTGCTCGGCGGTCTCGTTTTCGCCGCCTTCAGCGCCTTCTGGACGACGCTGGTCTTTCTGCTCGGCTCAAAACACTACCATCTGGGAGCAGGGACCGCCGGCAGTTTTGGTGTTCTAGGCGCCACTGGAGCGCTCATCGCGCCTATTGCCGGACGCGTTGCCGACCGCCGCGGTTCGCGCGCCGTCGTCACCCTCGGCCTCTGCCTGCTTTCGCTGGGCTTTTGCATTCTCTGGCTGCTCGGATATCACATCCTGGGGCTTGTCCTCGGCGTAATCATCCTCGACCTGGGCGCGCAGGCAAACCAGATCGCCAACCAAACGCGCATCTTCGGGCTCGAACCCGGAGCGCGAGGCCGCATCAACACCATCTACATGATGGTGTATTTTCTCGGAGGGTCGTTGGGATCGCTCTTCTCGACGATGGCGTGGGCACGTTGGGGGTGGGGTGGCGTATGCGCCCTCGGTTTGGGCCTGCTTGGGCTGGCCGCGCTGCGTCACACCACCGGAGTGCGTGCCAGCGCGGCCGTTAAAGCGGCTTAGAAGTGATAGTATGCGCCAACCGCAGGCTCGCTGCTCAGGCGCCATGCTCCTGTGTGGTAGATAGCCTCACCATAATCGGGCGTCTGATGGTAAAGCCCGCGATATTGCACGCGCATCCCGAAGTGTGAGCTCAGCAGCGCAAAATCAGCTCCGATGCCGAACGTGATCGCGACCCGCGCCTGTGCGCTGGCGTCCTGTCCGCCGTTCAGCGTTGGCGCATACAGAAGCGCGCTGACGCCAGCAAGCCCGAACGGCTTCACCCCAAGAAGCCCCGGAGCGCTCGCCAGATACGACCCTTCAAACTCATGCGTGTTGTGCTGCACAGCGAACGGGTAGCTGGAATAGCGATCCGTGAACCGGGTGTAGCCATAGCCTGCTTCGTAGCCAAGCCAGGGATGGTAAGCGTGACGAAAAGTCGCCTGTCCGCCCAACGAATCCAGAGGGTTCACCTCGATGCCGTTGCCACTGGAGGAGCTCGTGAACTGCCCAAAAGCGGCCAAACCGATCTCGCTATTCTTCAGGTAGCTTTGCGCGCTGGCTGACTGCGCAAACAATGACGCCACAAGCAGCGCCGCAAATATCAGAGAAGGCTTCCACCAACTACGGTACATTGCCAACATCGGGTCTCCCTTAGCCATAGTAACGAAAGTCGTTGCGCTGCGGCGTGGGTTTCCGCGCAACGCCTCACACTGGTAAAGTCAATCTATGATCAAAGGCATCACGGCAATCCGTCAGACCAGCACTCCGGCTGTGTTCGATACGCTGGCGAGCTTCTTCTCCGCCCTAGGGTTTGAGCGGGGGAAAGGCTGGGATGAGGAGCAGAGCCGAGGGCGGGCGTTTCTCGCGCCGCTTGGGAATCTGGAGTTCATTGACGGAATGCTGCCGTCGAATGCCGATGTCTTTGTCGAGGTCACTAGCCTCGATTCGATTCGCGAGGTCGCTGAGCATTGGCTTACGCAGAACCTGGGCGAGGCCGAGGCGCAGCAGCGCATTACCACCACCACAGACAACGACTGGGAGTCACGGATGTTTACGGTTGAGCCGGTTCCTGGCGTTGCTTTCTCGTTCTGGGAGTGGCTGGATCCACTGCAAGGCAAGCCTGTCGCACTGGAAGGGGATCTTTCCGCTGAGGGGATGCGCTTTGCCATCGTCGTGGCGCGTTGGAATGCGGTGATTACTGACCGGTTGTTGCAGGGTGCGCTCGATTGTCTCTATCGCAGCGGGGCGAAGAAGGACGATGTGCAGGTCCTGCGGGTTCCTGGGGCCTGGGAGATTCCTTCGGCGGCGCGCAAGGTTGCTGAGACGGGAAAAGTGGACGCAATTGTGACCTTAGGCGTCCTTTTACGCGGCGAAACGGCGCATTATGAGGCCATTTACAACGAGGTTTCGCGCGGAATCGGGCAGTCGCAGCAGGAAACGGGAATTCCGCATGCATTTGGCGTCCTGACTTGCGAGACGCTGGAGCAGGCGCTGGACCGGGCGGGGCTCAAGGCCGGGAACAAGGGCTTTGAGGCGGCTTCGGCGGCGATTGAGATGGTCTCGCTTCACCGGAAGGTAGGCGCCACGGCATGACCGCTCCGGGGAAGCGCCGCAAGTCGCGCGAACTTGCCATGCAGATGCTCTTTCAGCTCGATATGGGGAAGAACACGCCTGACCAGGTGCGCAATACTTTCTGGATGGCTCGGGACGAAGACGACACCGATGTGCGCGGCTTTGCCGAGGACATCTTCCGCGTTGCCGTTGCTCGCGAGCCGGAGGTTACGGACCTGATCGTGAAGCACTCGGCGCACTGGAAGCTGGAGCGCATGGCCAGCGTCGACCGCAACGTCCTGCGGATGGCGATTGCTGAGATGCTTGGCTTCCCGGGGACGCCTGCTCCGATTGTGATCAACGAGGCTCTGGAGATTGCGCGGCGCTATTCTGCTCCAGAGTCGATTAATTTCCTCAATGGGGTTCTGGATGCTGTGGCTAAGGCCCGGCTGAACGGGTGACCCCTCCCCCTCCCCTGCTTCATCTCTTTTGTTTGTTTTCAATGACTTAGCAGGGGATGATCCCCTGCTATCTAGTTGATTCCAGAGGCCTTAATGTGTTTCTAGTGTTTTCAATGACTTACGAGAGGGTCCGTGCCCTCGAAATGAAAACGCCCGCTTTTTTGCGGGCGTTTCTTGAGATTTCTTCTCTTATTTCTATTGTAGCAGTTTGGAGGAAATAGAACGCCAACCTGGCTCCTAGCCTAAGTCATTCATTTTTTAGGAGCTTGTGGGCGAAGTTACTATTGATACCTCTTGACAAGCTTCTTTAGCAGATGAAGAGCTTCTTGGGAAAGAGTGTCGTCTTCCCACCCTTTCGCAAACGGCGCGAAAGGATGGGGCACCCAATTTCCGTGCCGGGATGACGAAAAAGCAGGTCCTTCGCTCCGCTCAGGATGACATCGTTTTGTGAGGGAGGGGCGTGTGTACCGCTGAGCGGTGTGCTGAGCCGCCGGCCTTAGACATGCGGGTGGTTTGAAAATTATGATGGCGTGCATGTCTACCCGCCGGGATTTCTTGCGTACTGGTGCTTTTGCTGCTGCTGCTTCCACTGTTACTTCTCACCCGCTCTTTGCCGGGGCCGTCTCCGGTTTTGAAGGGCAGCTCAAAGGGTCTGTAGGGGGCAAGGTGTCGCCGATCCGGCTGGGGATTGCCAGCTATACGTTTCGTGAGTTCGACCGGGCGCATGTCATCGGCTTCATGAAGCAATTGAAGCTTACCGACCTGAACGCCAAGGACGTGAAGGACCATCTGCCGATGGCTCCGGCGGCGGCTACGCAGGCGGCGGTCGATGACTACACTGCCGCGGATATCAAGTTGACGGCGGTCGGCACGGTGTACTTTCCGAAAG